>WNGL01000073.1_pt1 | contig 105411 bp, 104 predicted proteins | sample 5400591 | NCBI WGS metagenome assembly WNGL01 (sample SAMN13153377, study PRJNA577476) | soil metagenome | isolation source: 80 cm soil or saprolite under Garry oak tree replicate 1 | place: USA:California | collected 2016-06-15 | reverse complement strand
GCCGGTTCGCTTATTCCCTATGCGTTAATCGGCTCATAAAACCGAAGAAGCGTCATCGACGCCGGTCCTCCACAATTCGGCCGTCGCGGAGGGCGACAGTTCGTGAGCATCGTTGCGCCACTTCGAGATCGTGCGTCACGATCAGAACCGTTGAGCCAAGCCGGGCGTGAAGGTCTTCAACCAGCTTTAGGATTTCCCCGCCAGTCCGTGTGTCGAGATTTCCCGTGGGTTCGTCCGCCAGCAGGATCGGCGGAAAGACCGAAAGCGCTCGAGCAATGGCGACACGCTGGCGCTCGCCTCCGGATAGCTCATCGGGTAGATGCTCCGTCCGATGGCTAAGTTGAACCAGATCCAGAAGCTCCTTCGCGCGCTCTTCAATCTTCTTGCGCGGCCACTTCCGCAGATGCAACGGCAGCGCGACATTTTCGAGGCAATTCAACGTAGGCAGGAGGTTGAAAAACTGAAAGACGAAGCCGATCTTGTCGCGCCGGACCCGCGTGAGATCGTCGTCCGAGAGTTCGCCGAGATTCTGGCCTTCGATTCGAATCTCGCCGGCTGTGGGCCGGTCGAGGCCGCCGATCAGGTTCAAGAGCGTCGACTTTCCCGAACCTGAAGGTCCGACAATGGAGACAACCTGGCCCTCTTGGATATGTAGATTCACATCCTCCAAAGCAATTGCTTTACGTTTTCCATCGAACACCTTGGAGACATGCGTGAGCGAAATCATCAAACAGGGATGATACCAAACTGTGACGTTGCCCTCTTGCTCACGGGAACGCACTCAAGGCGAGAGTGGCCGATGTTCGAGACGCTTTGTTAAGATTAGGAGAGTCCGATATGAAACGGAGTACGGACCGCATTCTGACCACGCACTGCGGGAGTTTGCCGCGGCCCAGGGAACTGCTCGACCTGATGAAGGCGAAAGTGAGCGGCGATCCATACGACATCGATGCCCACGCCAGATGCGTGCGGAGCGCCGTTGCTGAGGTTGTCCGCAAGCAGGTTGAGAGTGGCATCGACATACCTACCGACGGGGAGCAAGGGAAGCCTGGCTTCTTTGTCTACGTGACGGAGCGGCTTGCCGGCTTTGAGCCCCGGCCAGGTGCAGGCCGGGCACACTTTGCAGCGGAAGTGGAGGCCTTCCCAGAATACTACAAGCAGTATTTCAGCCAGGCCATGCTTGGTGGCTCCATCGTCCCAATGACGCCGATGGTGTGCACCGGGCCAGTCCGCTATCAGGGACAGGAGGCCGTGCGCAGGGATATCGAAAACCTCAAAGCCGCAATCGGCGGTTTGAAGTGCGAGGAAGTCTTCATGCCCGCCGTGGCGCCCAGCGGAGTGGGCATGAACGGATACTACCGAACGGAAGAAGAGTATCTGGTCGCGGTTGTGGAAGCCATGCACACCGAATACAAAGCGATCGTTGACGCCGGCTTCATCCTCCAAATCGACGATCCCTTTCTCACCGATGTCTACAGTTATTCGTCGGGTAGCGCTGCTGAAAAGCGCAACACGGCGGAGATGTATGTTGAAGCCGTCAACCACGGCCTTAGGGATATCCCTCCGGAGAAGGTGCGGTTCCACACCTGCTACGGGATCAATGAAGGACCGCGTGTGCACGATGCGCCATTAAAGGACGTCCTGGACGCCATGTTGAAAGTGAATGCGGGTGCCTACTCCTTCGAGGCCGCGAACGCGCGTCACGAGCATGAGTATCACGTCTGGGAGCACGTGAAGCTGCCCGAAGGCAAAGTGCTGATCCCAGGGGTGGTCACGCATGCTAGCAACATCGTCGAACACCCCGACCTCATTGCCGAGCGCATCATCCGATATGCGAAGTTGGTGGGCCGGGAAAACGTGATCGCAGGAACCGATTGCGGCTTTTCCTCCCAAGCCACCTATAATCCGGAAGTCCATCCGACCGTTGTTTGGGCCAAATTCCGGGCTATGGCCGAGGGCGCACACCTGGCCACGGACCGGCTCTGGCCGTGAGCCGCTGCAGTTTTCGTCCCGTTCCCTGTTCTTTCTGACTTAAAATCCAGTGCTTATGGTGACGAACAGGATTCGCTCCGCCACTCATTTGCTGCTCGTCCTTCTGGTGACGGCAGCCGGACTTCAGGCTCAGGGCAAGATCACAACACCGAAGCAGCAGTTTGGCTTCAACATCGGCGACGACTACGTTCTGGTCAACTATACGCAATACGTCGATTACCTGAAGAAGCTCGACCGCGAATCCGATCGAATAAACGTCGCGGAGATTGGCAAATCTTCCGAAGGCCGGCCGATCTACCTGGCAATCATCACTTCGCCGGAGAACCATAAGAAGCTGGCTCGATATAAGGAAATCTCTCAGCGCCTTTCCCATGCCGAAGGCTTAACGGACGATCAAGCCCGGGCTCTCGCCGCTGAAGGTAAAGCCGTGGTCTGGATCGATGGTGGAATCCACGCGACGGAAGTTCTGGGAGCGCAACAGCTCATCGAGAGCATCTATCAACTCGTGAGCCGCACCGATCCTGAAACCACCCGACTTCTGAATGACGTCATCATACTCCACTGCCTCGTGAATCCCGACGGCATGGAGCTCGTCTCCAACTGGTACATGCGCGAACGCGAGCCGGACAGGCGTTCGACCAATGGGATTCCAAGGCTCTACAACAAATACGCGGGCCACGACGACAACCGGGACTTTTACATGACGGCGTTGCCAGAAACCGACGCGATCAACAGGGTCCTTTTCCGGGATTGGTTCCCGCAGATCGTCTACAACCACCACCAGACGGGCCCGGCCGGCGCCGTGATGTTTGCGCCGCCATTCCGCGATCCGTTCAATTTCTTCTTCGACCCGCTAGTCATGACGTTGTTGGATGAAGTGGGCGCGGCCATGCACAGCCGTTTCGCAACGGAAGGCAAGCCCGGCGTGACATCGCGTACGGGCGCAAACTATTCCACTTGGTGGAACGGCGGTCTTCGCACGAGTCCATACTTCCACAACCAGATCGGGCTGCTGACGGAAACGATCGGCAATCCGACACCCATCAACATCCCGTTTGTGCCGGAAAAGTCGCTTCCGAAAAACGATCTGCCTTTTCCGATCAGTCCCCAGGGAAAGTGGCATTTCCGTCAATCGATCGACTACTCGATCACAGCAAACCGCGCCGTCGTGGATTACGCATCGCGAAACAAGGATCGGCTGCTTTTCAGTATTTACCGCATGGGTATGAATTCGATCGAGCGTGGAAGCCGCGACACGTGGACGAACACGCCACGCCGCATCGAAAACGTGCAAATACAAGTTGTGAAGGATCGCGCGGTCACCGGCAGAGGCGGAACCGTTCCACTGAAATACTACGAGGCGCTGCGCGATCCGGCGCTGCGCGATCCCCGGGGCTACATCATTCCAGCCGATCAACCAGATTTCCTCACAGCCACGAAGTTCGTCAATGCGCTAATCAAAAACGGCATCACGATTCACCGCGCAACCACGCAGTTCTCTGTCAGCGGGAAAAGCTACCCCGCCGGCTCCTACGTGGTAAAAACCGCGCAGGCGTTCCGCCCACATGTTCTGGACATGTTTGAACCGCAGGATCACCCGGATGACTTTGAATACCCGGGCGCACCTCCCACACCGCCTTATGACAGCGCCGGCTGGACGCTCGCGTATCAAATGGGCGTGAAATTTGATCGTATTCTCGAGGCCTTTAACGGTCCGTTCGAGAAACTCGCTGCCGAAGTGAAGTCTCCAGCCGGAGCGATCACGCAGGTTCCGGCGCCGGCCGGCTACCTTCTTAGTCACGCCGTCAACGATTCATTCATCGCGGTCAATCGTCTACTAAAAAGCAACGAAGAAGTCTATTGGCTGAAGACCGCTTTTAGGGCCAACGGAAAGACCTATCCTGCCGGTACTCACTTCATTTCCGCCAAACCTGGCACTCTGGCGAAACTCCAGAAAATGACCCAGGAGATCGGTCTCACGTTTGAGGCGGCGGGTACAAACCCTGCCGGAGAAGCACTAAAGCTGGGGCCCGTTCGCATCGGTCTTTGGGACCGGGCGGGCGGGTCTGTTCCTTCGGGATGGACGCGTCTCGTGCTCGAAAACTTCGAATTCCCGTTCAACGTCGTTTATCAAACTACCTTCGACTCCGTAGATCTCGCCGAAAAGTTCGACGTATTGATCTTTGTCGACGACGGTGTGCCGAACGCCGTTCCACAATTAAAAAAGTTTCTTCAGGACGGCGGGACCATTCTCGCGATCGGCGGATCCACCACTCTGGCTTACAGCCTCGATTTGCCTGTCATCGATGCTCTGGCTGAGATACAGCCTGATGGGCGCGCCCTCAAGCTGCCCCGGACCCAGTTCTACGTGCCCGGATCTTTGTTGCAAGCGAAGGTCGACAACACCAACCCGCTCGCGTTCGGGATGCCTGACCGTGCGGACTTCTTCTTTGACAACAGTCCAGCCTTCCGCCTCCGGTCCGATGCCGAACGGACGGGTGTGAGGATGGTCGCCTGGTATGACTCCAACACCCCGTTGCGCAGCGGCTGGGCCTGGGGCCAGAAACACCTTGAGAACACGGCCGCCGTCATTGAAGCAACTGTGGGCAAGGGCAAGCTGTTCCTTTTCGGGCCGGAAATCCTGTTCCGGTCGCAGCCGCATGGGACCTATAAGCTGTTCTTTAACGGGATCTACTACGGGCGGGCGGAAACCGTTAGTCAGATAAATGAAAAATGATCAATGATACAGCATCAAATACACTACCACGCCCGTTATCGACACATACATCCAGGTGGGAAACGTCCACCGCGCAATCCGCACGTGACTCACGAACCGGCCCTTGAGCGCCAGAAAAGCTGTTCGCAAAACCAAAGGCAGGACCACGGCGGCCAGGACCGTGTGTGAGATCAGCAACGGAAAATACACACCACGAATCCATCCCTGTTTGGTAAATCGCACGGAACCGACGTTGTAGTGATAAATCAGGTAAGACGTCAGAAAAAGTGCGGACACTGCAAGCGCGATTATCATGCAGACTTTGTGGGCGCGGATGTTTTTCTGTTTGATGAAATAAATGCCGGTGCCGATGAGGATCGCGGCGGTGAGATTCAATGCCGCGTTCACAGTGGGCAGACCCATGATGCCGATCATAGGAGCTTTTTCGCGTCCGACGAAAGGCGCTTCAGTTCTTCGTCTTCCGTGCCGCTGTAATAGCCGCGGATCACGCCCTTCTGATCGATCAAGACAAATCGTGTACTGTGCGTGATTGGCTCTGCCACGGTGCCACTGGTGTCATCCAGCGCCATCTTGAATCCCTTGACGGAGAGATCATAGAGAGCTTGCTTCTCACCAGTCAAGAACTGCCACCGTTGTTCGTCCGCTCCGTATTTCCTGGCATATTCCGCGAGGACGCCCACCGTATCTCGCGAAGGATCCACCGTAAATGAAACCAAGTGGACGGCCGTTGGAAGAACATCCTGCAACTTTCGCATCTTCTCGGTCATCGCCGGACAAGAGCCCCCGCAGTTTGTAAAAATAAAATCCGCAACCCACACCTTGCCAGCCAAATCATGAAGCGTGACGGTCTTGCCACTCTGTTCGAGCAGTGAGAAGTCGGGAACGGCGAAATACGCAGGAATGTCCAGCTGCCCCGATCGACTGCATCCAAAAAACAAAACGCACTGCAAAACAAACGCGAGGTGTTTCATCGCGACGTCCGTCTGGTTACAAGGATTGCCGCAGCAAACACGGTGGCGGAAAAGGCCACAGACACAGCGAAAGACACTGCAAATGAGGGCAAGCTCATCGCGGCTGCCTTCGCTATTCCATAAATCGACCAGCGAACCGCGGCCAAACCGTATGTCAACGGATTCACCGCAATCACAAGCTTCAACCAAGAGGGCGCGCCGGAGGCAGGAAACACGGAGCCGGAAAGCAACCACATTGGAATCAGGAACAGATTCATGATTGCGTGAAAACCCTGAGTCGAATCCATTTTCCAGGCAATGATGTATCCCAGTGCCGTTAGCCCGAATGCAACCAGGCCCAGCATACCGAGTGCCGCAGGTATCGCATAAAACGAAATCCCGACTAGCGGCGCCAACAGCATGAACAGCACGCCCTGCATGACAGCGAGTGTGGTACCGCCCAGGAGTTTACCGAGGACAAAGGCGGAGCGCGGAATCGGCGCAACGAGTACGGCCTGGAGAAATCCTTCCTTTCGATCTTCGATTATCGAGATGGTTGAGAAGATCGAAGTAAATAACAGGATCAAGACGACAGTCCCCGGAAAAAAATACTCCATGTATCCCATGCTGAGACTCGATGACCCGAGCCGAAACGACGAGCCTATGCCCGATCCGAGAAGCAGCCAGAACAGCAGTGGCGAACCGAGAGCGCCGACGATACGGCTGCGTTGGCGGAAAAACCGCACCATTTCACGACGCCAGAGGGAGGTCATCGCCAGGAGAAAGTCACTGGCACTCATTGATCCTCCCAAAACCGGTGTCCGGTGCGAGCGATGAATACGTCCTCGAGAGTCGGCTTCGACAGTGTCACCGATTCGATCATACTCGAAAAGGCCTCGACCACCTGGGAAACAAACGTGTGGCCGGCTTCCTTTTCGACGCGAAGTTTGCCGTGAAGCAGAGTTGGTCGAACTCCAAATTTGGTTGCAATCATCTCGCGGAGCTTTTCGGGTTCATGGGCGCTAATGACAACCACGTCGCCCCCGATTTCGTCCTTGAGCGAATCGGGTGTGCCGGACGCAACCACCAAGCCTTGATTCAGGATCAGAACCCGATCGCACCGATCCGCTTCATCGATGAGATGGGTTGTCAGCAATATCGTAACGCCATCCTTGTCGCGAAGTCTTTGGAGGTAAAGCCAGAGGTCGATTCGTGCTCCCGGATCGAGTCCGGCAGATGGCTCATCCAGGATGAGCAACTCGGGACGATGCAACAGTCCCTTTGCCAATTCGACACGACGCTGAAGGCCGCCTGATAACGTCTCAACGATGCTATCCGCGCGGTCGGCCACCGCCAGCCGCTCCATCATCTGATTCATGCGCTTTTGCAGCTCGCTTCCGCGCAAGCCGTACAGGTGGCCATGATGCATGAGGTTTTCACGGACAGTCAGCTTCTTGTCGAGACTGGGACTCTGAAACACAACACCAATTCGCCGTCGAACCTGGTTTGCGTGCGTTCGCACATCCGCCCCAAAGACAGCCGCTCCTCCCGACGTGGGTGGAAATGATGTCGAAAGGATTCGGAAAAGCGTTGTCTTCCCGCCGCCATTCGGACCGAGCAGACCGAAAATTTCTCCACGCCCAACATCAAAGCTCACGCCGCCAAGCGCCTTGTGGGTTCCGTACGAATGCGCGAGATTTCGAACCTGAACGACAGTGTTGTTCATTGGATCTTTGGCCGCGAATGACGCGAATGACGCCAACGGCATTTCCGGGATCGTTGGCGCACTGTTGGCGTCATTCGCGTCATTCGCGGCTCTAAACCTTATCAATCATCATGAGCACTAAGAGGGCAGGTAAATACAGAACCGAGACTCGAAGCAGGCGCTGGGCATGAGTGTTGGATCGGAAAAGCGCGACCGCAAACCCATATCCAAGATAAACGAAGCCGAGCAGGATGGCGCCCAGCAGGTAGACTATTCCGGTGATTCCCAGCAATGTCGGCAGCACGCTGATTGGGATGAGTGCACAGCAAAAGAAAATGATCTGCCGGCCTGTGCGTTCACCGCTAACGTGCATCGAAAAACCTCCACGCGCGTAGTCTTCGGTGAATATCCAGGAGATAGCGAAGAAATGCGGCATTTGCCACAGGAAAAGGATCGCGAACAGCGACAGGGCCACGGCATCGATCTCGCCACGAGCGGCTGTCCAACCCATCAGCGGGGGCGCAGCGCCTGGAAAGGCGCCGATGAGCGTGCACAATGCCGTTCGAGTCTTCAACGGCGTGTATACGAAGATGTATGCTGCGAGCGTCAAAATCCCAAGCAAGCCCGTTAGGATATTCACAAAGAATATGAGATAGGCGGCTCCCGCTAGGGAAGTGACCGCCGAAAAAAGCAGCGCTTCATTCGGGAACAGACGCCCGTCCGGCAGCGGCCGATTTCGAGTGCGGTGCATCCGCGCGTCGAGATCGCGTTCGAAGTACTGATTCAAAGCGCTAGCGCCGCCCGCTACGAGTGCAGTTCCGAGTATGGTGTGAAACAAAAGGACAGGTCGAAGGCCCTCCCGCGAGGCCATGTAGTAACCGACCAGGGTCGTCACCAGCACCAGGAAAGTGATACGCGGTTTGGTGAGTTGCAGCAGATCCATGAAACGTACTCGATGCGTCGTCAACTCCAGCGGCGTTATTTCCATGCCGGTACCCTCACCGCTACCATCCCGTACGTCCTCAGCGTCAGCAAAAGAGATGTTCCAAGAACAAATGCGCCCGTCGCGACATGAGCTGTTGTCGGTACGACGGCCTTTGAAGTCCAAACCGTAAGCGCGCCGAGCATGAGTTGTACTCCAACTAACAGCAGCATGGCCAACGCGGGCTTGTAAAGCAAAGAATGGTCCGAATAAGAACGGGCAATCCGACTGAATGTCCAAACAATCATAGCCGTCACAATGACTCCGCCGGCGCGGTGAGCAAAATGAATGATGACCTTATCGGACGTAAACGGCGGAATGATTCGGCCGAACGCGAGTGGAAAATCCGGAATCGCCAGACCCGACTTCGTGTGACGCATCAAAGCGCCGAGAATCAATTGCAAGTAGACTGCCGCTGTGGTCAGCGCACAGAGCATTTGCACCGGAATGCTTTCCGTGCGGGACTTGATCAAAGGCAAACCGCGTTTCCAGCCCGGCGAGGTGAATAATGCGAGAGCAATAGTGAGGCAGAAGAACGTTTGGGCCAGACAGGCGTGGGTCATTGAGATCGATGTCGGCAGCAGGTATAACACTGTAAGGCCACCCAGAATCCCTTGAAGAATCACGGCTCCGAGAGCAGCCAGACTGAGCCACCGAACCCAAGCCCGCTTCTCCTTCAGCCAGGTCCACACCGCAAGAATAACGGTCAGGAAGCCGACAAATGAAGCCACCAAACGGTGGCTGTGTTCGTAGACAATGCCACCGACCCACTTCGAGAAAGGGAAGGTGAACATATTCCACCCGTAGGTGGTGGGCCAGTCGGGGACGGACAGTCCGGATTCCGTACTGGTAACCAGTCCTCCCACGAAAATCAAAAGTGCGGTGAAGCATGCAGTGAGGAGGGCAAAACGATGGAGTCCAGTGTTTTCGCCCTCCTCGGCAAGCGAGGACACTTCGCGTGACATCTATTCCGTAGGCTTGCTATCTGCCTTGAAGCCGAAGGTGACCTCCTTCTTGTCGTTATCTTTAACCTCAACCATTTGAGTCTGCGTCCCATACTTTTCGTGCCAGGCTACGACTTCGTAGTTACCGGGGGGCAGTTTCAATTCCCACGTTCCACCTTGTTTCGAGACGGTGTGGTAGGGGTGGTTGAACACGCCAACGAACGCTCCCATCCACTTATGAACGTCGCAGCGGATCGGAAGAGGCACTTCTTCATTGGCAAACTTGGTCTCGTTTACCATGTTCTGCACCGGCTGGCCAACGTTGAATTGCGGATTCTTCTCCGCCCAGGCATGGATATTGTGAAGCGTCATGTCGCTGTTTTTGACTTTCAGCGGCTGGTTCGTTTGCATCGTGAAGACATGCGGGATGTAGTGGCAATCATGCTGGTCGATTTGAACGGAATCCGTCGGAGTCGGGTAGGTCACATTCGGCATGCCGGATTTCACGTAAACGATCACGTTCTCCAACCCTCCGTCGCTGACTTTAACGGTCTCGAGGGTAGGATTCTGGGAACGCTGCTGGCAGTACGGATCGGCCGACATTTGAATCTTCTCATTGGGTGGAGGCGTTCCTTCAAACATAATCTTTCCGCCCACGGTCGCCGTCGCCGCTGGCGCGCTAGCTCCCGGCGGAGCCGCGCCGGGACCCGTAGGTGGAAGGTTCGTCGTTTGCTCGCCCCCGCCGCAACTCACGGCAAGCGCAAGGACGAGAATCGAAGAACAAATAAACAGTACTCGTTTTTGCATCTTGGAATCTCCAGGTTATAGGGTGTAGATCATTGGAGTGTAAATGACTTAGAAAGCCTAACAATTGAATATACATCGGAATCTATTAGCGACAAAGAGGGGGGAATTTTAGCCGCGAATTGCGCGAATGACGCGAATGGGCCGCTCCACAGGCCCGATTCTCAAGAGCAGCCATTCCTTGCGGCCCATTTGCGTCATTCGCGCAATTCGCGGCTAAAATTCCCCCTTTTGGCTAATTCGTCGTTGACAGACCACGGCGGCGGCCGCCACCAACGGTGATGAACAGGTGGTCACGGATGGCCTGGATTTGGGCCTTCACGTCCCCGCCAAGGATATTCGGGAACGGAGTCTGACCCTCCGGATGGTCCGCAGTCGCCGGGAAGAACGTGGGCATTCGAGTGCCAGGCATGATCTTCTGAGGGTCCGCCAACCACTGCAGCACCCATTCCGGGCGCAAGCGCTGGCTCGCCAGCATCAGATTCGGCGCGAGGTCTTCCGGGGCCTTCCCGGGGGGCAGTACGTTGCTGGTCGGATGGCAGCTTGTGCATTGCATCTTTGTGAAGAGGTCTGCACCAACCTTGAGTTTTTCCGCATCGGTGTCGATATCTGTTGAGATGAACGGATAATCGACCTTATCCAGCGCTGAGAAATAACGCTCGATCGTCCCGGCCTGCCGTTCGCTGAAGTGGAAGGTCGGCATGCGGGCCGTCAACCACGGGCGCAGCCTCACAGTGCCGGGATCCTTCAGGAAAGGATGCAGCCATAGCGGCTGTGTCTTGAATCCCTCGGTTGCTAGATTCGGCGGCCATAGCGCTTGGGCAGAAAAGGTCGGCCGAATATCGCCGCCTGCGCCTTCGATGAGATGGCAGCCCTTGCAGTTCTTTTCTGCGATTAACTGGCGACCTTCGGCAATGGCGGGTTGCGTCTTGTCGCGCATTTCCAAAGGTACAGGGTCTCGAACGAGGCTGGTCAGCACGCCGGTGATTGCGTCAACATCTTTATCGCTAAAATGGAAATTCGGCATCTTCAACAATTCTTCAGGCCTCTTTACGCGGCCCACATCGAAGATGCGCGGATTCTTCAGCTTCTGCTCGTACCAGCCTCGGCGGGAATGCTCGATGGGAAGGAATCCGAAATCGAGCTGTGAAATCAGCTTGGTACCCGCCTCCGTCAGTTCGGTTCCTATCGGTTGCGCCTTTTCAAAGCCCGGAATCTGGTGACATCCGAAGCAACCCTTCTGGCTGATGAGCCGCTCGCCTGTATAGAGATTCTTCTGCTCGAGCGTCATGCCCTTCAGCTTTTCACGCGCTTCAATATCCGTTGAATTGGTTCGGAGAAACTCCAGAGTCACGTCGTCCAGCGCGGCCGGATCCACTTCCGGCAACGGCTTGTTTTCCCAATCCGGATTTCGCAACGAAGACAAGTAACCGGCCACGTCCGCTGCTTCTTGATCGCTCAGTCGCAGGCTCGGCATCTTTGTCTCGGGCCACACCTGGGCAGGATCCTTCACCCAGTTGTAGATCCAGGACACGGGAACCTTACTGCCCTGGTTGGCGAGATTGAAGCCATGCCTTCGGCGTGTCTGAGTTTGATTAGGCGCCTCTTGAATCGGACCGATCGCGTGACAGCCAAAGCAACCCACCGACTCTACGATCTTCTTCCCCTCAGCCGGATTTCCGCCAGTGTGGCCGGGCGGCAATTGCTTCGCCTGGGACTTCGACCAAAGGTATTCCGCGATCGCATTGATCTCCGCCACGTTTCGTTTGTCCCAGTGCGCTGCGTCATAGGGCGGAGCGCCCCCTCCATTATTGTCGTTCCACCAGAATTGCGGCATGCGCGCTTCAGACTTGAACTCCTTCGGATTGGCCAACCACTTGCGGACCCACTCCTTTGTAAGCTTTCCGGAAACGGTCGAAAGATCCGGCCCGACCTTTCGGATGTTTTCGTAGCCGGGGATCTTGTGGCAACCGAAGCAGCCATAGATGCGGATGAGATCGCGACCGTTATTCAGCGCAGCGGCTTTTGGAACTTCCGGGCTGGCGTTGTGGCATTTGTAGCAGCCGGCCTCGATGTTGTTCATCGGGTACATCGGCGTTTCCAGGAACTCCTGTTCATGCCACTTGTATTTCTGCTGCCACTGCTTCCGCTCCTCTTCGCTGCGCGGCATGTGTCCCGCATTCTGAAAACTCGTCGCGCGATCCAAACCGTTGTGGCACGTCGTGCAGCCGAACGTTTCCATAGGATGCGGCGAGGCTGAACTGATGTAGAGATCCAAATTGGGATGGGTCCGGAAAGGTTGCGGCGCGTCCTGGAACCCTTTCTGATCGATTCCCTGATGGCACGTGGTACAGCGGTCAACCCGCGGAATGGCTTTGAACGGCTGATCGTTATACAGATTATTCACAATGATCTGGTTAATGCGTTCCGACGGAGCCATGAAGTCGAATACGGGAGCATTCCGGAAGGACGTCACGATCAAACCGGGATTGAGAGTATTCATCCTGGCTTGAAGCCGGGTGTAGTCGGTCAGCATCGTGTCGATGTCTTTTTGGATCGTGTTCCGTTTGCCAATGTACTTGTTCAGTTCATCATTAGCAGCTCGCAGGTCGAGATCGACTTTTTCCAGCTCGGCCTTATAGTCGTTCAGCGTTTTTTCGGTTTCTTTCAACCGTTCGCCAAGACGCTGCACGTTTGAACGCTTACTGGCCACCGCTTCTTCGTACTCGTACTTCCGCGAGTCGTAGACAGCCTTCGTGAACTGGTAATTCTGGTTGACGGCATATTTTCTCGCACTCAGCTCATCGACCGGCTTCTGAGCCTTTTCCACCTGAGCTTCGTTCTGCTGTTGTTCGGCGCGCGCTTGCTGAAGCTGCTGTTGGAGCTGTTGAAACTTGTTGCGATCCAGCGAGGCGGCCGCCTGCTGCAGGTCCTTCTGTGTCCGCTCGATCTGCAAGCGGTTGAAATTCCGCTGATACGTCTTCCATTCGCGCGAGTAGTCCGCCAGAACCATTCCAATGGTGAAGACGAAGAAAAGAATGCTGGAAATCGCGAACCACTTATGGAGAGAGTTGACTTCGTAGAGCCGGTCACCTCTCTTCTCGATGTTCACTGCGGGTATCTTTTTCGCCGGCGTCGGTATGGGCGGCTTTTTGTGGCCGCCTTCATTGGGAGTTTCGCTACTCAAGGCTTTGCTCCGTACTTAAATATTGAAGAAGTACTCGGGAATACCGATGATGTACTTCAGGTTAAAAAGCCACCGCAGGACCATCTTGATCGGTAGCGCCATCATAGCCAGCAACAAAAACGTCATGAGGTGGAAACGAACGGGCCCAAGCGTGTCGTAAAAACGCTTTAACAACGTTCTGGCAAGCAATGGCGGCATCGCGAGAAGATAAGCCAGCACGGCAACGAACCCGAAAACCTCGCGAATCAGCGGATTCTTCGGAAGCCCCATGCCGAGCGCTTTGACCCAGATGTACTCGGAAAGGTTCACATTCACGAGGGCCTCGAGTTTGTGGATATCCCAGAACTCATACGGCCCGAAAAAATTCCAGTTGGGGCCGCGCAGAAACGTGCCGAGGATCACCAGCAGAATCCAGAGAATCAGAAAACCGAACAGGAACGTGCTGATCTCCCACTTTCGTTCCTTCAGCGTAAAATAACCGTTCCCCTTGGGATTTGTATCTATATAAGGGATCGCCATCAGCCCAACAATGATCAAGCCGGGAAAGACCACGCCTGCCAGCCACGGATCAAAGTAGACGAGCATTTCCTGCAGGCCGAGGAAATACCACGGCGCCTTTGAGGGATTAGGCGAAGCCGACGGGTTTGCCGGCTCTTCAAGCGGCGCCTCCAGCGCCATCGACCAGCCAATGAGAATGACGGTCAGCACGACCATGCAGATCAGTTCGGTGTAAACCAGATCCGGCCAGGTGAGAACCTTATCCGCCGTCTCTTCCTGCTCGATCAGGGGTTTGCTTTCTGCTGTCCGTTGATCGTTCCTCACCGCTTCGCGCAGGGCGAACCATGTGAAAAAGGGTATAAGGAAAAGCATACCGACGATCGGAACGTTGTCGGGCTTCGTGACGATCTTCCGGAAATTCGGATCGATCACACTTAGCCCGAGAAAGAGGAACATGCCTGAAAAGACGATCAGCGCCGACCTGTTCGTATAGAACTTCCCCGGATACTTGAGCGAAACAAACAACAGAATCCCCGCGGCAGTAATCAGGAAGTATGGCGCGGTAATGGCATTAATAAATTCTTTGATGAACATTGTTTCTCTGCTCCTACAGTTCTATAGCGGACCGGAAATACCGCCGTCACGGCGAATACGCCAGAAGTGAATGGCCATAAGGAAACCGGCCACCAGCGGCAGCCCGACGCAATGCAGCACGTAAAAACGCAGCAGCGCGCCTTCACCGACGAATCGCCCGCCAAGCAGGGCGAATCGCGCATCGCTCGAGTTGCTGACGAGGGGAATATCACCCAGCTTCAACAACGAGGCGCCGGGACCTTCATGCCCGGCAAACGGTGTGGCTCGAGCCATGTTGCTACCCACGGTGATCGCCCAGATGGCGAGCTGATCCCACGGCAGCAGGTACCCGGTAAAACTCAACAACAGCGTCAGCACCAGAAGAATCACCCCGACGTTCCAGTTGAACTCGCGTGGCGGCTTGTACGAACCCGTCATGAAAACGCGATACATGTGGAGCCAGACAGCAATGACCATGGCATGCGCGCCCCAGCGATGGATTTCACGCATGATTCCAAGCGGGACTTGTTCCCGCAGATCTCGAATATCCACGTAAGCGTATTCGAGCGTCGGCCGATAGTAGAACATCAGCAAAAGTCCCGTGAACGTGAGCACGAGGAATAGAAAGAAAGTGATTCCACCCATGCACCACGTGTAGCGCATGCGAATGCCCGACTTGCGAACCTTCACCGGATGCAGATGAAGGAATACGCTACCGAGCATCACCAGCATGCGCTTGCGGTCCGAATCGGGAACGCCGATGCGAAAAATGGATCGATAGATCTGACTTTCCTGGATCCATTCGCCAACCTTCGCCGGCGTAAGGTTCTTGAAAGTTTCCTTAAGTCGATCAGAGAAATTTGCCATTCGATTGACCTTTAGGCCGCGGATGGCACAGATGAATAGCGCGCGTAATCTGCGTAATCCGCGGCTAAATAGTTATTACAATTTCAAAAAGGCTGCTGGATTCGACCACTCGCCCTTTTCCTGCTGGAATTTCCTGCTTTTGTCTACGAGGATCTGGCCATCATCCGCGAGGCTGATCGCGTATCGCTCCAGCGGACGCGGAGTCGGACCTTCAAAATTAACTCCAGTCTTGTAGTAGCCGCTGCCGTGGCATGGGCACTTGAACTTCTGTTCCGCTTCCAGCCAGTTGGGCGTGCAGCCAAGATGCGTGCACACGGTCGAGAGCGCGTAAATACCTTCGGCATTTGCATATTGATCGAAAGCTGAGCGCACCAACCACACAGCGAAGCGCTGCTTGAATCGTTCATCGACCTGACCGATCTGGATTTCATTTGGATAACCGGCCTTGAATGTTGGAGGTGGTTCGAACAGGACGTTCGGAAACATGAACCGGCCAGTAGCTGTCAGTGTGGCAAGCATCGAGGCAGTGAATGCGGCCCAGGCCACGGTCATCCAGGAAAAGAACGACCGGCGAGGCATCGCCGGCGGCTTGCCTCTTGCAGGTGCAGCCGCGGGTTTAGCAGGTGCCGGCTTGGGTGGCGCCGCTGCAGTCGTTGTGGCGCCTTGTCCTGATTCCTCTTTACTCATCGGGAATCTCCTAACGATTAATTCAGTTGGTTATTACATTTGAAAATCTTTTTAACGCTTCCAACGAAGCATCGCGTACGGCCAGATCCGGGTCATTTTGGCTAAGTGCAACTATTTTATCGTGAGCAGCTTCAAATTTCAGTATCCCCAGACACTTGACCGCGTTTATTAATAGCTCGTCTTTCTGTTCAGGCGTCATGCCCTCCAACTTGTCCAGATAATGGCGATCGGTGAGATTTATCAAGACATCCGCCCCGGACGCATCGTTCATCTGCGCCAGCGCCATCGCGGCATTCCAGCGAACATCGTCGCTGGAATCATTCAGAGCAACTTGAAGATTGTGTGTCGCGGCTGGGTCCTTAAGGGCTCCAAGCACGTACGCGGAGGTTTTGCGTAGAACCGGGTCCTGGCTACTCAATTTTTTCAAAATCTCCGGTACGGCCGCCTTATCCCCAATCGAGCCCAAAGCCCACAAGGTATAAATCTGGTTCTCCACCTGCGGGTCGCCCAAACCCTCAACCAGCGCGGGCACAGCCCGGGGATCTCCGAGATGACCCATCGTTAGTGCGAGATAGCGTCGCACACGCGGATCTTCGTCACGCGAACTCTGGTAGACCTTGATCAAATCGTTAACGAAATTCGTATTACGCAGCCTTTCCTTCTGGGACGAAATGATGTTCGATAACTCATAAGCCGCCTGCCACCGGCAGCAAATGTCCGAACCTGTTTTAACATCGTTGAGATACTCGCGCGCAGTCTTTTGCTCGTAAGTCAAATACCCAAACAGCAGAAAGATACCCACGCAAATTGCGATGATGATCAGCGGAAAAAGAAAGAATTGCGCAATAAGCAGTGAAGTTGGTCTTTTTATCTCAATCAGATCTTCCGCAGACGGTACTTGGATAGAAGTGCCCTTTGTTTCCATATGAGACATTGGCGAGTACCACTAAAAAGGGAACACTGAAGAATATGGGTTAGTCTGCAGAAAATCAAGGGCGCAATCCCCGGCTTGAATCCTACGAGCCAGCAATCACGCCGGACTCCGCAAATCGTGCCATGTCGGCTTCACTGTAACCTAGCTTGAACAGAACTTCCCGATTGTGCTCACCAAAACGCGGTGGAGCCATTTCGACTGTACCTGGTGTGTCGGACAGTTTGATGGGGATGCCCAGCAATCGCAAGGGACCGTACTCGGGGTGGGTAAGCGCCACAACCATCTCGCGAGCGTGAATCTGTGGGTCTTCCAGGATTTCACCAACGGTATTTATCGGGCCGGCCGGTATGCCGACATCGGACATTCTTGCCATGACCTCGGTACGGGTCATCGCGGAAAGGGCGCGATCGATCATGGGTTTCAAGGTGTCATAGTTTGCGAGCCGTGCCTTCATCGTTTCAAAACGCGGATCAACAGCAATCTCACGAAACCCGAGGACTTGACAAAAATTCAGCCACTGCTTTTGGTTGGTTACGGCGATATTCACAAAGCCATCTTGGGTCTTGAAACATTCATAGGGAACAATCGAGGGATGCCGCGTGCCGAGCCGCTGCGGCGAGCGTCCCGTTGTGAGATAGATCAGCGCCTGATAGGTAAGCGTCGACACCATACTGTCCAGCAGGCTGACATCGACTAGCTGGCCCTTACCGGTTTTCTGGCGCGCCAGCAGCGCCAGCAAAACTCCCTGGAAGGCGTATAAACCTGCGACAACATCTGCCAGCGACGCGCCTAACTTTGCGGGTGGGCCGTCGGGATAGCCGGTGAGGTCCATCATGCCGGATTCGCCCTGGGCGATAACGTCGTAGCCAGGCCGATCGCTGTATGGGCCGGTCTGGCCAAAACCGGAAATCGAACAATAGACAGCGCGCTCATTGAATTTCGAAATCGCATGGTAGCCAAACCCTAGCTTTTCTAAGACACCCGGCCTGAAGTTCTCAATGACAACGTCGGCACGCTCGATCAATTTCCAGAGGACTCGGCTTCCGTCTTCGGTCTTCAGATTGAGCCCGACGCTTCGCTTGTTTCTGTTAATGGAGAGGAAATAGGTGCTGATCCCTCCGATAAACGGCGGCCCCCATTGCCGGCTGTCGTCTCCGAGCGGCGGCGGTTCAATCTTAATAACCTCCGCCCCCATGTCCGCCAGGAGCATTGTGCATACCGGCCCCGACAGGATCCTCGAAAGGTCAACAACGAAGAGATCATCCAGTGGCCTCATGACACACCCTCGTGCCCTGAGAGCCTACCAACTTCAAGACACGTAACAAAATGTTTCCTCACCGGGGAGCGGTATCCGCTAAAATACCTGCCAGGCCAGCAACTTTCAGGTTGGCTTGCAAATTGCACAATATGAGGCTTTACATGCAAGTACATGGTTACAAACCAGGCAAGCCCGAGGATCGATCAGGGTCATTTGATCAAAAGCTTCGCCGTGCCTGGAAGTCGCGAGCGTACACGGTGCCGATGGCTTTTCGTAGTGGATTTCGATGGAGGGCTTCAGCGCTTCGCCAACTGCGACGATGGATAAACCGAGGCGTGCACGCGCAACCTGTTACAGTCGTGGTTCCAGCCATCTACAATTTTCTGCCTGCAGAAAGCGTGGCGATGGGCTGGCTAAACGAAATCGATGCGCTCGGCATGATTCGTCAGCGCTTGATGGGTGCTACCAAGATCACCGGATGGGATGTTTTTACTTTTCACACGTTACACAATCTCGATCATTATTTTGATACGACTATTGCCGCCGTGCGCGATACGTGGGTGAAAGAAGGGAACCTCTCCGTCGCCGCGGTCGCCGAAACCCGACGCCAGTTTGGAAAGCCTTACGACTACCATCAGGTCGGGCCGCGCCTTGTAGAAAATCTCGTTTTTCAGTCTTCGCTAATGGATTGGTTGGCACGCCGGGCCGAAGATGTAGAGTTGCGCTTCCACGTGCTCGGAACAGCTCTTTTGTCGGCGCTAGTTTCATCCGGCGCTCTGCCGTTTGGCGACGCTGTAAAGACCGCGTTGAGAATTGGGAGACGCTGGGACCAAACGTTGTGCGAGTCAGCCGAAGGCAAAACGGAAGATCAAATCGGCTGGTTGCGCTTCAATCAGGTCCGACAGCTCCTCGAGGGCCAATCGACTCTGGCGCTGGCTGTAGCCCGTGAAGATCTGCCGTCGATCGACGCTCCGGCCCGGCCGTTTTGGTATTCCCCGAATGCGAAAGAGGCAGCAGTTCTGATCCGGACGACTCGGGAAGCGATGGCAGCGCTGGAAACTTTGAACATCAGTTCGTGGTCGCCAGCGTTGCCAACTGCCGCCGGCGAACCTATTCGAGGATGGCTTGTCAGTCCACTGCATCCGATGGCGCGTGCGTGCAAATGGAGCGTCTCAAATTATCTGCTTGCCACGCCTGCCGCCGCAACGTTGTTCCTCAACCACATTGCGACCCTGGGTCGTAAGCCTTTGGCTCCCGTCGAGACCAAATCCGACGCCTTTCAGAATCGTTTCCGGCTATCGAGGATAAAAGTCACCGGACCTTGATTCGTGAGCTCGACGTCCATCATTGCCTGAAACACACCTGTGGCCACTGGAATCCCAAATCCATCGATCTCGTCGACGAATCTCTGATATAGCGATTTCGCCTGATCGGCCGGCGCCGCCGAATCGAACGATGGCCTGCGGCCTTTTCGACAATCTCCCAAAAGTGTGAACTGTGAGACCGCAAGGATCTGCCCGCCTACTTCGGCAATCGACCGGTTCATCTTGCCGGCTTCGTCTTCGAAAATCCGCAACTCGACGATTCTGCGAGCGAGAGTCTGGACCTCTTCCAGGGTGTCCTCCTTCTCCACACCAACAAGAACAAGAATGCCGGGTCCAATGCGAGAGTATTCTTTACCATCGATGACCACGCGCGCACCGGACACTCGCTGAATGACGGCTCTCACGTAATCTACTTTGTGCTGTGGAGGGCGCGCAGGAACAGTTGTTCAGCTTTGCGGTTGATAAGCCGGAGGTTTCGAGCATCGATCTCCCACTCTCGTGCGATCTCGGCCAGTGGGATGACCGCTTTGGCCATTGACGCATGCCCGCCTGCTGAGCCGATGTTTCCAAATGCTTCTTTCAGAACACGACCCGCGGCGCGAACATACCCAACGTTGCGGACGGAAATGATGTAGTTGGCGTCGTAGATTCCGCTCACAAAGGCCCATTCAATACCTTCGAATGAAAGACCGAAGTCGGCCATCTGCGGTATCAGATCATCGCGCTCAACACGGCCAAGGTGAACGAAAGCGACCTTATCGATCACTCGCCGATTCTTCAGCCCGAGGCTGAGCGCGTCCAGGGCAGCCGGCGGTAGCTCGGGGCGCTCGATCCGGCGCATGAGGTTTTGGTTCGCCAAGGGGTAAAGATATGAGAAGGCGCCCACGTCCCATTCATTAACTTCCCGCGATAGCGAGAACGTATCGCTTTTGATGCCATAGAGGAGCGCCGTGGCCAAGCGGGGCCCGATTCCACTTCCAGTGCACAGGAGGTATTCCAGCAGGATTGTCGAAGTCGCTCCATAGCCTGGACGAATATCTTTAATGTGACTTTTGTAGGTAAATTGTTCGGGATGGTGGTCAATGACGAGATCAACGTGGTCCGGCGGCGCGGCCAGGTGCGGCGGTTGAAGGTCCACGACAGCGATTCGATCGAATTTGCCGAGAGTATTTTTGGTGACCTTCTCGATTTCAATCTCGAGCAACTTCACCATCGCGATATTCTCGGGCCTTGTAACCCTCCCGAAAGACCCGAGTGGCGCAGTCTGCTTGTTGCGTCCCAGAACCTGACGCAGAGCCAGACCGGAGGCAATGGCATCGGGATCGGGGTCATCCTGGAGTAAGATGACCACCGATTCGGCAGCTTCAAAGTGCCCCTTCACTTGCTCGACCCGCCGCATGGTTTTTGCCAGCCGGATATGCCAGCGGATGTTGGATTCCAGCAATTCCTGAACAGAAACAAAGTGGGCAAACGATCTGTACTTTTCCGGGACTCTCTCGGGGTGAGAGGTGAGGACCAGCGTAGGAACATTCCGCCCCAACTGTCGGATAGTCTCCAGAACCCTGGTAAGGCGGTCGGGATCATCAGACTGCGCGAGGAACAAGTCGATCGAATTTTGCGCAATCTGTTCCGCGAATTGACCATTCGCCAGGCGCTTTACAAAGTGTGTGACGTTGCCGCTACCGATAAAATACTGTTTTAGAAGACCGGCAACAAAATCTTCTTCAACGTAAAAAACCGACTTCATAGTCGATGAGAAGATCGCGGGAAATAAAAATGCACCTTCATTTTCTGAAGGTGCTTTCAAGGGTGATAACTCCCGCCGACCGTAATCAACAGATCATTCTAGATACCCGGCCACAAAGATGTCAAAGACGTTTTGCACGCGGGCTAAAGCCCTCGACTACAGGCTGGTCCAACCGTCTCGGCTCTGCATGTAGTGGCGGGCTTTAGCCCGCGCCACTCATGCGGTCTCAATTAACCCAGCAACAAGCGCGGCACGCGCGGGAAGGGATTCCACATCTACCCACTCATCTACCGCGTGCGCTCCATCCCCAACGGCGCCCAGACCGTCCAGCGTGGGAATGCCCAAGGCCGACGTGAGATTTCCATCCGACGCGCCACCGGTCGAACCTTCCTTCAGATCAATACCGATTTGCGCCGCAATCCTGCAGGCAATCTCGAACAACCGGACAGTATCCGACGTACGCTCCATCGGCGGACGATTGATGGACCCGCTAACCTCCAATCGCGCTCCCGGCAGTTCAGGCGCGAGCGCTTTGATCGCCCGTGTTACGCGCTCCGCTTCGCCGATCGAAGTGATTCGCACATCAATTTCCGCGGCGGCTTCCGCGGGCACTACGTTCGACCGCGTACCACCTTGCACCACGCCGACGCTCACGGTGGTACCTTGAACAACATCCGTGAGCCTGTGCAGCTTCAGGATCTGCCGCGAGATTTCTTCGATCGCATTCACACCCTTCAACGGATCAATGCCAGCATGCGCTGCCCTTCCAACTGCTTTCAAGGTGAATTGACCGACTCCCTTGCGTGCGGTCTTTAAGACACCTCCGGGTAGCGAAGGCTCCAGCACAAACACAGCGCGGCATCGAGCGGCTTCGGACTCCGTAAGCGCCCGCGACGAGTTGCTGCCGACTTCCTCGTCACTGGTTAGCAGAACGGTGACGGATCTTTCTAAAGCTCCACGCATTCTTAACAGTGCGCCAACAGCCATCCACATCAGCAAAATCCCTGCCTTCATGTCAAACACACCAGGTCCGAATATCCTTCCATCTCCGATTTCGAAAGGTCGTTTCTCGATTTCACCCGCGGGCCAGACCGTGTCCGTATGCCCTAACAGGAGGATCCGGTCACTGGACTTGCCGCTGAATCGGGCCAGCATCTGGTCTCCGAACCGCTCGGTGGCCACATATTCGATCTCACCTCCCATCTCTTGAAACCGCGAGCCGACGAACCTCACGAATTTGTCCACCAGCGGCTTGTCGAAACTCGGAGATTCCATCGAAACCATTCGCTGGAGGAAACGGAGGTTTTCGGGTAGCTGCTGTTTAAGGTGTGTGATGAGGTCCTTCATACGCGATCCTGGTAGTGTCGGCGCCGATGCCAGAGCATAGACTATAATCCGATCCGATGAAACTGGCCATCATGGGAACTCGCGGCATTCCGGCAAACTATGGGGGATTCGAGACATTCGCTGAAGAGTTGTCCACGCGCCTGGTTGCTCGTGGTCACGAGGTGACGGTCTACGGCCGATCGAACAACATCCGATATCCCGAACCCACTTACAAAGGCGTAAAGCTCACGATTCTTCCGACGATCGGAACGAAATATTTGGATACAGTGGTCCACACCTTTCTCTCCGTTTTGCATGCGTTGGTGCGAAAGCGCTTCGATTGTGTCCTCATGTGCAACGCCGCCAATGCCATATTCGCCTTTGTACCGAGATTGAGCGGCACGCCTGTGGCTTTGAATGTGGACGGAATCGAACGCCTGCGCAAGAAATGGGGAACGCCGGGACGCGCCTACTACCGGTTCTCAGAGTATCTCGCAACCATAATTCCCAATGTCGTCGTCAGCGATGCAAATGTGATTCGGGAATATTACCTGAATAAATATGGCCGGGCCTCTGTGACGATCATGTATGGCGCGAATTGCCAACGAACCGAAACCACAACTGTTCTCCAGCAGCTCGGTCTGCGGCCACGAGACTATTTCTTATATGTGAGCCGGCTCGAGCCGGAGAATAACGCGCACATTGTTGTGCAGGCCTTTGAAAGAGTCAGGACGGGTAAGCGGCTTCTGATTGTGGGCGACGCCCCCTATGCTCACAGGTACATTGAACAATTGAAGTCGACAAACGATGCTCGAATCCTCTTCCCAGGCGCTATCTACGGCCTGGGTTATCGTGAGCTTCAATCCCACGCTCACGCGTATATTCAAGCGACGGAAGTCGGCGGGACGCATCCCGCTCTGGTCGAGGCTATGGGTGCAGGGAATTGCGTCATCGTCAACAACACTCCGGAAAATCGGGAAGTCGTGGGCGATTGTGGCCTCTACTTCCAGGATTCGGAAAGTCTCAGCCATCAGATTCGAGTCACACTAAAGGATGCGGAACTGGTCGAATGCCTGCGCAAAGAAGCTGCAGAACGCGCAAAGGCCTGCTATTCCTGGGATGCCGTCACCAGCGCTTATGAAAAATTATTCAAGGACCTCACGATTTCCGGTTAAATTGGTGTTTCAGGGACAAGAATTAAGGGGACAAGTCCTCTTGATTCCCGCTCGTGTAATTCGCTGCCAAAATATAACGGTACGAGGTGTGATCTACTATGAAGGGGATTGTTCTCGCGGGCGGCCTTGGGACGCGGCTTTTCCCGCTGACGAAGGTCACGAACAAACATCTGCTGCCGGTATACAATCGCCCGATGATCTATTACCCGATCCAGACGCTCGTGGACGCCGGCATCTCGGAGATCCTCGTCGTCACCGGTGGCAACAATGCCGGGGATTTTCTAAGGCTTCTTGGCAACGGAAAACAGTTCGGGTTGAAGCACCTCGACTATACGTACCAGGAGGGTGAGGATGGCATCGCTGCTGCGCTTGGTCTGGCCGAATATTTCGTGGATAACGATCTCGTCTGCGTGATTCTGGGTGACAACCTTTACGAAAAGAGTGTTCGGGAGTCCGCGGAAGATTTCATCAAACGAGGTCATGGCGCCAAGATTCACTTGAAGAAGGTCGAGAATCCACAGCGGTTCGGAGTCCCCATCATCAGCGGTGAACGCATCGTGAAAATTGAGGAAAAACCGAAGGCTCCGAAATCCGACTATGCCGTCACAGGCCTCTACATGTATGACCACACGGTATTCGATATCGTCGGGACACTCAAACCTTCCGGCCGTGGCGAGCTCGAAATCACAGACGTTAATAATGCTTACATTGATCGAAACGATATCACGTACGGCATCGTGGACGGTTGGTGGTCCGACGCCGGAACATTCGATTCCTTGCTTCGCACGAACATCCTCATTGCGAGCCAGTTCGAAAGCAATTCCCAAGAAATATCCCAAGATGCCATCCGGGCCTCGGCCTCAATGCTAAGACAACAATGAAGGTACTCGTGACAGGCGGGGCGGGTTTCATCGGTTCCAGCTTTGTCCGCTACGTTCTCCGCGTGCGCAAAGATATCGATCTGGTGAACTTCGATTTGCTGACGTATGCCGGAAATCTACGAAACGTTGCGGAAGTCGCAGCTAATCCGCAATACCAGTTTGTTCGAGGCGATATCGCGGACGAAACTCAAGTCGAGAACATATTCGAGCAACATCGAATCGAAGCCATCGTGAACTTCGCCGCTGAAACGCACGTCGATCGGTCGATCGAAGATTCCAGGCCTTTTTTGCGCACCAACATTGAAGGCACGCGCTGCTTGCTGGAACAGGCACGCAAGCACAAGATCTCGAAGTACGTTCAGATTTCAACCGACGAAGTGTATGGCAGTCTTGGCTCCACGGGTTCTTTTCGCGAAAACAGTCCCCTGGATCCCAGCAGTCCCTATTCGGCGAGCAAGGCAGCGGCCGACCTTCTCGTTCTGGCCTATTACAAAACGCATCGGCTGCCGGGGCTCGTGACACGATGCTCCAACAACTATGGCCCGTATCAATTTCCGGAAAAGCTGATCCCGGTACTGATCACGAATGCGATGGAAGACCGCTCGCTTCCGATCTACGGCGACGGGCTGAATGTACGGGAGTGGATCTTTGCCGATGAACACTCGCGGGCGGTCCTTCTAGCTCTGGAGCGCGGTACGCCAGGCGAGATCTACAACATCGGTAGCGGTCACGAGAAAACGAACCTCGAAGTCGTGGGAGAGATCCTGCGTCTGACGAACAAGCCGGAATCTCTCATCCAATTTGTGAAGGATCGGCCGGGTCATGACCGCCGTTATTCGATCGATTGCTCGAAGATCCGTCGCGAATGGGGCTGGTCGCCCGAAATGGATTTCGCTTCCGGCCTCGCTACAACCATCGAGTGGTACCGCACCAATCAGCCGTGGGTCCACGAGATCAAGGATGCTTCCTATCTCTCCTATTACGATCGCATGTACACCCGCCGGGACCAGACCCTGGCTGTCTTAGACTCGTAAGGAAGGATTAGCCCGGATCTCTTACCGTTTCAGAAGCATTGGCATCGGCTCGTCGTCATTCGTTGGGCGAGGGCCCGCATCATCAACTTGTCTCCTGGACCGCTGTCGCCGGCCAGCAAAAATCTATGCCTGGTCGAAAAACTTTACTGCAAGGGTTCCGTGCGCGGCCGCTCCACTTGCCCGGAGTGCGGCCGCCAACAGGACCGCTTCGACAACCTCTTCCTTGCTGGCGCCCGCCTTCTTGGCGTTTTTCGTATGAACTTCAATGCAATAAACACACTGCGTCGTGTGTGCCACCGCAAGAGCGATGAGCTCTCGGTACTTCCGCGGAATTCTCCCATCTTCCCGCGCGACAATTCCATCGAGATTGGCCCATGCCTTAAATTCCTCAGGTGCGAGCCTGGACATCTCCTTCAAGAGCTTGAGATCATTTTCATCGTGATAATGATTGGCCATAATTAAACCCCTTGTTGCTTGTCTGCCATGAATCCTATGTTGGCAGCACTGATGGCAGGAGTCCAGAAGACGGTGATTTCCCTTATTCAAACCAAATATCGCAAGTGATAGGAAGGTGATCGCTGGGTTGGCAAGGTAGTTCGGTGATCGTGCGGCCGGCAGAGATCGCGCGGAGACCGCGGCAAGCAATGAAGTCGAGTCTCAAAGGAAGAATGCGGCATTGATTAAGAATTCGATTGCGTATGGCTGCAGGAACGTAAACTCGATCTTCAAGGGAGGCAAGATCGACCGAACAGGTGGGAAGTGCGTCGTTGAAACCTTCCCAGGAAAAACCGGCGCGCCGCAGGTCCTCAAATAACGGTTCATAACACCACGGAGTCCTGACGCGGGATTTCACGTCGCGCCGCAGAAGAAACATCAGAGACCGAAGAGTATGCACAAGAGAGCCGCGTGGGAAGGTATTGGTATTGAAGTCACCCGCAACAAAGGCAGGCCCGGTCTCAAGGTGATCCAACAGGAATCTCATCTGCCGGCTTCGGCAGCGCATCGTCGTGAAAACTTCGAGATGCGTATTTGCCACCGTGAGGGATCGCCTGTTTCCGCAATCGAGGCGAACAATCAACGCGTGGCGACCGCCTTCACGCTTTTCCACTCCCCTGGAAGGATCGTGGCACATCGGCAAACAAAGGTTTGTCGAATCCATAATCGAAAAGCGAGACAGTGTCGCGTTCCCCTGAACGGCCGTGGTGTTCTCGCCAGGCGCGTCCAGCTCCTCGCCGATGCCTTTCGTGAATTCCTTAAAAGTCCTGCCAAAAACCATTTGCATCCCAAGCCGCTCGGCGATCTCAAAGGCAATGCGGCGATTGTCGGAGCGAGCCATCCCATCATCCACCTCATTCAGGCAAAGAATATCCGTAGTTCGGATGGGCTCGCACGCGAGACATTTTTCGAGAAGCTTCCAACGCTTCCCCTTCTCGATATTCCAGGCCACAAATCGAATGCGCTGTGGGCCGCCGCCTTGATTATTCACTGACCCTGATCTTAAGTTAAATGTATGAACCTCGTCACAACCATTGAAGAGCTCAAACACACGGCTAGACAGCTCGGCCTGCCAGAACTTCGACGTCTTATCTCAAACCTCAACCCCGAACGCGCAGAAATCGAGCCTTATATCCATTTCACTGAGAATCGCTACGCCAGAAATCTGGTTTACAAAACGCCGGATTTCGAATGTCTCGTCCTGTGTTGGCGGCCGGGACAGCGCAGCCCGATTCACGATCACGGAGCATCAATTTGCACCGTCTACACAGTGGAGGGAATTCTATCTGCGGACAATTACAGCAAGATGGCCAACGGGCACATTCGAGCCGACTACGCGGAGGACTTCAAGCCGGGTTCGGTCTTGAGTATCCAGACCACCGAAATCCATCAGGTTTCCAATCTTCAGGACTCCTCTGACCTGATTTCGCTGCACTTCTACCTTGCGCCACTCGAGAACAGTTACCTGTACTCGGTAATGCAACCGACTCATGAACTTTACGAACGGAGATATACGCGAGTCTTCACCGTTGCAGACGGGATCTGACTCACTCGTCGGTGTGCTCGGTTTCGACTTTCAGCTTTTTCTTACAAGTTTCACAAACCCAGTGATGTTTGCCGTCGATGAAGGCGTGGTAATGAATCCCCTGGCCGTCGTCTTCCGTGCATAGATCACACTTCATACCAAACCGAGTCTAGCGCAGTTCACTTGAAGATAGGTTTTGGATCGCCATTAAGAGTTCCGCAATGTGACCTTCGTCATCGACGATCAGTACGGAACGGCCGGCGGACGAAGACTGGTTTTCCGTCCCAGATGTAACAACGGGCATAGTCATCACAAGCCTATTTGATCGGGTTCACTTCTTCTGCGTCGCCGCAGACGCACGCGCAGTAAGGCGATGCTTAGACCCGGTTCCGGGACTGGCAGTATCGCTGGGAGGGATCGGACGCCGAAGTGCCCGCCGGGCAGTGATGTTGTCGCTGTTTTCCGTTTCGAGAGCGAACTGGCTGCGCTCTCCCAGCATCGTTCCGATTGTCCGCAGTTCTTCGATGTGCAGCTTGAGCTGTTTGGCGTCCATGGAGACCATGTGGCCGGTCGCATCGGCACGACTTTCAATCGTGAAGTGACGTTCAATGACCTGCGCACCGAGCGATGTCGCTACGATCGAGCCCAAAATGCTGGCGCTGTGATCCGAAAACCCGACAGGTAACCCGAACCGTCCATGGAGGCACTGGACCGATTTCAGATTCAGCTCTTCCGTCTTGGCCGAATTTGACGGAACACAGTGCAGCAGGACGATTTGATCGTTGGACTGCGTGCGCATCCATCCGATCGCTTTCTCGATTTGCTCAGCCGAGCACATCCCTGTGAAAAGCAGCACGGGCTTGCGCTTGCGGGCCACATGTTCGATTAGCTGCCGGCGTGCGATATCCCGGGGTGCGATCTTGAATGCGTTGACGCCAAGCTCGTCGAGAAAGTCCGCACTCTCTTCATCGAATGGCGTCGCAATAAACTCGATACCTAAACGCTCCGATTCTTTGTGCACGGCACGGAAAGTCTCGGGCGTCAATTCGAGCTTGTACGGCTCCTGGAGGCTGGACTGATCTTTGGTGTGACCAAGAACCGCACGTGTGGGCAAACGGTCCGCTTTGAAAGCTCGGAATTTCACCGCATCGGCGCCAGTCCATTTCGCTGCGCGGACGAGCGCCAACGCTCTTTCCTTGTTTCCTCCATCGTTGATGCCCGCCTCCGCGATCACAAAAATGCGTCTCGGATCCTTGATCAGCAGGCCGTAAAGGTTTTGTTGCCGGTCAGCCATGATTCCCTCCTAACGATTTCAACAACTCGTGACAATCCTTTGCCGTCGACAAGCGTTTGTCCTATCTCTGCGATTCGTTGAACTAGTGGTCCATTTTCCAACATCTCCCGGCAATAGCCCAACAGGACGGGGATGGATACACGCTCCATCAAGCCCGCACTCAAAACTGCTCCGCGTTCGTGGAAAGCATCCGCCGTCTTAAGCTGGATGCGATCAAATGCGATCGCGATGGTGGGTACGGCCGATGCCACCAGGTCGTACAAGGTGGATCCTGCGCAGGATATTGCGAACCGGCATGTCGACATGGCGTGGGCAAATTCCTCATCGCTCACTGCCGCGGATCCCACAAAGCCACGTGTCGTTATGGGCTTCAACCCCATCCGGTGCATCTCTTCTGAGACCTTCTGCGCATAGGCCGACCTCGATTCGCTGCCAAATGTAACGAGTACCGTGTCCGTGGGCTTCGCTCGCTTAACAGGTTCTCGAGTAATCATGTACTGAGGTCCGGCATATAGAGCACGATTTTTGTCGGCAGAATACGGAAACAGGCTCGTGATGCTGCCGTCGATCGCGACATCCGACCGGCACTGGGCAAGTCCGAGATCATGAATGCTGATGTGGCGCGAACGGTGGCGGCGGATGGTCGCTGTTATTCCGTGAGCTTCGCGCAGGTCGGTGATAACCAGGGGCGGCAGGGAGTTGATTTCGAATTTCGAATTTCGAATTTCGAACTTGGCGTTTGTCGCGGCCGAAACTAGAAATTCGCGGCAGCACTCCGATAGAGGATAGAGGATGATGTCCGCATGCCGGGCTAAAGCATTAGCAAGTCTCAAACAGCGGACAACGTGCCCATATCCCAGCATGGGACCGGCATCAACAATGATTCCAAGTCGAGATCCGTAATTCGAAATTCGAAATTTATGCGAGTTGTCCACGCGTCCTCTCGACTACTTGATGCCACGATTCGAGAATCGGGGTGATTTCGTATTCGAGAACGTCGCAGACGGAAACCCATATTCGGTTCTCCTGGGCCGAAATCAGTTGGACCAGGGCATGCTCGAGCGCCTCAGAAAATTCCTCCCGCGAAATGTCTGCGTCCGGTACGTCCGGCCATCCAAGGTCCTCGTTCAGGACAGTGAAAAAGATTCGAACGGTCTCCAGCAGTTGCGCCAGGTGTGTACAAGCCTCGTCCTCTTGACGATTCTCCAGGAGCCGAATGATTTCGCTGGTTGAATCTACCGCGCTCTGCAGCTCCTCATCCAGTTCCTCTAATGACTCGCGAACGACTGTGTCAAAATCCCCGCATTCCACGGCGATCTTGCCGACGGATGCGATGCCCCGATCGCAAATCAGAGGATCACGGTAGTTGAATGCCTCCATTCCGCCGAGATAAACGTGGATAATGCACTGGCCGGCCTTCAAATAATCATTTTCAACCCAGTCCAGAAGGTCACCCCACGTGTCGGTTTCGAAAGGAACAGTGATCGGTTTCCGGTTGATTGTCACATCCATGTGCTCAGTTTTCATTTTTAATCCTTGAACCTCGTCTGTCAGAAACGTGTCTGGTCCAAAACGGCCAGCGCACGCCTAATTGCATTTGCGTTGCCGTTTTGCGTGTGTACACAAGCGATTGATTCCAAGCATAATCAAGGGTCTTGGCTCCAGACGCGAAGCCGGTCCAGCGTCCCTTTTGTCGACACGGTGTCGAAGATATGACGGTTTTGCACCACCCCGCGCCCGCAGAATCCTAAGGGGACTGCTCGACACCTCTTTTCTCTAAAGTCCGGCAAACCGGCGTCGATACAGCAAGTGAGGACACCGATACACATGGCTAAGCTTGACGTTAAAAAAATGGAAAACGTGATGGATTCTGCAATGGTATTGAAGGCTCTGGAAAGAGAGCGGGCGCTACTGGAAGAATTTATCAGCCTGTCTGAGGATCAGCTCATCTTCATGGAGGATCGGAACATCGATGTCATGTCGTTGTTCGAGCGCAGAGCCGATTTAATGATCGAACTGACCGCCATTGAAGCCACACTGGACACATGGATCATCCAGATCCGCACAGATCCGTCGGTCACACCCGAAATGATGCGGGAACTGCGCGCAGTCAGTGATGAGATCGTGAGCATGGCCAACCATATCGTCGACATCGATGAACAAACACACGCTCACCTCGACATCCTTAAGGAGAGAGCCCAGACCAAACTCCAAGAGATCGAACTCGGGGCCTAAGTCTCCCAATTCAAGACATGCCCTTGGACTTGAATTTTGGGGATTTGATACGACGTTTGTCCCCCGAATTGGGAGTCCCCTATTCTGCTTTGATCCCTTTTGAAATCTTTTCTAGAGTTTCTTTATCCGGAATCTGAGACGTTACCGCAGAGACATTTTCGTTCTTGATCGCTTCGTAGATCTCGTAACGATAAATGGAAATATGCGCTGGCGCTTTGATCCCGAGACGTACGTTATCCCGGCCTATTCGGAGGACCTGGATTTCGATTTCGTTCCCGATGATCAGTTTCTCGTCCTTCTTCCGTGTAACAACAAGCATAGAGATCCTTTTCGGCTTCCATCCTGAAGGGAATCTGATCGTACACGGGCCACAGGATGACTGGTTCGAAAGCATATCGGAAACCTGAGGACCGGGCAAGGGCTCATTCGAGTCCCTTAATGAGCCCTCTGGCTTGAAGAGTGTGCAGGAGTTACAGAAGGCGCTGGCGAACCGAGAAACCGGAATCGGTGAGAATCACCTGCTTCCCGATCATCTTTTCGTCATTGATGAGGAGTGGGGCTTGGAAGTTTCCGGTGCTGAACTCTGGAGTTGAACCGATCACAACGATCACGAACGCCCGCGGCTTAACCTTGCCACTGACTCCAAGCGACTCCCACTCTCGGGCTGGCACCAGATCGCAATAGTTCATGACAAGTTTCGTGGGCTCCAATACCAGAAATGCGCGCGCCGGCGATTCCAAAGACTGCAGCAGCCGGAATGGGGCAAGGTAGTCGGCTTCCTTCAAGACGAAGTCTTTGCATTCGGAAAATCCGATCAAACCTTCTTCGAAGTGAATAACGACATCCCTGCTCTCAGAATTTACCTGTCTAGTTTGACCATAGGCCCGCATTGCTTTCATGTCCCCTCCTTGGGACTACTGCAGAAAATCCAAAAGATTGAACTCCGAAATTCTTGCGACCGCGGCCATCGTGGCTTGGCGGACGTTTGGGTTCACCGTGTGTTCGCAGATGACTTGGGCCAGGTCGGCGGTGTGTTCGCGTTGGAGATCCTTCTCGCCTCGACGTGGCGGTGAAAAAAGCTCGCATTCGCTATGAATAGCGGTGCTCATGTCAAGGCAAACCAGGGTGTGGTCGACACGAGGGTCTGAAGCAGTCGCGTATTCAGCGTAATAAGTTGGGAAAGGGCGAGAAGACGCTCGACATCGGCGACTCCGTCAGAAGGGCTCTTTCGAGGAATTGCCAGCAGACGCATCTGCTTTCGAACGCTGGCGTCATAAGCGAATGCATCGATCTCAACCAGCGCTTTGTGCTTCGCGCCTTCCAGGCGCAGTAGTTTTTCAACTAGCCCATCCATGGGACCTTCTCCTTGGGGAACGAGCGGGCTAACCCACTGCTCCCTATTTGCGGTTAGAGTCGATCAGCTTTCGGGCGACAGTCTTGGCAGGAACCCGATAGGTGCCCGATTCCAACTTCCGACGAACCTCGTTGAAGCGTTCCGTTCGGGACTGCTCGATTTGAGCCGAGAGCCGATCCAATTCCTTAGCCTTCGCGGAAGGGCCGGCTGATTTGGCGTCGGCCGAGGACGGTCGCTCTTTCTTTGTGCTACGCACCAACTCGTTACTCTGGGCCGCTTGGGACCGGTCGATAGCCCGCTTGGTGACGTTGACCCGGTCAATACCCATTTCTAGTTCCTCCAGTCGAACCGTATATCGGCCGGAGATTATCAAAACTTTACTTCCGGTGGAAAGGGGGAAAAGTTACCCCCTCAACCCGCTTCGCTGTCCCTAAACCTCCACCAGGTTCTTCGGGAGGCCCCACGATCGCGCGAGGCATTTCTTCCACAAAACAATGACTTGATTGCACATATTGGCCGGCGCGCCTTGAGCTCTTTGACTGCGCGGCGCAACCTTGAGTGGACAAAAGCTAGCATCAGCAGGTCCATCACACCGTAGACGGCAAGAAAGGAATACATCAAAATCGGATTATGAATTGAGAAATTTAAGCCAATCGCGTGCATTTATGATCTCCATGATGGACTTCTTGTTCAGCCGGCTACGCTTTTCAGTGCTGACTCAACGTGGGGCACAACTTTTGCAAGTCTGGCGCGAAGACGCAGTGTCGCTTTCGTGTGAAGTTGGGAGACGCGGGACTCGTTCACACCCAGCAGGGTACCGATCTCTTTCATCGTGAATTCTTCGTAGTAGTAAAGCGACAAGACCAGACGCTCCTTTTCCGGCAGTTCCTCAATAGCTTCACCCAGCAAGTCCGTTATTTCGTTGGATTCAAAGCGGGCATATGGGTCGTTACTACCGTCATCGGGATAATAGTTGATGTAGTTATCGCTGTCCTCGCTGTCGCCCATATTCTCGAAAGAACCGATGGTCAAGCCGTGTAGTTGGTCGAGGAGCGCATGGAAGTTCGCCAGATCTTCACCCATCGCCTCGGAGACCTCTTCATCTGTGGCCGGTCGACCGAGCTTCTGGCTTAGATCTGCATAGGTCCTTTCCAGGTCTTTACCCTTCTTGCGCAATGAGCGTGGCGCCCAATCCAGACTTCGTAAGCTGTCGATGATGGCGCCACGGATCCGGACTTCGGCATAGGTCTTGAACTTGACGTTGCGCTCGGGGTCAAACTTGTCGACGGCATCGAGCAGCCCAAGGACACCTGCGTTGATCAAGTCGCGCATCTCGATACTGGTGGGCAGCTTTGTGGCCACCCGATGAGCGATATGCTTAATCAAAGGAAGCGTCTCGACGATTAGGGTTTCTCTCTCCGCTGGGGTCATATGGCGCGCTCCTCGCGTTGAACGTATCGCTCCAGTTCCTGGGCGATGGGGTTTACAAGCTGTGTGAATCGAATGGCGCCATCCTTGGCGCCGTAGAACATGGCTTCCTTGCCGATCTCCGCCCGGTATTGCCGGGCTTCCCGTTTACCAGCGATCATTGAAGCTGCTTTGGGCATTGCGATGTGTATTCTCATCATTTCTCGTAAACCCGCACCCTTCATGACCACGGGTGCCACCACTTGTGCACACCGTGTGCCAATACTCTTCACCATTGCTTACCAACCCGTAAACCTATGTCAGCACTCCAGAACGACACCAGACTGCGACACGCGGCAAGAATAAATAGCGAATTTTCAACGAGCCGGATGTCATCTGCCTGACACCAAACCATCGATCTTATTGTCGCGGACGGCTATTTCTGCCTGCAATCCTATGCAGTACACCCACCTTCTCAGACCGTTTGTATTTTGAAGGACAGCCGACTAATGTGTCGGTTTTGTGACTAGGACCAAGGGGCTCCCCTTCTCGCAAGCGGCTCTGCACAAAAAGTCGGAGGCTGCGTGTTTGTCCTCAATGCGGTATTGGCGATTGCTGATATTGCTGATTGGCGATGTGACTTCTTGTGCCCACGCAAGCCATGATTCGGGAGGAATAGCCAAAACAGGAAGTCATCGAAGGCAGGGTAGAATTGGAGCGCTCAGATGGAATGCCCGGCAGCGCAAGGAGGGTTGGGTTTCTTAGGAAAACAAATGGTCGCCGAAGTCGCGAATAATCTGCCGCAGCTCGAGCGATTTCTCCTCAATCAATTTTCTGCGTTGCTGAGCTTTCGCGCTGAGTTGTTCAAGTTGCAGCAATTCTGCGTTGGCCAGAATCATTCCGATGCGGTTATTCACATCGTGCAACCATTTTCTCACCTTGGCATCATCCATGGCGACTAATCTAACATGAGGTCTATTCGGTCGGTCAGGCTCAAGAACGTGAGTTACTCTCAGCGGACCGTGGTGAAAAATAGTGGGTCGAAAATACGGGCGAGCTTTCTTCCTGAAGGCCAGGCACCGTATCTTCGACACCGATGAAAATGTCGCGTCCTGCGACTTGCCCCTTGGGGCGTATTGTCCCATCCATGGGAGATTCGCGAAGTGTGTTTAGGAGGTCGACAAGTCCGATGCTTCCAACCAGATTCCTCATTCCATGCGCCAACTCCAGCGCGCCTTCAGTCATTGCGGCGGGCCGCTCCAATCGCCGTTCTTTCCGTTCCCTCTCGATCTCCGCCGCGAGGGATTCAACCCGTCCCTGGGTTACCCGGTACGAACGCTCATGCGATCCTGAAGCAGATTGGAGTCTGGTTTCGATTTCCTTGAGCATCATCGTCATGATGTTGAGCAGTTTGGATGCCATAGCATCTCGCTAAGCAAAATAGAGACTTAGGGGAGATTTGCCGGACGAACCGACCGAAATTGTCAAAATCGTGACCTGTGAGACAGGTTTGGTGGCGGTTTCATGACATGGTGGAATTCCACGGAGACCGTCCCAAAATAGTGGTGTCAATGTTTTGGACCTTCGGTTAGGTTGGTAATGATTCTGCTTAAAAAGGGCCTAGATTCTCCGAGGCACTATCAATGTTGGCGGCGAACTGGGCACCACGCTTATCGGAAGATTCCTTGAAAGCTTTAGATTCGAAATAATCGGTCGGTTTTTAGCAGGAGGCGCTTGTGCACGTATCTAAAGAACAAATTCTAGTAGTCGATGACGAAGAGGAGCTTCGTGCGTCGATTGTCGAAATATTGACACTTGATGGTTTCGAGGTCGAACAGGCGAACAGTGCGGAAGTGGCGGCGGAGAAGTTCTCACAGACGCCGTATGACGTCTTGATCACCGACCACAACCTGCCGGGAAAGACAGGGGTCGAGCTGCTGGAAGAAATGCTCCTCCGGTACCCGGAGACCATCGGGATCATCGTCACGGGCTACGGTACCATCGAAACAGCCGTGTCCGCGATCAAGAAGGGGGCATACAACTATTTGGCCAAGCCCTTCAAACTGGTCGAACTGCCGATCATGGTTCGAAAAGGCCTCAAGGAGCGGCAGCTTCGGTTCGAAAACCAATATCTGAAGAAACAGCTGAATGAGAGGTACGGGTTCAGCAACATCATCGGCACTGGCAGGGCAATGAATCAAATTTTTGAACTGGTTGACACGATCGCCGGCCTGAACAGCACGGTATTGATCCAGGGCGAAACTGGAACTGGAAAAGAGCTCATTGCGAAAGCGATCCATTTCAACAGCCCCCGCAAGGACCAAAAGATGGTGAGCATCAACTGCGGGGCGATCCCTGAAAATCTGCTGGAATCAGAACTGTTTGGCCACGTGAAAGGCGCCTTTACTGGGGCGGTACAAACTCGTATTGGCCGATTCGAACAAGCTAGCGGCGGGTCAATCTTCCTCGATGAAATCGGCAACATGCCTCTAGCGCTTCAAGTCAAGCTGCTGCGGGTCTTGCAGGAACGCGAGTTTGAACGCGTAGGTGGAAACACCACGGTTAAGATTGATGTCCGCATCATTGCTGCGACGAGCTCGAACCTGGAACAGATGGTGGAAGAAGGCACGTTCCGCGAAGATCTCTTTTACCGGTTAAACGTCATTCCGATTAACCTTCCACCGCTTCGTGAACGGCGTGAAGACATTCCGCTGCTCGTTCAGCGCTTCATCGGGCACTTTTGCGAGACACACAAGCTCGATCTCAAAACGGTTTCTCCCCAGATTATGAAGGCGCTGATGGCCTATGAGTGGCCCGGCAACATTCGGCAGTTGGAAAACATCGTAGAGCGGATGGTCGCCCTCACGGGCAATCGACCGGCGATTCTTCCAGCGGACTTACCCTCAGAAATTCACAGTCGCGAATCACTGACCTTCATGCCATTGATCGAAATTCCTGAGGAAGGCATCAACTTTCAGAATGTCGTCACCGACATGGAACGCGAGCTCATCCTTCAAAGCCTTCGCAGGACGAATGGAAATAAAAAGCTTGCGGCCAAACTGCTCAATCTCAAGCGCACGACGCTGATCGAAAAAATCAAACGCATCGGACTCGGAGAACAAGTCGCAGCAAACGTGTAGCGAAGATTAGTGCCGGCTCTTTGCGTACCAGGTGGATTACGGGTTGCTATTCACCTGGTTCACGTAATAACCGGTGCGATGCCGGATTTGCGAGCCCGATTTCTTCACCTTCACGTCGACTTGCCGCCAGCTATTTCCTTCGCGAACAGCCATGGGGTAATAACTCAACGTGTATTGCTGGTGAAGTTCTTCCAATAGCACCTGAGCCAAGCTGTTAAGCGCGTAGTTGCGGCCTGTAAACAACCGAAACGCCCGGCCACCGCTGACACTGGTGAGACGACCGAGCATGTAGTGGTAGATATGATAGCGGGTACGCCTGAGGACGAGGGGATCAGCATCATCGTCGTCGATACCGATGGCATATACGAGAACTTCCGAACGTTTAAGAATGTCTTCGACCTGGGCGGAAGTGATGTGACTCTTCGTATCAAAACCATCCGTTACCATAAGTAGGATCTTCTTGTTGTGCTTCGCCGACTTCATTTCTTCCATTCCAGTTTGGATGGCATCGTAAGCCGCGGTCTCGCCGCCTGGCTTGATGTCTCTCAGGCTGCGCTGAATCTGCTGCATGTTGGTGGTAAAATGTTGCCGAACTTCCACGTCCGAGTTAAACGAGATGACGAACATCTCATCCTGCGGCGAGAGTGCCAGCGCGATCTCACGGACTGTCTGCAAGGCCTGTTGCAGTTTGTGGCGCATGCTGCCACTGCAATCGACCAGGACTCCCACGCTGATCGGCACACGGAGATCATGAGAAAAGAATGAAATCTTCTGCTCGTCGCCGTTCTCGAACACTTGAAAATCCTCGAGCTTGAGCCCATCCATATACTTTCCGGACTCGTCAAGGACCGTGGCGGTCACATTTACCAGCTCGACCTCCACGTTAAGTTTGTATCGCGGGTCTTGGGGGTTGACCGCAGACTGTGGCGTTTGCGGCGGCGGATTTCCCTGGGAAGGCGCCTGTGCAGGGTCCTGTGCTGCGATCAGCATCGCCCCAGCCCACAAGACACAGAGACTGACAAGCGTTCCAATCCAAACGTGCCTTTGTGCGTTCATGGTGAACCACTCTCTGGCGGCAATTGCCGCACTATTTTTTGTTTGGCTCTAGTGTCGGGTGCGGCCACATTTTATACCTGGGCCGGGGTCGATTTTCCAGCGAATTTGTCTAGTGGCTTTCGCGAACCATATTCCGGTTCCAATTCGGGATTTCAACGACCAAATTTCTAGCGCCGTTTGGCACGCTTTGGCAGCTCAAGCGGCTGTTGGGAGTGAGGCCCGGCGCAAAGGACAGCTCATCCTCTTCGGCATCGCTCATTTCAGACACGGTCTCGCTACTCTCGCGGACGATGCAGTGACAGGTCGAGCAGGCGCATACCCCTCCACATGCATGATCAATGCCGATGCCATGGGCGAGCCCGATGTCCAAAATACTTCCCGGCAAACCCGTATCTCCGTAAGGGATCTTTTCCGGATCGACTTCCACCGTCACGTTCATCGGTAGAAACGTAATGGTGAACTTTTGTGTCGCGGGCGGGGGCGCCTCTTGTTGGAGGTATGGATTTGTGCCTCCCATACAGCTTATCTTAGCCGCAAAAAAGCCATTACTTCAGCTTTTCCACCTGCTGAAGGACCGTGGCTATGGGTGGACGGTCGCTGGCCTCCTGACCGACGTAGCTCCAAACGATCTTCCCTGTCTTATCCACCAAAAACATGGAAGGGCGGGCGATCCCTTCCTGAGGATGCAAAACGCCATACTGGCGAATGAAATTCTTGAACACATCCGACAGGACCGGGTAGCTCAGCTTCATTTCCGAAGCGACCTTCTGACCGTCGGCGGGAGGATCCGCGCTGATCGCAATCATTTCAGCGCCCAGGCTCTTGATTTTCTGGTAATTGTTCTGCAGCTCACCGAGCTGCGCACGGCAGAACCCTCAAGCCTGAGTCCGGTAGAAGACAACCAGGACCGGCTTCTTTCCCCTGTAAGAATTCAGGTTGACCGTCACGCCCTGGATCGCAAACCCCGTGATCTGGGGCGCCAGGCCCTGAACCTGCAGCGCGAGAAGCACCGTTAGCAGGAGCGATTTCATGATTCCTCCGGATTTTGAACTAAAGGAACAAATCGTACTGGAATAGTATCGTGAATGTCTACGCGAAAGGCGTCCTGCTTCACAATGAGCTTTATAACCTGCTCGTTTCCTCCCACTCCTACGGGAATTGTCATACGCCCGTTGTTGGCGAGTTGATCGACCAGCGGCTGAGGGATAAATGCCGCTCCGGCCGTCACTATAATTCGATCAAACGGCGCAAACTCCGGCCACCCGTCGTGGCCGTCTCTCAAATCAAAGTGGACATTCGTAACTCCCATCGCCTCGAGGCGTGCACGAGCCAGTTCGATCAGCGACGCATGAATGTCGATTGTGAAAACCTCGCGCGCGAGTGTGGCCAGGATCGCGGTCTGATAGCCGGAGCCGGTACCAACTTCCAGTACCTTGTGATCTGAAGTGACTTCCAGCAACTCGCTCATGTAACCAACGATATAAGGCTGAGAAATCGTCTGGCCGAGGCCAATCGCAAGGGGTGAATCGTCATAAGCGCGAAACCGCTCCTCTGGAGGCACAAATTCATGGCGAGGAATCCTCTCCATTGCTCCCAAGACGCGAGGATCCCGGATCCCTCGAGCGCGAAGCTGAGTATCCACCATGGACCGCTGTAGAACTTCCCAGTGCTCGTCTACTGATTCCATTTCACAAAGTCTTTAGCCGCGGATGGCGCGGATGACAGGCATGGGCCGAGGGGCCGACGAAATTCGCGCAGCGCGTTATCTCCAGCGGCCCATCCGTGTCATCCGCGACTCATCTCGCTGTGACTGACCAATCGTTTCAAGTCAGACGAATCGAGTCGTCTAAATTTACCGATCCCCAAATCTCCCAACTCGAGATCTCCCATTCGAATGCGCACCAGTTTGAGCACCGGATGGCCGACCGCTTCGCACATACGCCGTACCTGCCGATTTTTCCCTTCGGTAATTGTCAACTCCAACCAGGTGTACTTCTCGTTGGAGCGGACCTCACGCACGGCGGATGGGCCGCTAGATTCACCGCGGCCAATGTCCAACCCATCGGTGAGTCTGAGATACTCGTCCTCGGTGACCACACCTGAGACCTTGGCATAATAGGTCTTGGGCACTTTCGATTTCGGTTGAAGCAGTGCCTCGCCGAAGTCCGTATCGTTGGTCAGAATTAGCAGGCCGGACGTGTCCATGTCGAGACGGCCTACCGGAAAAACCCAGCGGTCCAATTCCTTTAGGTAGTCGTAGACCGTTGGCCGATTCCTAGCATCACCAAAGGACGTGATCACACCCGTGGGCTTGTTCAACGCGATGTAGATTTTCTTCTCCTCGCGAACTCTTAGTCCGTCAAGGTGCACGACATCTTTCGCACTTTCCACCCAATGATCGGGATTCCGGATAACGCGGCCATTCACCTTGACCCGGCCTTGCTCGATCCACTCCCGCGTAATCGTGCGGGAAGCAATTCCGGCCTTTGAAAGCACTCGATCCAAAGTAGCTCTGGCCTTTTTCATGAAACAATGCCGATGACCGAAAGCATCCGGCCAGCTTTTTCTCCGTCTCTCCGGTAGGAATAGAAAAGATCCTCGCGGCACTGGGTACATAAGGAGGAGATTTCGATCTGTTGGTCACGTAGACCTGCATTTAGGAGCTGCCGCCGGTTCGCCTGTGCCAGGTTGAGGTGCGCTCGAGGCCATTCCTCCCTCCGTTCAAATGCAGCCGGATCTGCGATCGCCTCCACAACCTCTTCGCCGACTTCATAGCAGCACACGCCAATGTGAGGACCGATGCTGACAGTTAGATCTTTCGGATCAATGCCAAAATCGCTGAAGAGGCGCGAGACTGTACTCTCGGCAATGCGCGCCGCCGTGCCGCGCCATCCCGCATGAATCGCGGCAACGGCGCGAGCTTCAGAATCCGCAACGAGAATGGGGACGCAGTCGGCGGTCTGGATGCCCAGCACGGCACCTTGAAGCCTGGTCACGGCGGCATCAGCTTCGACAGGTTCAGTGGCCGCCAACGTACTTTCCATATCGCTGACAATTGCAGAATGAGTTTGCTTCAATTTCAATAGCGGCCATCCGGCAGTGCCAATTGCGCTGAGAAATCGAATGCGATTCATCTGTACGACTGGATTTCCAGACGCCGCTCCGAGCGTGAACTCATTCCGCTCGGCACGTCGTGTCGAAAATGCATGCGCAATCCGTGGAACGCGATCGAGCGCCTCAGAATGAAGGAACGTTATTTGAGATACGCGTTTTACCTGTAACATAGACTCTAGTTTAGTTTCGAAATCCTCATGATCACCGGCATCGGCATCGACGTTATTCAGAACGAGCGCATTCGTGAATCCATCCAACGCTTCGGGGAACGCTTCCTAAATCGAATATATACAGAACGTGAAAAGGAATACTGCAAGAATTGCGCAAAACCGGAGATTCATTACGCCGCCCGGTTTGCCGCAAAGGAAGCCGCCTTCAAAGCGTTGGGTACAGGTTGGGCGGCCGGAGTGAAGTGGAAGGATGTCGAGGTCGAAAGGCTGCCATCCGGCAAACCCGAATTGCATCTCTATGGTGAGGCGCTGGCCCGCGCCACATCGATGGCATCCGGCCGATTCTATGTATCGCTTACCCACGATCAATTGGTTTCGTGCGCGGTTGTGATACTGGAAGCGTAGAGTCCGGCCTCCCCCAGATCCGTCACGCGAACTCGAATCCATTCGTTTGAGGGCGAATCTGCGGGAACGCTCACACGGACGAAGTTGCTGCTGATAGCCGAACCGTCTTCGAGAGTGAGCACATCGATCTCCTGCCCAATCATCTGCCGACGAAACTCTTCATTCTTCTGTGCGGCGAGATTCCGCAAACCTCTAGCGCGCAACCGCGAGACCTGCTCCGGAATCGCATGCGGCAAACCAGCCGCCACTGTGCCGGGTCTCGAGGAATAGGGAAAGACGTGAAGGTAAGTCAATGGTGAGTCTTCAATGAGTCGAAATGTCGCAGAAAAATCATCATCCATTTCGCCGGGAAAACCGACCATGACATCCGCCCCAATCGCCGCATCGGGCACACGATGACGGATTCTCCCGACCAGGTCGGCATAGTATTCGGGACTGTACGGCCGGCGCATGGCGCGCAGGATTCGGGCCGATCCACTCTGAAGCGGAACGTGAAAATGATGGGCCAGTCGAGGTTGATCGGCTACCAGATCGATGATCTCGGGAACGAGCTCGAGCGGTTCAATCGAGCTCAGGCGTGCACGCTCCAAGCCTGGAATTTCCAGAACGCGACAGATTAGTTCGTGAAGGCTCGTCTTTTGCGAGAGGTCCCGGCCATAGGTTCCGAGATGAATTCCCGAAAAAACCACTTCTTTATAGCCACGCGACACAAGTTCTCGTACTTCATGCAGCGCTGCTTCGACTTCTATGCTCCGGCTCCTACCGCGCACGGCCGGAATAATACAAAACGCGCAATTGGCGTTACAACCGTCCTGAACTTTTACAACCGCCCGCGTGCGGCCGCCAGAACCGAGATGGGACGCAGGTCTTAGCTCACGTTCCAGAAATATGCTGCTGCAGAGAATTTCGGCGCGGCCATGGGTGGAGAAATCTTCGTCGAACAGATTCCGCGCGAGCCGACCAACCATCGGTTTGTGGGAATTCCCAGCGACGTAACAAACCTGAGGAAGATTCGCGAGTTCCTCGGGCGCGCGCTGCGCATAACATCCAGTCACAATAATACGCGCGTTCGGATTCCGTGAGGCCACTCGACGGATCATCTGCCGAACCTGCCGGTCTGCTTCGTCAGTAACCGTGCATGAATTCACAACAACGACGCTGGCATCGTAGGCAGATTCCGACTCCCTCGCCTTGGATTCCAGCAGCTCCTGATGAATCGATGCACCTTCCGATTGAGAAGCTCGGCATCCGAAGTTTGCAATGAAGAAAGTTCTTTCCATATGTTGACAACCGCAGCTAACTTCCGTCTTCTTCCGCTACCTTCCGGCTTTTCTCAGCTATGCTTTTCTCAAGCTGTTCTTTGTATTCAACCAAGTGGTTCATCAGCTTCTCATCTTGAAGAGCGAGAACCTGGACCGCGAAAATTCCGGCGTTGGTTGCCCCGGATTTCCCAACACCCATCGTGGCGACCGGAACTCCCGGAGGCATTTGCACGGTGGATAATAGCGAATCCAATCCGGATAATGGTGAACTGTCAATCGGTACGCCTATGACGGGCAGCGGGGTATCGGCGGCTGTAACGCCGGCGAGATGTGCCGAACTGCCGGCGCCGGCGATGATCAATTTCAATCCACGCTGCCGCGCGGATTTCACATACTCGGCCGTGCGGTGCGGAGAACGATGCGCGCTATAGACGCCGATTTCGTAGGGAACTTCGAACTGCTTCAGAATTATTGCAGCTTCCTGCATGACCTTCAGATCCGAATCGCTACCCATGATAATTCCGACAACCGGTTTCATCGCTGTTTTAAGAGTCCTTTCCTTCCAATGTCTTTTCTGTAGTCTTTTCCGTCGAATTCTATCATCTCGGCGACGAAGTAAGCTCGCTCCACAGCCTCGGCCAGCGTGGCTCCGCGCGCCGTCACATTGAGCACGCGTCCAGCGGCGCTATATACCTTGCCGTCTACCCAACGCGTCCCGGCGTGATAGACCTTCACTCCTTCGATTCGCTTTGCTTCATCCAGACCGACAATTTCTTTGCCCGTTTCGATTTTGCCTGGATAACCGCGGGCCACGAGAACTACAGTTACGGTCACCTCCTGACTCCATTCGAGCGTTCGCGCGGATAGACTATGTTCAGCAATATCGACGAACACGTCCAGAAGATCCGTCTTCAACCGCGAAAGGATCACCTGTGTTTCGGGATCGCCAAACCGCGCATTGTATTCCAAAAGTTTGGGGCCTTCCCCTGTAAGCATCAGGCCGGCGTACAAAACTCCGGAGTAAGACTTTGCCGCCATCAGCGTCGGACGGATGATGCGATTGAGCACGGCATCATACTGCTCGTTGGAGAGAATCGTATCGATGGAGTACGCCCCCATTCCACCAGTGTTCGGACCGGCGTCCCCGTCGAATCGACGCTTGTGATCCTGCGCGGCAACCATCGGCTGAAACACAGCGCCGTCAGCAAATACGTGGAATGATGCTTCTTCGCCATGGAGGAATTCCTCGATCACCAGTTTCGATCCGGCTCCACCGAGAGTTCCCAATTCCATGAACTCGTGAACCGCGAGCCGCGCCCGATCTCGGTCTTCTGCAATGACCACACCCTTGCCCGCAGCCAACCCGTCGGCCTTGATGACGATGGGATAATGGGAGTTTTCCAGAACGGCATTGGCTTGCCCGGGCGTCGAACACTCCCAGAAATCCGCGGTCGGAATGTTGTTCACCTTAACAAAGTGCTTTGCGAAGCTTTTGCTGGATTCCAGCCGCGCCTGATCAGCGGTCGGGCCGATAGCAACCAGATCATTCTGCCTAAAGACATCAACCACACCTTTGCTCAGGGGAACCTCGGGCCCAATAAAGGTGAGATCGATCCGCTGTTTCCGAGCAAACTCCACAAGCGCGAGCGGACTGTCAGGGGAAATCTCAACCAGTTCCGCCTGCTCGCGCATGCCACCGTTGCCAGGCGAGGCGTAGATCTTGCGAACTTTCGGACTTTGCGCCAGCGCGTCTACAACAGCGTGCTCGCGCCCACCGGAACCGATGACCAGTATTTTCATTGAGAACGTACAGTGATCTGGGTCAGTACTTCGTTCAGTGCGCCGACGCGGTAGCCATCAACATCGAGTGCAACAAATCGGAAGCCGATCTTCTTGAATTCCCGGCTGAGACGATCAAACAGTTCGATATTCAGCGCCTTCGACAATTCCTCGCGGGCGATCTCAATGCGAGCAACATCGCCATGATGCCGCACCCGGCACTGGCTGAATCCAAGCCCACGCATGACTTCCTCACCCTGGTCGATCATCCGCAATTTATCCGTGGTCACCGGTGATCCATACGGAATTCGCGAAGACAGGCATGCGGACGCCGGCTGATTCCATGTAGGAAGGCCCTGCAGGCGCGAAAGTTCGCGGATTTCTTCTTTGTTCAGACCGGCTTCAATCAGCGGGCTACGGATCTCCAGTTCTTGCCCTGCCCGGCGGCCTGGGCGGAAGTCCGCCGTGTCGTCGATATTGTTGCCGTCAACCACATAGCGGAATCCGCGGCCCCGGGCCATCCGCTGCAATTTGTCGTAAAGCTCGTGCTTGCAGAAGTAGCAGCGATTCGACGGATTCTGAACGTAATTGGCATCTTCCATTTCGTGCGAGGCGATGAACTCGTGCCGAAAACCATACTGCTTGACGAGATTGATCGCGATATTTCGCTGATGAGTTGGATAACTCGGACTTTCGGCTGTCACAGCTAAAAAGTTCGGACCCAGTTCCTGATGCGCGATTAGCGCAAGATAGGAGCTGTCCACACCACCACTGAATGCCACGATACACGATCCGATGCCCCTTAGAATGCATCGCAGATGCTCTTGCTTATGAAGCATATCAACATTGTAACAGATCGGTGAAATCCAATGACTGCAAGGGTTTCAGCAGGGAAAGCGCTTGACAAAACGGCGCGCAATCTGAAAAATCAGTTAGCTATGCATGCTACGCTGTTGCTGAACGCCTCATATGAACCTTTGCGCATCATTTCCTGGAAGAAAGCACTGACGTTGCTTTTTTCCGGAAAGGTTGAGGTCATCGACGAATACGACCATCAAGTTCATGCGATTACGTTCGCCATCAAGCTGCCTTCGATCATCCGCCTTCTGAAGTACGTCCGAGTAAAAAATCTCAATCGGGTAAAGTTTTCTCGCGCAAATATCTATGCGCGCGATGATTACACCTGCCAGTACTGCGGCAAAAAGTTTCCTTCAGAGGATCTGACGTTCGACCACGTCGTGCCCGTCGCCCGGGGCGGCCAGAAGCGCTGGGACAATATCGTCGCAGCCTGCTTCCGCTGCAACCACAGGAAAGGTGGGCTCATGCCTGAAGAGGCCGGGATGCACTTAATCCGGCAACCCACCGAACCGCACTGGCTGCCGGCATTCCACGTTACGTTCAGGCTCAAATCGCCCCCCGATAGCTGGCGGGATTACTTGTACTGGAACATCGAACTCGATATCTAAACCGTATGGCCACGGAGTTCGAATTGCTCGAACATCCTTCCGATATTGGTGTCCGCGCGCGGGGCACCACGCGCGAAGAAACCCTCGTGGCCGTCTCTAAAGGACTGGTGAGCATTCTGGTCGATCCTGCGAACTTACGCCCTGCCGAAGAACGTTTCTTCAAGGCAACCGGATCCGACGAAACGACACTGATTATCAATTGGCTAAATGAAATCCTTTTCTTCTTCGATACGGAAGCATTGGTGTTCGTCGAGTTCCTGATTGATTCGTGGACCGAAAGCGAAATCATTGGTCACGCGCGGGGCGAACGCCTGGACATTCAGCGCCACGAGTTTCGCACCGCTGTTAAGGCCGCAACTTATCATCAATTCGAGAGTCATCAAACTTTGGGTGGTTGGGAGATCCAAGTTTTCGTGGATGTGTAGCATGCATCTCGAAAAAATTGACGATTACCGCTGGCTCATCCCGAAAACATACAAGGCGGGCATGTTGACGGATGCAATGGTCTACGCAAATGAGCGCCTTCTTGAAGCGATTCGCCGGGATCAGTCGCTGGAGCAGGCGGCCAACGTCGCTATGCTGCCGGGAATCGTGGGTCGCGCGCTCGCCATGCCTGATATCCATCAGGGTTATGGCTTTCCAATTGGCGGTGTTGCCGCAGTAGACGAGCAGCATGGAGTTGTCTCACCCGGCGGCGTTGGTTTCGACATCAACTGTGGCGTGCGGCTACTGAGCAGTTCCTTAACTGTGAAAGATGTCAGACCAAAGCTTCGAGATCTCGTACACCAGCTCTTTCGTGACGTTCCTTCTGGCGTAGGTCAATCCAGTCGGCTCACCATTTCAGACAGCGACCTCAACCAAATATTGGAGAAAGGTCCACAGTGGGCTATTGAGCACGGCATGGGTTCCGAAGCGGACCTTGACCACACGGAAGAACGAGGCCGTATCGCCGCCGCGGATGCTTACGCCGTGAGTGCGCGCGCGAAGCAAAGGGGAAAACCGCAGCTTGGCACGCTGGGTTCAGGCAATCACTTTGTGGAAGTGCAGTATGTGGATGAACTGTTCGATGAGCAGACTGCATCAAGGTACAATCTTTCCAAAGACCGGATCGTCGTTCTTATTCACACCGGTTCACGTGGACTGGGGCATCAGGTTTGCACCGACTATGTTGCACAACTCGACGAGGCTATGCGGCGATACGATCTTTACGTTCCCGATCGCCAGCTTGCATGCGCGCCGATTCACTCGCCCGAAGGGCAGCGTTATTTAAAGGCGATGGCCGCTGCGGCAAATTTTGCCTGGACCAATCGCCAGTGTATTGCTCATGCGGCTCGCGGCGCATTCAAGCGGGTCTTTGGCGACAACACAAATTTGACCGTCATCTATGACGTGGCTCATAACATCGCGAAGTTCGAAGCACATAAGATCGATGGCGAAAAGAAACTTGTGCTCGTGCATCGCAAAGGTGCGACGCGGGCATTTCCTGGCCAACCGGTATTCATTCCCGGAAGTATGGGAACGGCCTCGTACTTTCTCTTGGGCCAGGAGGGTTCAATGCGTGAGACGTTCGGTTCGGCGTGCCACGGCGCAGGCCGGGTCATGAGCCGATCGGCCGCAAAGAAAGGCGTGACCGCAAAGGAAATTCAAAAGGAGTTGGAGTCTCGCGGTATCATAGTGCAATCGTTGACTCGCGAAGGTCTGACGGAAGAAAAACCGGAGGCCTACAAAGACATCGAGGCCGTGGTCGAGGTCGTCCATAACGCAGGACTTGCGTCGCGGGTGGCGCGCCTCCGACCCATCGGAGTAATAAAGGGTTAAGGCCCCGCGGCTTGCCGGCGCGACGCTTACAAAAGCGAGGGGACCCGCCAGCCGTAAAGAGGCCGCCGCAGGCGGTGTACCGAAGCAAACGGGGCGGTGGGCCCGACGCTTATAAAATGACGCTTACAGAGAAAATTCAATCCGACCTTGCGAACGCGATGCGCATGAAGGATGCGCTCCGTCTCAGTGTTTTGCGCATGATGAAATCCGCGGTAAAGAACAAGGAAGTCGAAAAGATGAAACCGCTTGAGGAAAACGAGGCGGTTGCGGTTCTCAATACGTTGGTGAAACAGCGCAAGGAGTCGGTCGAGCAGTTTCGACTCGGCGGAAGAGAGGAATTGGCCAAGAAAGAGGAAGCAGAGATTAAGATCATCCAGGAATACCTGCCGGCTGCGGCTTCGGAGGAAGACATCCAGCGGGCCATCGCTGAAGCGGTCCAGGAAACCGGAGCGGCCTCGATGAAAGACATGGGAAAATTGATGAAGGCCACTCTTGCGCGGCTTGCGGGCAAGACCGCCGATGGAGCACGTGTCAGCCAGATGGTTAAGGAAAAGTTATCTTAAATGATTGAAGGTCCAAGATCAGAGGTGGAAGCTCAAAACACTCCCGATGTGTTTATTGAAGACCTTGTCGTTTTTGATCGGCCCCACGTTCGCCTCGAAGAACTGATACGCTTCGACACTCTTCCAACCCCTCACAAGGGTCAGTTCCGAGAGTGGATCGAAAGCCTTGCATTCACGATCATTTTCGTTCTCGTCTTCACAAGCTATATTGCTCAGGCCACGCAAGTGCCAACCGAATCGATGAAACCGACGATTCTGGTCGGTGACCACTTCTTTCTGGACAAGATTGCGTTCCCCGCAAATTATCCGGCCTTTATCGGCAAATATCTGCCGCACCGTTCGATCAAGCGTGGCGATATCATCGCCTTTAAGTCGCCGACGGACGGAAACATCCCATTCGTAAAGCGGGTTATCGGAATCCCGGGCGATACGGTTGAGGTACAAAACAAGAGTCTTTACGTTAATGGTACGAAACTCGAAGAGCCCTACAAGATTCATGTGGATTCGACCATCTATAGCAACGACCCGTGGACACCCGAAGAATTGAAGATTCGCGACAATTACGGTCCGATCACGGTACCGCCGGACAGTTACTTCGCAATGGGAGATAATCGCGACAACAGCAATGACAGCCGATATTGGGGCTTCGTCACCTGGAACGAAGTCATTGGAAAACCGTTGTTCATCTATTGGTCCTACGAGAGCGATCCCTACGTACCGGGTGAGAGAACCGTTCGCGAATGGATTGAAGGCTACGCCACCATCGCCATTCACTTTTTCGACAGGACACGGTGGTTCCGAATCGGAACACTCGTTCAGTGAGGAGTTTCATGAAAGAAGCGATCAAGAAAGATGTGACAAAGTTTCGCTGGGACGACATTCCGGAGGAAACACTCAATCCGCTATTGTCGCGCAAACTCGTCACGGGAGACCGCATGATGGTGTCCCAATTAGTCTTGAAGAAGGGTTGTGTCGTGCCGGCTCACAAACACGAAAACGAGCAGATCACCTGCATTCTTGACGGGGCCCTCAAATTCGAAGTCCATGGAAAGGACATCATCCTTCGCAAAGGCGACGTTCTTCACATTCCATCAAACGTAGTCCATGCCGCCATTGCTTTGGAAGACACGCTCGATGTGGACGTGTTTTCTCCACCTCGCCAGGACTGGCTGGATGGAACTGACGATTATCTGAGAGGCAAATAGACTCGATGCGAATTACCAAAGCCGTTTTTCCGGCCGCCGGACTGGGTACGCGGTTTCTGCCCGCCACAAAAGCCCAACCAAAGGAAATGCTGCCGCTTGTCGATAAACCGCTCATTCAATACGTCATCGAAGAAGCGGTCGCTTCGGGAATTCGCAACGTCACGATCATCACCGGCCGCGGCAAAAACGCGATAGAAGATCATTTTGACGTTTCTTATGAGCTCGAACGCGTACTCGAGGCTAGGGGCAAGGAAGAGCAGTTGAACGAAGTGCGGCAAATTTCTAATATGATCAGCGTTACGTACGTACGCCAGAAGGAAGCGTTGGGCCTCGGGCATGCCATCCTGGTGTCGCGTGACGCAATCGGTAATGAGCCATTCGCCGTCATGCTGGGGGACGACATTATTGATGCTCCGGTTCCGTGCCTGAAGCAAATGATGGATCTATTCGAAAAAGTCCAGGCATCCATTATCGCGACATGTGAAGTTCCACGGTCCGAAATCTCTCAATATGGTGTGATTCGAGGATATCCCGTGGATGGTTTTAATAACCGTGTGTACCGTGTTGAGGATGTTGTGGAGAAGCCGCTTGCCGATGAAGCTCCATCAAACCTTGCAATCATCGGCCGCTACATTCTCACACCGCAAATTTTCAGCGTCCTCGAGAACACTCGAACTGGCAGAGGCGGCGAAATCCAGTTGACGGACGCCATCCGCCTTCTTCTCGACCAACAACCCGTCTACGCCTACATGTTCGAAGGAACACGCTACGATGCCGGCGATAAGCTCGGATTTCTTAAAGCCACGGTCGAATTCGCGCTCCGGCGAGACGATCTCGGTCGGGAATTCAGGCAATATCTTAAATCTCTGAAACTATAGGCCCGTGCGGTAGACCGCCTGCGGCATTACCGCCCATGCGAGAAGCCCCGGTTCCTCGTTGAACCGGGGCATTTTACTACTTGGAAGGAATTAAGAATCAGGAAGAATAAGTTTAGAAAGCGGGACTGTTGCTTAATGAACAGCGGATAGTTTGACTGGATGTTAATTGGAGAGTTCTTTGCATCTGCATCCTTTGTTGGTACTGCACCAAAACACATAATTTTAGTCGGTCCACCTCTCCTGTCAACACCTAATTTGAAATGGGAACACTGTTCGTAGTCGCCACACCCATTGGAAATCTCGGGGATATAACCGCGCGCGCATTGGACATTCTCAAAAAAGTGGATCTGATTGCATGTGAAGATACCCGGCAAACGATTAAACTTCTCAATCATTCCGGTATTCGGAAACCGCTAACCAGCTACCACGAATTCAACGAAGAGGAGAAAGCTGAAGATCTGGCGGCTCGACTTGCTAAAGAAGAAAACATAGCCCTAGTCTGCGACGCCGGTACGCCAGCCATTTCCGATCCGGGTTACCGCCTCGTTCGCTTGTGTCGCGAACGTGGAATTCCCGTTATCGCCATCCCCGGTCCAAATGCAGCGGTAGCTGCGCTTTCCGCCTCCGGCTTGCCTTCCGGTGAATTCATATTCATCGGGTTTTTGCCCGCGAAGAAGACTGCACGGCTAGAAAAGTTGATGTCGATAGTGAATGTCCCCTGCACGCTTGTTTTCTACGAATCGCCTCATCGCATCGAGAGGGTGCTCGAAGACATGCAGGAAGTGCTCGGCGATCGCGAAGTGTGCGTCGCGCGGGAAATCACCAAAATTCATGAAGAGTACTTCTTTGGAAAGCTCTCGCAGGTGAGAAACCAGGTGAAAGCCCTGGGAGAATTCGTCGTGGTGGTATCGGGCGCGACGGAAGTCCGCCAGGCGCTTCTGACACGAGACCAAGTCCTCAAAATGCTCGGCATGACCCGGAATCAGCTCTACGAAGTCGTTTTTAAAAAGGAAAACGCAGGCTAGAGAAGGGTTTCATCCAAAGGCGTAGGCGCCGGTGTCTGAACTACGACATTTGGAGACCGTTCCTTCGAATTCCCGTTCAGAAATTCGCGTAACTTCTCGGGTGAACCATCAAAAAAGCTTCCGATGAGCGTGTTTACTGCCTCGTCGCGTGCATCGGTGTATGCAATCACCGGCTCGTAAAAGTGGGTGCGGCCGCGGAATTTTCTGCTAAGAAACCCCTTATGATAGAGCCGATCCATGATGGTCATGACAGTCGTGTATGCCAGTTGGCGGGACGGTCGGATGGCTTGCTGAACATTGCGGACAGTAATGGGCGGATGGAGCCAAACCGCCTTCATGATGTCCAGTTCCAGTGGGGTCAGCATGATTCTGAGCCCAGAAGTTCGATCATTTCATGCGCGCCGTCTTTGCCGGGCGCATATGATGGAATAGAGCGGACGCGAAACGTAATACGCCGCCGAGGGAGTCGGACCGAAATCGTGTCACCCACCCGAACTTCGCGGCCCGCCCGTGCTTCCTGTCCATTCACCGTAACCCGACCTGCATCGCACGTCTCCTTTGCAAGAGCCCGGCGCAGGATGATGCGGCTCCACTTTAGAAAGAGGTCGAGACGCATCCGATCTATTTAGCGGGGCGGTGCGACTTCAGAGACCTTTTCAGTTTTTGAGGGGGCACCAGTATCGACGTAGCCTTCACGCACTTCGATAAAACCGTCGGATCGAAGCTTGGTGAGGTATTCGCGAATCTTAGGCTGAGCGTGTCGCTGGAACAGGATGTCGGTGATTTCCTTTTGGGCCAATTCGAATGGCAGAACACCGCCGCTGTGCTTGTCTTCGACCTTGAGAATGAGGAAGCCGTAGGAGAGGGTCAGGATATCGGTCGTCTGCCCTCTGTCGAGACCTGCTGTGGCATCCTCCAGTGGCTTCGCCAGTTCTCCCTTGACAAAAAAGCCCAAGTCTCCACCTTCCTGTGCCGTGGCCGACTCCGAATATTTCCGTACGACTTCTGCGAAATCGTCGCCTTTCTTTATTGCGGCCAGAGCCTCCTCAGCCTTTTTCTTCTGGCTATCGATTTCGTCCGGACCCCTGTTCTCGGTGTTGACTACAATTTCGCGCACACGCAGTCCTTCGGGGCGGTCGAAATTCTTCTGATTTTCGTCGTAATACTTCCGGAGTTCTTCCATAGTGATAACGACTTTGTTATAGACCTCGCGTCCGAGGACCTGGCCGGTCAGATAGCGCGTTCTGATTTCCTGCTTAAACTCGTCGATATTGCCGAGTTGCTTGATGATCTCCTGCTCGAGCTGTTCGGTCGAAGGAATGTTGTTTTCCTGCCGCATCCGCTCCATCGTCTTAACGACTTCCAGTTCAGCATTCAGGTCCATCTCCTTGGCCTTCTGCAGGAGGAGAGTCTGATCGATCAAGTCCCGGAGTGAGTTCTTGGACTGTTCGGCAAACGCTTGCTCCAGTTGAGCGCCCTGAAGTCCCTGTCCCCTAGGTGGCGCCCCGGCCAGATCTCCTCGAAGACGTTCCCTCGCGCGATCCAGTTCCGACTTCAAAATAATCTCGGCATTAACTCTGGCGACGATCCCTTCGACTGTTCTCGTCTGGGCAAACGCTGGACCCGCGATTAGAAGAATTAACGCAGCCAGCGCAGCCTTGCCGCTCCTTTGATACATATACCTCTCTCCTGTACTCAGCGTCAGGCCCACCGTCGGTTCCCCACGCCACACCGAGAATCTTATCATGCTATCTCGCGAAGGATATTCTCAATGCTGCTGAACAGACCCGCTCTGCTTGGACCGGCTTTGAGGCGAAGCGTGGCCGGGGGAGCGAATGTCAGGCCGTTACCGCTTCCCACAAGCTCCACGATCCGCTCGGGATCGATGCGGGCCGTCTCGTGAAATTTGATATCGATTCCTTGCACCGTTCTCTCTATTGAGGTCACCCCGCGCGCCCTTCCCAAAATTCGCAGTCGTGCATACTCCAGAAGGTTTCGAACCGGCAACGGCAATTCGCCGAAACGGTCCTCCAGATCACGGTACAGACTGTCTATTTCGGCTTCAGTGCGAGATGAAGCAATTTGTTTGTAAAGACGCAGGCGCTGCACCTCCTCCTCAACGAAATCAGCAGGGATTTTGAGATCAACCTTAAGATTGATTGCCGTCTCGACCTCGGGCTGGACCTCACCGGACCGCAGCTCCTCAATCGTTCTTTCAAGCAATTGACAGTACAGATCGAATCCAATCGCTTCGATGTGACCGTGCTGCTGCCCTCCGAGCAGGTTGCCGGCACCGCGCAGCTCGAGATCGAGTGCCGCGATTCGGAAGCCTGCTCCCAACTCGCTGAACTCGCGGATGGCCGCCAGACGGCGCCTTGCAATCGGAGTCAACGTTTCATCAGACGGAATCAGCAGGTATGCGTAAGCACGCCGGTTAGAACGGCCGACGCGCCCGCGTAATTGATAGAGCTGGGACAAACCGTATCGATCTGCTCGATTGACGATCAGCGTATTGGCGAGCGGAATATCGAGGCCGTTCTCGATGATAGTGGTGGCAACGAGCACGTCGAATTCGTGATGCATGAAACGCGTCATCACCTGCTCCAGCTCTTTCTCCCCCATTTGGCCATGCGCAACGCCCAGTCGAGCGTTCGGGCAAATCCTTCGGATGAAATTGGCGAGCGAGTAGATCGATTCGACACGGTTATGGACCACGTACACCTGTCCACCTCGCTCCAGTTCGAAACGGATGGCATTTTCGATGACCACGGACTTAAATTTCACAACAACCGTCTGGATGGCGAGCCGATCACGCGGCGCGGTTTCGATCACCGACATGTCGCGTAAGCCGCTGAGCGCCATGTTCAGCGTCCGGGGGATCGGTGTAGCCGTCATCGTCACTACATCTACTTGTTTCTTGATGTGCTTGAGCCGCTCTTTGTGAGCCACACCGAAACGCTGCTCTTCGTCGACGATCATCAGAGCAAGGTCGTGGAACTTGATGTCCTTGGAGAGCAAGCGATGCGTGCCGATCACGATGTCGGTCTTGCCAGCTTCAGCGGCCACAATAATCTTCTTTTGCTCCTTCGGTGGAACAAACCGGCTCAACATGGCGATTGTCACAGGAAAAGCTGCAAATCGCTCCTTGAACGTTTCATAGTGCTGATAGCAGAGGACGGTCGTAGGCGCCAGCACGGCGACTTGCTTCCCGTCCGCAACGGCTTTGAACGCCGCGCGCATCGCAACTTCGGTTTTGCCGTATCCGACGTCGCCACATACAAGGCGGTCCATTGGCATGGGCGATTCCATGTCCCGCTTGATGTCCGCAACGGCCGATAGCTGATCGGGAGTCTCTTCATACTGGAATGCCTCTTCGAATTCCTTCTGCCACTCCGTATCGGGCGAACAGGCATAGCCGGTCGCAAGCTTTCTTTCCGCGTACAGCTTGAGCAGCTCCTGGGCCATATCGCGAATAGCCCGTTTCGCGCGGGTCTTTCGCGCGATCCAGGTGGTACCGCCGAGCTTATCGAGTTGCGGCTTTGCGCCTTCCGTCGACGAATACTTCTGCACCAGGTCGAGCCGCTCAAGGGGCACATATAGCCGATCGCCGCCTTGGTAAAGCAGAACCATGCATTCCTTTTCATGAACGAGAGTGAGCCCGTGGTAGGTACCGATCCCGTGATCGATATGCACAACGTAATCACCGGGCTTCAGATCCTGAAGGTCCGACAGAAATGAAGATATTTTTTGACGGCGCCGATACTGCTGCGGCAGGTGTTCCGATTCGTCAAAGATATCCGTTTCCGCGTAAATCTCGAGACCCGCATCTGGCAACCGAAGCCCAGCGGAGATCTTACCGATACCGACGATCGGCGCCAAACTGTCATCGGTCGCCTTTAGTGGCTGTTCCCCGAATTCAGAGCGGAACGGAATACCGTATTCGTGCAGGATGTCGCGCAGTCGCTCGGCCATGCCGACGGTGCTTCCGAGAAGAACCACTTCCCTTCCTGCTCCATGCGACTGCCGAACAACCTCAGCCATGTCTTTGACACGGCCGTGAAATCTTTCAATAGGTTGTCCCTTCACAAAAAAGGATGAACCTGACGCACCGAGTTCTTCAAGACTCACACGCCGATGCCGGCTTGTGATCGAGCGAAGGTCGTCCGGCGAGACGAAGATCTCGCCCGGAGGAAGCGCGACACCGCCAGCACTTTGGGTTTGTTCAAATCTTTGCTCGAGCGCACTGAAGAACCTCTGGTGCGTCTCTTCGAGAATCTCCGGTTCGTCAAGAACCAGCACTGCGGCATCCGCATAGTCGGGCAAGGTGGAGTCTATTGGCTGAACTATTGGCATGAGACAGAAAGCGCCGGGAAAGAGTTCGCTATTGTCGGCGAACACGAGCTTCTCGTTGAGATCTTTTTCAAACCTATCGTCGCTCCAGCGCTGTCGCGCACGGCCGCCCCAGTCGCGAAGCATTTCGCGGCTGATCATTAGGTCTTGCATCGGAAGAATATCGATGTGCTGAACCGGACCGCGGGATCGCTGGTCATCCAGATCGAATTCTCGAATCGAATCCACGCTATCGCCGAAGAACTCGATGCGCACCGGATTGCGCATTAGAGGCGCAAGTATATCGATTATTCCACCGCGCATGGAAAATTCACCCGGCGCACCGACGGGCTCCTGGCGCAGATAACCGGCGCTCGAAAGATGCTCCATCAGGAGGTCTTGCGAAAGATCGTCGCCCACGGTGATGTGCAGGCTGTATGTATCAAACTGAGCAGGTGGGGCAAGACGTGTTGCCAGCGAGCGAATGGAAGCGACAACGATGTCCATCCGCTTTGCCCTCATTCGCCACAACGTTGTTGCTCGCGCCTGTAGGATATCTGCGTGGGGCGTAAGCCCGGCATAGGGATCGGTTTCCCAGGCCGGAAATGGAGATACACGATTGGCGCCGTTTGCATTCAACTCGCCGTGAAAGTAGGCGACATCTGTTGCGAGCGGCTCCACCCCTAGATCCTGCGCTGTAACGACGATCAGCGGCCGGCGCAGACTTTGCCATAACCCGGCAATAAACAGGGCCCGTGCGCTTCCGGACAAACCCGACACGATGACGTTCGTGTCGCCGCGAAGGGCGTCCGCAGCGATTCGCCGAAAATCCGCGACGTCGGAGACCCGCGCGATGATCTTATGAATTCGTTTTTCGAGGATTTCCATCTTCTTGGCGTCGGGCCCACCGGCCAGCCCCTGTCGGTACACCGCCTCCGGCGGCCTCCTTGAACGGGCAATGGCCGGTCCCCCCACGCCGTTTAGGGCCGTCGGCCATATCGCGCGACAACGCGGTCAACAATCCCAGTCGTGGAGTGACCTTTCACCAGGGGAAGCGCAACAACTTTGCCACCCCAACCTTCGACTTCCCTTCTGCCGACAATGCCCTCAAGCCCCCAATCCGCGCCTTTCACGAGGACGTCCGGACGAATCTCCAGGATTGCTTGAAGCGGAGTATCTTCATCGAACGAGCAGACCAATCCGACGGTCTGGAGACCCGCGAGAAGTTCGGCACGCTCGTTTTCCGGAACAATCGGACGCTTTGGACCCTTCATGCGCGTGACCGACCGGTCGCTGTTGATCGCCACGACCACAATATCGCCCAGTGCTCGCGCCCGGCGCAGAAGATCAATATGTCCCGGATGCAAAATGTCGAAACAGCCATTAGTGAAGACCACCTTTTTTCCGGACTTCTGGAGTTTGCGGACTTGAGTCGAAATTTCCTCGAGGGACCCTATTTGTGCAGGCATGGTTCTGGAACTTGAACGCGGGGTAAAGCCCGCCACTCCATCCTTGCGCAACGCCAGTCGAAAGCGTGAGGACCGAGCCGTAGTCGCAGGCTTTAGCCCGCGTTGAAAGCTCTGGAAAGCTAGTATAGCATCCGGTTATTGTGCGCATCTGGATTGCACTTGCCGCCGCGATGTTCCTGTTCGCGTGGGCCGAGGTTTTCGCTCTTGAACCGCAGCGAGAAAGCGGCATCCTGCAAATCAGTCCGCCAACGCCATACCTTCGATACGTGCCCGCCAATGGATTGCGTGGCCGGGTCCTGGTAGTGCATGGCCTCGATGTGAGCAAAGAGGTCATGCAGTTCATCTCCGCCGCACTCGCTGATGGAGGTTTCGAAGTGTATGCGATCGATCTCCCGGGCCACGGCGATTCGCCCGCGCCGTTCGATACCGCGCTTGCGGAACAGGCGATCCGGAATGCGCTCGCACAAATTGGAGACGATAGCATCGTCCTCGGACACTCGCTGGGCGCCGGTTTGCTTCTGGACCTGTCTGGCGATCACTATTTTTCGGCAATGGTGTTGCTGTCGCCGCCGCCCATTCCAATGGCCGATATCCGCGCCAAACGAACCCTGGTGGTTAGCGGCGCCTTCGACGTCGGGCGGATTCGAGAGTTTACCCCTATGGTTACCAACGCCGGCCAGAATATCGAATCGTGGCAGCTTGCGTGGGGGGGGCATTCCTCGTCGATTTTCAATCCCATCCACATACAGCACATCGTCGATTGGCTAGGAGGCGACGGCGGCAAAACCAGAACACTAGCCCGGCTTATCTGGATCACCGTGATGTTCATATCCGGTGCTGTTGTTGGTATCGGCTTAATGCCCGGCAAGGATCTCCAGGAAAAACCTGTCTTCATACCAACTGCTCTTGTCCGTTACGTCGCCGCTTGCTGTGTGGCAATACTGATTCTGAAAGTCATCGCGCCTCTGGCGTGGCTTCATTTATTCGCAACGGACTACCTGGTCAGTTTTCTCCTTCTCACCGGCCTGGTTCTCTGGGTCCAACAGAGAAATTCACTCCGCCTCAGTCCCGCAGCAATCCTGAAAGCGTCCGCAGCCGCGGCATTTGTTATCGTCGTTTTCGGCTTCATCGCTGGATCTCACGTGCTACACATAACTCTGTCGAATCGGAGGTGGTGGCGCTTACCGTGGCTCACCTTGGCCGGTCTTCCACTCCTCATCTCTGACGAATTGACGACTCGAGCAATCTATCCGAGATGGAAATCAATCGGAGTTGCGCTCATCACGCGAGCACTGCTCTGGGCCTTTCTCCTCATAGGTGTCCTGCTACTGAACCGGCACGATGCCTTTCTCGTGCTCATTGCACACCTGATGGCATTGTTCTGGATCCTGCTCTGGTTTGCCACCGGCGTTGTCCATCGGCACACTCAGGATCCGTTCGCCGCCGCTCTTTTCGCTTCGCTCGTGCAAGGCTGGGCGTTCGCAGCCTGGTTTGTTACGATGTGAACAGCCACAACGGAGAAAATCATGCGTGTTGCTGCATCGCTCTTAGGCGTTTTACTTCTGCAAGGACCGGTTTCAAGGCCAAAGCCGGTCGAGTATAGTGAAAACAAATTAGCAAATGGCCTCACCGTCGTCACTCACGAGGACCATTCCACACCTGTCATCAATCTCCAGCTTTGGTACCACGTCGGATCGAAGGACGAGAAACCCGGCCGTACCGGTTTCGCACATCTATTTGAGCACCTCATGTTCAAGGGTTCTGCACATATCAAACCGGAAGAACACGACAAGATCATCATGAATGCCGGAGGAGTTAGTAACGCGTACACACAAGACGACGTGACGGTTTACTGGGAAACGTTCCCGGCTAACTACCTGGAAAGAGTTCTATGGATGGAGGCCGACCGGATGGCAACGCTGGAGGTGTCGGAGCAGAACTTCAAGTCGGAGCGGGAGGTCGTTAAGGAAGAACGCCTGACGCGGATCGAGAACCCTCCATACGGCGATCTTCTCGAACTGCTTTACAACAATGCATTCGAAGTCCACCCCTATAAACACATCACGATCGGCAGCATGGCAGACCTCAACGCGGCGACGATCGCTGATGTGCGGGAGTTCTACCAAACATTCTACGTTCCGAATAACGCTGTTCTTATCGTTGCCGGTGATTTCAAAAACGAGCAGGCCTTGGGATGGATAAAGAAGTACTTCGGCGATATACCCAAAGGCCAGAAGCCGATCGCTCGATCCAATGCGCAAGAGCCTCCGCAACAGAAGGAGCGCCGCATCTCGCACTCGAAAATGGTGCCGCTGCCGGCCTATGTGGCCGGCTATCACATCCCCGCCGACGGTCATCCGGATTCGTACCCCCTGGTGATCGCCTCGACCATCCTCTCCGAAGGGCGAAGCTCACGCATCTACCAATCGCTTGTTTATGACAAACAACTTGCACTCCAGGCCGATGCCAGTGGAAATTTCACAGAAGATTCCAATTTATTCTTTTCGATGCTGATCATGAATCGCGGCGCTTCCATTGAGGAAGGAGAAAAAGCGCTCAATTCCGAGATCATGCACTTGACCACGGAACCTGTGAGCGACAAGGAACTGGAAAAGGCTAAAAACAAGATACGCTCGGAATATGCGTTTGGGCGGGAGTCGGTCCAGCAGAAAGCTCAGGCTCTTGGTCACGCTGCGGTCATCCATGGCGATACGGCTTCCGTGAATAAGGAGTACGACCTCTTCATGAAGGTCACCAAGGAGGACATCATGCGCGTTGCCAAAACCTACTTCCGTCCTGACAATCGGACGGTCATTCTCGTAACGCCACCGCGCGGAAATGGAGAGTAGGAGTCGAGTGTGAAGAATTTCGGATTTTGCTTTTTATACTTACTTCTTGTCTCCTGCGCCACCACGACCGACAAGCAAGAACCACCCGAAGCGAGACCTCTGGGAAAGATTGAATTCCCTGCATACGAGAAGCGGGTTCTTCCGAATGGGCTGACGGTGTATGCGCTCGAATACCATGAGCAGCCCGTTGTCTCCCTCCGCTTGTTAATTACCGCTGGAGCAGAGAATGATCCGACGGATTTGCCGGGAGTGGCCTCATTCACGGCTAATCTTCTAAACAAAGGAACGAAGACGCGTTCGGCAACGCAGATTGCAGAAGCCATCGATCAAGTTGGAGGAAGCCTTGAAGCATCAGCCGACATGGAAAGCACCATGCTTTCGACGAGTGCGCTGACGGATAGCTTGGAACTCGCATTCGAACTAATGACCGACATCCTTATGAACCCCGCCTTCGCCGAGCAAGAACTGGCACGCGCCAAGCAGCAGGCCATATCTGGTATGACGGCCGACATGCAGGACCCCGATTTCATCGCCGACGCGGCCTTTCAGCGCGTCATTTACGGACACCACCCATACGGCCACCTCGAAAACGGCACATTGACTTCGACTCCCAAGATCCGCCGCGAAGATCTGATCCGGTTCCACGAGACGTACTACGCTCCGAATACCTCAGCCCTGGCAATTGTGGGAGACCTTTCAACATCCGAAGCGTTCAAGCTTGCTGAACACTGGTTTGGATCATGGACCAAGAAAGACGTCCAGCGGCCCGCTGCGCCAGATGTTCCGAAATTGGAAGGCCGTCAAGTCGTTGTGATTGATAAGCCGGATGCCGTACAGACAGAGATCCGAGTGGGCCACACCACTGTACGCCGGAAGGATCCGGATTATTTCAATGTCCTCGTTGCCAGTTACGTTCTGGGAGGGTCGGGGTCCGGACGGCTGAATCAGGCCCTGCGGGTTGAGCGAGGCCTCACCTATGGCGCCTATGCAACCATTCAGCCCAGGAGGGGTCCGGGCAGTTTCTATTCGACAGCCGACACACGCACCGAAAAAACTATTGAAGCTCTGAACCTGCTGTTAGAACAAATTCAAAAATTCCGGGCGCGTGAAATCCCTGCGGACGAGCTTCAGAATGCAAAATCATTCCTGGTCGGAAGCTTTCCCTTAAGCATTGAGGTTCCTAATGATCTCGCGACGCGTCTGACGACCGTATTTCTATACGACCTCGGCGACGATTACTTGAAGACCTACCGAGACCGGCTCACCACTGTTTCTGCAGCCGATGTGCTGCGGGTCGCGAAGGAAAAGATCTCATCCGAAAACATCGTTATTGTCCTTGTCGGAAAAGCGGACGAGTTCACAAAGCAATTGGAGGGCTTGGGCAGAATCGGCGTTATCCCCTTAAGCAAACTCAATTTGGATTCTCCCAATTTGCAGTGAGTTCGCCGCGGACTGCGCGGATGGACGCGGATGGGAAATGTCTGTGCCTTTACCACGCATTTGTGGTTAAATATGCATGTCTATGAATATTTATTCACGCCGTGTCGCCATAGTCGGAGTCACCGGTTATGCCGGCCAGGAATTGGATCGTCTGTTGGCGTCCCACCCCCAAATTCAGGTGGTGGGACGGTTCGCCTCAAAAGCGGATGAAGAATCCGGAGCGGAGCCATTTAGCCTGGAAAAGTTAGGATCGTATTCGCCGGATGTCGTGGTTCTGGCAACGGAGCACGAGCTTTCGATGCGTCTAACACCCGCATTGTTGCAAGCCGGGTATCGGATAGTGGATATGAGCGGGGCGTTTCGATTGAAGAACGCTGGGCTCTATCGGGAATGGTATAAATTCGAACATACTGCGCCTGAGTTGCTCGCAGAAGCTGTCTACGGATTACCCGAGTCTTATTCAGAACAAATTCACAGCGCCCGGTTGGTCGCGAATCCGGGATGTTATGCGACGGCAACGATCCTCCCACTGGCGCCGCTGTACAAAGCGAACGCGATAGACAGCACATGCACAGTGGTGGTGGATGGAAAATCCGGTGTCTCCGGCGCCGGCCGGCAGCCGAAGCCCGAGACCCATTTCTGCGAGGTGAATGACAACATCAGCGCCTACGGTATCTTGAAGCACCGGCACACGCCGGAGATGGTTTCACAGCTTCCGGGCGCGACATTTGATCGCTTTGTTTTCACACCGCATCTGATTCCCATCAATCGAGGTATTTTGAATACCATTGTGCTTCGGCAGTCGAATCGCGCTTCGGTACGGTCTATCCTTAGCGACACCTACGCGACAGCGCCGTTCGTACGCGTTTTCCCCGATGGCCGGATGCCCAACGTTCAAAATGTGACGCGAACAAACCTCTGCTCGATTGGGATTGCCTCGAGTGGGCCGAACACGGTGATTGTGTCCGCGATCGACAACCTCGTCAAAGGCGCTGCAGGACAGGCGATTCAGAATCTGAACCTGATGCTGGGATGCGAACCTGCTGCGGGATTGCTCTCGTGAGTCTCGTCGTCAAAGTCGGCGGGGCGCTCCTTGAAAATCCCGCGCGAGCCGTCGGGGAGATTCAACGGGTCGCCAAGGCTAAAACTGTTGTCGTTCACGGGGGTGGTATCCAGATCACCCGGATGTTGGAGCGGATGAAGGTTCCTTCGGTTTTCATTGAAGGCTTGCGCGTCACGGACGACCAAACACTCGCCGCCGTTGCAATGGCACTTCTCGGCGAGGTGCACACGGCCCTCGTCGCACAGCTTCAACTGAAAGGACTGCCGGCAATGGGAATATTTGGTGTGATTCGCGCATCCAAGAAGCCGGGCCGGTGGGGACTTGTGGGAACCAATCTTCGCGCAGACGCCATGGCCCTGACCGCCATTTTAGATGCGGGGCAGTTACCGGTAATACCGACGTTGGCACTTGGTGAAAGTTCGCTGCTCAACGTGAATGGAGACGAAACAGCGGCAGCGGTCGCTGTGGCGCTTGAATCCAGCGAGCTGATCTTTTTGACGGATGTTGAAGGAGTCAAGGATGCGAATGGCATGGTCCTTGACCAGGCCCCGACACCGGATGAGCTGCTGTCGGCAAGCTTCGTCAGCGGAGGAATGATTCCAAAGTTGCGAGCGGTAAAGGCGGCTATGGACGGCGGCATCCGCACGGTCCGTGTGGGGCGCACGCAGTTCGGGAGCGCCTCATGAAAATCAGACCGGCCGCCCACGAGGACGTTCGAACGATAGTACGCATCATCGCGCACTACGCTTCTCAGGGACTGATGCTTCCCCGCTCACATGGCGCATTGGCGGAGTCTCTACGGCATTATGTCGTCGCCGATCTGGACGGTGAGGTGGTTGGCTGTGGTGGGCTGGAACCGTATTCCAGCGATGTTGCGGAGATCTACGGCCTCGCCACAGCACCAGACAACTCCCCTCGTGGAACGGGCCGCGCGATTGTTCAAGCTCTCATTGAAAAAGCCCGCACCGAGAACCTTACACAGGTTTTTGCCCTCACTCTCGCACCTGGGTTTTTTCAAAAGATGGGTTTCCGGACGGTTGAACACACAAATTTGCCCATGAAGGTCTGGAAAGACTGTGTCGCGTGCCCTAAATTCGGGAACTGCGACGAAATCGCGATGGTTTTGGATCTGCACTGCTAGAATTTCGTTCGCGTAGTTCGCGTAGTTGACGGCCGCGAATTACGCCAATTACGCGAATGGCATACCCTAAAGACGATCCCGAAAACATTTTCGGCTGGTGCATGTACGACTGGGCTAACTCCGCCTATGTCACCACCGTGTATGTGGGTGTTTTACCCGCCTATTTTGCGTCCGTTGTCGTGGGGACGGAAGGCCTGCGGATTGGCGGAATCGAAACCAGCGCCTCGGTTGTGTGGGCTTTTGTGGTCGCACTCTCTTCGTTTATCGCCTTCCTGTCGGCGCCCGTACTCGGTGCGATTTCTGATTTCTCCGCAGCAAAGAAACGTTTCCTCCTGGCATTTGCCTATGCGGGCTCGCTATTCACAATGCTGCTCTACCTCTGTGGCACCGGCGACGTTTACCGCACGTTATTTCTATTTCTGATGGCTCAAGTGGGATTTATTGGTGCGAACGTTTTCTACGATTCGTTTATCACGGATCTCGCAAGTCCCGAAAAGATGGATTGGATTTCGGGGAAGGGCTATTCGTACGGATACGTGGGCGGCGGGCTTCAGTTCGCCTTCGCGTTGGTCCTCGTTGCCGGGCACGATTTCGTCGGCATCTCCGAAGAGACGGCCGCCCGAATTGCAATTCTGACAGCAGGTCTGTGGTGGGCGGGATTCACGCTATTCACCGTCAAGTATCTACGGGAAAGCGCTCCTGCCGTCAACTTGCGCGACGATGACGTGTTCCCCTCTTCCGGAGTACGCAAGCTTGGGCTCGCGAAATATGTGTCGATCGGCCTGTCTCGGACTATCCAGACAACCCTTCGAATACGGCGGTTTCGGCATCTCGCAATCTTTCTCCTGGCGTTCATGCTTTATAACGACGGTATAGACACGGTCATTGCCATGTCATCGATTTATGGGACCGAGGAACTGAAGATCTCCAAAACAGCATTGATGGTTACGCTTCTGGTCGTTCAGATCATCGCCACTGTTGGAGCCCTGCTATTCGGACGGCTGGCAATGAAGATCGGAGCGAAAAAGGCCATTATGGTGGGCCTGGTCCTCTGGTCCGGAGTGGTTATTTATGCATATTTTATCCGCAGTGCGGCCCAGTTCTTCGGTCTTGGAGTCGTGGTTGGGATTGTCCTCGGCGGGTCGCAAGCGCTTAGCCGCTCCTTCTACGGCTCGATGGTCCCGGAAGGATCGAGCGCCGAGTTCTTTGGCTTCTATACGGTCTTCAGCAAGTTTTCGGCCATCTGGGGACCCACCACATTTGGCCTCGTGCGGCAGTGGCTGGGCTCGTCGCGCCTGGCGATTATTTCCCTCATCTTCTTTTTTGTAGTGGGTTTAATCCTTATGGCTTTCGTGGACGTGCGGAAGGCGCGGGAAGCGAAGGAGACTGGCCTTTTCGATTCACCACATTTTCTGGTGTGAGATAGTTGGCAGGGAGCTCTGAGAAAAACGGCGAATAGGTAGCGAGATCCATTTCGCTGAGTTCTTTATGCTGCTCAAGAGCGTCCCGCACAGTGCGCGCAACGATCTCATGAGCCGTCCGAAAAGGCACGCCTTTCATGACCAGGAAGTCGGCCAGATCCGTGGCACCCATGAAGGAGTCCGCCGCGGCTTTCTCCGTTCGATCGGTGTTCAAAACCACGGTTCTGACAGACAGGCGCAGCACGCTCAAGGAAAGACGTACATTTTCGAACACCTTCAGAAAAGCTTCTTTATCTTCCTGAAGGTCTTTGTTGTAACCGGTGGGTAAGCCCTTCATCACCGACAAAAACCCGGAAAGCAACCCGGCGGTCATCGCGGCTTTGGCTCGAATGAGCTCAAAACCGTCGGGATTCTTCTTTTGCGGCATGAGGCTGCTTCCGGTCGTCACCTTCTCTGAGAGTTCAAGAAACCCGAATTCCTCAGTGGAATAGATGATCCAATCTTCGGCCAAGCGGCTGGCGTGGACCATGAGTATTGCCGCATTGGATAGGAATTCGAGTACAAAATCGCGGTCGCATGTGGCATCCAGACTATTGGCCGAAATTCCGGAGAAACCCAGCTCTTTCGCTATGGCTTCGCGGTCCACGGGAAAATTGGAACCGGCGACTGCCCCCGATCCCAGGGGAAGGATGTCCACGCGGCCGAGCGACTGTTCGAAGCGCTCGGAATCGCGGCCAAACATCTCTACGAACGCGAGACAATATTGACTCCACCGAATCGGCTGCGCGCGCCGCAGATGAGTGTATGCCGGGATGATCACATCGGCGTACCGGGCGCCGCATTCGATTAGAGTAAGCTGCAGCGCTTCGAGATCCGCCAGGACCAAGCCGATGGCCTTGCGCACAAACAGCCGGAAATCCGTGGCGACCTGATCATTTCGGCTGCGGCCCGTATGCAGTTTCAATGCTGCGGGACCGATCTTGGCGGCAAGTGTGGCTTCGACGAAGGTATGAACGTCTTCGTAAGGCGTTGCCTTGACCTGGTCCGGCGTGTAGTCGGAGAGAATCTGCTCCAGGCCCTGGTCGATGGCTTTCCATTCTTCCTGCGATAACACGCCGCAACCAAGCAGCGCCCGTGCGTGAGCACGGCTGGCCCGGATATCGACTTCGAGGAGAACGGCGTCAATCCCAAGCGACCGGTTCATTTTTTCGAAAACCGGATCGCTGTCTTCCTCAAACCGTCCTTGCCAGAGTTTCATATTCATTTCGGATTTCATTCACCGCCGGGCCGCTCGCAGCGGATTTCGGAGGATTTCGGATGTTGTAATCCGCTAACCTGGAGCGGAGAGCTGCAGGGAGCCCCAGAAGCTTGATGAATCCTTCGGCATCATGATGATCGTAGCTGCCAGTGTCAAATGATGCGATGTCCTGCCGGTAAAGACTGAATGGCGATTGGCGGCTCTTGACAGCCATCGTGCCTCTGTACAAGGTCATAGTTATGGAACCGGTCACGACTTCCTGAGTTTTGGCGAAGAAAGCATCAAGGGCTTCTCTTAGCGGCGTAAACCAGTGTCCTTCATACACCATCTGAGCATATGTAATGCTGAGTAGTTCTTTGTGGTATCGGGTTTGCCTGTCGAGGCATAGCGACTCGAGCTCACGATGCGCGGCCGTGATTAGGGTTCCCCCCGGGGTTTCATAAACACCGCGCGACTTCATGCCCACCACTCGGTTTTCGACAACGTCCGCGCGGCCGACGCCGTTCGTGCCCGCGATTTCGTTCAGGTCTTCCAAAAGCTGGACAGGAGGTATGGAGTATCCATTCAGGCCTGCGGGGACCCCGCGGTCAAAGTCAATTGTGATTTCGCTTTCGCCCTCGGGGCAAAATCGCGGGTCCAGCGTCAGCATGAAAAGATCTTCCGGCGGAGGTTGCGACGGATCTTCGAGAATGCCGCCCTCGTGACTCATATGCCAGAGATTGCTGTCTCGGCTATATATCTTTTCACTTGTCGCTGAGATCGGAATGCTGCGTTCCCGGGCGTAAGCGATCGCATCATGCCGCGACCGAATGCTCCATTCGCGCCACGGCGCGATAATTTTGAGCTGCGGCGCGAACGCCATGTATGTCAGCTCAAAGCGGACCTGATCATTCCCTTTTCCGGTACAACCATGCGCAACGGCATCGGCGCCTTCTTCCAGTGCAATTTCCACCTGCCTCTTGGCAAGAAGCGGACGTGCGATGGAGGTACCGAGAAGGTACTTTCCTTCGTACATCGCGCCCGATTTAACCAGCGGCCAGAGATAGTTGGTTACGAATTCGTGGCGAAGGTCTTCGACATAACATTTGGATGCCCCGGTCCGCAACGCCTTTTCTTCAATGCCGTGCAGTTCATCATCCTGGCCGATGTTGCCGGCCATAGCGATGATTTCACAACCATAGTTTTCCTTGAGCCACGGAATGATGATGGACGTGTCCAAACCGCCGGAATACGCTAGAACGACCTTCTTCACTTTCTGATTCATAAGTGTTCTCCACGAAACTAACGAGAATTGCCTTTTCCACGGGCAACCGGTTGGCAGCCTGTTGGAAAACGAGGGAATAAGGGGATTCGATCACCGAGTCCGTGACTTCCTGGCCACGATGTGCCGGAAGACAGTGCATAAAGAACGTGGGCTTGCCGGTCTTCGCCAAAAGTTTCTCGTTCACCTGATACGGAGGGAAGACTTCCAGGCGTTCCTTCAGTTCATGTTCCTGCCCCATGCTTGTCCACACATCGGTATAGATGGCATCGGCACCTTTGATGTCTTCCGGCAACGTCGACCAATCCACTCGTTCTTCGGAAGAGGGTCCATACGATTTTGGGCAGATCGCCCGGAACCGCAAACCCACCAATGAACACACCTGCCAAAGCGATCGCGACATATTGTTCCAATCACCGATGTACACCAGTTCTTTGCCCAGAAAGCTAGACCACGCTTCCTGAAGCGTCAATACGTCCGCCACCGCCTGACATGGATGCTCGGCATCACTAAGAGCGTTGATCACCGGAACAGAGGCAAACAACGCCAGGTCCTCCAGGTGACTATGAGCGAAAACGCGGGCGACAATAGCATCCACCCAAAGTGAAAGATTCCGCGCCACGTCCTGAACCGCCTCCCGCTTTCCGAGCTGGCTTTCGACCGGGCCCAGCAGAATCGGCCAGCCGCCGAGCTGCCGAATGGCGACCTCGAAGGTAACCCGCGTCCGCAGTGACGGCTTCTGGAAGATCATCGCCACCGACTTGCCCTCAAGCGCTCGACCAAACACGGTCTTCGCACGAAAATCCCGCGAAATTGCCAGCAAGCTGAACAGATCCTCTCGGCTGAGCTGTGCAATCGAGAGGAAATCTGGATTGGCTGCCATAGGAGATGCTGAATAGTTATGCATAGGGATGCATAAGTATGCATCGTGGTCGGGAACCGGTCAATCATTTTTGTGTATAATCCAGCCGTCATGAAGCGTCTTCGGCACAGAGCAATCATGGAGCTCATCCGCGCCGGAGAAATCACCAGTCAGGAAGAGCTGATGCGGGGTTTGAAGGCTCGGGACATAGCGGTGTCTCAATCGACCTTGTCCCGGGACATACAGGAATTGAAGCTGGCAAAATCCGCAGGCGTTTATACAGCCGTGGATTCCGAACCCGCCAGACCATCGGAAGAATCGCTGCGGCGGATCATTCGGGAATTCCTGGTGGACATTGACGTGGCACAGAATATTGTGGTCGTGAAGACAGGCTCAGGACATGCTTCGACCGTATCACAGGCGCTGGATGAGACAGGTTGGCCCGAATCCATCGGAAGCATTGCGGGTGAGAACACCGTGTTCATAGCCGTTCGTTCACCCCGCGAGGGTAAAAAATTAGAACGGCGACTGCGCGAATTGTTATCGTAGACGTTCGACAAGGGCAGGATCTGAAACTTCTTCGAGAAGCTGGCGAATCGTCTTTCCGCTAACCGGATCAACGAACTCGGGGGCGATTTCCGCGAGCGGCTCAAGAACGAAACGGCGTTTGGAAAACCGCGGGTGGGGGATCTCAAGGCCGTGCTTCCGAATGATTTCTCTTCCGAAAAAAATGATGTCAATATCCAAGGTCCGGGGACCTTTGCTGATGTCGCGTGTGCGAAGATTTACTTCTTCGACTTCCAAACACACTTTAAGTAACTGGTCCGGATCGAGGGAAGTACTCCCTTCGAGAACGGTGTTCAGAAACTGCGGTTGATTGAGCATCTCTCGCGGTTCGGTCAAATAAATCGCGGCGCAACGGATAATCCGGACATCGCGGCCGGAAAGACCGTGAATGGCCGCGTGGATGTACTGTTCGCGATCTCCGACGTTTGAACCAAGCGAAAGGTAAACAAGCACGAGGAAATTATGAAACAGGTTTTGGTTCTGGTGAGTTTGTTTCTCATTGCGTCGTGCCGGGCACCGCAACCTGTCGAGCAGCCGAAGTCGGAACCCGCCGGATTGTTCGAAGGCATCGCGACCGGTAAGACTCACGTGGTGGACCTTAGCCATGCGCTGAACCCTCAGAACCCGTACTGGCCCGGCCCCGGCTACGCACCGTTTAAATACGAGATTTTCGCCACTTTGGAGAAGGACGGCGTACTCTCGGGCCGGTTCACGATGGCCGAACATACCGGCACACATTTGGACGCTCCGAATCATTTTGTCACCGGTCAAATCTCGGTAGACAAGCTTCCTGTTCAACAGCTCTTTGTGCCTGCCGTTGTTTTTGATGTCCGCAAGAAGGCGACCGAAAATGCGGACTATCTGCTGAACCCGGCTGACGTGACCGCATGGGAGCAAGCTCACGGCCGCATTCCGCAAAATGCCGTGGTCATGATGTATACCGGTTGGGACGAGCGCTGGACAGATTTCGACCAATACAAAAACGCTGACAAGAACGGGACGCTCCACTTTCCCGGATTCTCACCGGAGGCCGTGAAGGTTCTGGCTGAGGAACGCAACGTGGCCGGAATCGGCATTGATACGCTGAGCGTCGACTATGGCATGTCCAAGGATTTTGCCGTCCACCACTACAGCCATGCCAGAGGGAAGTATCACCTCGAAAATGTTGCCAATCTGGGCAGCCTGCCGCCAACCGGAGTTTCGGTCATCGTCGCTCCGATAAAGATCGAAAACGGCACAGGCGGCCCGGCCCGGATTTTCGCCCTAATCACAAGCCCATGAAGACACGTGTGAGCAAGACTCCGCTCGACGGGTTGGTGGTGGTAAATGTCGACTACTTCCAGGACGAGCGGGGCTTCTTCATTGAGGCCTGGCATAAGCACGACTTCGCGGAAGCAGGACTATCGGTTGAATTCGTCCAGGACTCGCATTCCTGCTCGACTGCCCGCGTTCTGCGGGGCCTTCATTATCAAGACATGCGCGCGCCCATGGGCAAGCTGGTGCGTTGCACTGGCGGGCGGATTTTTGATGTGGCTGTGGACCTGCGCGTGAGTTCGGCCACCTTCGGAAAGTGGTTCAGTATCGAGTTGACGGCGGAGAACAAAACTCAGCTTTACGTTCCGGTCGGCTTCGCCCACGGATTCGCAACACTTTCGGGCACCGCTGAGGTTCAATACAAACAAACAGAGTTTTACCAACCTGCCGCTGAAGGCGGAATCGCCTGGAATGACAACGATATCGCCATCCAATGGCCATTCCGTGATCCGATACTTTCCAAGCGCGACCAAAATCAAATGTCGCTTAATCAGTATCTAAAGAATCCCGCCTTCAAATAGGCGCTTATTGCGCTTTCGCCATTCCACGGGTCAACCGGACTGATTTCCGGTATAAAGCGACCGCGCGATTATGTGCGGTGAGTGTCTCCGAAAAAGTATGGCGGCCCTCGGTCGTGCGCACGAAGTAGAGGTATTTGGTCGAGGCAGGTTGAACGGCAGCAAGTAGTGACGGGTAACCGGGATTCGCAATAGGACCGGGGGGCAAGCCTGCTTTCAAATACGTGTTGTAGGGCGATTCGAAACGAAGGTCCGCGAGTGTGAGAGAACCGTGATAGCGATTCGCCTGCTGAAGGGCGTAAATGACCGTTGGGTCACATTGGAGCAGGATTCTCCGGCCAAGGCGATTGAGATACACCGACGAAATCAACGGACGTTCGTCCTCGCGGGCGGCTTCCGTTTCGACTAGCGACGCAAGAATCACCATGTCGTGCAGATTCAGAGACCAGTTGGTGGCAGGAACGGCTTGTTGTAACCGTTCCACCATTTGCTGAAATCGGCTCACCATGGCTTCAATGGCCTGGCGGGCCGTCGTATGCGCCGGGAGTGAGTAGGTTTCGGGAAACAGGTAGCCCTCCGTGGAAGTTGCTTTCTCGTCGAAACGGCGCACCAGATCCACAGCACCGGCAGCGGCCATCAGAAAATCTGGAGCGGCGCCGAAGCCCTGTTCTTGCCATTTCTGGGCGGTTTCTTCGACCGTGAGACCTTCAGGGACAGTGAACTTGTGCAGGTAGACGGCGCCCGTGGTGAGTTTGTTCACCACTTCCGGAATGGTTAGAGGATGGTCGAAAAGATATTCGCCGGCCTGCAGTTTATTTCGCGCTCCTGTATAGAAGATGTAAGTCAGAGTGACGTAACGATTGCGGATGACCTTCTTATCTTGGAGAAGTCCAACGACAGCACGTGCACCCAAGCCGTGGGGAATTTCCAGAATGAAACCCTCACCTGGTCTTCCGCCGCTCTCTCCCGGGGGAAGAGGGCTGGGGATGCGGAGTTCTTCACGAACATAATAGGCCAGGCTGGCCACAACGAGTGCGGCGAGAAAAGCGCAAAGTAATAGGATCGGGCGCTTCATGCGGTCCGGCCGGAACGGTTATCCAGGTAGTCTTGGAGGATGATCATTGCGGCTATTTTATCCACATGTTTCCGACGTTTACGCCAGTTGAGGCCCAGGTCTTGCAGGTGCTGCTCGGCAACAAAGCTGGTCAGCCGCTCATCCCAGAATACGACCGGCAGGTCCAACGATTTACGGAGCTCTTCGGCGAAGCGAGTCACCTTTTCGCTCTGCAGGCTTTCGCCGCCGCTCATATGCAGCGGCTGGCCGACGACAATCTGGTGAACCTCATTTTCCTCCGCCAGACGGCGGATCGCCTCAATGTCGGATTTCAGAGTCTTACGACGGATCGTCGGCCGAGGCTGGGCCGTCAGCATAAGAGCGTCACTGATAGCAACACCTATTGTCTTGTCGCCCACATCGAAAGCCATAACCCGCATAATTTCATGATACCGCCCGGACTTCACCGGGCTATAATTGAATCTACTTTTTGGTCCTCGGGAGGTCTTAATTGAATTCGAAGAGTAAGTACGCGATTTTGCTGCTCTCTTCGGTCCTTGTCATTTACGCCATCATCGGCGGCATGCTTGGCCGTGTCAGCGCCCAAAACGGATCCTATCAGCAGCTATCGATTTTCATGGAAGTCCTGAACCGGATCCAAAACGACTATGTAGACGAGCCGACGATCAAGGACGCCGTTGCCGGCGCGATTCGTGGCCTTGTCGAGAGCGTGGATCCGTATGGAGGGTACCTCTCTCCCAAGGAAGTCGCATTCTACAAGGATTACAATCCGCAGAAAACTCCAGGCATCGGTGTGGTTCTTTTCAAATCGCCTCGCCTTGGATATCCCGTCATCGTCTCCGCAATTCCTAGCGGACCGGCGGCCAAGGCTGGGCTGGGCACAGGCGACATGATCGAGTCGATCGATGGGGCAACCACCCGTGAGATGAATCAGGTCCAAGTCAACGCCCTGCTTGCAAATCCCGCTGGCAAACCGGTGACGCTCTCCGTTATTCGCCGGCGGAAGGCGGAACCGGAAACCGTAATGTTGAATCGTGAAGTGGTTCAGGCACCGCCAGTTGAAGCCAAGATCCTGGACAACACGATAGCCTACGTGAAGGTTCCCTTCCTCGGCTCGGGCAAAGCTCTGGAAGCCAAGAGGCAACTCGACGCCTTGCTGAAGAAAGGCGCAACGAGTGTCATACTGGATCTACGGTTCACAGGCGGAGGGGAAGAGCAGGAAGGCGTCCAATTGGCCAATCTATTCCTGGAGTCCGGAACGATCGGTTATCTGCAGGGACAGAAATTCGATAAAAAAATCCTACCGGCCAATCCCAAGGAAGCGCTGACGAATGCCCCAGTCGTGGTGCTCGTGAATCAGGGGTCTGCCGGCGCCGCCGAGATCGTCGCGGGGGCAATTGCAGATAACCATCGCGGCGAAGTCGTGGGGGTCAAAACCTTCGGTACTGGTTCCCTTCAGCGGCTCATTCCCCTGGAAGACGGTTTTGGCTTGCTCATATCGGTGGCGAAATACTATACGCCGGCCGGTAAGGAAATTCAGGCAGCAGAGCCTCAGGACTCAGGTATCAAGCCTACTGTTGAAGTCCAACAGACCGAAGACGAGGTGATCGACCCGAATGCGGACGACCAGTCGGAAGTGCAGCCACCACCAGCGAAGGATCAACCACCGGCTAGTACGGAAGATGATCGTCAGTTGAAGAAAGCCATCGAGATCCTCAAGGATCCGGGCAAAGCGACGAAGAAGGCCGCGTAATCACCTACTTCTAGTGCTTGTACAACTCAACGGCGTCTCGAAGGCATTCGGTTCCCATGATGTGCTTCGAGACGTTTCCTTTCAGATCAATCCTTCAGAGAAAATCGGCCTCATCGGTAGAAATGGGGCCGGGAAAACCACACTACTCAAAATCATAGGACGCGATTACGAAGCGGATGCGGGCACGGTAACACGCAAGTCCGGCCTCGAATTCGGACACCTCGATCAGATTCCGGACTTTCATGAGCAAACATCCGTTCTGGAAGAGGCTTTGCGCGCATTCGACGAGTTACGGGCCGTCGAGCAGGAAATGCGAGAGCTCGAGCATGCCATCGCAATGAAACCTTTACCGGACGTCCTTGATCGCTATTCACGCCTTCAGCATGAGTTTGAACTCAAGGATGGGTACAGTTATCGCGCTCACACGGAGGCCGCCCTTCTCGGTGTCGGTTTCTCGAAGGAGGCGATGAACCGGCCCAGCCGAGCGCTTTCGGGCGGTGAAAAGAACCGGCTAGCTCTTGCCAAGCTTCTCCTGTCCAACGCTGAGCTGTTGCTACTGGACGAGCCGACAAATCACCTGGACATCCGTTCGATCGAATGGTTGGAAGGATTCCTCAAGGAAACGGATAAGACACTGGTACTTGTATCTCACGATCGTTTCTTTCTCGATCGTGTGGTGAACCGAATCATCGAGATTGCCACTGGTAAAATTCAGGATTATCGCGGTAATTACTCGGGCTACCTGAAAGAGCGCGCCGAACGCCTCGGGCGGCAAGAAAAGGAATGGCAGCTTCAGAACGAATGGATCGAGAAAGAGAAAGATTACATTCGACGCAATATCGCAGGCCAAAAAACAAAACAAGCTCAGTCTCGACGTAAACTCCTGGCGCGAGTCAAGCCGATTGAAAGACCCAAAACGTCATCCGCCCGCGTCAAATTCCGTTTTTTGCCGGTGGAGCGCAGTGGACGATACATCCTAATGACTCGTGACTTGGCCATTGGATACGCGGACACGACGCTCGTTCGCTCCATCCAATTCGAAGTGCAGCGTCGCGAGCGGTGGGCCATTCTTGGCGCAAATGGATCCGGCAAAACAACTCTGCTACGCACCCTCATCGGGGCGCGATCTCCAATTCAAGGTGAGCTGGAATGGAACGAATCCCTGGACGTGGGATATTACGATCAGCAGCTTCAGGATTTGAATCCCGACGCGACTGCACTGGAGGAAATCCGCAACCTGGATCCTACGGCCACAGACGGCGAGCTACGATCGTACTTGGCCCAGTTTCTGTTCACCGGTGAGGATGTCTTTAAGACGGTGCATCAGCTCAGCGGTGGAGAAAAATCGCGATTGATGCTTGCGAAGATCATCTACATCGGACCGCAGTTGCTTGCGCTAGATGAACCGACGAACCATTTGGATATTTCGTCGAGGGAGGCGTTGGAAGCAGCGTTGGCAGAGTATCCGGGGACGATCTTGTTTATAACGCACGACCGGTATCTAGTGCAGAAGCTCGCGACACATCTCCTGTATCTCGAAGCAGGCAGAGCCTATGTCTTTGACCGGCTGAGCGCATTTGAGGAGTGGCTGACCGAAAAACCGCGGGAGACGAGCGACGATCACCCGGCGCTTCCCGCCACCCTCTCCCAGGAGGAGAGGGCACAACCACGCAGGTCCGTGACCGGCCTAAGTAAAAACAAAATGGAACGGTTGCAGCGGGAAATGACGGAACTGGAAGAAAAGATTGCCTCTATAGAAGGTGAACTGGCGCTGCTGGAAGTCTCGTTTCAGAATCCGGCAACGGGTACCGATTGGGAATCCACACACCGCCACTATTCCGAGTTGAAAATCACTTTGGAGCGTCTTTACCAGGACTTGGCGAGCCGCTGGGAATTGATGGGCTAGATGCGTTAGAATGTGAAGTTTTCGCTAGCTTCAGAACTGGGAACTGGGACTATATGCATCGGACCATCGAGAGCATCACCGTACGTGGCGCCCGGCAGCACAATTTAAAGAGCATTGACGTCGAGGTCCCCCGCAACAAGCTCACTGTTATTACTGGCTTGAGCGGTTCCGGAAAGTCCAGCCTTGCGTTCGATACCATCTACGCCGAAGGGCAGCGCCGGTATGTCGAGTCGCTTTCGGCGTATGCCCGGCAATTTCTCGATCGCCTGGAGCCGCCCGATGTCGACTCCATCGAGGGCCTTTCACCGGCAATTTCCATCGAACAGAAAACCGCCACGCGGAGCCCGCGATCCATAGTTGGAACTGTCACAGAGATTTATGATTATCTCCGTCTCCTCTTCTCGTCGATAGGTGTCCCGCACTGCTTTCAATGCGGCAAGCCGATTTCCAGACAAACGCCGGATCAGATTATGCGCCATCTCAAAACGTTGCCGGAGGGCGAGCGCGTGATGGTGCTTGCGCCCTTCGTCCGCGGCCGGAAGGGCGAGTTTAAGAAACAGTTGCAGGCCGTGGCGAAAACGGGCTATGTGCGCGGGCGGATCGATGGCGTGCTCTATAATCTCGATGAGCCGATCGAATTGGACAAGAAGAAAAATCACTCGATTGAGATCGTGATCGATCGTTTGATGATCAAGAAGGATATTGAGAAACGCCTCCAGGCATCGATCGAGCAAGCGCTCAAGCTCGCCAAGGGAATCGTGCTCATCGCAGTGGTGGATGGAGAAGAACGTCTGTATTCCGAGAAGATGGCATGCGTGGATTGCGGCGTGAGCATTCCGGACGTTGAACCACGCACGTTTTCCTTCAACAGCGTCTATGGCGCTTGTGAAGTGTGCAACGGACTTGGGATGAAGTTCGACTTCGACCCTGTGCGAATCGTCGGCAATCCTGCCCGCTCGTTGCTGAATGGCGCCCTCGCCTTAACCAATGGCTGGTTAGATGAGGAATTCGAGGAGCAGATACTGAAGATCGGTAACCAGCTCGGGTCGGACCTCACTGTACCATTTGAGCAACTCTCACCGAAAACCCAAAATGCGATCTTCTATGGCATCAAGGAACGCGGCAAACGTACCGAAGGCATAATTGACCTCTTAAACCGGTACTATGACCAGGAAGGTCTAGCGCCGGAGGACCTTTCGCAATTCATGGTCACCAAACCGTGCGCGGCCTGCCGCGGCGCACGCTTGCGGCCTGAGAGTCTGGCAGTGAAGGTTGCCGATCGATCGATCGCAGAGATTGCGTCGTGGCCTGTCAGCGACAGTCTCAAGTTTTTCGCGGAGTTGAAGCTCGGTTCCCGCGAGAAACTGATCGCCGACCGGATTATCCGCGAGATTCGAGATCGATTGGAATTCCTGGACGCCGTTGGCCTGAACTACCTGAGCCTGGATCGGTCCGCAAACACCTTATCCGGAGGAGAAAGTCAGCGAATTCGTCTCGCAACTCAAATTGGATCGAAGTTGCGTGGCGTTCTCTACGTTCTGGATGAGCCCTCCATCGGTCTTCATCACCGGGACAACGCCCGGTTATTATCCACACTCGAAGAACTGCGTGATTTGGGCAACACTGTCATTGTCGTTGAACACGATGAAGACACCATACGCCGTGCCGATTACGTCATCGATCTTGGACCGGGCGCCGGTACCGAAGGCGGTCTTCTGGTGGCTGCAGGCCCACCGGAAGTCATCGCTCAAACCCCTGCAAGTCTGACTGGGCACTATCTTTCGGGCCGCTGCGAAATACCCGTGCCGCACAAGAGGCGCGCGCCGAATCACAGGGCTGTCGTCGTGCGAGGAGCGTCGGAGCATAATCTGCAAAACATCGACGTCTCGTTTCCGGTCGGACTCATCACAGTGGTAACCGGCGTTTCCGGCTCCGGGAAGTCTACACTGGTGAATGAGATCCTTTACAAAGCTTTGGCACACCATCTCTTTCGCGCGATCGACGAGCCAGGAGCATACAAAGCCATTGAAGGCCTCGAGTATATCGACAAAGTTATCGAGATTGATCAGTCCCCGATCGGCAGAACGCCGCGCTCGAATCCCGCGACATACACGGGCGTGTTCACACCCATTCGTGAGCTCTACGCCATGCTGCCGGAATCCCGCGCGCGGGGATACAAGGCGGGCCGATTCAGTTTCAATGTGAAGGGTGGACGGTGCGAAGCGTGCCAGGGCGACGGTCTTCGCAAGATTGAAATGAGCTTCCTGCCGAACGTTTATGTCGCCTGCGAAGTGTGTCGTGGAAAGCGCTACAACAGTGAAACACTGGCGATTCAATTCAAAGGCTTATCCGTAGCCGACCTGCTCAATTCTACGGTGGCCGATGCCCTAAACGTGCTCGGCAATATTCCACAAATCCATTCAAAGCTACGGACGCTCGTCGATGTTGGATTGGGATATATTGGGCTGGGCCAACCCGCCACGACACTCTCTGGCGGTGAGGCGCAACGGATTAAGTTGGCCAAGGAACTCAGCCGCAGAGCGACCGGCAAAACGCTCTACATCCTGGATGAACCTACAACGGGCCTGCATTTCGATGACGTCAAAAAGCTCCTGGATGTATTGAGCCGGTTGACAGACCTGGGGAACACCGTGATCATTATCGAGCACCATCTCGATGTCATTAAGACGGCAGACTGGGTCATCGATCTTGGACCGGAAGGTGGTATCCACGGCGGCCGCATCATGGCTGCAGGAACACCTGAGCAGGTCGCACGATCCAAAAAGTCGTATACCGGACAGGCCCTGACGCGGATCTTCTCCCACGTCGCGGCGCCCTTTGCAGGCGAGAGCGTGGGTGTGAAACCCACGGCTACGGAGACTTAATGAAACACGCAGCGCAACTCATCGATCAAGTCGTTGCCGAAAGTCTTCGCGTCAAATCACAGTTTTTCCAGGAGCACAAAGATCGAATCGTCCAGGTCGCCGAAAATATTGCCCACGGGTTGCGAAATGGGAATAAGGTTCTTTTCTTCGGAAACGGGGGCAGCGCGGCCGACGCCCAGCATCTGGCGGCCGAGTTCGTCGGCCGCTTCGGACCGGACCGGTCTCCGCTGGCCGGGATTTCGCTCTCCACAGATACATCGATCTTGACTGCGCTTAGCAATGACTACGGATACGAAAAAGTGTTTTCCCGGCAAATCGAGGCATTAGGACGTCCCGGCGACACGGCCGTCGCGATTTCGACGAGCGGGAACTCCCCAAATGTGATCGAAGCCGCTGCCGTCGCGCGGTCAAAAGGTCTCTTCACGGTAGGTTTGACCGGCGAGACAGGCGGTCAACTGAAAGATCGTGTCGAGGTTGTGTTCCGCGTCCCGAGCCACCGCACTCCGCGAATTCAGGAGACTCACCTCCTGTTAGGCCACATCCTGTGCGAGCTCGTCGATCGTGAACTTTTCTCTCAGATCTATCCCGCGGACTGATTGTGGACTCCCGATATCCAATCAAGCCTCTCGATTTCGAAGGCATCTCGACGTACCCGCTCGAAACACGCAAAAGTAAAGTTCATGCTGAAATGTTCGGCAAAGCGATGGACGGCTCCGAAAACATCCTCGGATTTGTCTCGAAATTGCCGCACATCCTCGCGGGCGACAACCTGCGTTCGCTGATACGAGCGGTTTTGTATGCGTCTTCATCACGGAAGCCGATCATCTGGGGTCTTGGTGGCCACGTCATTAAAGTGGGGCTGGGACCGGTGATTGTCGATCTCATGAAGTCCGGTTTCGTGACGGGAATTGCAATGAACGGTTCGGCTGCGATTCATGACTTCGAGGTCGCCTTGCAGGGCGCGACTTCCGAAGAAGTCGACGAACAGATCGGTGAAGGCCGATTCGGTATGGCTCAGGAAACCGGGGAGTACATGAACGGTGCGATTGCACAAGCGGCGGCGAATGGAATCGGCATGGGCGAAGGGCTGGGCACGTTTATCCACCAGGGTATCGACAGGGGAATCGTCTTTAATTACCGTGACGCCAGCATCCTGGCCGAAGCCCACTTAAGGACCATTCCCGTGACAGTCCACGTCGCCATTGGAACCGATATCATTCACACTCACCCGGACGCCTCGGGCAAAGCGCTTGGGCTAGCGACCTACCACGATTTTCGTCTCTTCTGTAGCATGACCAAAGAGCTCGATAGCGGCGGAGTGTTTCTCAATGTCGGCTCGGCCGTGGTTTTGCCGGAGGTATTTTTGAAAGCAGTATCGGTGGTTCGGAATTTAGGGTATCGTCTGGAGGAGTTCACGACGGCAAACCTTGATTTCATTCAACACTACCGCCCAACTCAAAACGTATTGAAGAGGCCCACCGAGAATTCTGGACAGGCCATCGCCCTTACAGGGCATCACGAGATTATGATTCCGCTGATTGCCGCGGCGCTGAAAGGCTCACTCGGAAGATCCTCGAACACGCCAGAGGCGCGCCAACCTCGCGCAGGGGAAAAGGGATGAGTTATTCCCTGCCTGATCCCGAACCGGAGGTCGAAAGACCGGAACCTCAAAGTCCGTGGTCTGTTGTCGATCTGATTGTTTTGGGTGTTTTCTTCGGCCTGACGATCCTTTTCCTGCCGCTCACGTTCATCAGGCTGTGGCGGATTTTTGATCCTGACCTGAAATTGTCAGAGTTGACGGCGGTCGACCAAGTGCTGCTGCAGGGCGTGATGAACGTGGTGCTGGTTGGATTCATTGCGTTTTTGATCAAAGTCGTCCACGGCCAAGGATTCCTCGAAACGATACATTGGTTTCCCAATCACAATTTCAGCACTGGTTTTTTGATCGCCATGGGCGCGACCCTGGCGATCAGCGTTCTGATTGTCTCCTCGTTCTTTCCCCCAAGCGAATCGCCTCCGATCGAGAAACTCCTGTCATCGAGAACTGCAGTCTACACGTTCGCGATATTTGGTATCGGATTGGCCCCCCTGTTTGAAGAAATCATTTTTAGGGGCTTCCTGTTCAAAGTGCTTTTCGATATCGGGGGCCCGGCTGCGGCCATCCCCTTAACAGCGGGCCTTTTTGCGCTTCTCCATATCCCGCAGCTCTGGGGCAGTTGGGCAGGCATCGCGATGATCTTCGTTGTTGGTTGCGTCTTGTCGCTTGTACGCCAGCGGTCCAACTCCGTCATCCCTTCCTTCATCATTCACACTGCATACAACGCCATGCTGTTCGGAGTATTTGCCCTGAGCACTTTCATTCAAAAGGGAGTGCGCTAGGTCCTCTTGGCCCAAGCAAACGCGGGCTAAAGCCCGCGACTACGAGCTCGGTAAGACGTTTCGGCACACTCGTAGTCGCGGGCTTTAGCCCGCGTTCCGGGAGTGGGCACTCTCCTCGGTATGAGGCACGCTCGCTACCGCTAGCGGAAGCTAATTCACGTAGCGTTCATAGAGGGTCGTGCGCTGGCGGGGACGGAATCCCGCATCTTCAATGATGCGGCGAAGCTCAGCGTCGTTGGCACGATTCCGCGCGCCCGCCGCGCTGATGACATTCTCTTCGATCATGATGCTGCCCATATCGTTGGAACCGAATCGAAGGCCGACTTGCCCGACCTTAAGACCGACAGTCAACCAGGAAACCTGGATGTTTTGAAAGTTGTCGAGGTAGATGCGGCTGAGTGCGAGTAGACGCAAATACTCGGCTGCAGTCACTTCAGGAAGACTCCTCTTGGCGAGTTCGGTATTCTCCGGTTGGAATGTCCAGGGAATGAATGCGGTGAAGCCTCCGGTTTCATCCTGGAGATCCCTCAGGCGCTGGAGGTGCCGGATGCGATGATCGATTCTCTCGCCAACACCCACCATCATTGTTGCTGTGGTGCGCATTCCCAACCGGTGCGCCTCACGATGGACCATCAGCCATTCGTCCGTCTTGCACTTGAGCGGACTAATCGCATCCCGAATCTCATCATCAAGGATCTCACCACCACCGCCAGGCATCGAATCCAAACCGGCGCGTTTAAGCCGCCTAAAAACCTCCGGCACCGTCAATTTCGAAACACGAGCGATGTTCAGAATTTCAGGCGGCGAGAAACAGTGGCAATGAATGGAATATCGTTGTTTGATTCCTGAGAGCAGGCGCTCGTAATAATCGATCTTCAGGTCGGGATGAACCCCGCCTTGCATCAAAATGCCGGTCCCGCCCAGCGAAATCGTTTCTTCGATTTTCTTGTGAATGACGTGGTCGGGCAGGATGTACGCTTCCGGATCGCCTTTTACCCGGTAAAACGCGCAAAAGCTGCAGAATTCTTTGCAGACATTCGTGTAATTGATATTGCGGTCGATGATATAGCTGATGACGTTATCGGGATGGAGACGTGCCCGTATCCGATCTGCAGTGTCGGCCAGCTCCAGCAGGTCCGCTTCTTCAAAGAGTCGAACCGCCTCCTCCGAGCTGACCCGCAAGCCTGTGGCCGCGGATTCCAGTTTCGCGCTGATACTTCTCATAAAAACTCCGCGGCTCGGACAGACTTGATCGCGCCAACATCCGCCGCCTTCTCGTAAAACAGTTCCAGAGCCTCAAGGCACGTACGATCCATATAATAATGCACATTCTGCTCGAGATACTCCTGAATGAATTCCTTCTTGATTTGGAGTTCGCTACTGTATTTTTCAGCAATGGCCGGGATGTTAGCCGCCCCGAAATCACGCGACTGTTTGAGAAGATCAACGACACCCGTATCTTTAAATCCTTCGCGCACGGCCCAGAAAGCGAACACAAAGGGTAACCCAGTCAGGAATCTCCATCGTTCCACGAGATCGAAGACCTGCAGAGGTTCCGGTCCCAGACGCAGGAACGCTTTCTGCCGCGCTGCTTCGGGACGCTCATGGTCTTCCATGAATTTGAGAGCGTGATCACCTATCAGCATTGCCGCATCGCTTTGAGCGAGCATCGTGGCCAGGTCGGGCTCCGACGGCCTGAAGTCCGGATGCGTGTGGTAAAACTCACTGAAGATAATGCGCGAGAGTACAACCGACGTCCTTGACCCTTTGTCGAATGCGACGGTCTTCACTTTCCAAAGCGGCACGACACTGACGAGAATTACGCTACGCACCCGATAGGTTGAGGCGACCGCTGGCCCCGGCACAATCCGTGTTCCCTTGATGCGCTGGAATTCAATGGATGGAATTAGACCGATATCTACGCCGCCCCGGGACAATTGGTCAGCGCATTCCGCAGGTGTGCTGAACACTGGTTCGAACGCTTGTTTTTGAGGACCATCGATGATACCCCAGGCAAGTGGGACGGCATTGAGGTATTTGACTATCGAGATCTTGCTCTTTCCCATTCCTCTGAGCGCACGGCCATACGACCTTCTCCACGGCTGCGGTTGGCCCTGCCGGTTCACGCGCCGGGAGGATATTTTATTACGTAATTCCGATTTCCCGGAACATGTATTGATAAAACGGGTCGTTGATGTAGAGCTTGACCCAGTTCAGTCCAACGACGCACTGTTCGAATTGCTCAGAAAGTTTCCGATAGATCAGTGTGCTGCCCGAAAAAGAATCCATCTCCGCAACAATTGTGTAAGAGCGGCGGCCTGTCTCGGCGTAATAATCCGGGCTGACCGTGCGGCTACCGTAGGTCAGACTTTCTGGAAATAGTCCGAGGTTGAATAGCGTAAGATCTCCAAGGTGTTTGTAATAGTCCCGACGGATGGATGGTGACATTCCCTGGCTAGCTTGTGTGAGCATATCGAAAAGGTATTGCACGCGACGCCCGGATTCATCTTTGATCCGATACATATTTTCAATATGGACGAATTCAGTGAGAAGATTCGTGATGTACTGAATGGTATCCGGATCGTGCAGGTTTAATTGTCCCATGCCTCGTTCAGTCAATTGATGAAAGAACGCGCGAATGGGATGATCTGCAGGAATACCACGGCGTGTTTTTTCAATCATGCTCAGATTCCAATGTTAACATAGACGGCCTTGTGAACACATGCAAGTAGCCGTCGTTGGAGCAGGCCCATCAGGTACCTGGGCGGCAATACTTCTCGCACGCCGGGGGCATTCGGTGGTGCTGATCGATTCCCTGGCGCCGTGGGAAAAACCTTGCGGTGGGGGAGTCACCGCAAAAGCTCTTTCCAAGTTTGACATCTTCCAATCCGACCTGCCCCGCAACCATATCGATCGGATGACGATCTACTTTGGGGACCAAACCTCTGTTTCAATTCCATTACAACAACCGGTTGCCGTCCTTTCCAGGCGGGAACTCACCCAGTATCTGCTCAGAGAAGCTGAAAAGGCTGGCGTTTCCATTCTAAAGACCCGAATCACCCACTTTGAGTCCATTCCAGGTGGGTGGAGGCTGGCCGCCCGAGACGCAACCTTGCAATCGGAATTCCTAATCGGTGCCGACGGCGCTACAAGCCTCGTTCGGCGCTTCCTCGGCACGGCACTGCAACCCCAGGATCTTAGCGTCACACTGGGGTATTTCATACCAGAGACGGTTCCGGCGCACATGAAAATTTACTTCCTGCCGTCCTTTGAAGGTTACATTTGGTCATTTCCACGGCCGGATCATGTTTCGTATGGAGTCATAAGCCGAAGCGAGCCTGGCTGGACGTCCCGCGCGAAATCCCTGTTGTCCAATTTCATCCTTGCAGACCTCGGCTCTGAATCCCTCGAGCGAGCGGAATTCTACAGCGCCCCAGTCCCCTGTTTGGGTCCAAGATCCTGGCGGAAAAACCAAATTTCGGGTAACCGTTGGGCCCTCGTTGGCGATGCGGCAGGCTTGGCGGACCCGATCACCGGCGAAGGAATTTACTTCGCCTTGAAGTCGGCACAGATTCTGGCCGAAACAATTGAGCGGCCGGAAGAATACGCAGTAAAGGTCTGGCTTGAAATTGGCCTGGAGTTGTCACGGGCAGCGCGGATGCACAAACGATTTTATCGAGGTCGATTTCTCGGAGCAGATTTCAAAAAAAGGCTCGTGCAGTTTTCCCGAAGAAGCCGTACATTGCGGAAGATTGTTGGCAACGTGATGTCGGGCAATCAGAGTTACACCAGTCTCAAAAAGAAACTTTTCTTCTCAATTCCGTCAATCGGGATTGATCTGATTACAGGGCGATCCGAACCAGCAGAACGCGTGAAGGGCGCGACGACGCCCCCTTCGTCTAATGCACTATCGGATTGACGTCCTCCCTGGCTTCGGGCTCGGTGAGTGTCGCTGCGGTCACTTTGTCGTCTTCATCTAAATTAATCAGGCGCACCCCCTGCGTCGCTCTTCCGACGGCGCGAATATCCTGCGAGCGCACGCGAATCAGTTTTCCGTTCGCGGTCATAACGAGAATATCCGAGTCTTCTTGAACGCGCATGATCGCCACAACTTTGCCGTTTTTCGCAGTGGTCTTGACGTTGATGATACCCCTACCGCCTCGCCCTTGAGTGCGATATTCCTCCACGCTCGTTCGCTTGCCGAATCCCCCTTCCGTAACGGAAAGGATCATGTCATTCTCGTTACTGGAAGCGATCATGCCAACAACGTAGTCGCCCTCGTCCAGGCGGATACCGATCACGCCGTAAGCCTGTCTTCCCATTTCACGCACCGCTTCATGAGCAAAACGGATGCACATGCCATCATGCGTGCCGATGAATACCGTTTCTTTACCTGAAACGAGCTCGGCCGCGATCAGTTCGTCGTCTTCCGGTGCACCCATCGCGATAATGCCTCGGGTTGTGGGGTTGCTGAAGACTTCGAGAGATGTCTTCTTTACCTGGCCCTTTCGTGTGGCCATGAGCACCGAGACGTTCGGATCAAAGTCCTTCACGGAGAGAAGCGCGCGAACCTTTTCATCAGCCGATAGATTCGCCAGATTCACGATGGCTTTACCTCTGCCAACGATGCCGACATCGGGAATCTCGTAGACCTTCAGCCAATACAGCCGTCCTCGATCCGTGAAAACAAGCATGTAGCTGTGCGTGTTTGCAACAAAGACGTTCGTGACCGCATCTTCCTCGCGCGTCTTCATGCCAATTCGACCTTTGCCGCCTCGACCCTGATTTCGATAGACAGACAGGGGAGTCCGCTTGAGATAGCCGGTGTGCGTAACGGTGATGACGACGTCCTCCTCCGCAATCAGATCTTCCATGCGGATTTCCGCTTCCTCTTCGATGATCTCCGTCCGCCGCGCGTCTCCGTATTTCTTCTGCACTTCCCGAAGTTCCTTAATGATGACCTGCCGCAACTTGGTTTCACTTGCGAGGATCTCCTTTAACTCGGTGATCTTCTCCCGGAGTTCCTTCATCTCGTCTTCAATCTTTTGGCGTTCAAGACCAGTTAACCGCTGCAGTTGCATCTCGAGGATGGCTTTGGCCTGGATTTCCGTGAACTCGAATTCGGCGATCAAACCTTCGCGGGCATCCGCATGCGTCTTGGACGCACGAATCAGCTTGATAATGGCATCAATATGATCAAGCGCCTTCCCCAGGCCCTCCAGAATGTGGGCCCGCGCTTCCGCCTGGCGTAATTCGTATTGAGTGCGGCGGCGGACAACATCCACCCGGTGCTCAATGAACGACCGCAACAGTTCAAGCAGCGACAGCACTTTCGGCTGGCCATTGACGATTGCCAGGTTGATCACTCCGAATGTCGTTTGCATCGACGTCAGGTTATAAAGGTTGTTCAGAATGACCAATCCCTGTTCACCGCGCTTCAGCTCGATAACGATACGCATGCCGTCCCGGTCGCTTTCATCGCGGATGTCACCGATTCCTTCTATGCGCTTGTCATTGACGAGTTCCGCAATTTTTTCGATCAGTCGCGCCTTGTTCACCTGATAGGGAATTTCGGTCACCACGATGACATCGCGATCCTTGCCTTGACGCTCGATCGTAGCGCGGGCTCGCATGGTGATCTGGCCGCGGCCTGTCTCATAGGCTTGCCGTATTCCGCCACGACCATGAATGATCCCGGCCGTAGGGAAATCCGGGCCCGGAATCCGCTCATAGATTTCCTGAAATTCGGCGTCAGGTTTGTTGATCAGATGAACGACGGCCTCGCAGACCTCCGCGAGATTGTGGGGCGGCATGTTCGTCGCCATGCCCACCGCAATACCGCCGGAGCCATTCACGAGAAGATTGGGAACTTTGCTCGGCAAGTAGGACGGCTCTTCCCGTTCTTCGTCATAGTTTGGAACAAAATCGACGGTCTCCTTGTCAATGTCCTCCAGCAGGGCCTCGGCAAATGGATCCATCCGGGCCTCCGTGTATCGCATCGCCGCAGGAGGATCGCCATCGACCGAACCAAAGTTTCCCTGGCCATCAACAAGGGGATACCGGTATGAAAAGTCCTGCGCCATGCGCACAAGGCTGTCGTAGATAGGGGTGTCCCCATGTGGGTGATAGTTGCCCATAACTTCGCCCACAATTTTCGCGCATTTCCGGTATGGGCGATTTGGCGTCAGACCCATATCGCGCATACCGTAGAGGATGCGACGATGGACGGGCTTCAGTCCGTCTCGTACGTCCGGTAGCGCGCGACCAATGATCACACTCATCGCATAGTCGACGTACGACCGCCTCATCTCATCTTCAATATTGACCGGCACGAAGTTCGACGGGGGAGGCGATGGGGGTAACGGTGGTGTGATGTCGTCTGCCATGAACTCTCCTTCAGTCCGTTGTGAGTTCTGAGTTGTGAGTTCTGAGTAAAACCTCTGACTCAAAACTCACTACTCAAAACTCACAACGCAAGGGCGGCGCAGCCGCATCCGCAAGCTTGGGATATCAAGGGTGCAGCCCTTGTCTAAATGTCCAGGTTTTTCACATCCAGCGCGTTCTCTTCGATGAACTGGCGCCGCGGCTCTACAGCATCACCCATGAGAATTGTGAAGATTTCTCCAGTCTGCACAGCGTCTTTAATCTGAACTTGCAGCAGCGTGCGTTTTTCCGGATCCATCGTGGTTTCCCACAACTGATCAGGATTCATTTCGCCAAGACCCTTGTACCGCTGAATCTGTAGATCTTTCTTGCCAATCTCCATAATGTGGTCGATCAGCTCCTGACGATCTTTTCGGCTGGTCGTCGTGGAGTCCGACTTGACATGGAATGGGGGCTGATCCATTCCTCCGATGGCTTTGTGCAGCGCCACTAACCGTTGATATTCTGGACTCGAGAGCTGCTGATATCCAACGAGCCGCGGCGATTGACTGCCCTGCCGATACATCAACTTTTGGACGCTGTGCTCTTCATCTGTGGAAATCTCGACCACGTAGTCGAAGGCCTCGACCTTTTTGGCCAGGTCTTGCACCTTCTGCTTGTCTCCAAGAAACGCGCGCCCTTCGGCACCCATGCCAAGCAATAAATCGACAACACGGCCGTCGCGAAAATGACGATCTACCTTTTGAAAGACCGTGTTCAACTCGATGAGCTTTTCAAGGAAGCCGGTCAGCTCGTGACCCTTCAGCTGCTGTCCACCCTTTTCAAACTCCACCGTAAGGTTCTCCGTCGCTTTTTTGAGCAGGAATCGTGACATCTGCCGCTCATCTTTTATGTACTGTTCGTTCTTGCCCTTCTTCACTTTGAATAGCGGCGGCTGTGCTATGAAAATGTGGCCTCGCTCAATCAACTCTCCCATTTGCCGGTAGAAGAATGTTAGCAACAGCGTACGGATGTGCGATCCATCAACGTCAGCATCTGTCATGATAATGACTTTGTGGTATCGGAGCTTCGATGCATCAAAGTCATCCTGACCGATGCCGGTTCCCAAAGCCGTGATCATGGCGGCAATTTCCGTGTGGGTGAGCATCTTGTCGTAGCGAGCCTTCTCGACATTCAGAATTTTACCCTTGATAGGCAGAATGGCCTGGGTGCGACGATCTCGGCCCTGTTTTGCTGAACCACCTGCCGAGTCCCCTTCCACAATGAAAATCTCGGATAGCTCGGGGGAGCGCTCCTGACAATCCGCGAGTTTTCCGGGCAGGGACATGCTGTCCAACGCACCCTTCCGCCGGACGAGCTCGCGCGCACGCCGCGCCGCTTCGCGCGCACGCGCCGCTTCTATCGCTTTGTTTATGACTTTTTTCGCCAGCGCGGGATTCTCCTCGAGGTAAGCACTAAGCCCGTCATTCACCAAAGTCTCTACAATTCCCTTGACCTCGCTGTTACCGAGCTTCGTCTTCGTCTGGCCCTCGAACTGCGGATTCGGCAACTTCACATTGATCACCGCAACAAGTCCCTCGCGCACGTCATCGCCGGAAAGATTCTCCTTGACCTCTTTGAAGAGATTGTTGCCAACTGCGTAGTTATTCAGCGTGCGAGTCAGCGCGGACTTGAAGCCGATCATGTGCGTTCCGCCTTCATGGGTATTGATGTTGTTGGCAAACGTGAAGATCTGCTCTTGGTACCCATCGTTGTATTGCATCGCAATCTGAAGGTCGATGCCTTCGCGTACACCCTCGAAATAGATCACCTTGTCATGGAGCGACGTCCGATTCTTGTTCAGATGCTCGACAAACGAGACGATCCCACCGGTGTAGTGAAACTCGTGCTTCTTTTCGGACCGCTCATCCCGCTCATCTTCAATGGTGATTAATACACCCTTGTTTAGGAAAGCCAGCTCACGCAACCGTTGCGAGAGAACATCAAAGCTGAATTCCGTGGTCTCGAAAATTTCTAGGTCAGGCTTAAAACTCACTTTCGTCCCGCGCCGATCGGTGTGCCCCGTCATCTCTAGCGGACCCGTCGGCACGCCCCGTTTATAGACCTGAACGTAAACCTTGCCAGAACGCCAGATTTCCAAATTGACCCATTCGGAAAGCGCATTTACTACCGAGATACCTACTCCATGCAATCCCCCTGAAACTTTGTATGCACTGTTATCGAATTTGCCGCCCGCGTGCAACTTTGTCATCACTATTTCCGCTGCCGGCTTGCCTTCCTTGGGCATGATTTCGGTCGGAATACCCCGACCATTGTCAATGACTGTGACGGAGTTATCGATGTGGATAACGACATGAACTTCGGTACAGAAGCCGGCTAGCGCTTCGTCTATAGAGTTGTCAACAACTTCATACACAAGGTGATGCAGCCCATCTACCCCGGTCGTACCGATATACATCGCGGGACGCTTTCGAACGGCTTCCAACCCCTCTAGAACCTTTATGTGTTCTGCACCATAACTCCCGTCGGTTCGTGGAGCTTGCTGTGTTCGGCCGCTGCCCTCAAACTCAACTCTTTCAGTCATGTGTAACTACCTGCCTCACCTCATTAGGATGCTGATGCTGGTTCGGTTTTCCGTGGAAACACTTGGAGAAAATAGACCGATATTTGTTGGTTGCTGTCTAGTAGTTGTCCCGGAAGTCCGCTTCTAATTAGCGTCCCAACCGAGACAGAAAAGTAACGTCTATTCTATCAAAAACTGGTCCAACTTTCGTAAGGAAACCTTTGATTGAAAGCAACCCAAGAGGCCAACTATATGGTGGCTGAGAGCATGTCGTTGTACGATATTTTGTGGACTAAATGCTGGGATGTCGGTTGTATCAGATCCTCATCGGCATGACGACATAACGATAGTTGTAGTCGCTCGGCGGGTGCGCACGCAACTGGGCGGCGCTTTCGCTGTCTTTGAACTCGAAACTAACCTCCGGCTCGTCCGCAGTGACTAGAAAATCCAAGAGATATTGGTAGTTGAATCCTACCTGAAGGTCCTCCTTATCATAGTCCACCTCCAGTGTCTCATGAGCTTCACCCAGATCAGAATGACTAGCCGTAATCTCCAGCGATCCGTTTGCTAACGCAAGTTTGACTGTGCGTGATCGTTCATCAGAAAGTATCGCGACACGCTTTATAGCCGAGGCAATTTCTTCACGATTGATGGTTACCACACGGTCATTTCCGCGAGGAAGTACAGCTTCATAATTGGGAAATTGTCCGGTAAGCATCCGCGAGATCAGAAGCCGCTTCCCCATATCAAAAAAAAGGTGGCTATCGTCTCGCGAAAATCCAATCTGGTCAACGTCTGGACTTTCTGAAATCACTCTCACTAACTCACCCATTGCCTTTCGAGGTACAAGCACCTTGGTTTCTTCCCTAATATCCTCAAGCGGCTCGGATTTCTCAACATGCGCCAGGCGATGCCCGTCGGTTGCCACCATTGTGATAGATCCGGGTTTCAATAAGAGTAAAGCCCCACTCAGGGTGTACTTGGAATCTTCTGTGCTTATCGCAAAGACAGTGCGCGAGATTATTTTTGCAAGTACATCCGCTGGAATCTTTGCTGCACCGGACTTTGGTTCCGGCAGTACCGGAAAGTCCTCTTGTGGCAACCCGGCGATGCGGAACCGAGTTGCTCCACAAGTGAGGGACACCCAGTTTCCTTCGCTCCGCTTAAATTTGATTTCCTTGTCCGGCAGAGCCCGAACAATCTCGTACAGCCTCTTTGCTGGGAGGGTAAGTGTTCCAAGAACAGTCGTCTTCGCTGCGCATGCCGACTTCAAACCGATTTCTAAATCTGTTGCTGTAATTCCAAGTTCGTCTCCTTCGGCACGCAACAGAACGTTTCCAAGAATAGGAATAGTTGTTTTGCGCTCCACAACGCCCTGAATGAGTGTAAGCTCCTGTAAAAGATCAAACTTTCTGACTGTAAATTCCATAGGGTTATTTAATACTCCTATCAGTAGTCGTCTGAATATTCTCCCTCAATTGGCTAATCCTAATGGAACTCTACCTTTGGAAAAAAGAGATCTTGTGGATAAGGAACTGCGTATCTGTGGAATAAGTGTGAGAAAACGTGCCCTCTCAGATTTCCACATCGCGTAAACATAGCCGAGAAAAACTTTATTGAAATGAATCGATAAGCGCCTGTACTCGTTTGTCCAACACTGGATCGCGCCGTCGCATCAGTTCAATCTTCTTGATTGAGTGTAAAACCGTGGTGTGATGTTTATTTCCGAACTCTCGTCCGATTTGCGGCAAGGAAACTCCCGTTAGCTTCTTGCATAGATACATGCAGATTTGGCGTGGTTCAGCTACAGACTTGGAGTTGTTTTTTGATTTCAATTCCTGAACACGCATTCCGAAATGATCGGCTACAGTCTTCTGAATCATTTCGATGGTCACTGCCCTCTCGCCAGGGCCGAGAATATCGTGCAGAGTTTCCTGAGCCATCGGTAATGTGATCTCGGAACCACGAAGCGAACAGAAAGCAAGTAGTCGAACAAGTGCTCCTTCCAGTTCGCGAATGTTGGACTTAATCTTGCTTGCAATATAGAGTGCGACGTTGTCTGGCACGCTAATGTTCTGCCGCTCGGCCTTCTTCTTAATGATTGCTACTTTCGTTTCGAGGTCGGGAGGTTGGATATCCGCAATCAGACCCCACTCAAAGCGCGAATGCAACCGTTCCTCTAAGGTAGGTATCTCCCGAGGAGGACAATCCGCCGAAATAATGATCTGTTTGTGCATGTCATAGAGCGAGTTGAATGTATGAAAGAACTCCTCCTGAGTCCGTTCTTTTCCAGCAATGAACTGGATATCGTCAATCAGCAGGACATCGTTGTTGCGATAGCGTTCTCGAAAACTCAGCAGCTTGTCGTAACGAATTGCATTGATCAACTCGTTTGTAAATTTCTCTGTGGAAATATACGTCAAACGGAGTTCCTTGTTTCCCAGCTTGATCGTTTGCCCGATCGCGTGCATGAGATGTGTCTTGCCAAGCCCGACGCCACCATACATGAATAGTGGATTGTAGGCCTTGGATGGTTTCTCGGCTACAGCTAGCGCCGCAGCATGCGCGAACTGGTTCGACAAGCCTACAACAAACGAATCGAACGTATATTTTGGGTTGAGCGTGTTATCTATAGACTCAAAATCCAAGCGACCCTGAGCCGGTAACTCGGTGGACTCGGGAGGCGTTTTTTCGGTGATATAAATCACGCTGATGTCGCCAATGCCAGCCATCTTAGCCGCCTCGAGAACAACATCGATATGGTCATTCAACCAATCCTGAAAAAACGGGTTTGGAACACGCACGTAAAGCGCCTTGCCGTCGTGTTTAATGAGTTGCGTGGGTTTGAACCACGTGTTGTAGCTTTGTTGATTAACCTTTTTTTCAACAATATCTAAAACTTGTTCCCAGGTATTCATGGAGTAACCACTGTGAAGGGATAAGATTTCCACAACAATTTCCACACCTGTGGGAAAGTCGTCCCAATCGGTCCGTGCCTTTCCTCAAAAGAGGTGTTATGTCGGCGTGAGAAACGGCGAAAGGGTAGCACTTCCGCTTCTCGTTTTCAATGATGAAACCGCTGCTTTTCTCCGACCGGTATGTTAAAATTTTTGGTTTTCGAAGGAGCGTGAATAGATGCCGCAGAGAACCTATCAGCCGAACAATCGACGTCGTGCGAAGACTCATGGATTTCGGCAGCGTATGAAGACACGTGGGGGTCGGCTCGTCCTGAAAGCAAGGAGAGACAAGGGTCGTAAGCGGGTCTCGGTCGAGCACTATTGAGTGCTTCGATACAGTGCTCATCCAAAAATCGGCCGCATCTCCAAAGGGTTTAAAATTGCGGAATGCGGGTGAGTTTAGGGTTGTATATGAAAGGGGCGCAAAGAAGGTTTCGCGCTCCTTTGTGCTGTTTGCGTTGCCCAACGGACTGGAGCACAGTCGTTTCGGTCTGACAACCCCGCGCAAATTCGGGAAAGCCCACGACAGAAATCGGGTCAAGAGAAGGGTTAGAGAAATTCTCCGAACATCACGAGCACTTATCCCTGCAGGATTTGATTTCGTGGTGAACCCTCGTCGTTCCGCAAACGAAAGGAACTTTGGAGAACTGCGTTCGGAGTTAGTGACTCTTCTCGGAGCAGATAAATGAGGACAGCTGGAGTTGTGATTCAGATGCTTGGCTTGAAGGCTCTACGTCTTTACAAGCTTGTTGTGTCACCATGGTTGCCGTCTGCGTGTCGTTTCACTCCGACGTGCTCCGAATATGCCATGGGGGCTATAGAACGGTACGGGTTGATTTATGGTGTGGCCCAAGCGATAAGGCGACTTCTCCGCTGCCATCCCCTGCACTGCGGTGGATTCGATCCTTTGAAATAAGAGTTTTGATTCCTGATGGAAAGACGGATTATTCTTGCATTTATCTTATCTTTCGCCGTGCTTTATGGCTTCCGTGCGCTGTTCTCCCCACCTGCGCCCGAAAGTAGGCCACCGGCAAGTGTTCAGGCCCCTGCGGCGGCGGCGAACCCTTCTGTTGAGAGCGCGAATCCGGTAGAGCCGCCCCACCCAGACCAGACTATTCGCGCCGAAAAAGCGGAGGATCTGGTAGTCGATACCCCTCTGTACACCGCGACAGTGTCCAACGTCGGAGGTGTGCTGAAAAGCTACAAGCTCAAGGCGTATTCCGATGCCGAAGGCCATCCCATCGAGCTGATTGAGCAGAATGCAGGGAATAAATTGGGTTGGCCATTGACGCTAATAACGGGCGATCCCACCCTGGATGAAGCGCTGGCCAAGGCGAGCTTCCTGGCCCAACGTGAACGCAATCGTCTTTCGATGGAGTTTGCCTCCAATGGCGTGTCGGCGCAAAAATTTTTGCAGTTTGATCCGGAAAACTATGAGTTCTCCTTGGCTACGACGCTTACGAAGGACGGAAAAAGCGTTTCCCATGCGGTGGTCTGGCAGGGGGGATTCGGCGACCAGTCGATCACACCAGATCCCGCCAAAAGAAATGCCGTGTATGAAGTGGAAGGCACTTTTAAAAGGATCAGTCTGCGCAGCGTTAAAGAGACGCAGGACTTCACCGTTGCTAGCGCGGGTGTCGAGGATCAGTATTTCCTCGCGCTGTTCTTGTCGCCTGAAAGTCCCATTCCCGTGAAGATCGGTAAGCAAGATTTCACGGGTCCTGACGGTAAAGCTGTCGCCGAACTCCATCTCTCTCTGCGGATGCCGGATTCGAAACCGCTGCGAGTGTACGTCGGCCCCAAAGATCGTCGGTGGTTGAGCACGGCGGATCCGCGTCTTGTTTCAGTCATCAGCTACGGGTGGTTCGAATTTATCGCTCGTCCGCTACTATTCTGCTTGCTGTTCATTCACAGCTACGCGGGCAATTTCGGCTGGTCTATTATTCTCCTCACGCTGGCGATCAATTTCCTGCTCTTCCCGTTGCGGCTCAAGCAGCAGGTTTCAATGCAACAGATGCAGAAGATTCAGCCGCAGATGAAAACGCTGCAAGACAAATACAAGAAGCTCAAATCAACCGACCCCAAGCGCGCCCAACTCCAAACTGAAATGATGCAGCTTTACAAGGAGCATGGTGTCAATCCGATGGGTGGCTGTTTCCCCCTACTACTACAAATGCCGGTGTTCTTCGGCCTTTATAGCATGCTGTCTGTTTCTATAGAGCTACGTGGGGCACCTTGGATCTTTTGGATCAAGGATTTATCACAACCCGAGCACCTATTCATCCCCATTCTGCCCGTTCTTATGGCGGTCTCCATGATCATTCAGCAGAAGATGACTCCTACAACTGTCGATCCGGCTCAAGCCAAGATGATGATGATCATGCCGGTCATGTTCTTGTTCATGTTCCTGTGGGTGCAAAGTGGTCTGACCTTGTATTGGCTAACCAGCAACATGGTTGGGATTGGCCAGCAGTTCTTCATCAACAAGTATTGGTCTCCGCGCGCAGACAAAAAGCTTCGCGATCGATCAAAATCAAAAGAAGCGCGTGACAAGTGAGTTATGCGGGAAGATCTGCACAAGATCATTTCTGGTGACGAAACTGTCATTGCGATATCCACCCCTCTGGGCCGCAGCGGCGTGGGTGTGGTTCGCATGTCCGGCCGAGATGCGATCGGGATCGCCCAGCGCTTTTTCAAATCACATTCCTCGAATTCCCATCTGGAGCATCGAACGGCCGTTATTGGCGCCTGGACGAACGAAGACGCGGAACAACAGGTCGATGAAGTTGTCGTTACACTTTTTCGCGCACCGCAGTCTTATACGGGCGAAGACGTCGTCGAGATCAGCGGGCATGGCAATCCGTTGATTCTCGCGCGAATCGTAGAAAACGCGCGCACGGCCGGCGCGCGGATCGCGCTGCCAGGTGAGTTTACGATGCGGGCTGTAGCGCATGGAAAGATGGACCTGATTCAAGCCGAAGCGGTTCGGGAGTTTATCGAAGCACAGACCGAGCAGCAGGCAAAGACAGCCTTGAGACAGATGGGCGGTTCTGTCTCAAATCGAATCCGGCCTATCAAAGACAAACTCCTCGATATCATTGCCCATCTGGAAGCGGGCATTGATTTCGCGGAGGATGACGTCGATGTTCCCGACAATACCGCGATTGTTCAAATGATCTTTCCTTTGGCCGAGGCTCTGGAAAATTTGGAAGAGACGTTCGGCTATGGAAGACTGCTTGTCGAGGGGTTCCGGCTCGCGATACTTGGGAAACCCAATGTCGGAAAATCGAGCCTTTTCAATCGCCTTGTCGCAGCCGAGCGCGCGATCGTCACCGACATACCCGGAACGACACGCGACGTGCTCACAGAAACAGTGAGTATGGATGGCATTCCCCTGCGTTTTGCGGATACAGCGGGCGTCCGCGACACTTCAGATCAAGTCGAAAGCATTGGTGTGAAACGAACGCTGGAAACGCTGTCGGAAGCAGATCTCGCGCTTGTCGTTCTTGATGGCTCGGGCGCGTTAGATGGCGACGACCGGCAAGTCCTCGCCAAAGTCGAACACCTTCCTCATCTACTCTTGATCAACAAATCGGATCTTCCGCAAGCGATCGAGATGGGTTTGCTAAACGGTTCACCGAAGGTGCATCTGAGCGCGAAGACAGGCCATGGCCTCGATACTCTTCGGGACGCCATTCGAGCTATTCTCATGGATGGGAAAACCGATTTAACCGATGATTTAGTCCTGACGAACTCGCGGCAACACGAGGCAATCGTCAAGGCGATATCGAATTTGCGAACGGCATCCGGTGCGCTTGTTCGGAACGTCCCCCATGAGATGGCGCTTTTGGATCTGTACCAGGGCATGGCGGCGCTGGATGAACTGACCGGGGATGTCGTAACGGATGACATTTTGGACCGAATTTTCTCGACGTTCTGCATTGGGAAATAGTGATGTTTGATGAGAAATACGATGTTGCCGTTGTAGGCGCCGGTCACGCCGGCTGTGAAGCCGCACACGCCGCTGCACGAATGGGCCTGAGCACGGCGCTGTATACGATGAATGCCGACCTCATCGCACAGATGTCGTGCAATCCTGCAGTTGGCGGCATCGCGAAAGGCCACCTGGTGCGCGAGATCGATGCCCTGGGCGGCATCATGGGCCTTGCCGCAGACGAAGCTGGGATTCAATTCCGATTGTTGAATACGAGTCGTGGGCCCGCGGTGTGGTCGCCGCGTGCACAAGAGGACAAAGCAGGCTACCGCTATGTGATGCGCCGGATACTCGAGGAGACGCCGAATTTGTTCCTCAAACAAGCTGAGGTTGTCGAGATTTTTTTCGAAAGGAACCGTGTCGTTGGGTTTGAACTACTCGACGGCCGTCGAGTTGGCGCGGAGGCCGTGATTCTCACCACAGGCACGTTTCTCAACGGGTTGATTCATATCGGTGAGAAAAAATTTACAGCCGGCCGGAACGGCGAACAGGCATCCATTGCGTTGGGAAATTGCATCCGGAATCTGGGGTTCGATTGGGGCCGCTTGAAGACGGGAACCCCGCCGCGCCTGGATCGGCGCACGATCGATTTCTCCGTGTTTGAACCGCAACCTGGCGACCTGGAGCCGACGCCATTTTCATTCCGCACGACGCAAAAACTTGCGAACAAGATTTCCTGTTACATCACCCATACGGATGAAAAAATCCATTTGATCATCCGCAGCAACATCCATCGCTCGCCGCTCTACAGTGGAAAAATCCAAGGGATCGGACCACGCTACTGTCCGTCGATCGAAGACAAGGTTGTTAAATTCCAGGATAAGGATCGCCACCAGATTGTGCTTGAACCGGAGGGTGTAGACACGCACGAAGTCTATGTCAATGGGATGTCGACCAGCCTTCCGATTGACGTGCAGCGAGAGATTCTCAGCAATATGAAAGGTCTGGAATCCGCCCAGATGATACGGCCCGGTTACGCCATCGAATATGACTTCGTGCAGCCGACGGAACTACGCCCGTCGTTGGAAACCAAGAAGGTCGACGGATTCTTCTTTGCGGGGCAGATCAATGGCACAACCGGTTACGAAGAGGCCGCTGCTCAAGGTCTCCTGGCTGGCGTCAATGCCGCGCTCAAAGTGAAAGGGGAAAGGCCCGTAGTGCTGGATCGCGCGGATGCTTACATTGGCATTATGATCGATGATCTCGTGACGAAGGGTACGAATGAGCCGTACCGGATGTTTACGTCCCGCGCCGAGTTCCGGCTCAATCTTCGGATCGACAATGCGGACGAGCGCCTGACGCCGATCGGGCGCCGGATTGGCATCGTTAACAATGAGCACTGGAGCCTTTATCAAGAGCGGCGTGCACGGATCGATCGGCTGCGAGACTTGATCGAGCACACGCGAGTGGATACAGCGCATCCGTTTTTCGCGGCGCGCTCATTAGAGTTTCGCGACCGGCCAAGTTTCGTTTCAATTCTGCGCCGTCCCGAAATTCACATGGAAGATTTGATCCGGGAAGGTGTGCTGACGACCGAGTCTGTCCGCCGGGAAGATATTGTATCGTTGGAGACCAGCATCAAGTATGAGGGATATCTCAAACAGCAGGAGCGGGAGGTCGAGAAGCTGAAGAAAGCCGAGTCCCGGCGGATTCCGGAAGACTTTGACTACGCAGGTATGCCGGGGCTTTCCCGAGAAATCGTCGAAAAGCTGAGTCGTGTACGGCCGCAATCGATCGCGCAAGCCAGCCGCATACCCGGCATTACGCCAGCTTCAATATCGATCCTACTTTTTCATCTCGAAATGCGCCGCAATCGCCCGCAGCCGGAGACCATAGTGTAGTGTCGCATTTCGAAGTTCTTGAGTCAGAACTTCGGATGTTTGAGCTCGAATTGCCTTTCCAGCAGAAGCTCGCCCTTGCGCAATATTGCGATGAGCTCGTTCGTTGGAATGAGAAGGTGAATCTGAGCGGGCTTGGTGGTGCAAGCATGGTTCGGCGCTTAGTTGTCGAACCGGTGTGGGTGGGCCAGCAGCTGGGCCTTTCAGGAGCGTTGGCAGATATTGGTTCTGGAAATGGATCTCCGGCGATTCCGTTACACGTTGTTTTGCGGCTGGACAGGACCCACTTGATTGAGGCTCGCATGAAGCGAGATGCGTTTCTCCGACACATCGGCGCTTCCTTGCAATTGGACGGGTTGATCGTTCATCGAGGTCGCTTCGATGATGTTGCTCCAAACATCGGAGTAGTGGATTGGGTTACGCTTCAAGGAGTGGGGCTGAATATGCGACTTTTCCGCTCCATTCGTCAAATAGCCACTCATACTACAACTATCGTTTGGATCACCTCGATGGTGAAGCCAGTCCTTGAGCCTGTCCGAACTCTGGAAGTGCCCATGACTGGCCGGCGAGTTTTGTTGTTTCGATTGGACCAGTTTTGACCACCCACCGGGGCAAGCTGAGTTCCACGTGGAACGATCCCACTCTTGTCCAAATCACGAGATGCGGTTCGTTCCAGAAGCAGGAGTGATGCGGTTTTCATGGGATTCTCTATTTGGAAACCTGTTCCGGAAATGACCCTCTCCCTTTGGGAGAGGGTGGCGCGAAGGGCCGGGTGAGGGCTGGAAATGCGCCCTCATCCGGCCCTTCGGGCCACCTTCTCCCAGAGGGAGAAGGACACGAGCCTCGATTTCGGCTAATTTGGACACCAGTGGAACAATCCAGAAAGCACATCGATTTCGTTCCACGTGGAACACGAGCCCAAAATCTTGTAGAGTCAGCTCCATGGGAAAGGTCATTGCCATAGCCAACCAAAAGGGCGGAGTCGGAAAAACCACGACCGCCATAAATCTAGGCGCCTCGCTGGCCGCCGCAGACATGCGGACCTTGCTCGTTGATGTGGACCCTCAAGCCAATGCGGGCTCCGGCCTGGGTATACGCAAAGGTTCATACCCGCGCTCGACGTATCATGTTTTGGTTCACCGGGAGCCGCTCGCATCGGTCATACAGGCTACGGAGTTGGAAGCCTTATTCGTTGCGCCCTCTAGCCGGGAACTCGTTGGCGCGACGATCGAATTGGCGCAGGAAGAGGATCGAGATCAGCGGCTCAAGTCGGCGATCCTTCCTTTGGTCGAGAGCTACGATTACATTTTGGTGGATTGTCCGCCATCGCTCGACATTCTGACTGTCAACGCATTAATTGCCGCGCAGACGCTCTTGATTCCAATCCAGTGTGAATACTTTGCCTTAGAGGGCGTATCGGAACTGATGGAGACGATCCGTCAGATTCGTCGCCTGCGCAATCCTGATCTGGAGATTGAAGGTGTGCTGCTGACGATGTTTGATGAACGGACAAACCTGTCGCACCAAGTTCAGGAAGATCTAAAAGCGTTTTTTGGAGATCAGCTTTTTTCGACGGTGGTGCCACGCAATATTCGTCTCGGAGAAGCACCGAGTTATGGCCGGCCCATCCTGCTCTACGATATTAAATCTAAGGGGGCGGAAAGCTATATTCGACTTGCAAAGGAGATCATCCATGGCACAGAGAAAGGCTCTGGGAAGGGGACTGAGCGCTTTATTGGGGACACCCGATCTTGAAACCGATCAATTGACTGAAATCGAGATTGAACGCATCCTACCCAGCTCCCTTCAGCCCCGAAAGAGCTTCGACGAGGAGAGCCTCAATGAACTGGCCAGTTCTATACGGGCATATGGAATCGTTCAGCCGATTGTCGTTCGTCCGCTACCGGATGGTTTCTTTCAATTGATCGCCGGTGAACGGCGTTGGAGGGCGGCGCAGCGCGCCTCCCTGGCGCGCATTCCGGCAGTCGTGCGTGATGCCAGCGAGCACACCGCTCTGGAGATTGCTCTTGTGGAAAACCTCCAGCGCGAGGACCTCAACCCGATAGAGGAAGCTCAGGCCTATGAACGGCTTATCGTCGAATTTTCCATGACTCAGGAAGAGGTGGCTCGTCGCGTCGGCAAGAACCGCGCAACGGTTGCCAACATGTTGCGGCTTTTAAAACTGCCCCCTGAAGTGCAACAGTGGCTTCGCGAAGACCGTCTCACCACCGGGCACGCCAAAGCTCTCCTGTCGCTCTCGGACCTAACAGCAATTCTCGAATCCGCCAGAAAGATCATTCAGGGCAATTATTCCGTGCGTCAGGCTGAAATGCTTGTATCACGGTACTCCAAAAGCGCCTCTGATAAGAGTGAGCCTGCTTGTAATCCAGAAACTCTGGATCCGAATGTGAAAGCTGGTATTCATGCATTGGAGCAGGTACTTGGGACGAAGGTTTCCATTCAGCAGAATGAAGGTCGGGGTAAAATAGAAATCCATTTCTTCTCGTTTGAAGAGATGAACCGCCTGTATGAGGGTTTGCTCAAGGCGAAGTTCTGAAAAGAGCGAACTCTCGCTCTATATTGTAAGGAGTCGATATGAATTTTCGCTCGAAAAGGACAGCCGATCAGATTTCGGGTTTTTTAGACAAGGAAGCCAGTTTGACCGGCGAGTTGGAATTTGTCGGCACGCTTCGTATTGACGGTAAATTCCACGGCTCGATCTCCACCGATGATATCCTGGTTGTTGGTGAGCACGCGATGGTGCACGCCGATATCAAAGTGGGCGAAATCGAAATCCACGGGCAAGTCTTTGGCAGCGTTGAAGCCCAACGCCGAGTTAAAATCTACGAAACGGGACGTGTGCGAGGGGACCTCCATACTCCGGTACTCGCGATGAGCACTGGCGCGATGCTTGACGGGCGGACATCCATGGCAGGCGATCCTGCGGAAGAACCAACCCTAATAACGCACGCTGTTGAAATGCAAGGCTCCGGTAGAAAAGAAGGAATTCGATGAGGCTGACAGAACTAGCTAAGTCCGCTGGCTGAGCCGGGAAGCTCGGTCCGGCGGACCTGGAATTCGCGCTTAAGAAGATGCCTCGGCAAAACATTCCTGAAGTCCTTGTTGGATATGAAAATGCCGATGATGCGGGAGTGTATCAGTTAACTCCAGATCTTGCTCTTGTTCAAACCGTCGATTATTTTTCACCCATCGTCGACGACCCGTTTACATATGGACAAATTGCTGCTGCGAACGCATTGAGTGATATCTATGCAATGGGGGGTAGCGCGAAGACAGCACTATGTATTGTAGGGTTCCCGACAAGCGTGGATTTGAACATCCTCGGTGAGATCTCGCGAGGCGGCTTGGAAAAGCTCAATGAGGCGGGTGTGGCACTTCTGGGTGGTCACTCGATTCGGGATGACGAAATCCAGTTTGGATACGCTGTTACCGGTCTCATCGAGAAAAAGAACATCAAGCAAAATAAGGATGCAAAGCCGGGGAACCGTCTGATTTTGACAAAGCCGCTAGGAACAGGTTTGATCACGACAGCCCTCAAACGTGGCAAAGCTTCGGCAGAACACGTCCTGGCGGCCGTCGAAACCATGTCGCAACTCAATCGTCGCGCATCTGAAATCTGTCTTGAATTCAAGGTGGATACCATGACCGATATCACCGGTTTTGGATTGCTCGGGCACGCGTTTGAAGTTGCCAAGGCGAGCGGCGTCTCGGTCGATATTAATCACCGGAACCTTCCGCTTCTGCCGGGTGCCGTCGAATACAGCCATGAAGGCTTCTGCGCTGGCGGACTGACCAACAATCGGGAGTTCTTTGCGCCGCACGTCCGCATCGCCAGTTCGATCCCGCCGGAAATCCAGAACATCTTGTTTGATCCGCAGACTTCAGGCGGGCTCCTCGTTTTCTGCCGGCCTGATGACGCCAGTACTCTCCAGAGAAAGCTTCAAACCGCCGGAATTAACGCCGTCGACGTTGGCTCAACCCGTGAACGCTCCGCCGACCTGTTGACAGTAAGTTAAGCGGATGTTATTTTTCCAATCTTTGTGTCGACTCGCGCGGACTGCCTGACACGTCGCCCGCCGTCTTATCCGAAAATTCTAACTTCAAGCTAAAGGAGAAAGATGTCAGTAGCCGCCAATCGATACGCCAGGGCACTCCTGGATGTACTCTATCCCCAGAATGCGGAGGCGGGCCTTCAGCAATTGCAAAGCTTTAGCGAGTTATTAAAAGACCAGCCCACCGCGCGGCGTCTCCTGGAAAATCCAACGTTTTCGACGGACCGCCGCCGCCGTCTTTTGAAGGAAATATCTGACGCGTCAGGTTTTGATCGGCGGATTGCGAATTTTATTGATATTCTTATCGATCGGAATCGGCTACCGCTCCTGGCAGAGATCATCGTTGCGTATCAGATGCATTTGGACGAAAGACTGGGAGTCGTCCGGGCACAAGTCACGTCCGCGCGGCCGTTAGATGGGCTGCAGCAACGGGAACTCGCTGCAAAATTGGAGCAAGTTACTGGTAAACAGGTTCGTATGGAGGTGGCTATCGATCCGTCTTTGATTGGAGGCGTGATCGCCAAAGTCGGCAGCACCATATATGACGGCTCCGTGCGCAACCAATTAAGCGCGTTCAAGAGCCGCCTCATTGAGGAGTAATCCGCATTTCTCACCGGAATCGTGGGCAACTATGCCGAGGGTGCGTCCCTCTCCCTCTGGGAGAGGGTGGCCGAAGGCCGGGTGAGGGTCGATAAGAATGCGCTCTGTTAACCCTCACCCGCCGCTTCGCGGCACCCTCTCCCAGAGGGAGAGGGACTCGGCTGTGGATAGTCACAGGCCGGTGAGAAATTCGGGCTAATAAGGGAGCGTCATGGAGATCAAAGCAGACGAAATCAGCAAGATCATTCGAGAACAAATCGAGGAGTACCGGGCGGGCATTGATGTCAGCGAGACTGGCAGCGTGATTTCCGTTGGTGATGGCATTGCTCGCGTCTACGGTCTCGAGAAGGTCATGGCCGGCGAGCTTCTCGAGTTTCCCCATGGCGTCATGGGTCTCGCGCTGAACCTGGAAGAAGCGCAGGTCGGGGTCGTGCTGCTCGGCGAATACACAGAAATTCGCGAAGGCGATCAGGTCCGGCGCACGGGACGCATTATGGAGGTGCCCGTTGGCGAAGCTCTTGTGGGTCGAGTTGTTAATGCTCTGGCGCAGCCCATTGATGGTAAGGGAGCCCTCTTCACAAAAGCGTCCAGCGCCGTGGAGCGTCTGGCGCCGGGCGTTGTGGACCGGCAGCCCGTGAAGGAGCCGCTCCAAACGGGATTAAAAGCGATCGATTCGATGATCCCGATTGGCCGCGGTCAACGGGAGTTAATCATCGGTGATCGTCAAACGGGCAAGACCGCCCTGGCCATCGACACCATCATTAACCAAAAGGGATTAAATGTAATTTGCGTTTATGTCGCTATCGGTCAGAAGCGTTCGACCGTCGCCCAGGTCGTCAAGACGTTCGAGGAAAACGGTGCTATGGATTACACCGTCGTGGTTTCCGCTTCAGCCAGCGACCCCGCACCAATGCAATACCTTGCACCATACGCGGGTTGTGCGATTGGTGAATACTTCCGGGACAGCCGAAGGCACGCCCTTTGCATTTACGACGATCTTTCCAAACACGCGGCAGCATATCGAGAAATCTCCCTCTTGCTCCGCCGCCCTCCGGGCCGCGAAGCATATCCCGGTGATGTTTTCTACCTGCACTCGCGTCTACTGGAGCGTGCGGCGAAGCTCAACGACGAAAACGGCGGTGGCTCGCTGACCGCACTGCCAATCATTGAGACCCAGGCCGGTGACGTCGCGGCATACATTCCCACAAATGTCATCTCGATTACCGACGGGCAGATTTATCTGGAAACAGACCTTTTTCACTCTGGAATTCGCCCGGCCGTCAACACGGGTCTTTCCGTTTCGCGCGTGGGCGGCAACGCACAAATCAAAGCGATGCGTCAGGTCGCGGGTTCGCTGCGTCTGGACATGGCGCAGTTCCGCGACCTGGCCGCCTTTGCCCAATTCGGCTCAGACCTGGACAAAGCCACGTTGGCCCAGTTGAACCGCGGACAGCGTCTCACAGAAGTTCTGAAGCAGGATCAATATGTACCGCTGCCGGTGGAGAAGCAGGTCATCATCATTTTTGCCGGTACAAACGGTTACCTGGATGATCTCGACGTGGCGGACTGCCGGCCTTTCGAACAGTCGCTCTATCGGTTTCTCGATACAAGTCACAGTGGAGTTCTGAAGAAAATTCGCGAACGCAAGGCCATCGACGACGAGACAAAGGGGGAACTTCAGAAAGTTCTCAAAGAAGCCAAAGAGATGTTTAAAA
>WNGL01000072.1_pt1 | contig 105519 bp, 110 predicted proteins | sample 5400591 | NCBI WGS metagenome assembly WNGL01 (sample SAMN13153377, study PRJNA577476) | soil metagenome | isolation source: 80 cm soil or saprolite under Garry oak tree replicate 1 | place: USA:California | collected 2016-06-15 | reverse complement strand
ACGCTGCCAGGGGATCGCGAGGCGGGGTGATGGTGGGCTCACAGCCGTCGTATCGCCCGGCGACGGGTCTGCTACCGCCTTCGACACCGTGCCGAGGGTGGGCAGTGGCACGACTGAGCGCACACGTTCCCGGGTGCGCTGAATCGAGTGGCTGTATAGCGTGTTTCCGATCACGGTGACCACGCTGGCCAGAGCCGCACCGATGATCGTGCCGCTGACGCCGAAGTACGAGGCCGCGAATGTGGCCGTGACCGCCGCGAGGGCGCTGGCGAGGATGTGCGTGATCGACAGGGCTGAGACGGATTCCGGTTGTGGGGACTGGGGATTCTCAGTAGAACGCATCGCGCTTCCATTGTGCCGGACTGACCGGGCCCAGCCGACCAAACGTGACAGGTCGCTCAGCTGGACGCGACGAGCGCCGCCACGTGCTGCGCGATCTGGTCGGCGCGCTCCTGGGTGAGCGCCTCGACCATGACCCGGACGAGCTGCTCGGTTCCCGACGGTCGCAACAGGATCCGGCCGTCGTCGCCGAGCTCGGCCTCGGCCGCGGCCACTGCCTCCAGCACGACCGGGGACGTGCAGGCCGTCGCGCGATCGCTCACCGCGACGTTGAGCAGAACCTGCGGCAGCCGCCGGACGACGGACGCGAGCTCGGCGAGCGGCCGGCCGGACGTCACGACGCCCGCCATGATCTGCAGGGCAGTCAGCAGCCCGTCGCCGGTCGTGGCCGCGTCGGTGAAGATGACGTGCCCGCTCTGCTCACCGCCGAGCGAGAGCCGCTGAGCGCGCAGCTCTTCCAGGACGTACCGGTCACCGACGGCGGTCGTGACAACGCGGACGCCCGCGTCGCGCATCGCCTGGTGGAAGCCGAGATTGCTCATCACGGTCGCGACGACCGTGTTCTCGCGCAGCCGGCCGGCATCGCGAAGCGCCAGCGCGCTCAGTGCCAGGATCTGATCGCCGTCGACGAGGTCACCGCTGGCGTCGACGGCCAGGCAGCGGTCGGCGTCGCCGTCGTGGGCGATGCCGAGGTCGGCCCCCTCGGCGACGACTCGCTTGGCCAGGCCCTCGACGTGCGTCGAGCCGACGCCGTCGTTGATGTTGATGCCGTCGGGCTCGGCGGCAATCGCCGTGACGCGCGCGCCCGCTCGCCGGTACACCTCGGGCGCGACGGCCGAGGCGGCGCCGTGCGCGCAGTCGACGACGACGTGCAGGCCGTCCAGCCGGGTCGGCGCGGCGGCGAGCAGGTGGGCCATGTAGCGCTCACCGGCGTCGTCGGCATCGCGCACGCGTCCGATGGCGGCACCGGTCGGGCGCGTTCTCGGCGCGCCGGATGCCGCGGCGGCGTCCATCTGGGCCTCGATCTCGGCCTCGATCTCGTCCGGCAGCTTGTGCCCGCCGCGGGCGAACAGCTTGACGCCGTTGTCGGGCATCGGGTTGTGGCTCGCCGAGAGCACGACGCCGAGGTCGGCGCCGAAGTCGGCGGTCAGGAACGCGACAGCCGGGGTCGGCAGGACGCCCAGGCGCAGCACGTCCGCCCCGGCCGAGGCCAGGCCGGCGACGACCGCGGCTTCCAGCATCTCGCCGCTCGCCCGCGGGTCACGCCCGACGACGGCGAGCGGGCGATGCGACGGATCGTGCCCGATGAGGACCCGGGCCGCTGCGCCGGACAGGCTGAGCGCCAGTTCGGGTGTCAGGTCGCCGTTCGCGAGGCCGCGAACGCCGTCGGTGCCGAAGTACCGGCCCACTACGCGATCAGCGCTTGGAGTACTGGGGAGCCTTGCGCGCCTTCTTCAGGCCGTACTTCTTGCGCTCCTTGACCCGCGGGTCACGGGTGAGGAAGCCCGCCTTCTTCAGCGCCGGCCGGTCGTCCGGCTCGATGCCGATCAGCGCACGGGAGATGGCCAGACGCAGCGCGCCGGCCTGCCCGGTGATGCCCCCGCCGCGCAACGAGGCGATGACGTCGTACTGGCCGTCCTTCTCGAGCGTCACGAACGGCTCGCGGATGAGCTGCTGGTGCACCTTGTTCGGGAAGTAGGCCTCGAGCGTGCGGCCGTTGAGCTTGAAGTCGCCGCTGCCCGGCACGAGCCGAACGCGGACGATGGCCTCCTTGCGGCGGCCGACGATCGGAACTGGGACTGGCGTGCTCACTGGGTTACCTGCTTGATCTCGAAGGGCTGCGGCTTCTGGGCGGCATGCGGATGGTTGGGGCCGGCGTACACCTTGAGCTTCTTGAGTTGCTTACGGCCCAGCGTGTTCTTCGGCAGCATCCCCCGGACGGCCAGCTCGACGACCCGCTCCGGCTTGCGCTCGAGCAGTTCGCCGACCGTGCGCCTGGACAGTCCGCCCGGGTAGCCGGAGTGGCGATAGCGGTATTCGTCACGCTTCGCGCCGGACAGCGCGATCTTCTCCGCGTTGACGATCACCACGAAGTCACCAACGTCGACGTGCGGGGCGAACTGCGGCTTGTGCTTGCCGCGCAAGAGGGTTGCCGCGTGGCTGGCGAGGCGGCCGAGAATCACGTCGTCGGCGTCGATGACATGCCACGCGCGAGTGATCTCGCCGGGCTTGGGGTTGTAGGTAGGCACGAGCCTGCTCTCTCTAGTCGGTCTTCACGGTGCTGGACACCGCTCCCGCGGTCTGCACGTTCAGTGCCGACCCCGGGACATGGCCGTCGGTGCGCACCGTTTCGGGCGCCGCACCAGGACGCAACGATACCGGCGCACCCGCGCGTCGACAAAATGCGCGATATGCGCCATCAGCCACGCAGCAGGCTCCAGTAGACATGCCGAACGGCCAGGCAGGCCCGCAGATGCTGCCGGTGCCCGGAAGCCAGATCGGCGCGCATCTTCTCGTCCGTGCTGGACGACACGATGAAGTAGAAGCCCGTGAACGCGCCGAGGAACGCGCTGACCCGCAGCAGCTCGTTGCTCAGCACATATTCGTGGCCGGCCACGCTCAGCGAGCCGACGACGCGCGGCCCGTGACCGAGCCAGCTCACGATCGCTCCGCGGTCGACGGTCAGCACGCCCAGGACGATGAAGAACGCGGCCACGATGAGCGCGATGACGGTTGCCGTGATGACCTGGGACAGCACCGAGATGGCAACCAGGTTGGCCCGCTCGCGCCGGCGCAGTTTCGGAGCCGGCTCGGTGCCTATCTCGGCGGCAGCGAGGCGTCCGTTGACCAGCCGCGGCGGCAGCGCTACGCGCACCTCGTCCTCGTCGGCGAAGGTCGCGAGCTCGTCGAGATCTGGACGCGTCTGACGGGTCGCGAACGCGGTGGCCAGCGCAACGAACAGCAGTGTCGTCAGGATGAGCGGCAGCCCGTGCAACCGGCCGATCGTCTGCCACACCTCGGTACTGAAGAACGACAGGGTCAGCGCGACGAGCAGCAGTGGGACGACGTTCAGCATCGAGCTGCCGCGACGGGTCACCGTTTCGACGAGCGAGCGGAGCATGAAGCCGACGAGCTCGAACGGTCCCGCGACGACGCTGAGCAGATGACGTCCCTGGACGAGCGCCGGCACGCCGTTGCGGCGCAGCCACGTCTCGAGCGATGCGGTAAGCGGAACGCCCATCGGGCATTCATACCGTGAGCTCAGCGAGCCCGCGCGATCCGCCCCGCGGTCGGCTCGTCGAAGAGTGGTTCGTCGGACTCGTACACGAGATCGTCCGCACCGAACACCAGGAAGCGGTCGAACGACCGGGCGAACCACCGGTCATGAGTCACCGCGAGCACCGTGCCGTCATACGCCTCGAGCGCCTCTTCGAGGGATTCTGCGCTGATCACGTCGAGGTTGTCGGTGGGCTCGTCGAGCAGCAGCAACGTCGCCCCGGACAGTTCGAGCAGCAGGATCTGGAACCGTGCCTGCTGGCCGCCCGACAGCGTGCCGAACGTCTGATCGCCCTGCTGCTGCAGGCCGTACCGGCGCAGCGCGCTCATCGCCCGGCCGCGGTCGACACTTGGCCGCCCTTCCTCGCCGTGCCAGAGCAGGTCGACGAGCGTGCGATCGAACCACGCCGGATGCGTATGCGTCTGCGCGAACAGGCCAGGCACGACCCGCGCACCCAGTCGCCACTGCCCGCCGTGGCGAACCGCCTCGCCGCCCAGCAGCCGCAGGAAATGCGACTTGCCGGCACCGTTCGCGCCGAGCACGCCGACACGTTCGCCGTAGAAGATCTCCGCGTCGAACGGCTGCATCAGCCCGGTCAGTTCGAGTTGCTCGCACATGACGGCGCGCACGCCGGTGCGCCCGCCGCGCAGGCGCATGGCGACGCGCTCGTCCTCGGGCTTGTCCGGCGGCGGGCCGGCGGCCTCGAACTTCTCCAGCCGGGTGCACATCGCGTGATACTTCGCCGCCATGCCCTCACTGATCTTGGCCTGCTGCTGCAACGTCCGGACGAGATCCTTGAGCCGCTTGTGCTCCTCTTCCCACCGCCGCCGCACCTCCGCCATGCGCTCGTGCTTGTGCGCCCGCGCCTCGTGGTAGGACGCGAACCCGCCACCGTGCACCCAGGTTGTCCCGCCCTCGACGGTGACGATCCGGTCGGCGACCCTGGCGAGCAGTTCCCGATCGTGGCTGACGAACAGCACGGTCTTGCGCGTCTCGATCAGTCGCGCCTCGAGCCAACGCTTGCCGGGCACGTCGAGGTAGTTGTCTGGCTCGTCGAGTAGCAGCACCTCGTCCGGGCCTCTGAGCAGCGCCTCCAGGGCGAGCCGCTTCTGCTCGCCGCCGGACAGCGTCGTCAGCTCGCGGTACTTGCACTTGTCGTACGGCAGGCCCAATGCCGCGACGGTGACGGTGTCCCAGAGCACCTCGGCGTCGTAGCCGCCGGCGTCGCCCCACAGCGCAAGCGCGTGCGCGTACGCCACCTGCGTCCTCTCGTCGTCGCGCTCCATCAGGACGATCTCGGCCGCTTCGAGCTCGTCCCAGGCATCGCGGACCCGCGGCGGCGACAGCTGGACGAGAAATTCCTGCACGGTGGTCGCATCCCGTACCGACCCGACGAATTGGCGCATGACGCCGAGGCCGCCCGACCGCGCGACCGACCCTGCCTGCGCGGTCATGTCGCCGGCGATGATGCGCAGCAACGTCGTCTTGCCCGCGCCGTTCGCCCCCACCAGCGCGGCCTTCGTGCCCTCGCCGACCCGAAAGGTCACCCCGTCGAGCAGGACGCGCCCGTCCGCCAACTGGTGTCGCACCCCGGCGATGTCGATATAGCCCACACCCCGAAGTGTGCGGTACGGACCGGCCCGCTGCACACAGGTTATCGACGGTGTCATGAGGGGCGGACCTTCCGGAATGGGTTCTCTCCTCACGACGCTTGTGCTGTGCTCACATTGATGTAGGCAGACCACAAGCAGCCAACCCGCGACACCCTCCGGTCGGCCCGGACGGCCAGCGGACCGTCCGCGAGCGGCAGGCCCGGAGCAGAATCGAGGCATGACGGCAACGGACACCGATCTCGCCGCACTCGCCACGTCCCTGCCGGACAGCAGCGTGCTGACCGATCCGGACGTCACCGAGACCTACCGCCAGGACTGGGCTCGCGACCCGGCCGCCGGCCACCCGCTTGCCGTCGTGCGGGCCACCACGACCGAGGATGTCGCGGCGACGCTGCGCTGGGCCACAGCGCACCGCGTGCCGGTCGTCCCGCGGGGCGCGGGATCCGGCCTGTCCGGCGGCGCCACGGCGGTCGACGGCGGCATTGTGCTGTCGCTGGAGAAGATGCGCGCCGTCACGATCGACCCGGCGATGCGCATCGCAGTCGCGCAGCCGGGCGCGCTGAACGTCGAGGTCAAGGCAGCCGCCGCCAAGCACGGGCTGTGGTACCCACCCGACCCGTCCTCGTTCGAGATGTGCTCGATCGGCGGGAACGCGGCCACCAACTCCGGCGGCCTGTGCTGCGTCAAGTACGGCGTGACCACCGACTACGTGCTGGGCATGCAGGTCGTACTGGCCGATGGCGCGGTGTTGCGCCTGGGCGGTCCGCGCCTGAAGGACAGCGCCGGGTTGTCGCTGACGAAGCTGTTCGTCGGCAGCGAGGGCATGCTCGGCGTCATCACCGAGCTGACGCTGCGCCTGCTACCGGCCCAGCCTCCGGCGTCGACGCTCGTCGCCAGCTTCGCCTCGATCGAGGCGGCCGCGGATGCCGTCCTCGCGATCATCAGCAAGCTGCGCCCGTCCACGTTGGAGTTGATGGACAACGCGTCGATCAACGCCGTCGAGGACTACGTCTCGATGGGGCTGGATCGCTCGGCGCAGGCGCTCCTGCTGGCCCGCTCGGACGCGCCCGGCGCGACCGCCGCCGAGGAGATCGCGATGATCGAGGACGCCTGCCGGTCATGCGGCGCGGCCGAGCTGTTCACGACCGACGACCCGGACGAGGGCGAGGCGTACGCCGCCGCGCGCCGGGCAGCATTCCCGGCCCTGGAACGCAAGGGCGACCTGTTGCTCGAGGACGTCGGCGTGCCGCTGCCCGCGCTGCCTGCACTGGTCGGCGGCGTCGAGCGGATCGCTGCGCGGCACGACATCCTGATCGCCGTCGTCGCACACGCCGGTGACGGCAACACGCACCCGCTGATCGTCTACGACGCATCGGACCCCGATCAGTCCGCCCGAGCGCAGCTCGCGTTCGGCGAGATCATGGAGCTGGCCATCTCGCTCGGCGGCACGATCACCGGCGAGCACGGCGTCGGGCGGTTGAAGAAGGCCTGGCTGCCGGCCTACCTCGGCCCGGACGTGCTGGCGCTGACCAAGCGGATCAAGGATGCGCTCGACCCCGGCGGCATCCTCAACCCAGGCGCCGTGCTCTGAGGGCGCGCAAGCTCAGATCCCGGCTGCCACGCTCAGTGCTCGTCCGGTGAGCACGGTCGCCAGGTGGTTGCGATAGTCGGCGCGCCCTGCCAGATCGCTCGGCGGATGCGTGCCCTCCGGCGCGTGGGCGCTGGCCGCGCGCACGGCGTCGGCCGAGGCGCCCGCACCCGCCAGCGCCTGCTCGACTGCGGACGCACGCAGCGGTGTCGCGCCCATGTGCGTCAGCCCCACGCGCGCCTGTGCGATCGAGCCGTTCTCGCGCTGCACCGCCGCAGCCACGCCGACGATCGCCCACGCCTGTGCCACCAGGTTGAACTTCTCGTAGTGCGTCGCCCAGCCGGCGCCCAACTTGGGGACGCTGATCTCGGTGACGATCTCACCGGGCTGCAGCGAGGTCGTCAGGTAGTCGACGAAGAAGTCCGCCGCCGCGACCGTGCGTGAACCACCCGGCCCGCGGACGTGCATCGACGCGTCCAGGGTCAGCGCGACCGTCGGCAGATCGCCGGCCGGGTCGGCATGTGCGAGCGACCCGCCGAACGTGCCGAGATGGCGAACCTGCCGGTCGCCCACCGTGGCCGCGGCCTGCGCGACCAGCGGAGCATGCTCTGCCACGAGCGGATCGTGCATGACCTCGTGGTGGGTCGTCATCGCGCCGATCACAATGGCGTCGCCTTCATCGCGGACGCCCCGCAGCTCGGACAGCGCGCCGAGATCGACAACCGTCGACGGGTAGGCGAGCCGTAGCCGCAACACGGGCAGCAGCGACTGTCCGCCGGCGAGCACCTTGCCCTCGTCGCCGGCTGCGGCAACAGCGGCAACCGCTTCGTCCACTGTGGACGGTCGGACATAGTCGAAGGACGCCGGGATCATCGCGCACTCGCCTCCTGAACAGCTCGCCACACTCGCTCGGGTGTGCAAGGCATCGGTACGTCGGTGACGCCGAACGGGCGCAGAGCGTCGACGATCGCGTTGACCACGGCCGGGGTGGACGCGATGGTGCCGGCCTCGCCAACTCCCTTTACGCCAAGGGGATTCGTTGTCGACAGGCTCACCGTCCGGTCGGTCGTGAACGACGGTAGGTCGACGGCGGACGGCACGAGGTAGTCGACCAGCGTGCCGGTCGTCAGGTTGCCGTCCTCGTCGTAGACGGCCTCCTCGTACAGCGCCTGGGCGATGCCCTGGGCGATACCGCCGTGCACCTGGCCCTCGACGATCTGTGGATTGATCACCTGCCCGACGTCGTCGACGCTGACGTACTTGCGGATCGTCGCGCGCCCGGTCTCGGTGTCGACATCGACTGCGCACAGGTGCGTGCCGTGCGGGAACGAGAAGTTGTCAGGGTCGAACGTGGCGTCGGCGTCCAGGGTCGCCTCGACGCCGTCCGGGAGGTCGTGCGCCGCGAACGTGGCGAACGCGACGTCCTGGATCGTCTTGCCGGTGCCGGGCGCCCCGCGAACGCTGAACGTCCCGTCGGCGAACTCGATGTCGTCCTCGCTGGCCTCGAGCATGTGCGCGGCAATCCGCTTAGCCTTTGCGATCACTCGCTCGGCAGCGTGCACGATCGCTATGCCGCCGATCGTCAGCGAGCGCGACCCGTACGTGTCCATACCCTTCGGCGAGGACTGGGTGTCGCCGTGGATGACCTCGACGTCGTCGAACGGGACGCCGAGCTGGTCAGCGACGATCTGGCTCCATGCGGTCTCGTGGCCTTGACCGTGAGCACTGGATCCCGTCACGACCTCGACCTTGCCGGTAGCCAGTACGCGGATCGACGCGTTCTCCCAACCACCAGCGGCGTAAGACAGAGCGCCGAGCACGCGCGAGGGCGCAAGTCCACACATCTCGGTGAACGTCGAGATACCCAGGCCGAGCTGCATCGGATCTCTCGACGCGCGACGCTCGGCCTGTTCGCTCTTGAGCTCGTCCCATCCGATGAGCTCGAGTGCGCGCTCGGTGGCCGCCTCGTAGTTGCCGCTGTCGTACGTCAGGCCCGAAACCGTCGTGTACGGGAACTCCTCGTGCGTGATCCAGTTCTTGCGGCGCAGCTCCATCGGATCCATGCCGAGCTCGGCGGCCATCTCGTCGACGATCCGTTCGATCGCGAACGTCGCCTCAGGACGCCCGGCGCCGCGGTACGCGTCCGTCGGGGTCTTCGTCGTGAACACTCCGTCGCAGACGAATCGGTAAGCCGGGATCTTGTAGATGGCGTTGTACATGAACGCACCGAGAATCGGGATGCCCGGCGAGACCAGGCGCAGGTAGGCGCCCATGTCGGCGAGCAGGTGCACGTCCAGCGCGGTGAACGTGCCGTCGCGGTTGGCGGTGAGCGTGATGTCCTGGATCTGGTCGCGCCCGTGGTGCGCGCTCATCAGCGACTCCGAGCGCGACTCGGTGAATTTCACCGGCTTGCCCAGCCGGCGGGCGACGAGGGTGCAGATGAACTCCTCCGGCGTCACCTGCAGCTTGCCGCCGAAGCCGCCGCCGACGTCCGGCGCGATCACCCGCACCTTCTGCTCGGCGATGCCGAGTGACAGCGCGAGCATCGTCCGCAGGATGTGCGGAATCTGCGTCGACGACCACACCGTCACCCCATCGCCGGCCGGTTGGACGACCGTCGAGCGCGGCTCCATGAACGCCGGGATCAGCCGCTGCTGGCGGAACCTGCGCTTGACCGTGATCTCGGCGTCGCGCAGCGCGTCGTCGATCGCCCCGCCGGTACCCGCGGCTCCGGACTCGAACTCCCAGGTGAACGACTTGTTCGACGTCAGATGGGGATGGACGAGCGTGGCGCCGTCGGCGAGCGCGGCCTCCATGTCGAGCACCACCGGCAGCGGCTCGTAGTCGACCTCGATCGCCTCGAGCGCGTCCTCGGCGGACGCCTTGTCGCGGGCGGCGACGACGGCAACCGCCTCACCGACATGGTTGACCTGGTCTACCGCGAGGCTCGGGTGCCCCGGGTTGACCATGTCGGCGGTCACCGGCCAGGCGCACGGGATCGTGCCCTGGACGTCTTTGAAGTCCTGCCCCGAGAAGGCCCCGATCACGCCGGGGAGCCTGAGCGCCGCAGACACGTCGACCGAGATGATTCGCGCGTGGCTCATCGGGCTGCGCAGGATCGCCAGGTGCAAAATGCCGGGCAGCGTCATGTTGTCGGTCCAGGTCGTCCGGCCGGTGAGCAGGTGCGCGTCCTCCTTGCGCTTGCGTGCTTGGCCGATCTCTGGGGCGGGACGCTCGGCGGTGGTGGTCATGACCTGGCCGCCATGGTCGCAGCGGCGGTCTGGACGGCCCGGACGATGTTCTGGTACCCGGTGCAGCGGCAAAGGTTGCCCTCGATGCCCTCGCGCACCTCGGCGTCGGTCGGATTCGGGTTCTCGGCCAGCAGGTCGCAGGCGGACATGATCATGCCGGGCGTACAGAACCCGCATTGCAGCGCGTGCTCGTCGTGGAAGGCCTGCTGCACCGGATGCAGCGAGCCGTTCGATCCGGCCAGCCCCTCGATCGTGGTGACCTCGCTACCGGTGGCCGAAACGGCGAGCATCGCGCAGCTCTTCGCGCTCTTCCCGTCGACGAGGACGGTGCAGGCGCCGCAATTGCTGGTATCGCAACCGACCACGGTGCCGACCTTGCCGAGCCGTTCACGCAGGTAATGCACGAGTAGCAGACGGGGCTCGACCTCGTCCTGGTACGCCACGCCGTCGACGGTCACGTTGAGTTGGGTCATCAGACCTCCCGCGCCATGTAGTTGTGTGCCACACCACACAAGCGGTCAACGAGCCACTTGGCAAGCAGTTGCCGGCTCAGGCTTCGGCGATGACCTCGACCAGCCGCTCCAGGGCGGCGAGGCTGTGCCCCGCGACGAGATCGTCGATGTACGGCAAGGCGGCGAGCATGCCGCCGGTGATCGGCGAATACCCGTCCTTGCCCTTGTGCGGGTTGACCCAGACGACGCTGTGCGACAGGCGGGCCAGCCGGGCCAGCTGCTCGCCGAGCAGCGCCGGATCGCCGCGTTCCCAGCCGTCCGAGCAGAGCACGGTAACCGCTCCGCGGGCGACGCCGCGCTGGCCCCACTGGTCGAGGAACGCCTTGAGCGACTCACCGAGCCGGGTTCCGCCGCTCCAGTCCGGGATGGCCTCGCTCGCGGCTCTCAGGGCGCCGTCGGGGTCACGCCGGCGCAGTTCGCGGGTGATGCGGGTCAGCCGCGTCCCCAGGGTGAACACCTCGGTGCCGAACGGCGCCACGCGCACTGCCGCGTGTGCGAACCGCAGCAAGGCGTCCGCGTACGGCTCCATCGACCCGCTGACGTCGATGAGCAGGACGAGCCGGCGCGGCTTGCGCCGACGCGCACGGCGGGCCAGCAGAGTCGCCTCGCCGCCCTGGTGCAGCATGCGGCGGACCGTCCGCTCGAGGTCGACCGGACCGCGCGAGGACGGTCCATACCGCCGAGTGCGCCGCCGCCCCACGCGCGGCGCGAGCAGGGCGAGCAGCCGCCGCAGCTCTTCGCGCTCGGCCGCCGTGAGCGCCGCGACGTCGCGGTGCCGGAGCACCTCGTGCCGGCTCGCCAGCACCGACACGTGCGGCTCGTCCTCGCCCGCCGGCGCCAGGCCGTCCGGCGTTTCCATGGCGATCGGCTCGACCCGCTGGCGCACCGAGGTCGCCGCACGCCGCGCCTGTTGCACCGTGCGCCCGCCGAAATAGGCGGCGAACGCGGCGTCGTAACGCTCCAGGTCGGACGGGTCGCCGCACAAGGTCAGCCGGCCGGCCCAGTAGGTGTGCGACGGGTCGAGCACGTCGAGGTGGCCCAGGGCGGCGACCATGGCCTGGACGCGGTCCGGCCCGGCCGGTACGCCCGCGTGCCGCAACGTCCGGGCGAAGCCGAGCACAATATCGACCACGTCCATCTATAACCCGCCGTCTGCGGATCCGCGTCTCCACCGCTCGCTGCGCTCGGGTGGATCCCCGGCTCCGCTCCGCGCCTTCGGCGCGGGCCGCGTCGCGGCGGCAGGCTCTTCGCGCGAGCGCTCATCGCTCCGCATTCAGACGCCGATCAGCTCGGCGAGCACCGTGTCGCGGATCCGCTCGGAGTCCTCGTGGTATTTCAGCACCGCGCCGAGCGTCGCGGCGGCGTTGTCCAGGTCGAGCTCGCGAGCGCCGAGCAGGTGCAGCGCGTGGGCCCAGTCGATCGACTCGGCGACGCCCGGGGGCTTCTGCAGGTCGGCCGTGCGCAGCCGCGCGGTGGCCCGGGCGACGTCGGCGGCCAGGCGCTCGGTCACGTCGGGCAGCTTGCGCCGCAGGATCGTAACCTCGCGCTCGTAGGACGGGTGCGGCACCCAGTGGTACAGGCAGCGCCGCTTCAGCGCGTCGTGCACCTCGCGCGTCCGGTTGGACGTGAGCACGACGACCGGCGGCGTCTCGGCGCGGATCGTCCCGATCTCGGGCACGGTCACGGCATTGTCGGCGAGAACCTCCAGCAGGAACGCCTCGAACTCGTCGTCGGCGCGGTCGATCTCGTCGACGAGCAGCACCGACGGTGAGTGCTCGATCGCCTGCAGGATGGGCCGCGCGACGAGGAACCGGCGGTCGTACAACGAGCGCTCCAACTGGACCGCATCGTGCTGGCCGGCCGTCTCGGCGGCGCGTAGGTGCAGCACCTGGCGCGGGAAGTCCCAGTCGTAGAGGGCCTGAGCGGCATCGATGCCCTCGTAGCACTGCAACCGGACGAGCCGGGCGCCGAGCACCGTGGCCACTGCCTGGGCGAGGCTGGTCTTGCCGACACCTGCGTCGCCTTCGAGGAACAGCGGCCGGTGCATGCGCAGGGCGAGGAACGCCGCCGTGGCAAGGCCCTCGTCGGGCAGGTAGCCGGTCCGGTCCAGCGCGACGGCCAGCGCTGAGGGCTCGGCGAAGGCGGCACCTAGGTCGTCCACCTGTCCAGCATGGACTATCGCCGCGGCTCAGGCCGTCTGCGGAGCACCCTCCGCAACTGACGACGCGAAGAACGCCGGCGCCTTTGGCCAGCGCATCGGCGTCGTCGCACACCTGACCGGGCCGGTTGCCGAGGCCACGACGAGGTCGCTCGCCGCCATCGTCGCGTCGAGCAGGACGCGCTCGTTGCCGGACGGCTCGGCGTAGCGGACGCCTGGGGTGTGCCGGATGTTCTCGAACGCGGGCAGCGGGAACTCGGTCAGGTTCAGCCAGCGTTGCGGAGTGCCGGCGGGCAGCCCGTCGGCGGCATGCCTCGCCAAGGCCTCGGTGTTGCCGTCCGGCCGCGCACTTGCCAGCAGGAACAGGAAAGTGCGCATGACGTTTGAGTCTCCTCGTCGACGTCCGGCTTGCTGCCGTACGCACAACCGGCGAGGTGTCGCTCGATATTTTCCTCACCCGTAGGCTCGGGCACCGTGCCGCGCCGTCCGACCCGAACTGTGCCGACCGTGCTCGTCCACGGCTGGCAGGGCAACGAGGCAGAGCACTGGCAGACCTGGCTGGCGGCGCGACTTGCCGAAGCGGGCCGAGAGGTGCGCTATCCGGCGCTGCCCGACCCGCAGACTCCCCAGCTCGGCGCCTGGTTGGCCGCGTTGCAGACCGCACTCGACGGCCTGCCGGACGACGGGTTCGACGTGCTGTGCCACTCACTCGGCGCCGTGCTCTGGCTGCATCACGTCCACTCCGGCGACGGCCCGCGTCCGGCCCGCGTCGCGCTGGTCTGTCCCCCGTCGCCGCACACCGACATCCCGGAACTCGCGCCGTTCCTGCCCGTGCCGCTGGAGGTCGACGTCCTTCGCCACGCCGCGGACGGCACCGTCCTCGTCTGCTCCGACAACGACCCGTACTGCCCCGAGGGCGCCGCCGCTGCGTACGGCCGGGTGTTGAAGATGCCGACCACGGTGATCCCCGGCGCGGGGCACCTCAACGTCGAGGCCGGCTACGGCAGCTGGCCCGCGGTGCTCGACTGGTGCGGACGCGACAACCTCGCGTTCATCGGCTAGCCCGGCCGTCGCACCGCGAACATGCCGAGCAGCTCGTAGATCACGTTGGCGGCCGCGAGCGCGGTCAGCTGCGCGTGGTCGTACGCGGGCGACACCTCTACGACGTCCGCGCCGATCAGGTCGAGGTCGGCCATCCCGTCCAGGATCATCTGCAGCTCGCGCGTGGTCAGCCCGCCGGGTTCGGGCGTGCCGGTGCCCGGGGCGTGCGCGGGATCGAGCACGTCAATGTCGATGCTGACGTACACCGGCAGGTCGCCCACCCGGTCGCGGACGCGATCGATCGCCTCGTCCACGCCGCGTCGCGCGACGTCGAGCGTCGAGACGGTGGCGAAGCCGAGACGGCGGTCGTCGTCGAAGTCGGCGAGCGCATAGACGGAGTTTCGGATGCCGACGTGCGCGCAATGGTCCAGAGCGAGCAGTCCCTCCTCGGACGCGCGGCGGAACGGCGTGCCGTGCGTGTACCGCGCGCCGAAGTAGGTGTCCCAGGTGTCGAGGTGCGCATCGAAGTGGACGACGGCCACCGGGCCGTGCCGGGCATGCGCAGCGCGCAGCAAGGGCAACGCCACGGTGTGATCGCCGCCGATCGATACGATCTGATTCGCCTTGCTGTACAAGGCATTCGCGGCGGCCTCGATCTGGCCCACCGCCTCGATGATGTCGAACGGGTTGATCGCGACGTCGCCCGCGTCGGCCAGCTGCAGCGTCGTCCACGGCTCGACGTCGAGCCCGAGGTGGTATGGACGCAGCAGCTTCGACCCGGCACGCACCGCCTCCGGACCGAACCGCGCGCCCGGCCGGAACGACGTGCCGCTGTCGAACGGCAGGCCCAGCACCGCGACGTCGGCGCGCTCGACCTGATCGAGGCGGGGCAGCCGGGCGAACGTGGCCGGTCCGGCGAACCGCGGCACCTCTCGGGCGTCGGGCGGGCCGATCGGCGAGGTCATCGCTGTGCCGCCGTCTCGCGGCGCGGGGCTCCGGCAGCCGTCTCGCGGCGGCGGGCGCGGTACGCGGCGACGTGCTCGCGGTTGCCGCAGTTGCCGGTGTCGCAGTAGATGCGCGAGCGGTTCCGGGTCAGGTCGACGAGGACGGCGGTGCAATTCTCCGCGGCGCAGACCCGCAGGCGGTCCAGCTCGCCGTCCCTGATCAGGTCGGCGAGTGCCATGCCGACCTCGGCGGCGAACCGGTGGACGAGCGGAGCATCGGCCTCGGTCACGTGAAGGTGCCAGTCCCAGCCGTCGTGGTCGCTCAACCTGGGCAGCGCGCGCGCCTCACGCAACAGCCGGTTGGCCAGCTCGACGACCGTGCGCGTGTCGGGCGCCTCCCACGCGGTACGCAGCGCGCGTCGCAGCGCGAGCATCTGTCTCAGCTCGGCGGCCGTGCCGTCGCGCCGTCCGCTGAACTGCTCCCGATCGAGAAGTGCGTCGAGCGCGGCGACGTCCGTCAGGGTCTCGACCCCGTCGACGTTGGTGTTGACCAGCGCCACCGCGCAGCCGATGCCGGTAACCGTGTCATGACTAATTGCCATGTTGACTCCTGACATGATCCGCGGCTATGGTCACGTGCTAACAGTCTACTAGCTCCTGACACTAACGGAGGCCGCCATGGGATACATATACGCCTTGCTGGCCTCCTTGCTGTTCGGCGCTAACGGCAGCGTCAACAAGGTCGTCCTGGGCGCGGGTGTGACGCCGTCCCAGCTCACCCTCGTGCGGTCAATGTCCGGGGCCGTGCTGTGCGGCGCCGTACTGCTCGCCACGAATCGACGAGCGTTCCGGGTCAGCCTGCGCGAACTGCTCGCCCTTGCCGCACTGGGTGTCATCGGCGTCGCCATGGTCCAGTGGTTCTACGCGCTCGCGATCAGCCGGCTACCGGTCGGCATCGCGCTGCTGATCGAGTACACGGCGGTGCTCATCGTCGCGGTCGTCGCGAAGGTGTTCTTCGCCGAGACGGTCAAGCCCAGGCTCTGGCTCGCGATCGGATGCGTGCTGGCCGGACTGGCCGTGGTCGCCAAGATCTGGTCGAGCGACCTCGCGCCGGTGGGCATCATCTTCGCTGGGCTCGCCGCGGTCACGTTCGCCGCCTATCTGCTGCTCGGCGAGCGCCTGGTTACCCGGACGTCCCCGCTAGCCACCGGCTTCTGGTCGATGCTGTTCGCCGGGCTGTTCTGGGGCGTATTCAGTAGCTGGTGGAACGTGGATCCCGGACTGCTCGCCAGTCGCGTGTCGCTCGGCGGCCACCTCGGCGGCACCGTTCTGCCCGTCTGGGCGCTGCTGTGTTACATCGCCGCGCTCGGCTCGTTCTTGCCGTTCCTGCTCTCATTCGCCGCGCTGGGCCGGCTCAAGGCAACGCCCGTCGGCATCGTCTCGACCACCGAGATCGTCTTCGCGTTCAGCGTCGCGTGGGCGTGGCTCGGTGAGGCGCTCGACACCGCGCAGCTGATCGGCGCGGCGATCGTGATCGTCGGCGTCGGGGTTGCGCAGACTGCGCGTAGCGCCGGCACCGACCGTCAGCCGGTCGTGGCTGCGTCACCCGCGTTCGCGACGGAGTAGGGCGGGCCGGCTGTCGGTTTTGGCCGAGCGGACCGCTCAGCGCGGTCCGCTCGGCCAAAACCGGGAAGCAACGCGGCGACGGCGGGTCTGCTCACTTCTCGCCGCGAGCTCGTCGTCCGGCGGGTAGCCGACCGCGACGAGCGTCAGTCCGTGCGCCGGCGCGACCGACACTTCGTCGGCCCGTGCCGTGCGCGTCAGGAGCGAAGCCGGCCAATCCTCGGGACGCCGTCCCTCGCCGACCGCGATCAGCGCGCCGACGAGCGACCTGACCATCGAGTGACAGAAGGCGTCGGCCTGCACGGTGCACACGATCTCGCCGGCCTCGCGGGTGACGTCGAACGACTGGATGGCGCGGATCGACGTCGCCCCTTCGCGGTACCGGCAGAACGCCGCGAAGTCGTGCTCGCCCCGCAGTGCCGAGGCTGCCCGCGACATGGCTGCGACGTCGACCGAGCGCCGCAACGCGAGAACCTGCCGCCGGCTCAAGGGGTCCGCGCCTGCCTCGGCATCGCTGATCCGGTATTCGTAGCGACGCCACAGCGCCGAGAATCGCGCATCGAAGGCATCGGGCACCTGGCTGATGCGGGTGACCCGCACATCGGGCGGCAGCACGCCGGCGAGCCGGTGCACGAGGGACGTCCCGAACGCCTCCCACGTCGCGACGCCGACATCCGCGTGCGCGACCTGGCCGGTGGCGTGCACTCCGGCGTCGGTTCGCCCGGCAACCGTGAGGGCAACCGGCTGCCGGCTGATCCGCGCGAGAGCGTCCTGCAGCACGCCCTGTACGGTGCGCTGTCCGGACTGCACCGCCCAGCCGGAGAAGTCCGTCCCGTCGTAGGCGATATCGAGCCGGACGCGGACGAGCCCGCCTACCCCAGCGGGGGCGGCGGGCTCGTCCGCGTGGTGCACTAGGCGTCCTCGGGCTTGGTCTCCTCGACCTCGTCGGCGTTGTCCACCTCGGCCTCGGCGGTCTCGTCGACGTCGGCTTCGGCTTCGTCGGCTTCGACGTCGTCCGCGGCAATGACGATCTGCGACTCGGCTGCAGCTTCGGCGACTGACGCCGCGGTCGGCGACTCGGCCTTCGCGTCCTCGGCGATCTCCGCCGTGCGCTTCGTCGCCGCCTTGCGAGGCGCGGACTTCGTGCCGCGAGCCCGCTCGCCCTCCCTGACCGCCGACTGCGCCGCCGTCAGCGCCTCGACCAGCTCGATGACCGCCATCGGTGCGTTGTCGCCCTTGCGCGGACCGATCTTGACGATGCGCGTGTAGCCACCGGGCCGCTCGGCGAACTTCGGGCCGATCTCGGCGAACAGCTTGTGCACCACGTCCTTGTCGCGCACGACCGTCATGACCTGGCGGCGGGCGTGCAGGTCGCCGCGCTTGGCGAACGTGATGAGCCGCTCAGCGAGCGGGCGCAGGCGCTTCGCCTTGGCCTCGGTGGTGGTGATCCGGTCGTGCTCGAACAGCGACGTCGCGAGGTTCGCGAGCATCAGCCGCTCGTGCGCAGGGCCGGCGCCGAGGCGGTGACCCTTCGTGGGCGTAGGCATGTCGTACTCCGTATGGCTAGGTGATCAGAGCTGTTCGGTCTCGGCGAAGTCGGTGTCGCCGGCCTCGAAGTCGTCGTCGTCCCCGTAGGACTCGACGTGGCTCACCTCGAACCCGGGCGGGCTGTCCTTGAGCGAGAGCCCGAGGCCGGCGAGCTTGATCTTGACCTCGTCGATCGACTTCGAGCCGAAGTTGCGGATGTCGAGCAGGTCGGCCTCGCTGCGCCCGACAAGCTCACCCACGGTGTGGATGCCCTCGCGCTTGAGGCAGTTGTACGAGCGCACGGTCAGGTCGAGCTCCTCGATCGGCATCGAGAACGCCGCGATGTCGGCGACCTCGGCCGGCGACGGGCCGACATCGATGCCCTCGGCCTCGTCGTTGAGCTCGCGGAACAGGCCGAACAGCTCGACGAGGGTGTGCCCGGCGCTGGCCACGGCGTCGCGTGGAGTCATCGACGACTTCGTCTCGACGTCGACCACGAGTCGGTCGAAGTCGGTGCGCTGCTCGACACGAGTCGCCTCGACGGCATAAGTCACCTTGAGCACCGGTGAGTAGATCGAGTCGACGGGGATGCGGCCGATCTCCTGGCCGGGCTGCTTGTTCTGCACGGCGGTGACGTAGCCGCGTCCGCGCTCGACGACCAGTTCGATCTCGAGGCGGCCCTTCTTGTTGATCGTGGCGATCTTGAGTTCGGAGTTGTGGACGGTCACGCCGGCGGGCGGCGCGATGTCGGCGGCCGTGACCTCGCCGGGGCCCTGCTTGCGCAGGTACATGACCACCGGCTCGTCGCTCTCGGAGCTGATCACGAGCTCCTTGAGGTTCAAGATGATGTCGGTGACGTCTTCCTTGACGCCCTCGACCGTCGTGAACTCGTGCAGCACGCCGTCGATGCGGATGCTGGTGACGGCCGCGCCCGGGATGGACGACAGCAGCGTGCGGCGAAGCGAGTTGCCGAGCGTGTAGCCGAAGCCCGGCTCGAGCGGCTCGATGACGAACCGCGACCGATTGTCGGCAATCGGCTCTTCGGTGAGGGACGGACGCTGAGAGATCAGCACTGTGTTTCTCCTTGGGTCAGGACGCCCGCTATATGACGTCCACCAATCTGGTTATTCAGTTGTGCGCGGCTGGTAGCCGCGTTACTTGCTGTACAGCTCGACGATCAGCTGCTCCTGCAGCGGAATGTCGATCTGCGCGCGCTCGGGCAGCTGATGCACGAGCACCCGCAGCCGACCCGGAATCACTTGCAGCCATCCCGGAATCGGCCGGTCGCCCTGGGTCTCGCGGGCGATCAGGAACGGAGTCGTCTCGAGCGACTTCGGCTTGACGTCGACGATGTCGTACGGCGAGACGCGGAAGCTCGGGATGTTGACCTTCTGGCCGTTGACCAGGAAGTGGCCGTGGCTGACGAGCTGGCGAGCGGCGCGACGCGTGCGGGCAATGCCCGCGCGGTACACGACGTTGTCCAGGCGCGACTCGAGGATCTGCAGCAGGTTGTCGCCGGTCTTGCCCTGGCGCTTGGTGGCCTCTTGGTAGTAGCGACGGAACTGCTTCTCCAGCACGCCGTAGCTGTACTTGGCTTTCTGCTTCTCCTGCATCTGCAGCAGGTACTCGCTCTGCTTGATGCGCGAGCGACCGTGCTGGCCTGGCGGGTAGGGGCGACGCTCGAAAGCCTTGTCGCCGCCGACCAGGTCGACGTTGAGGCGGCGCGAGATGCGCGTTGCCGGTCCGGTGTAGCGAGCCATCGATCAAACCCTCCGGCGCTTCGGGGGACGGCAGCCGTTGTGTGGCTGCGGAGTGACGTCAGAGATCGTGCCGACCTCGAGACCGGCCGCCTGCAACGAGCGGATCGCGGTCTCGCGGCCCGAGCCAGGGCCCTTGACGAACACGTCGACCTTGCGCAGCCCGTGCTCCTGGGCCTTGCGGGCGGCGCTCTCGGCGGCCATCTGCGCCGCGAACGGCGTCGACTTGCGCGAACCCTTGAAACCGACGTGGCCGGCGGACGCCCAGCTGATCACGTTGCCCACCGGGTCGGTGATCGAGACGATCGTGTTGTTGAAGGTGCTCTTGATGTGCGCGTGTCCGTGCGCGATGTTCTTCTTTTCCTTGCGCCGAACCTTCTTGGCGCCGGCCTTTCTGGCTGGACCAGGCATTTACTTCTTACCTGCCTTCTTCTTGCCGGCGATGGTCTTCTTGGGCCCCTTGCGGGTTCGTGCGTTGGTCTTGGTGCGCTGGCCGTGGACGGGCAGGCCGCGGCGGTGGCGGATGCCCTCGTAGCAGCCGATCTCGATCTTGCGGCGGATGTCGGCGGCAACCTCGCGGCGCAGGTCGCCCTCGACCTGGAAGTTGGCGTCGATGTACTCACGCAGCTTGACGAGCTCGTCGTCGCCGAGGTCACGGGCGCGGAGGTCGGGGCTGACGCCGGTGGCGTCGAGAGCCTGCTTGGCGCGGGTGCGTCCGACGCCGTAGATGTAGGTGAGCGCGATCTCCATGCGCTTCTCGCGCGGGAGGTCGACGCCGGCAAGACGTGCCATACGGGTGGTTCTCCTCGAGTTACGTCCGAAGGTCTGGAGCGCATCCGCCCGGTCTTGCCTGGGAACGTGTCCCAGAGCCGGCCCCGGCCTTCGGACCGGGGGTGAACCCGCGCTGTGTGCGCGGGCAGGTATGCGCTTGCTGGATGGTGCTACTAGCCCTGACGCTGCTTGTGGCGCAGGTTCTCGCAGATCACCATGACCCGACCATGGCGACGGATGACCTTGCACTTGTCGCAAATCGGCTTCACGCTCGGCTTGACCTTCACGGCCGGGCCTTTCTCATAGTTGCTGGTTCGGGTGGGTCTGTGCGCGAGCAAGTCGCGCTATTTGTACCGATAGACGATGCGGCCGCGGGTGAGGTCGTAGGGCGAGAGCTCCACCACCACGCGGTCCTCGGGCAGGATCCGAATGTAGTGCTGACGCATCTTCCCGCTGATATGGGCGAGCACCTTGTGCCCGTTGCTCAGCTCCACCCGGAACATCGCATTCGGCAATGGCTCGACCACGCGGCCTTCGACCTCGATGGCCCCGTCCTTCTTGGCCATATCCTCCGCATTTCAATCGGTACTGCTCCATTTGAGCATCACGTTCACGGCTGAACGAGTGCCACGAACCGGCGCGACTCGAGGGATCCACTTCACTGACCCGCGGCCAAAGCAGGCATGAGTAAAGGGCGGCACGCGCCAGCCGCCTAGTCTACGCAGCAGGGTTCATTGATGCCAATTCGCGGTCACTCGCGAGCCAGGTCCGACGCGGCGGCCGACAGACTGACGCCCCGCTCGGCGAGCTCGGCCCGGCCTCCGTCCGGCGCGGTGAGCACCCACGGCCCGTCGTCCAGGATCGCGACCGTGTGCTCCCAGTGGGCGGCCAGCGAGCCGTCGACGGTCGCGATGGTCCAGTTGTCGTCCAGCTCGCGGGTTTCGGGAGCGCCCAGCGTGATCATCGGCTCGATGGCCAGCGCCATGCCCGCGACCAGGTGCGGCCCGCGGCCCGGGCGCCCGTAGTTCTGCACGTGCGGATCCATGTGCATGTGCGAGCCGATGCCGTGTCCGCCGTATCCGGTGAGGATGCCGTAGCTGCCCGATTCGCGCACCGATGTCTCGACGGCGTGCGAGATGTCGGACAGCCGCCCGCCGGCTCGGGCGGCCACCATGCCGTCCCACAACGACTTTCGGCACGCTTCAGAAAGCGCAACGGCGGCCGATGACACCGATCCGACCGGCACGGTGATCGCGGCGTCGCCGTGCCAGCCTTCGACGATCGCCCCGAAGTCGATCGAGATCAGGTCGCCCTCGCGCAGCACGGCCTCGTCGGACGGGATGCCGTGCACGACGTTGGCGTTCACCGACGCGCAGATCACGTCCGGGTAGGGCGGCGAGCCGTAGTTGAGGAACGACGACGTTGCGCCCTCGTCCACCAGGACGTCGCGCGCGATCGCGTCGAGGTCTCGGGTGGTGACGCCGGGCGCGACGGCGTCACGCATCGCTGCGAGCGCACGCGCGACGACAAGGCCAGCCTCGCGCATCAGGCCGATCTCGTCGAGCGACTTGAGCTCGATGTGATCGCGAAGGTGCCGCATCGGATCACCCCGCAAACGCGGCAAGCGACTCGATCGCGCGCTCGGTGACGTCCTCGACGGGGCCGTGCGCGTCCATGCCGACCAACTGCTTGCGCTGGTTGTAGAACTCGATCAGCGGCCTGGTTTGCGACACGTAGACGTCCAGGCGGTGCCGGACGGTCTCGGGGTAGTCGTCGTCGCGGTGGTACAGCTCGCCGCCGCACTTGTCGCAGACGTCCTCGACCTTCGGCGGGTCGAACTCGACGTGCCACACGTGGCCGCACTTCTTGCACAGACGCCGCCCGGACAGGCGGCGCACCACTTCCTCGTTGTCGACCTCGAGGTCGAGCACGACGTCGAGGGTCGTGCCGAGGTCGCCGAGCATCGAGTCCAGCTCGTAGGCCTGGGCGATGTTGCGCGGGAATCCGTCGAGCAGGAACCCTGCCTTGGCGTCGTCCTGCGCCAGTCGGTCGCGGACCATCGCGTTCGTGACCTCGTCGGGTACCAGGTCGCCGGCGTCCATGTACTTCTTGGCCAGCTTGCCGAGATCGCTGCCGCCCGACACGTTCGACCGGAAAATGTCGCCGGTCGAAATCTTCGGGATGTCGAAGTGCTCAGCGATGAACTCGGCTTGGGTACCCTTACCCGCTCCTGGCGGGCCGACGAGGACAACTCGCACGCGTCGTTTCCCTTCGTCGTTCGCCTTAGCGGCCACGGTCGGACGCTCGCGCACCGACTGCCGAGCCGGCTGATCCAGAGCTAGCACCGACGCTCCCCACTAGCGCAAGAAGCCTTCGTAGTTGCGCTGCATCAGCTGGCTCTCGATCTGCTTCACGGTGTCGAGCGCAACGCCGACCATGATCAACACCGCCGTGCCACCGAACGGGAAGTTCTGGTTGTTGCCACCCGTCATCGAGAAGAAGAAGTTCGGCAGGACGGCCACGATGCCCAGGTACATGGCGCCGGGCAACGTGATGCGCGACAGGACGAACTGCAGGTACTCCGCGGTCGGGCGTCCCGGTCGGATACCCGGGATGAAGCCGCCGTACTTCTTCATGTCGTCGGCGCGCTCGACCGGGTTGAACGTGATGCCGACGTAGAAGTAGGTGAAGAAGATGATCAGCAGGAAGTAGGTGCCGATATGCACCCACGACTGCTGGTTGATCAAGTAGCTGTTGACGAAGCGCTGGAACGTCGAGGAGCTATTGCCTTGGAGCTGGCTGATCAACTGCGGGATGTACAGCAATGAGGACGCGAAGATCACCGGGATGACGCCGGCTTGGTTGACCTTCAGCGGCAGGTACGTGGACGTGCCGCCATACTGCCGTCGCCCGATCATCCGCTTGGCGTACTGGACCGGGATGCGCCGCTGTGCCTGCTCGACGAACACGACCGCGCAGATGATCGCCAGGCCCAGCGCGAGGATCAGGGTGAACGCGAACCCGCCCGAGCGCGTCAGGATCGTGTTGCCCTCGTTCGGGATGCGGGCCGCGATCGAGGTGAACATCAGCACGCTCATGCCGTTGCCGACGCCGCGGTCCGTGATCAGCTCGCCCAGCCACATGATCACGCCGGTGCCGGCCGTCATGCAGATGACCATCGTCGAGAGCGTCCAGATGTCGGCCTTGTACAGCACCGACAGCGGGTTGCCCTGCGCGTCCGCGCAGCCCTGGAACAGCTGACCCGACTTCGCCAATGCAATGAATCCGGTCGATTGCAGGATCGCCAGGCCGACCGTCAGGTACCGGCTGTACTGAGTCAGCTTCTGCTGACCGGCCTGGCCTTCCTTCTTCAACTGGTCGAATCGGGGAATCACCACCACGAGCAGCTGGATGATGATGCTCGCCGTGATGTACGGCATGATGCCCAGCGCGAACGCTGACAGCTTGAGCAGCGCGCCACCGGAGAACAGGTTGATCAGCGAATAGATGTTCTTGGTGCCCTGAGTTGCGGTGTTCAGGCATGTATTGATGGCACCGGTGTTGGTGTTCGGGGTTGGGACCGAGGCGCCGACCCGGTAGAGCACGATCATGCTCAGCGTGAAGAGCAGCTTCTTACGCAGATCCGGCGTACGGAACGCCGAAGCGAATGCGCTGAGCACGGATCCTCCTGCGCGGATGATGTGGACGATCTTCGCGTTGCGGTCTGCAACGGCTGAGGCTCGGTGCCCCGGTGTTCAGGTGGTTCAGGCTAACAGGCGACTGACGGTCTGTCGGGGGCCCAGCAGCTCGGGGGTGCCCAACAGTCCGGCGTCACTGGGGAACGTCCAGCCTAGGAGCCCCGCGGCCGAGCGCCGGACGCCCCGTCTTACAGTTGCCTGACGGATCCGCCGGCCGCCTCGATCTTGTCACGCGCGGTGGTCGAGAAGGCGTCCGCCGTGATGTCGAGCTTGACGGCACCGAGCTCGCCGTTGCCGAGCACCTTGACCGGCAGGCCCTTGCGCACGGCGCCTGCTGCGACCAATTCGTCGACGCCCACGGCACCGCCGTCCGGGAAGAGCTCGGCCAGCTTGGCCACGTTGACGACCTGGAATTCGACGCGGAAGGCGTTCTTGAACCCCTTCAGCTTCGGCAGCCGCATGTGGATCGGCATCTGGCCGCCCTCGAAGTTGGACGGCACCTGATAGCGAGCCTTCGTACCCTTCGTACCGCGGCCGGCCGTCTTGCCCTTCGAGCCCGTGCCACGGCCCACCCGCGTCTTCTTGGTATGCGAGCCCGGGGCAGGGCGCAGGTGATGCACCTTGAGAGGCATTTGGTTACTCCACTTCCTCGACCGAGACCAGGTGCGTCACGGTCTTGACCATGCCGCGGATCTCGGGCCGGTCTTCCTTGACCACCACGTCGTGGACGCGCTTGAGGCCCAGCGAACGCAGCGTCTGCCGCTGGTTTTGCTTGTTGCCGATCCCGGACCGGGTCTGCGTGATCTTGAGGCGCGCCATGATCATCCCGCCTTCATTGCGCGAGCACGCAACAGGCCGGCCGGGGCGACGTCCTCGAGCGGCAGGCCGCGACGCGCCGCGACCTCTTCGGGGCGGACGAGGTCCTTCAGCGCCGCCACAGTCGCGTGGACGATGTTGATCGGGTTGTCCGAGCCGAGCGACTTGGACAGCACGTCGTGGATGCCCGCGCACTCGAGCACGGCGCGCACCGGGCCGCCGGCGATGACGCCCGTACCGGGACTGGCCGGCTTGAGCAGCACCACGCCGGCCGCTGCCTCGCCCTGCACGGGGTGTGGGATCGTCTGCTGGATGCGCGGGACCTTGAAGAAGTTCTTCTTGGCCTCCTCGACACCCTTCGCGATCGCGGCCGGCACCTCCTTGGCCTTGCCGTAGCCGACGCCGACCGTGCCGTCACCGTCGCCGACGACGACGAGGGCGGTGAAGCTGAACCGGCGGCCACCCTTGACCACCTTGGCGACGCGGTTGATGGTGACGAGCCGCTCGATGTGCGGGCTCTTCTCCGTCGCGCCACCGCCTCGGCCGTCGCGGCGGTCGCGGCGGTCGCCGCCGCCTCGCTCGCCGCCTCGCTCGTTGCCGCCCGTTCGGACTCCGCGCTGCGGTCCGGGCATCAGACGTTCCTCCCAATTGCGTTAGTCATTCAGAACTCCAGTCCGGCTTCGCGAGCCGCGTCCGCAAACGCGGCGACGCGCCCGGTGTAGGTGTTGCCACCCCGGTCGAAGACGACCGTGGTAATGCCGGCGTCCTTGGCCTGCTTGGCCAGCCGCTCACCGAGTTGCTTGGCGCGAGCGGTCTTGTCGCCGTCAACGATCTTGAACGTCGACGCGGACAGGAGCGTCACGCCGCGGCTGTCGTCGACGAGCTGAGCGAACAGGTGCCGCGAGGACCGGCTGACCACCAGGCGTGGACGCTCCGCCGAACCGACGACCTTCTTGCGCAGCCGGAAGTGGCGACGCGACTTCGCGACCCGACGAGTGGCCGAGATGCCGGCCGATCGGCGGGCTCGCTTGAGGATGCTCGTGGCAGCCATGACTCACTTACCTGTCTTTCCGGCTTTGCGGCGGACGACTTCGCCCTGATACCGAACGCCCTTGCCCTTGTACGGGTCCGGCCGGCGCAGCCGGCGAATGTTCGCGGCCACCTCGCCGACCTTCTGCTTGTCGATGCCCTCGACGGAGAACCGGGTGGGGTTCTCGACCCGGAACGTGATCCCGTCGGGAGCCGCCACGAGAACCGGGTGCGAGAAGCCGAGGGCGAACTCAAGGTCCCTGCCCCTGGCCTGCACCCGGTAGCCGGTGCCGACGATCTCGAGGTTCTTGGTGTACCCGGCCGTGACACCGGTGACCATGTTGGCGATCAGTGTGCGGGACAGCCCGTGCAGCGACTTCGATATGCGCTCGTCGTCGGGCCGGACGACCTGCAGTACACCGTCGTCGCCCTTGTTCACCGTGATCGGCTCGGCGACGACATGGCTCAGCGTGCCCTTGGGCCCCTTGACCGTGACCTGCTGCCCGTCGATGGTCACGTCCACTCCGCCCGGGACGGGGACCGGCATTTTTCCAATGCGACTCATTGCCGTTCCCTTCTCACCAGACGTAGGCGAGGACTTCCCCGCCTACCCCACGCTTGGCTGCCTGCCGGTCGGTCAGCAGGCCCGACGAGGTCGAGAGGATCGCGGTACCCAGACCACCGAGCACCTTCGGCAACCCCGTCGACTTGGCGTACACCCGCAAGCCGGGCTTGGACACCCGGCGGACGCCGGCGATGCTGCGCTCACGGTTCGGGCCGTACTTCAGGTTCAGCGTGAGCACCTTGCCCGGCCGGTCGTCCGGTGGATCGGTGACCACGAATCCGGCGATGTAGCCCTCTTGCTTGAGGATCTCGGCGATGTGGCTCTTGAGCTTCGAATGCGGCATCTCCACGGTCTCGTGGAACGCCGAATTCGCGTTTCGCAGACGCGTGAGCATGTCCGCGATCGGGTCGGTCATCATCGGTGTTTCTCTTTTCTCGCGGCGGTTCCCGGAGGCCTACCGCGTCGGTTATGCAGCTGCGCCGGTCAGGGTTTGCCCGACGCCTTGGGTGAGTCCTATTGAGTTGTACGGTCCGCAGCCGCGCCGGCGAGACTGCGTTGGATCGAGCCTTCCGGCGCGATCTGCTTGCTCTACCAAGAGCTTTTGGTGACGCCTGGGAGCTCGCCCGCATGCGCCATTTCGCGTAGGCAGATCCGGCACAGGCCGAACTTGCGGTACACCGAGTGCGCCCGGCCGCACCGCTGACAGCGGGTATAGCCGCGCACGGCGAATCGCGGCTTGGCCGCGGCCTTGTTGACGAGTGCCTTCTTTGCCATCGTGCCTAGCTTCTCTCTGTGTCACGGAACGGGAAGCCGAGCGCCGCAAGCAGCGCGCGTCCCTCGTCATCAGTGGCGGCCGTGGTGACGACCGTGATGTCCATGCCCCGCGGTCGGTCGATCGTGTCGGGATCGATCTCGTGGAACATCGACTGCTCGTTGAGCCCGAACGTGTAGTTGCCGTTGCCGTCGAACTGGCTCGGCGACAGGCCGCGGAAGTCGCGGATGCGCGGCAGTGCCAGGGTCAGCAGCCGATCCAGGAACTCCCACATGCGGTCGCCGCGCAGGGTGACCTTCGCCCCGATCGGCATGCCCTCGCGCAGCTTGAACTGCGCGATCGACTTGCGGGCCTTCTGCACGAGCGGCTTCTGCCCGGTGATCAGCGCGAGGTCGTGCACGGCGCCTTCGATCAGCTTGGCGTCGCGCGCCGCAGCCCCGACGCCCATGTTGACGACGATCTTCTGCAGCCCCGGTACCTGCATCGGGTTCGCGTACTCGCGCTCGGCCTTGAGCGCCGGCACGATCTCGTCCCGGTAGCGCACCTTCAGGCGCGGCGGCGGAACCTCGGTAACGGAGGTCATCACAGATCCTTCCCCGAACGGCGCGAGGTGCGTACGTTGCGTCCGGTCTCCTCGTCACGGCGGTAACCGACCCGCGTGGCCTTGCCTTCGCTGTCGATGACCATGACGTTGCTCGCGTTGATCGCGGCCTCGACGTGCTCGATGCCGCCCGCCTTGGCGCCGCGTGCCGTCGTCGAGATGCGCGTGTGCTTGGTCACGCGATTGATGCCTTCGACGACGACCTTGTTCGTCACCGGGTCGGCGGCGATCACCTTGCCCTTGATGCCGCGATCCTCGCCGGCAATGACGACGACCTCGTCGCCCTTCTTCACCTTCACTACAACACCTCGGGTGCGAGAGAAATGATCTTCATGAACTTCTTGTCGCGCAGCTCGCGGCCGACCGGACCGAAGATGCGGGTGCCACGCGGCTCACCGTCCTGCTTGATGAGCACTGCGGCGTTCTCGTCGAAACGGATGTAGCTGCCGTCCGGACGCCGGCGCTCCTTCACGGTGCGCACGATGACGGCCTTGACCACATCGCCCTTCTTGACGCCGGCGCCGGGCAGGGCGTCCTTGACCGTGGCGACGATGATGTCGCCGATCCCGGCGTAGCGCCGACCGGAGCCGCCCATCACCCGGATGCACAAGATCTCCTTGGCACCGGTGTTGTCCGCGACACGCAGCCGCGACTCCTGCTGAATCACTTCTAACTCCCAGTTCGAGGCGGAAAGCCGGAACGCCGTTACTTGGCTTTTTCGAGGACTTCGACTACTCGCCAGCGCTTGCTGGCCGACAGCGGCCGGGTCTCCATGATCAACACGCGGTCACCGACGCCGACCTGGTTGGTCTCGTCGTGTGCCTTGAGCTTGTTAGTGCGGCGGATGACCTTGCCGTACAGGGCGTGCTTCACGCGGTCTTCAACGGCCACGATGACGGTCTTGTCCATCCGGTCGCTGACGACGAGCCCTTCGCGCGTCTTGCGGAATGTATTGCGCTCAATCATTTGCGTTCCTTCGGTTTCGTCACTCACGCGGCACCTCCGTCGGGAGCGACCGACAGACCGAGCTCACGCTCACGCAGGATCGTGTAGATCCGCGCGATCTCGTGGCGCACGGCGCGAAGTCGCCGGTTGTTGTCCAGCTGCCCGGTGGCCATCTGGAAGCGCAGGTTGAACAGCTCTTCCTTGGCCTCGCGCAGACGCGTCTCGAGCTCGTCGTCGTGCAACTCGCGGAACTCCGCGGGACTCGTTGGCATCAGAAATCACCTGCTTCGCGCTTGACGATGCGGCACTTCATCGGCAGCTTGTGGATCGCACGGGTGAGCGCGGTGCGCGCCACCACCTCGTTCGGGTAGCTGAGCTCGAAGAGGACGCGGCCGGGCTTGACGTTCGCGATCCACCACTCCGGCGAACCCTTGCCCGAACCCATGCGGGTCTCGGCGGGCTTCTTCGTCAGCGGACGGTCCGGGTAGACGTTGATCCACACCTTGCCGCCACGGCGGATGTGCCGGTTGATCGCGATACGCGCCGACTCGATCTGCCGGTTGGTCAAGTAGGCGGGCTCGAGTGCCTGGATGCCGTACTCGCCGAACGCGACCCTCGTGCCACCCGTCGCCGCGCCCTTGCGGCTCGGGTGGTGCTGCTTGCGGTGCTTGACCTTGCGTGGCATGAGCATGAGTCAGCTCTCCGTGCTCTCTGTGTTGCCCTCGGCGGGAGCAGGCGCGACGTCCTCGACCGGTGGCACCTCCGCGACGACCTCGGCCGGGGACTCGCTGCCCTGGCGCGCTTCGACGGCCGCCTCTTCGGATGCGATGCGCGTAGCCTCGTCGGCCACGATCGCGGCGTTCTCGACTGCTGTGCTTTCCGAGGCGCCTGGACCTACGGTCGGCGCGCCGCCTTCGGCGGCTTGCATCTGCTGGGCCTCGACAGCGGGATCGGCTGCCGGCCGGCCGTCGCCGGACGCGGCGCGTCCGGCCTCGGTGCTCACACCGGTAGTGCCCTGCGAACCGGAGCGACGCGGACGGCTGCCCGCCGCCGGACGCTCGCGGCGCTGGCGCAATACCTCGGCGGCCGCTGCTGCCTCTCGCTCGGCACGCGAACCCGTCGGCACCTCGCCCTTGTACAGCCACACCTTGACGCCGATGCGGCCGAACGTCGTGCGTGCCTCGTAGAAGCCGTAGTCGATGTTCGCGCGCAGGGTGTGCAGCGGGACGCGTCCCTCGCGGTAGAACTCCGAGCGGCTCATCTCGGCGCCGCCCAGACGGCCCGAGCACTGCACTCGGATGCCCTTGATGCCCGGGCTCTTCAGTGCCGACTGCATGCTCTTGCGCATCGCCCGGCGGAAGCTGACCCGGTTGGACAGCTGCTCGGCCACGCCCTGCGCGACGAGCTGCGCGTCGCCCTCGGGGTTCTTCACCTCGAGGATGTTCAACTGCACCTGCTTGTGGGTGAGCTTCTCCAGCTCGCCGCGCAGGCGCTCAGCTTCGGCACCGCGCCGGCCGATGACGATGCCCGGACGCGCCGTGTGGATGTCGACGCGGACCCGGTCGCGGGTGCGCTCGATCTCGACCTTGGCGATGCCGGCTCGCTCCATGCCCTTGCTCATCAGCCTGCGGATCGCCACGTCTTCCTTGACGTACTCCGCGTATTGCTTGTCGGCGAACCACCGGCTCTTGAAGTCCGTGGTGATCCCCAGGCGGAAGCCGTGCGGGTTGACTTTCTGCCCCATTACCGGGCACGTCCCTTCTTGCCGACTGACGTATCGATGCTCTCTACCTCGATCGTGATGTGGCTGGTGCGCTTGCGGATGCGGTACGCCCGGCCCTGCGCACGGGGCCGGAACCGCTTGAGCATCGGCCCCTCGTCGACGTAGGCGCGCGAGACGAGCAGCGTCTCGGGGTCGAGGGAGAAGTTGTTCTCGGCGTTCGCGATCGCGCTCGCGAGCACCTTCGCGACCGGCTCGCTCGCCGCCTGCGGTGCGAACTTGAGCACCGAAAGTGCCTCCTGCGCGGGCATGTCGCGGATCAGCTCGATCACCCGTCGCGCCTTCATCGGCGTGACGCGGACGAACGTTGCCCGCGCGAACGCGGTAGTTACCTCAGGCTCAGTCATGTTTGCTTCCTCACGCCCGCCGCGCCCGGCGGTCGTCCTTGATGTGCCCCCGGAACGTCCGCGTCGGAGCGAACTCGCCGAGCTTGTGGCCGACCATGCCCTCGGTGATGAAGACCGGTACGTGCTTGCGACCGTCGTGCACAGCGATCGTGTGCCCGAGCATGTCGGGGATGATCGTCGAGCGCCGCGACCAGGTCTTGATCACGTTCTTCGAACCCGTGTCGTTCTGCACGTCCACCTTCTTGAGCAGGTGGTCGTCGACGAACGGGCCCTTCTTCAAACTCCGTGGCATCTGGTACTACCTCTTCTTGTTCGTGCGGCGGCGGCGGACGATCAGCTGGTCACTGGGCTTGCGGCGGCGGGTGCGTCCCTCTGGCTTGCCGGCTGGGTTCACCGGGTGACGCCCGCCGGACGTCTTGCCCTCGCCGCCACCGTGGGGGTGGTCTACCGGGTTCATGGCGACGCCACGCACGGTCGGGCGCTTGCCCTTCCAGCGCAGCCGGCCGGCCTTGCCCCAGTTGATGTTGGACTGCTCGGCATTGCCCACCTCGCCGACCGTCGCGCGGCAGCGCACGTCGACGTTGCGGATCTCGCCCGACGGCATACGCAGCTGGGCGTGCGCGCCTTCCTTGGCGACGAGCTGGACGCTGGCCCCGGCGCTGCGGGCGATCTTCGCGCCACCGCCCGGCCGCAGCTCGATGGCGTGCACGACCGTACCTACCGGTATGTTGCGCAGCGGCAAGGAGTTGCCCGGCTTGATGTCGGCCCGTGGGCCGTTCTCGACGGTGTCGCCCTGCTTGAGCAGCCGGGGCGCGAGAATGTAGCGCTTCTCGCCGTCGGCGTAGTGCAGCAGCGCGATGCGCGCGGTGCGGTTCGGGTCGTACTCGATGTGCGCGACCTTGGCCGGGACGCCGTCCTTGTCGTGCCGGCGGAAGTCGATCAGCCGGTACGCCCGCTTGTGGCCGCCACCCTGGTGCCGCGTCGTGATGCGACCGGAGTTGTTGCGGCCGCCCTTACCGTGCAGGGGCCGGACGAGCGACTTCTCCGGCTCGTCCCGGGTGACCTCGACGAAGTCCGCGTGGCTCGCGCCACGACGGCCCGGCGTCGTCGGCTTGTACTTGCGAATAGCCATGTCAGCTCGTACCAATCTGGCCGAATACGTCGATCCGGTCGCCTTCACGAAGCGTGACGATCGCGCGCTTGATCGCCTTGCGCGTGCCGTAACCGAATCGGGTCCGCTTCCGTTTGCCTGGCCGATTGAGCGTGTTCACGTCGGTGACCTTGACGTTGAACACCTTCTCGACGGCGATCTTGATCTGCGTCTTGTTCGCCAGCGGGTGGACGTCGAACGTGTACTTGTTCTCATCCAGCAGGCCGTAGCTCTTCTCCGAAATGACCGGAGCGAGCAACACATCGCGGGGATCGTCGAACATCAGCTCTGCTCCTCGTCGGACGTGTCGTCAGCCGCCTTCTTGGCCGGAGCCTTCTTGGTCGCGGCCTTCTTGGCCGGAGCCTTTTCGGCAGTCGCCTTCTCCGCGGTCGCCTTCTTCGCCGGCGCCTTCTTAGCCGGCGCCTTCTTGTCCGGAGCCTTCTCCGCGGTCGCCTTCTCGGCAGTCGCCTTCTCGGCAGTCGCCTTCTTCGCCGGCGCCTTCTTGGCCGGGGCCTTCTCGGCGGCAGCCTCCTCGACCGGCTCGGCGGCCGATTCTTCAGCAACCTCCGCGGCCTCTGCCTCGACCTCGACCGCCGCCTCAGGCTCCGCGCTCGTTGCAGCACCCTTCGCCGACTTGCCGGTTGCCGGACCGCCCAGGAAAGACTCGAGCGCTGACTGCGTGAACACGACGTCGTCGCTGATCAGCACGTCATACGTGTTCAGCTGACCCGGCTCGAGCAGATGAACCGCGGGCAGGTTGCGCAGGCTCTTCCAGGTGAGCTCGTCGGCCCGTTCCGCCACGACCAGGACGTGCCGCGACTCGGCGACCTTGGCCAGCGTGGCCGCGGCCGTCTTGGTCGAGGGCTCGTCGCCGGCGACCAGTGAGGACACCACGTGCACGCGATCGTTGCGAGCCCGATCGGACAGGGCACCGCGCAGAGCGGCCGCCTTCATCTTCTTGGGCGTGCGCTGCTCGTAGGACCGGGGTTGCGGGCCGTGGACGACACCGCCACCGGTGAACTGCGGGGCACGCGTCGAACCCTGGCGGGCGCGGCCGGTGCCCTTCTGCCGGTACGGCTTCCTACCGCCGCCGCGGACCTCGCCACGAGTCTTCGTCGACGACGTGCCCTGGCGTGCCGCGGCCAACTGGCCCACGACGACCTGGTGGATCAGCGGGATGTTCAGCGCGACGTCGAATATCTCGGCCGGCAGTTCGATCTTGCTGGCAGACTTCGCCGCCTTGTCAGACGTCGGATCCTGCACGGTTAGCGACAGGGACATCGTCAGCCCCCCTTCGCTGCGGAACGGATGAGCACGAGGCCACCCTTCGGGCCGGGGATGGCGCCCTTGATCAACAGCAGTCCGCGCTCGGTGTCGACCTTGTGCACGAGCAGGCTCTGCGTGGTCTGCTTCTCGTGGCCCATCCGGCCGGCCATACGCAGACCCTTGAAGACACGACCCGGCGTCGCGCAGCCGCCGATCGAGCCCGGCGCGCGGTGCTTGCGCTGCGTGCCGTGGCCGGCGCCCAGGCCCTTGAACCCGTGCCGCTTCATGACACCGGCGGTGCCCTTGCCGCGCGTCGTCCCCGATACGTCGACCGTCGCGCCGTCGGCGAACACGTCGACGCCGAGCTCCTGCCCGACCTCGTAGTCCTCGACCGAGTCCGTGCGCACCTCGACCAGGTGGCGACGCGGCGTCACGTCCGCGGCCTTGAAATGACCTGCCACCGGCTTGGTGACCTTGCGCGGGTCGATCTGCCCGTAGGCGAGCTGGACGGCGGTGTAGCCGTCCTTCTCCTGGGTGCGTATCTGGGTGACGACGCATGGCCCGGCCTTGACGACGGTGACCGGCACGATCCGGTTGTTCGCGTCGAAGACCTGGGTCATGCCGAGCTTTTCGCCCAGCAGCCCCCGTCGGGGGGAACCAGTCTCTTTAGCCATGTCCTTCTCGCCTACTGAATATTGACGTCGACGCTGGCGGGCAGGTCGATGCGCATGAGCGCGTCGACCGTCTTCGGCGTCGGGTCGAGGATGTCGATGAGCCGCTTGTGGGTACGCATCTCGAAGTGCTCGCGACTGTCCTTGTACTTGTGCGGGGATCGGATGACGCAGTAGATGTTCTTCTCGGTCGGCAGTGGCACGGGGCCGACTACCCGAGCGCCGGTGCGCGTCACCGTCTCGACGATCTTGCGCGCACTGGCATCGATGGCCTCGTGGTCATAGGCCTTGAGCCGGATGCGGATCTTCTGTCCCGCCATGGTGGCTGACTCACCTTCGCTGTGTTCGCACTTCAGGTTCGAGCTCGCGTACCGCGGTTGCGATCCGGAGCGGTATTGCTATCTCACGTTCAGCGGCGGCCAGGTCGCCCCGGCCGCCGCCTTTGTCATTTGCTGATGTTGGTGACGCGTCCCGCGCCTACCGTCCGGCCACCCTCGCGGATGGCGAACCGCAGGCCCTCCTCCATGGCGATCGGCTGGATCAGCTCGACCTTCATGTCGGTGGTGTCGCCCGGCATGACCATCTCGGTGCCCTCGGGGAGGGTCACCACACCGGTCACGTCGGTGGTGCGGAAGTAGAACTGCGGGCGGTAGTTGTTGAAGAACGGCGTGTGCCGTCCGCCCTCGTCCTTGGACAGGATGTAGACCGTGGCCTGGAACTCGGTGTGCGGGGTAGACGTGCCGGGCTTGATGACGACCTGGCCGCGCTCGACCTCTTCCCGCTTGATGCCACGCAGCAGCAGGCCGACGTTCTCACCGGCCTGGCCCTCGTCGAGCAGCTTGCGGAACATCTCGATGCCCGTGACCGTGGTGGTCTGCTTCTGCGGGTGGATGCCGATGATGTCAACCGTCTCGTTGACCTTCAGCACGCCGCGCTCGATGCGGCCGGTGACGACCGTGCCGCGACCGGTGATCGTGAAGACGTCCTCGACAGGCATGAGGAACGGCTTCTCGGTCTCGCGAACCGGCTGCGGGATCGACTCGTCGACCGCGTTCATGAGCTCCATGACCTTCTCGCCCCACTCGGCGTCGCCCTCGAGCGCCTTGAGCGCCGAAACGCGCACGATCGGGGCGTCGTCGCCCGGGAACTCGTACTGGTTGAGCAGCTCGCGGACCTCTAGCTCGACCAGCTCGAGGATCTCCTCGTCGTCGACCATGTCGGCCTTGTTCAGCGCTACGACGATGTACGGGACGCCGACCTGGCGGGCGAGCAGCACGTGCTCCTTGGTCTGCGGCATCGGGCCGTCGGTCGCTGCTACGACGAGGATCGCGCCATCCATCTGCGCGGCACCGGTGATCATGTTCTTGATGTAGTCCGCGTGACCGGGGCAGTCGACGTGCGCGTAGTGGCGCTTCTCGGTCGAGTACTCGATGTGCGCGATCGAGATCGTGATGCCGCGCTGCCGCTCCTCAGGCGCCTTGTCGATCTGGTCGAACGCCTGGGTGTCCGGGTTCATGTCCGGATACCGCTCATGTAGCACCCGGGAGATCGCCGCGGTGAGCGTCGTCTTGCCGTGGTCGATGTGACCGATGGTGCCGATGTTGACGTGCGGCTTGGTCCGCTGGAACTTCGCCTTCGCCACTGTGGATCTCCCTTTCTCGGGTGTGTCTTCGTCCTTACGTTCTTGGTTGGTACGACTTATTCGCCTGCGGCACTCGCTGCGATGCTCATTCGCCCGTCGCCTTCGCGATGATTTCCTTGGCGACGTTGCTCGGAACCTCGGCGTAGGAGTCGAACTGCATCGAGTAGCTCGCCCGTCCCTGCGTCTTGGACCGGAGGTCGCCGACGTAGCCGAACATCTCCGACAGCGGGACGAGCGCCTTGACGACCCGGGCTCCCCCGCGTTCGTCCATGGCCTGGATCTGGCCACGCCTCGAGTTGAGGTCACCGATCACGTCGCCCATGTTCTCCTCGGGCGTGGTGACCTCGACTGCCATCATCGGCTCGAGCAGTACCGGGTGGGCCCTGCGCGCGGCGGACTTGAACGCCATCGAACCGGCGATCTTGAACGCCATCTCGGACGAGTCGACCTCGTGGTAGCCGCCGTCGAGCAGGGTCAGCTTCACGCCCACGAGCGGGTAGCCGGCGAGGATGCCGTACTGCATGGCTTCCTGCGCGCCGGCGTCGACGGATGGGATGAACTCCCGCGGGATGCGTCCACCGGTGACCGCGTTGACGAACTCGTACGTCGGAGCGTCCGGGCCCATCTCGAGCGGCTCAAGCTTGATCTGCACCTTCGCGTACTGGCCCGAGCCACCGGTCTGCTTCTTGTGGACGTAGTCCTCACGCTCGACGACCCGGCGGATCGTCTCGCGGTAGGCCACCTGCGGCTTGCCGACGTTCGCCTCGACCTTGAACTCGCGGCGCATGCGATCGACGAGGATCTCCAGGTGGAGCTCGCCCATCCCCTTGATGATCGTCTGGCCGGTCTCCTCGTCGTTCTGGACCTGGAACGTCGGGTCCTCTTCGGCGAGCTTCTGGATCGCGGTGCCCAGCTTCTCCTGGTCGCCCTTCGTCTTCGGCTCGATGGCAACCGAGATGACCGGGTCGGGGAACGTCATCGACTCGAGCACGATCGGCTTCTGCGGATCGGACAGTGTGTCGCCGGTCGTCGTCTGCTTCAGGCCCGCGACGGCGATGATGTCGCCGGCACCCGCGCGTGGCAGCTCCTCGCGCTTGTTCGCATGCATCTGATAGATCTTGCCGATGCGCTCCTTGCGGTCCTTGGTCGCGTTGAGCACCTGGCTGCCGTTGTCCATGACGCCGGAGTAGATCCGCAGATAGGTGAGCTTGCCCAGGTGCTGGTCAGTGGCGACCTTGAAGGCAAGCGCCGAGAGCGGCTCGGCCTCGTCGGTGCGGCGCTGGGCCACGGTCTCGCCGTCGAGCAGCAGGCCCTCGACGTGATCGACATCGAGCGGTGAGGGCAGGAAGTCGACCACCGCGTCGAGCATGGGCTGCACGCCCTTGTTCTTGAACGCGGAGCCGCACAGCACCGGGTTGAGGTGATCGGCGATGGTGGCCCGGCGGATCGCCGCCTTGAGCTGCTCGACGGTGAGCTCGTCACCGCCGAGGTAGGCCTCCATGATCTCTTCGTCGTTCTCCGCGACGGTTTCGATCAGCTTCTCGCGCCACTCGGTTGCCTGCTCGACGAGGTCGGCGGGAATCTCTTCGACCGCGTAGTCCTCGCCCTTCTGGGTCTCGCCGCGCCACGTCAGGGCACGCATGCCGAGCAGGTCGACGACGCCGATGAAGTCGCCCTCCGAACCGATCGGCAGCTGCAACACCAGCGGAGTAGCGCCCAGCCGCTCGATCATCATCTGGACGCAGCGGAAGAAGTCCGCGCCGGTGCGGTCGAGCTTGTTGACGAAACACATGCGGGGCACGTTGTACTTGTCGGCCTGCCGCCACACCGTCTCGGTCTGCGGCTCGACGCCGGCCACGCCGTCATAAACGGCGACCGCTCCGTCGAGCACACGCAGCGACCGCTCGACCTCGGCGGTGAAGTCGACGTGGCCGGGCGTGTCGATGATCTGGATCGTGTGGCCCTTCCACGTACATTTCGTCGCCGCGGACGTGATGGTGATGCCGCGCTCTTGCTCCTGCTCCATCCAGTCCATCGTGGCGGCGCCGTCGTGGACCTCGCCGATCTTGTAGTTGATGCCGGTGTAGAAGAGGATGCGCTCTGTCGTGGTGGTTTTGCCCGCGTCGATATGCGCCATGATCCCGATGTTGCGGGTCTTGGCGAGCTCGGCGTTGTTGGCCATGATTCCTTCTCTTGCTGGTTCTTATTCGTCTTCGTTGCGGGCAGTTGGGTCCGGTGGGCGCCTTACCAGCGGTAGTGCGCGAAGGCCTTGTTGGACTCGGCCATCTTGTGTGTGTCCTCGCGCCGCTTGACGCTCGCGCCGAGGCCGTTGCTCGCGTCGAGGAGCTCGTTCATGAGCCGATCGGTCATCGTCTTCTCGCGCCGTTGCCGGGAGTAGCTGACCAGCCAGCGCAACGCCAGGGTCGTGCTCCGCCCGGGCTTGACCTCGACGGGGACCTGGTAGGTCGCGCCGCCGACGCGGCGGCTCTTGACCTCGATGGCCGGCTTGACGTTGTCGAGCGCGCGCTTGAGTGTCACGACCGGGTCGGTACCGCTCTTGTCGCGGCAGCCCTCGAGAGCGCCGTAGACGATGCTCTCGGCGGTCGACCGCTTGCCGCGCAGCAGGACCTTGTTGACCAGTTGGCTGACGAGCGGCGAGTTGTACACCGGGTCCATCACGAGTGGACGGCGCGGCGCCGGGCCCTTGCGCGGCATTAGCTCTTCTCCTTCTTGGCGCCATAGCGGCTGCGTGCTTGCTTGCGGCCACGCACACCCTGGGTGTCGAGCGAGCCGCGGATGATCTTGTACCGGACGCCCGGCAGATCCTTCACCCGGCCACCGCGAACCAGCACGATCGAGTGCTCCTGCAGGTTGTGGCCCACGCCAGGGATGTAGGCGGTGACCTCGACCCCGCTCGTCAGGCGGACGCGAGCGACCTTGCGCAGGGCCGAGTTCGGCTTCTTCGGCGTCGTCGTGTAGACGCGGGTGCAGACGCCGCGACGCTGCGGAGAGCCCTTCAATGCCGGGGTCTTCGCTTTCCCGATCTTGTCCTGGCGGCCCTTGCGGACCAGTTGCTGGATCGTAGGCATGCGGCCCGCAATCTCCCTGTTCGTTTCGGTGGTGCTCTGACGGCGCTGCTGTCTCGGCTATCTGCTCTGCTGTTGTCGGTGCTGCTCTTTTCGTCGCGGGCCGCCGGAGATCATCGGACACGTCCGGCAATCTCAGGTAGCTCGCTCACCGATCCCCGAGGTCGGGCGTGTCGCGCCCTTTCCCGCAGGCCAGCCCGGCAAATAATTGCCGGTCTGGACGGTGAGTCTGCGCCCCCGGGCACCGGTTCGCACCGGCCGCACCGCGTAGGTACATGACAACGGACCCGGATCGCTCCGGGCACGGGGTTCAACGATACTCGCGGGCCTGCGGGCGGTCAAAGCGGGCCCAGCAGGCTGCCTTTGGGACCCGCGATTCAGCCGCCTGACCGCCCGGCGCCGGCCATGCCAGGCCGGTGATCACCTGCAGTTTGCACACCGCGAACGGTGCAGAGACTGCAGGTGATCAAGCCGAGCGGCGGCCGAGAGCGTGGCGTCGCCGGCGGACGCGCAGCCTGGTTCCGGTGCCCGAGCTGCCGGCCTCAGCCGCCGGCCCACGGTCCGACGCCGGCAATGCGGTCCACGCTGATGTGGGTGATGAAACCGGGTCTTGGGTCGGGTCCGGGCGGGAATGTCACGTCCGGGCCGATATAGGTGTGGGCGAGGCGCTGCAGTAGCGCCGCCGCGCCCCCCTCGGTGATCCGTGCGGTTCCGTAGATGACCAGGTACTCCATCAGCCCGTAGGCGTTGCGCGTCGTCGTCTCGATCGAGAGCGCGACCCGGCCGTCGGCGCGGATGTTGCGCACTTTGCGGTTCTCGGGCATATGCGCGGCAACGATCTCGTCGCCGTCGAGCCCGACCCAGACGACGGTCACCTGCGGGCTGCCGTCCGCCTCGAGGGTGACCAGATGGCCGAGCGCGTCGGATTCGAGAACGGCACGGGCAGAGTCGGGGATCGCCGTCACGCGACAAACCTAGCTTGGTGCCGATCGGGGCTGCCCGGCGCTAGCCAGGCAACCCCGAGCGGGTCTAGCCCTGCTCGCGCATTGCCCGCAGGCTCTGCTTGAGCGATCCCATCGTGGCCAGCACGGCGGTCGGCTCGTATCCGCAGTGCGCCATGCAGTTGTTGCACCGCTCGTCGCGTCCGCGACCGTACTTCGACCAGTCGGTGGTCTCGACGAGCTCTTTGTACGTCTTCACGTAGCCGTCGGCCATCAGGTAGCACGGACGCTGCCAGCCGAGCAGCGAGTAGGACGGGATGCCCCACGCCGTGCACTCGAAGTCGACCTTGCCCTCGAGGAAATCGAGGAACAGCGGTGAGTGGTTCAGGCGCCAGCGCTTGCGGTTGCCGCCTGCGAAGGCCTTCCTGAACAGCTCCCGCGTCTCCGTCACGCCGAGGAAGTGGTCCTGGTCGGGTGCCTTCTCGTAGGCATAGGCCGGCGAGATCATCATGTTGTCGACCTTGACCTCGTCGTTGAGCATGTTCAGCACGTCGATGACGTTCTGCGGCGTGTCGTTGCTGAAGAAGGTCGAGTTCGTGGTGACCCGGAACCCCTTCTCCTTGAGGAACTTGATCGCCTCCATCGCCTCGTCGAACACGCCCTCCTTGGCGACAGCCTCGTCGTGGCGCTCACGCAGGCCGTCGACGTGAATCGTGAACGCGAAGTACGGCGACGGTTTGAAGTTGAACTTGTCCCAGCGCTTGCGGACCAGCTCGGCGTTCGTGCACAGGTAGACGTACTTCTTGCGCTTGACGAACTCGGCGACCATGACGTCGATCTGTGGGTGCATCAGCGGTTCGCCGCCCGCGATGGACACCATCGGCGCGCCGCTCTCCTCGATTGCGGCGACAGCACGCTCGACCGGCATGCGCTGCCGTAGCAGGTCGTGCGGCTGCTGGATCTTGCCGCAGCCGGGGCACTTGAGGTTGCAGGCGAAGAGCGGTTCGAGCTCGACCAGCAGCGGGAACTTCTCACGTTTGTGCAGCTTCTGGTTGAACAGGTACCAGCCAACCCGCGCCGATTGGCGCAGTGGAATGGCCATTAGTCAGCAACCTCCTTGGGAAGCGTGAACTTGATGTCTTCGTAGGTGACGACACGCTCGTCGACCTCGACGGGCCCCAGCGCGCGAAACATGCCGATGACCTCGTCGACGAGATGGGGCGGTGCGGACGCGCCGGCCGTGATCCCGATCGTGCGCGCGTTCTCGATCCACTCCGGCAGGATTCCCCCGGCGTCGTCGACCAGGTGGGCGCGCACGCCGGCTCGCTCGGCTACCTCGACCAGGCGCAGCGAGTTCGACGAGTTCTGCGACCCGACCACGAGCACGAGATCCGATTCGTAGGCGATCGCCCGGACGGCGTCCTGGCGATTGGTCGTCGCGTAGCAGATGTCCTCGGTCGGCGGCTGCTCGAGGAGCGGGAAGCGGCGCCGTAGTGCGTCGACGACCTCGTTCGCGTCGTCGAGCGCGAGAGTCGTCTGGGTGAGCACGGCCACCTTCGCTGGATCCGCGGCGACAACGCGCTCGGCTTCGCCGGAGCTCTGTACCAGCTGGATCTGCCCCTCGCCGAGCGTCCCTTCGGTCTCGTCGTGACCGTCGTGACCGATGAGCAGCACGGTGTCGCCCCGGGCGATGAACCGGCGGGCCTCCGTGTGCACCTTGGCAACCAGCGGGCAGGTCGCGTCGACGACGGTGAGCTTGCGGCGGGCAGCCTCTTCGCGGACGGCCGGGGCGACGCCATGCGCCGAGAACACGACCGTCGTGCCGTCGGGCACCTCGTCGAGTTCGTCGACGAATACCGCGCCCTGGCTCTGCAGGTCGGCGACCACATGCGCGTTGTGGACGATCTGGCGCCGGACGTAGATCGGGCGCGGGTAGCGGCGCAACGCCTGCTCGACGATGTCGATGGCGCGCTCGACACCGGCGCAGAACGACCGGGGCGCGGCGAGCACCACCCGGCGTGGCCCGGCGAGGTCGGCCCAGCGGCGAAGCGCCGGCGCCAGTTGCCGCAGGGCCAGCAGCGCCCGCGCGCCGGACGCCACGGTCGACAGGCGGGCAAGCGGCATATGGGCGGTGTCGACGATGACCCGGACGACGGCCACGGGCGGGCGGGCCGCGTCGCTGCCCAGCGCCCGGACGATCGCCGCCGACTCCATGTCGACCGCCAGCGCACCCGTGCGGGCCAACTTCTCGCGCTCTGCGCCGCCGACGATCTTGTCGCAGCTGACCATCGGCCCGGTGTGGACGCGCATGCCCATCCGGCGAAGCTCAGCCACGAGCGGCGAGGCGGCGCGCAGCACGATCCGGCCGTGCTCGTCGCGCACCTCGCTGGCCACCACGACATCGCCCGGGCGCAGCGACGGGTCGAGCCCGCCGGCGACGCCGGCCACCACGAGGGCATCGGGCTGCAATTCGGCGAGACGGGGCAGCCAGCTGCGTACCCGGTCGGGTCCCATGCCGCATCGCTCGACGACGGCACCGGGGACGCGGCCGACCAGCGCCGCGTACTCACTGCGCAGCGCCGCAACGACAACGAGCCCGGTCATGTGCCTGCCTGCCCGACGTACCGGCCGAGGGCGCTGATCGGGAACACCAGCCGATACATCTCGTAGTTGATGTAGAAGTCTCCCGGAAAACCTGTGCCGGTGAATAGATCCTCGTCCCACCCACCATCGTCACGCTGCGTGCCGATCAGGTAACCGACACCACGCTCGACTGCCTCGGACCGCTCGCCGGCGGCCAGCAACGCCAGCAGCGCCCAGGCCGTCTGCGACGCGGTGGAATCGCCGCGCCCGCGCCAAGAATCGTCCACATAGGACCGCAGATCCTCTCCCCAGCCGCCGTCTGCATTCTGGTGCTCCTCGAGCCAGCGGACAGCCTTGCGCACGGGGGGCGACTGCGGAGCGACACCGGCCGCGATCAGCGCGGGAACCGCCGCTCCCGTGCCGTACACATAGTTGGCCCCCCAGCGCCCGAACCAGGAGCCGTCGGACTCCTGCGCGTCGAGCAGCCAGCGCAGTCCCCGGCGACCGGCCTCGCTGCCGGCGAGCCCACGATGCGCCAGCATCTCCAGGACGTGCGCCGTGACGTCGGCACTCGGCGGGTCGATGACCGCGCCGAAGTCGCAGAACGGCAGCTTGCCGATCAGCCGGCTGACGTTCTCGGCGTCGAACGCGGCCCAGCCGCCGTCGCGGGACTGCATGCCCAGCGTCCACGCGACGCCGCGCTCGATGGCCGCGTCGACACCGGGCACCACCGCATCGCCGACCAGCCGCAGCGCGAGAACGACCTCGGCCGTGTCGTCGATGTCGGGGTAGCTGTCGTTAGCGAACTCGAACGCCCAGCCGCCAGGCGCGAGCAGCGGACGGCGCACCGCCCAGTCGCCCTTGACCCGGATCTCCTCGCGCAGCAGCCATTGGGTGGCGCGCTTGACGGCCGGATCGTCCGGAGAGGCGCCAGCATCACGCAGCGCGATCACGGCCAGGCAGGTGTCCCAGACCGGTGACTGGCAGGCCTCCATCCAGCGCTGCCGGCCCTCGGCGGTCTGCTCGTACATCGTGAAGCCGTCGATGCCGCGCAGCCCCGCAGCGATCACCGGGTGGTCGAGCGGGTAGCCGAGCAGGTGCAAGGCGAGGATCGAGTACACCATCGGTGGCTGGATGCCGCCCCAGCCTCCGTCGGCCTCCTGCCGGGCGATGATCCACTCGGCGGCCCGGCGGAACGCCGCTTTGCGCCCGGGCTTGATCGGCGAGCGGTGATACGCCTTGAGCACCTTGTCGAGGACGACGAACGCGCGGGCGGTGAACCCGGTCTTGGCCGGGGGTGGCGTGACGCCGGAGCGCAGCTCGTCCAGGTTGAACGGCAGCGGGCGGACCGGGCGCATCGTCGCAACCACCGTTATCGCGACGACGGTTTGCCGCGCCCAGCAGCCCCAGTCGTACGGGTTGAGCGGGAACCACGACGGCAGCAGCACGAGTTCGGGCGGCATCTCGGGCAGCTCGTCCCACGACCACTCGCCGAACAGCGCCAGCCAGACGCGCGTGAAGACCCGGGTTGCCTCGGTGCCACCCGCCGCGAGGACGAACTCGCGGGCCTTGACCATGTGCGGCTCGTCGACACCGTCGCCGGCCAGACGCAAGGCCGCGTATGCCTCGACGGTCGTCGACAGGTCGGCCGGGCCGCCGTAGAACGTGGCCCAGGTGCCGTCGGCGCGCTGCTGCGAGCGGATCCACCGAGCCGACTGCTCGAGCTGGCTGAATCGCAGGATGCCCAGGAACTGCCGCAGCAGCAGATCCTCGGCGTCCATCGTGACGTTGGTGCGCAGCTCGCCTTTCCACCACCCGGCGCGATCCTGGCGGCCGACCAGATGTGCGCGCGCACGTGCCACGGCGACGCTCGCGTCGTCGATGCGGCTGGTCGTACCGGGCTGTGCCGTCACGCTCTCCCCCTGGTCAGTGATCGCGATCGACAACGTAGCGTGCAATTGCACCGAGGTCGTCCACGACCGGCCGCTCGGACGCCAGCGCCTCGAGACTGCTCAGCGCCCGGGCGAGATGGCCGTCGGCTTCGCGCGCGGCCCAGTCGATGCCGCCGGCCTCCTCGATCAGCTTCGTGGCCAGGATGACGTCGTCGTCGCTGCTCGGCGCGCCCGCGGCCAGCAGGTCGCCCAGGCGCCGGGACGCGTCGGTACCGGCCGTCAGCGCCGCCACGACCGGCGCCGAGCGCTTGCCCGCCCGCACGTCGGAAGAGGCGGACTTGCCCGTTATCTCAGGATCTCCGTTGATGCCGAGGATGTCGTCGATGAGCTGGAATGCCATGCCGAGCTCGTGTCCGTAGTCGCGCAGCGCGGCTACGACCTCGGCGGGCGCGCCGACCGCGAGGGCGCCGATGGACGCCGCGCAAGCCAGCAGCGCCGCGGTTTTGCCCGCCTCCATCTGCAGCACGTCATCGAGCGAGACGTCGGCGCCACCCTCGAAGTACAGATCGTCGGACTGCCCGCTGATCAGCCGCTGCGTGGCGGCCAGCAGGCAGGGCAGTGCGCGCTGCCCGTTGGCGCCGTCGCAGACCAGGGTCTCGATCGCGCGGGCCAGCATCGCGTTGCCGGCGAGGATCGCCTGGCCCTCGCCGAAGACTGCCCACCCGGTGGGGCGGTGCCGCCGCTCCAGGTCGCGGTCCATGACGTCGTCGTGCAGCAGGGAGAAGTTGTGCACCAACTCGACGGCGACGGCTGCGGGCAGGCCGTCTGCGGTGGCCCCGCCGCCCGCCTCGGCCGAGACGACCGCCAGCGTCGACCGGATCGCCTTGCCGCCCCCGGACGCGATCGGCGCACCGTCGCGGTCGCACCAGCCGAGCTGGTAGGAGGCGATCAGCCGCATCCGCTCGTCGTCGAGCGTCTCGACCGCGGCGCGCAACGCTTGCTGGACGGGCTCGCGCACGCGGCCGATCGCCTCGGGTGCGGTGCGACTCATGCGGCGACCTCACTCATGCGACAACCTCCAGTGCGGGCTGAACTCCGAGCACCTCGGCTGCGGCGGCGACACCGCTGCGCACAGCGCTCTCCATCGTGTCGGGCCATCCCGTCGCCGTCCATGACCCGGCCAGCCAGACGCCCTCGACCCCCGAGCGGCTCGTCGGGCGAAGCTCGGCCGTGCCCGCCGCCTGACGGAACGTGGCCCGCCGCTCGCGGGTGACGAACGAGTCGACGACCTCGGCGTTGCGGGCAGCGGGCAGCAGCCGAGCCAGCTCCTCGGCGTATCGCTGCTGGATCGAGCGGCTGGGCTCGTCGATGATCGCGTCGGCGGCCGAGACGGTGACCGCGAGGTACTGCCCGGAGCGCAGCCCGGACGTGTCGGTGCGGTCGAAGAACCACTGCACCGGCGAGTTGACCGCGGCGGCGAACGGCAAGTCGGTCACCTTGCGGTCGTACACGACGTGGACGTTCACGATCGGCGCCGCGCCGAGACCTGCCGCCCGGGCAAGCGGCGTCAGCTCGGGCGCGGCGGCCAGGGCCTCCTCGTGCGGGACGGCCAGCACGACGGCCCCCGCCTGCCAGGTGCGCACCCCGTCCCGTCCGCGGGCGCGCACCGTGCCGCCGGGCTCGACCGACTCGACGCGATGGTTGACCAGCACCTCGACGCCGGCTGTCTCCAGGGCACGCAGCGCCGCCGTCGAGTGCAGGTCGCCGAGCGGCACGCCGGCATAGCCGACGTCGGACGCGGGCGCGTGGTCGAGCAGCCCGGTACGGAACACCTTGGCGGCAAGGGCCAGGGACGCCTCGTCCGGGTCGAGGTTCAGCGTGGCGACGGCGACGATGCCCCACAGCGCGCTGATGATCGCGTCGTTCTGGCCGTGCGCGCGCAGGAACTCGCCCAGCGTGCGGGCATCGAGCGACGCGTCCGCGGGATCGAGGCGGCGCAGCGCGAGCGCGCCCCGCACGGCGCGCAGCCGATCGGCCGGGCGGAGTAGCCGGTACCGGGCCAGCGCAGACGTGAGATGCGCCGGCGCGGGCACGCCGCGGGTGCGTGACAGCCGAGCCCGCCGGCCGTCCGCGCGCAGCACCGGGATGTCGAGGCTGCGCTGCAGCACAACGTCGCGCTCGACGCCCAGCCGCCGCAACAGCCAGCGATACGAGTCGCAGCACCGCAAGAAGACGTGCTGGCCGTTGTCGATCGAGAGGTCCCCGCGCCGGAACGAGAACGCTGCGCCGCCGAGCCGGGGCCGTCCTTCGAGCAGCACGACGTCACGTCCGGCATCGGCCAGGCGCAGGGCAGCCGTGATGCCGGCCAGCCCTCCCCCGACGACCACCGCCTGCTCGCTCATGCGCTGCCCCGGACGAGCGATCGGGCCGCGACGCGGAGCTTGTCGCGCGCGGGCAGCGAGGCGCGTCCGCGCATGACGATTCCTGGGTCGGCGGCGATGCGCCCGAGCAGTTCGCGGTAGATACCCGCCATGGCCGCGCAGCACGCGGCGCTGCGCCGGTCGAGGACGTCGAGCAGCCGCAGGCCCCGGTCGTACCAGCCCCAGGCCCGCGCGGCCTCGAACCGAACCAGCTCGGCCAGCGCACCGTCCTGCGGGTCGAGCGTGCCGTCCGGCAGCGTGCTCAGCGTGACGCCGAACAGGTCGAGGTCGCGCTTGGGCAGGTAGACCCGGCCGTTGCCGAGATCCTCGCGGATGTCGCGCAGGATGTTGGTCAGTTGCAGCGCGACACCCAGGCCGTCGGCCAGCTCGGCAGCGCCTGCTCCGGTCGACCGCGGGTCGAAGACACCGAGTGACAGCCGGCCGATCGAGCCTGCGACGCATCGGCAGTACTCGACGAGCTGATCGAGGTCGTCGTAACTGCGGCCGGTCACGTCCATCTCGCAGCCGTCGACGAGTTCGCCGAACGCATCGAGCGGGATCGGCAGGCGCCGCGCGGCGTCGTCGAGCGCGAGGAACACGGGGTCGTCGAGATGCTCGCTCGGCGCGGTCGAGCCGGCGCGGGCCAGCGCCAGCTCCCGCAGCTTCTCGGGCGCTGGCAGGTTGCCGTCGCCGACGTCGTCGATGCGCCGCGCGACCGCGTAGACCGCCGACAGCGCACGCCGCTTCGGCGCAGGCAGCAGCCGGATACCCCAGGAGAAGTTGCGGGCCTGCTCGCGGGTGATCTGCTCACACAGCGCGTAGGCCGCGTCGATGTCGCCGGTCATCGGCGCCCGACCCACAGCCGCGCGGCCTCGCGCGCGGTGCGCAGGCGCGACGGGCGGACGTCCTGGGCGAGCACGTCGTACTCGGCCCGCCGCAGCGCTGCCGCCGTCGCCAATCCCCCGCCGACGAAGCCGGCGATCGCCAAGCGCGGCCAGCCGTGCAGTCGCCGGACGAGCGCGCGACCGGCGCCCAGCATCTCGACGGCCCGGTCGACCTGGATCGCGACGGCCGCACGGACCGAAGGACTCGTGGACGTCGCCAGCAGGTCGGCGCCCTCGGGCAGGTCGGCCGCCGGCAGGTAGACGCGCCCGGCGCGGGCGTCCTCGCCGACGTCCTGGCAATGTTCGAGTACCTGCAGCGCGTTGCAGACGGTGTCGGAGTCGGCGATGTTCTGCTCGGTCGCGGCGCCGGCAATGTGCAGCACGATCCGCCCGACAGGCGCGGCCGAGTAGTCGCAGTAGCGCAACAGGTCGTCGAACGTCTGGTAGCTGGTCACCCGCTGATCGAGCCGGTTCGCCTCGACGAGATCGAGGAACGTCTGCACCGGCGTGCCGCACTCGTCGACGAGTGGACGCAGCGCGCGTACGACGGGCAGCCGAGCCGCGCCGCTCGCCAGCGCTCGCACGTCCGAGTCGATCGCGTCGAGCAACACCAGCCGATCGCCGGGAGCCTCGTCGCCGACGTCGTCGACGAACCGCGCGTACGCGTACGTGCGCCGGAGCTTGTCGCGCGCCGCACGAGGCAGGATGCGCAGCGCTACCGGGAAGTTCTCGGCGCCCGCCTGGCCCGCGGCCGACGCGGCCAGGCGTTCGAGAACGGCCGGCGTGTCTGCCTCAGACAGATCCGCACCGCCCATCAGCAACTCCCCGTCCCGTTCAATCTTCGATCCTCGCCGACAGAACGCCACAATCACCCGCCGCGCAACCCTATTCCTCATGCGTTGCAGGCCGGTGACGGACTGGTGGCCTGCCCGCAGAGCGGGCCGCCCCAGCCGGCCAGAGATCGGATAACCTGCGCTGGTGGCTGCATTCGACCTGTCTTCGCTCCTGCAGCAGCGCGGCGACGAGCGCTATGAACTGCATACCCGGCACCTGAACCCTCAGCTGCCGCGCATGCTCCACGCCATCGGCTTCGACAAGGTCTACGCACGCGCCGAGGGCGCGTACCTGTACGACGACGCCGGCCAGGACTACCTCGACATGCTTGCCGGCTTCGGGGTTTTTGCCCTCGGACGTCACAATCCCGTTGTCCGGCAGGCGATCCACGACGTCATCGACCTCGGACTGGCCGACCTCACCCAGTTCGACGCGCCGCCGCTGGCCGGGCTGCTCGCCGAGGCCTTGTTGGCCAAGACGCCGCATCTGGATCGCGTCTACTTCGGCAACAGCGGCACGGAGGCCGTCGAGTCCGCGCTGAAGTTCGCCAGGTTCGCGACCGGACGCGGGCGCATCCTGTACTGCGAGCACGCCTTTCACGGCCTGACTGCCGGGTCGCTGTCCGTCAACGGTGCGCCCGAGTTCCGCGAGGGCTTCGGCCCGCTGCTCCCCGACACCGCCGTCCCGTTCGGAGACCTGTCCGCCCTGGATCGTGAACTGCGCCGCGGCGACGTCGCCGGGCTGCTCGTCGAGCCGATCCAGGGCAAGGGCGTTGCCGTCGTCCCGCCCGGCTACCTCGCTGGCGCGGCCGAGTTGCTGCACAAGCACAAGGCGCTGCTCATCGCCGACGAGGTGCAGACGGGCATCGGGCGCACCGGCGACTTCTTCGCCTACCTGCACGACGACGCCGAGCCGGACATCGTCGTCGTGGCGAAGGCGCTGTCGGGTGGCTACATCCCGGTCGGCGCGATGATCACCCGAGACGAGATCCACGCCAAGGTGTTCTCGTCGATGGACCGGGTGCTCGTCCACGACTCGACGTTCGGCTCCAACGCGCAGGCGATGGCGGCCGGACTGGCGACGCTGCATGTCTTCGAGGTCGACGGTGTCGTCGACAACGCCCGCAAAGTCGGCGACCTGCTGCGCGCTCGGCTAGCCGAGTTGGTCGACCGATACGAGATGCTGGCCGACGTTCGCGGACGCGGGCTGATGATCGGCATCGAGTTCGGCCGCCCGTCGTCGTGGAAGCTGCGAGCGTCCTGGACGGCCCTGCAGGCCGCACGCAAGGGCCTGTTCGCGCAGACCGTCGTGCACGCACTGTTCCACCGCCACCGCATCCTGACCCAGGTGTCCGGCGATCACCTCGAAGTGATCAAGCTGATCCCGCCGCTGACCATCGGCGAAGCCGAGGTAGACCGCTTCGTCGACGCGTTCGTCGATGTCATGGACGAGGCGCACCGCGGAACCGGCCTGGTCTGGGACTTCGGCAAGACGCTCGTCAAGCAGGCCCGCGACCGCTAGCGCCGCTTACGGGCCTCGGCGTGCGACATCTCCTGCAAGTCGCCGAGGCTGAGCGCGGGACCACCGATCTCGGCGCGGTGAGCGGCGTCCAGGCGCAGGCCGTTGACGACGATGTCCAGGTGCCGGTGGCCGAGGCTGTCGTTGACCTCGCGGGGGAACGGCCCGGGAAGCGGCCGCGACATCCGCACGATCAGCAGCCCGATGTCGCCGAACGTGACATCGCGACGCAGCGATCCTGCCCGGTGCGCGGCGTCGATCATGTCCTGAAGCGGCTGCGTGCCGGCCGTTCGCGCCTGGGTCATCTCCTCGTCCTCGAGTGAGATCTGGTCCATGAGCGCGGGGATTACGGCACCGGTTCGTAGGTCGAGAACCCGGTGCATGTATCGGACGAGTCCCGCGAACGGGTCGGACTCCTCGGCGGCGGCGAGGGCTTCGTCGGCCGTCTGCTGCAGGGCGTCCATGACGACCGCGCGCATCAGGGCCTGGCGATCCGGGAACCGCCGGTAGAGCGTCGCGATCCCGGTGCCCGCCCGGCGGGCGATCTCGTCGAGCGGTGCGGTGGCGCCCTTCTCGACGAACACCTCGCGGGCGGCGGCAAGCAGCCGGTCGCGGTTATTGCGGGCGTCCGCGCGCATTGGGCGCACGCCCTCGACGGTGTCGGACATCGCCTACCTCCTGCTCTTGTCTTCGGCATGACCGTAACAGATCCGGAGAAAATTTCTCCAGATAATCTGGAGCGATTCCCTCCAGTTGTGTTACGGTCGGCCAATCAACCGGAGGAATGCTCTCCACATACAGAGAGGAGAGGAGCCATGACGAAGCAGATCGAGCAGGTGCGCAATCCGGCCGAACCCGAAGTCCCGCCGGACGCGCGAGCGGTTCGGCTCGTCTTCGGCGGGCTGCTGCTCACGATGTTCGTCGCGGCGCTGGACCAGACGATCATGGCCACCGCGCTGCCGACGATCGCCGGCGAGCTCGGCGGACTCAGCCAGCTCACCTGGGTCGTGACCGTGTATGTGCTGGCCGCTGCAGCGCTGACGCTGATCTGGGGCAAGGTCAGCGACCTGTTCGGGCGCAGGGGGCTGCTGCGCGCGGCGATCCTGGTGTTCCTCGCCGGCTCGGCGCTGTCCGGCGTGGCGCAGAACATCCCGGAGCTGATCGCGTTCCGAGCCTTGCAGGGCGCGGGCGCGGGCGGCGTGATGACGCTGGCCATGGCGACGGTCGGCGACATCGTCTCGCCGCGTGAACGCGGCCGTTATCAGGGCTACATCCAGTCCGTGTTCGTGCTGGCGAGCGTCGCCGGGCCACTGCTCGGCGGGGTGTTCGTCGATCACCTCTCGTGGCGCTGGGTGTTCTATGTCAACGTGCCGATCGGCGCGATCGCGCTCGCCCTGCTCAACCGGCAACCGAGCAACGCGGCACAGCGTCCGGCGGCCCGGATCGACTTCCTCGGCGCGGCACTGCTCGCGGCCACGGTCAGCACCAGCCTGCTGGTGACCGTGTGGGGCGGCGACCGCTACCCGTGGACGTCCCCGCAGATCATCGGCATGGCGCTCGGCGCGATCGCCCTGTGCGGCGCGTTCGTCTGGCAGGAGCGTCGGGCGCCTGATCCGGTGCTGCCACTGCGCCTGTTCCGCGACCGCGTGTTCGTGGTGGTCAGCGTCGCCGCGTTCCTGGCCACGTTGTCGCTGTTCGCGGCGATCGTGTTCATGCCGCTGTTCCTGCAGATCGTCACCGGCGCGACGGCCACGGTATCCGGCCTACTGGTGCTGCCGATGCTCATCGCGAGCACGCTGAGCACGGTGGTGGCCGGTCGCATCATGACCCGCACCGGCCGTTACAAGATCTTCCCGGTGCTCGGCTTCGCGCTGATGAGCGTCGGCCTGGCTTTGCTGGCCACGCTGGGCGCCGCGAGCGGACGCGGCGCGGCGCTGGCGTTCATCGCCGTGTTCGGCCTCGGTTTCGGCATGACCACGCAGATCCTGGTCGTCGCCATCCAGAACGCCGCGGATCGCCGCGAGATCGGCACGGCCACCGCCTCGGCCAACCTGTTCCGCGCGCTCGGCGGCTCGGTGGGCGTCGCCGTCTACGGTGCGGTGTTCTCGGCCGGGCTGCGGCACTGGCTGCCGATACGGCTGCCGACGTCGACGTCGGCCCGGATCGACGCGCACGGCCTGCAGGCCAGCCCCGACCAGATCCGGGGCCTGCCGTCGGCAGCACGCGACGGCATCGCGCAGGCGGTCGCCGATTCGCTGCACACGGTGTTCCTCGTCGCGGCGCCGATCGCCGTGATCGGGTTCGCCGTCGTCCTGCTGCTCCGCGAGCTGCCGCTCCGCGGTCACTAAGTCAGATCATCGAAGAGATGGAGGAACCATGACGCACAACGAGATCCGCGAACTCGGCCGGCGCTGGGCCGACGCCGAGGAACGCGGCGACGCCGACGCACTCTCCGCCTTGACCGTCGAAGACTTCACCCTGGTCGGCCCGCTGGGCTTCGTCCTCGACAAGCAGCAATGGCTCGACCGCTACCGCAGCGGCGACTTCGTCACGCACTCCCTGCAGTGGGACGACGTGTCGGTGCGCGACTACGGGACGGCCGCGATCGCAATCGGCCGGCAGACTCAGCGGGCGGCGTACCGTGGGGCTGCCTCAGACGGCCAATTCCGGATCACGCACGTCGCCGTCCGCACGGGCGACGCCTGGCTACTGGCCGGGATCCACCTCAGTCCCATCGCTACCCCACCCGGACGCGGAGACTAGTCAGATGGCCAAGCAGCTGAATCACACGATCGTGCGCGCCAGCGACAAACGGGCGTCCGCGACGTTCCTGGCCGAGATGCTCGGATTGCCGGAGCCGAGAAGCTACGGCCCGTTCTATGTGGTCGACCTGGACAACCAGGTGGAGCTCGCCTACCTCGACAGCGACGGCCCGCCCACGCCGCAGCACTACGCGTTCCTGGTCGACGAGTCCGAGTTCGACGAGATCTTCGGACGGATCCGCGAGCGCGACCTGCCCTACTGGGCGGACCCGTTCAAGCAAAGCCCGGGCGAGACCAACACGAATGACGGCGGGCGAGGCGTGTACTGGGAAGACCCGAACGGCCACTTCCTCGAGATCATCACCCGCCCATACGGCGGCTGACCTCGCGCCCTTTGCGAATCGTTCGACCCCCGGCGCGCCCGAGCGCGCGGGGGGTCGAACGACGTTGTCCACAGGCGCGATGACTGTCCACAACTTGATCTGCGGACGCCCGCGGCAGCCGACGCATCGCGATCCTCGTGGGCATGACCGCCGGCGCGCCCAGTCGCTCCTACCGCTCGCGATCGGTCGGCGCACGGCTCGTCGCCGTGCCCGATCGTGTCGCCGAGCTCGCACGCGGCCAGCACGGCGTCCTGTCGCGTGATCAGTTGCGCGCCGCCGGTTTCGGCAAGGACCACGTCCGGGCGGCCGTGCAGGCTCGGCGATGGCAGGCGTTCGGCCGACACGTCGTCGTCCTGCACAACGCGACGCTCTCTTCGCGCCAACGCGAGTGGGTAGCCGTCCTGCTCGCGGGCAAGCCGGTGGCGCTGGCCGGGCTGACCGCCGCCGCGGCCGCCGGCCTGACCGGATTCAGCTCCGACCGCGTCCACGTCCTCGTCGCCGGCGACAGCAACGCCAGCTGGCCGTCCTGGGTTCAGGTGCACAACTCGAACCGGTTCGCTCCGCGCGACGTCCAGGCCAACACCTCGCCGCCGCGCACCCGTATCGCACGAGCCGTCGTCGACGCGGCATCGTGGAGCGCCAACCCCCGCCGCGCCTGCGCGATCGTCTGCGCTTCCGTCCAGCAACGGCTTACCGCGACCGATCGGCTCGCCGTTGAGCTACATCATGCCGGAGCGGTGCGATACGCCGGGGTGTTGCGCACACTGCTGGGCGACATTGCCGGTGGGGGTCACACGCTTGCCGAGATCGGGCTGGCCGCGCTCGCCCACCGCGCCCGGCTGCCGCCACCGCGCCGACAGGTGCTGCGCCGCGAGCCAGGCGGCCGCGCTCGCTACCTCGACGCCGAATTCGATCTGCCGGACGGCACCGTGCTGGCAGTCGAGATCGACGGCTCGGTGCACCTCGAGGCGCTCACGTGGTGGGACGACACGGTCCGGCAGAACGAGCTGATGATCAGCCGGTGCGTCACGCTGCGCTTCGGATCGATGGCGATCCGGCTGGCCCCTGAGCTGGTCGTCGACCAGCTACGCCGCATCAGGCAGGCCCACGAATGACCGCGACCGACACGACGTCGTTCGACCCTCGGCGGGCCCGGGCACGCCGAAGGTCGAACCAGAAGCCGGCCGGGCAGACGAGAGGGGCCGGGCGCAGTGCGCCCGGCCCCTTTCGCTGGTGCCGACTCAGCGGTAGTCGTTGTACCCGTAGTCGTCGAGCGGTACGGCCGGCCCGAGCGTCTGACCCGCGCCGAAGCCGTAGTAGTCGTTCTCGTCGTATCCGGCCATCGAGAACGCCGCAGCGCGTGCCTCTTCGGTCGGGTTCACCTCGACGTTGCGGTACCGCGGAATGCCGGTACCCGCCGGGATGAGCTTGCCGATGATCACGTTCTCCTTGAGGCCGACCAGCGAGTCGCTGCGCGCCGAGATCGCGGCGTCGGTGAGCACCCGGGTCGTCTCCTGGAACGATGCCGCCGACAGCCACGACTCAGTGGCCAGCGACGCCTTCGTGATACCCATCAGCACCGGACGTCCGGCCGCCGGCTCGCCGCTCTCGGCGACCACCCGGCGGTTCTCCGACTCGAACGACGAGCGCTCGACCAGCGAACCGGGCAGGAACTCGGTCGCACCCGAGTCGATGACCGTGATGCGCTTGAGCATCTGCCGGACGATGACCTCGATGTGCTTGTCGTGGATGGCCACGCCCTGCGACCGGTAGACCTCCTGAACCTCGCGCACCAGGTGCTGCTGCACCTCGCGCGGGCCCATGATCCGCAGCACGTCGTGCGGATTGACCGCGCCGCCGACGAGCTGCTGGCCGACCTCGACCGCGTCGCCCTCGCTGACCAGCAACCGGGCGCGGCGCGAGATCGGGTACTCGCGCTCCTCACTGCCGTCGTCAGGCGTGACGATGACGCGACGGGTCGAGCCCTTCGTGCCGTCGGACTCCTCGATGCGCACCCGCCCGGCAGTCTCGGTGATCGGCGCGACGCCCTTCGGTACACGTGCCTCGAACAGCTCGGCGACACGGGGCAGGCCGTGCGTGATGTCCTCGCCGGCGATACCGCCGGTGTGGAACGTCCGCATCGTGAGCTGCGTACCCGGCTCGCCGATCGACTGCGCCGCGATGATGCCGACCGCCTCGCCGACGTCGACGAGCTTGCCGCTCGCCAGCGACCGTCCGTAGCAGGCCGCGCAGGTGCCCAGTGCCGAGTCGCAGGTGAGCACGGAGCGCACCCGAACCTCGGTGACACCTCGCCCGATCAGGTCGTCGATCAACACGTCGCCGAGATCCGTACCCGCCTTGGCGACGGTCTTGTTGCCGACCGTCACGTCCTCGGCGAGCACGCGCGCGTAGACGCTCGTCTCGACGTGCATGTCCTTGACCAGGGTGCCGTCCGGGCCTGCTGCGGCGATGGGCAGCATCAGCCCGCGGTCGGTGCCACAGTCGTCCTCGCGGACGATGACGTCCTGCGACACGTCGACCAGACGACGGGTCAGGTAACCCGAGTCAGCCGTACGCAGCGCGGTGTCGGCGAGGCCCTTGCGGGCCCCGTGCGTCGAGATGAAGTACTCGACCACCGACAGGCCCTCGCGGAAGTTCGCCTTGATCGGACGCGGGATGATCTCGCCCTTCGGGTTGGCGACCAGTCCGCGCATACCGGCGATCTGTCGCATCTGCATCATGTTCCCTCGGGCACCCGAGTTGACCATGATGTAGACCGGGTTGGTCTTCGGGAAGTTGATCTCCATCTCCTTGGCGACCTCGCTGGTCGCCTTGGTCCACACCTCGACGAGCTCCTGGCGGCGCTCCTCCTCGGTGATCACACCGCGCAGGTACTGCTTCTCGATCTTTTCCGCGTCCTTCTCGTAACGGTCGAGGATCTCGGCCTTCTTCGGCGGCGTGACGACGTCGTCGATCGCGATCGTGATGCCCGAGCGGGTGGCCCAGTAGAAGCCGGCCGCCTTCAACGCGTCCAGTGTCTGCGCGACTGCCACCTTCGGGTAGCGCTCGGCGAGATCGTTGACGATCTGGCCCAGCTCCTTCTTGGTGACCTCGTAGTTGACGAACCGGTAGTCGGCGGGCAGGGCCTCGTTGAACAGGCAGCGTCCGAGCGTGGTCTCGAGCAGCACCGGCTCACCTGGCTGCCAGCCCTCGGGTGCGACCCACGGCGTCCCCTTGACGCCGTTGTCGACCGCCGTGACTCCGGGCATCCGGATCTTGACCGGGGCCTGCAGGTCGAGGTTCTTGGCGTCGCGCGCCATGATCGCCTCGGCCTCGGAGGCGAAGATCCGTCCGGCCCCCTCGTGTCCTTCGCGCACCGTGGTCAGGTGGTACAGACCCAGGATCATGTCCTGCGTCGGCATGGTGACTGGGCGTCCGTCGGCGGGCTTGAGGATGTTGTTGGTCGACAGCATCAGCACGCGAGCCTCGGCCTGCGCCTCGGCGCTCAGCGGCAGGTGGACCGCCATCTGGTCGCCGTCGAAGTCGGCGTTGAACGCGGTGCAGACCAGCGGGTGGATCTGGATCGCCTTGCCCTCGACCAGCTGTGGCTCGAAGGCCTGGATGCCGAGGCGGTGCAGCGTCGGTGCGCGGTTGAGCAGCACCGGGTGCTCGCTGATGACCTCCTCCAGCACGTCCCAGACGACCGGACGAGCGCGCTCGACCATCCGCTTGGCGGACTTGATGTTCTGCGCGTGGCTCAGGTCGACCAGCCGCTTCATGACGAACGGCTTGAACAGCTCGAGCGCCATGTTTTTGGGCAGGCCGCACTGGTGCAGCTTGAGCTGCGGGCCGACCACGATGACCGACCGGCCGGAGTAGTCGACGCGCTTGCCGAGCAGGTTCTGGCGGAACCGGCCCTGCTTGCCCTTGAGCAGATCCGACAGCGACTTGAGCGGGCGGTTGCCCGGGCCTGTGACCGGACGGCCGCGCCGGCCGTTGTCGAACAGCGCGTCGACGGACTCCTGCAGCATCCGCTTCTCGTTGTTGACGATGATCTCCGGCGCGCCGAGGTCGATCAGCCGCTTGAGCCGGTTGTTGCGGTTGATGACGCGGCGGTACAGGTCATTGAGGTCGGACGTGGCGAAGCGGCCACCGTCGAGCTGCACCATCGGGCGCAAGTCCGGCGGGATGACCGGCACGCAGTCGAGCACCATGCCCAGCGGCGAGTTCGTCGTGTTGAGGAACGACGCGACGACCTTGAGCCGCTTGAGGGCACGCAGCTTCTTCTGCCCCTTGCCGCTGCGGATCGTCTCGCGCAGCGAGTCGGCCTCGGCGTCCAGGTCGAAGTTCTGCAGCAGCACCTGCAGCGACTCGGCGCCCATGCCGCCCTCGAAGTACTCACCGAAGCGGTCACGCAGCTCGCGGTAGAGCATCTCGTCGGAGATGAGCTGCTTGACGTCGAGCTTGCGGAAGGTGTCCATCACCTCGTCGAGACGGTCGATCTCGCGCTGCGCACGGTCGCGGATCTGGCGCATCTCGCGCTCGCCGCCCTCGCGGACCTTGCGGCGCACGTCGCTCTTGGCGCCCTCGGCCTCGAGCTCGGCGAGGTCGGTCTCGAGCTTCTTCGCGCGGGCGTCGATGTCGGAGTCGCGCTTCTTCTCCATCGTCGACTTCTCGGCGCTGACCTCGGCCTCGAGGGTCGGCAGGTCGCGGTGCCGCTCGTCGACGTTCACCTTCGTGATCAGGTATGCGGCGAAGTAGATGATCTTCTCGAGATCCTTCGGGGCAAGGTCGAGCAAGTAGCCCAGCCGCGACGGCACGCCCTTGAAGTACCAGATGTGCGTGACCGGGGCGGCCAGCTCGATGTGGCCCATCCGCTCACGGCGCACCTTGGCACGCGTCACCTCGACGCCGCAGCGCTCACAGATGATGCCCTTGAAGCGCACGCGCTTGTACTTGCCGCAGTAGCACTCCCAGTCCCGGGTGGGGCCGAAGATCTTCTCGCAGAACAGCCCGTCCTTCTCCGGCTTGAGGGTGCGGTAGTTGATGGTCTCGGGCTTCTTCACCTCGCCGTGCGACCACTTGCGGATGTCGTCTGCGGTTGCCAGGCCGATACGGAGCTCGTCGAAAACATTGACGTCGAGCAAGGTTCCTACCTTCTTGGTAGTAGAGCGGTTGTTGCTGGAGCTGGCTTCGGTTTCGGCCGCACGAACGCCTCATCGCCGCTCGGACGGCCAAAACCCTTCACTGATTCAGACTTCCTCGACCGAGCTGGGCTCGAAGCGCCGGGACAGGTCGATGCCGAGTTCCTCGGCCGCGCGGTAGACGTCGTCGTCGGAGTCGCGCATCTCGACCGCAACGCCGTCCGACGAGAGCACCTCGACGTTCAGGCAGAGCGACTGAAGCTCCTTCAGCAGCACCTTGAACGACTCCGGGATGCCCGGCTCGGGGATGTTCTCGCCCTTCACGATTGCCTCGTACACCTTGACGCGTCCGAGAATGTCGTCGGACTTGATCGTCAGCAGCTCCTGCAGCGCGTACGCGGCGCCGTAGGCCTGCATTGCCCAGCACTCCATCTCCCCGAAGCGCTGGCCACCGAACTGCGCCTTACCGCCCAGCGGCTGCTGGGTGATCATCGAGTACGGGCCGGTCGACCGTGCGTGGATCTTGTCGTCGACCAGGTGCAGCAACTTGAGGATGTAGGTGTAGCCGACGCTGATCGGCTCCGGGAACGGCTCGCCCGAGCGCCCGTCGAACATCCGGGCCTTTCCGGTGGCTCCGATCAGCTGCAGGCCGTCGCGGGTCGGCAGCGTCGCGTCGAGCAGGCCGGTGATCTCCGACTCGCGAGCACCGTCGAACACCGGGGTGGCGACCTTGGTGCCCGGCGCGCCCTCACGGGCGCCCTCGTTCAGGCGGGCCGCCCACTCAGGCTTGCCACTGACCGACCAGCCTGTTTGGGCAACCCAGCCAAGGTGCGACTCGAGGATCTGGCCGACGTTCATCCGGCTCGGCACGCCGAGCGGGTTGAGCACGATGTCGACCGGTGTGCCGTCGAGCAGGAACGGCATGTCCTCCGGCGGGAGGATCTTGGCGATGACGCCCTTGTTCCCGTGCCGGCCAGCCAGCTTGTCGCCGTCCTGGATCTTGCGCTTCTGGGCAATGTAGACGCGAACCAGCTCATTCACGCCCGGGGCCAGCTCGTCGCCGTCCTCGCGACTGAAGACGCGGACGCCGATGACCTTGCCGGCCTCGCCGTGCGGCACCTTCAGCGACGTGTCACGCACCTCGCGGGCCTTCTCGCCGAAGATCGCCCGCAGCAGGCGCTCCTCGGGAGTCAGCTCCGTCTCGCCCTTCGGCGTGACCTTGCCGACCAGCACGTCGCCGGGCACGACGTCGGCGCCAATGCGCACGATGCCGCGCTCGTCGAGGTCGGCCAGCACCTCTTCGGACACGTTCGGGATGTCGCGAGTGATCTCCTCGGCGCCCAGCTTGGTGTCACGGGCGTCGACCTCGTGCTCCTCGATGTGGATCGAGGTCAGGACGTCGTCCTGCACGAGCCGCTGGTTGAGGATGATCGCGTCCTCGTAGTTGTGGCCCTCCCACGGCATGTACGCCACGAGTAGGTTCTTGCCGAGCGCCATCTCGCCGAGGTCGGTGGACGGGCCGTCGGCGATGACCTGGCCGACCTCGACCCGGCTGCCCTCGTCGACGATCGGCTTCTGGTTGAAGCTGGTGCCCTGGTTGGACCGGGCGAACTTGGCCAGCCGGTACGTGTTGCGGGTGCCGTCGTCGGCCATCACGGTGATGTAGTCGGCCGAGACCTCTTCGACGACGCCGGCCTTGTCTGCGTTGACGACGTCGGACGCGTCGACGGCGGCACGAAGCTCCATGCCGGTGCCGACCAGCGGCGACTCGCTACGCAGCAGCGGCACTGCCTGACGCTGCATGTTGGCGCCCATCAGCGCGCGGTTGGCGTCGTCGTGCTCGAGGAACGGGATCATCGCCGACGCGACGGACACCATCTGCCGCGGCGAGACGTCCATGTAGTCGACGTCGTCCGGCGGGATCAGGTCGACCTCGCCGCCCTTCTTGCGGACGAGCACGCGGGCCTCGGTGAACTTGCCGTGCCCGTCGATGACCGCGTTCGCCTGGGCGATGACGTGCTTGTCCTCCTCGTCGGCGGACAGGTAGTCGATCTGGTCGGTGACCCGGCCCTTCTCGGCCTTGCGGTACGGCGTCTCGACGAAGCCGAACGAGTTGACCCGGCCGTAGGACGACAGCGAGCCGATCAGGCCGATGTTCGGGCCCTCAGGCGTCTCGATCGGGCACATGCGTCCGTAGTGCGACGGGTGGACGTCGCGCACCTCCATGCCGGCGCGGTCGCGGCTCAGACCGCCTGGGCCCAGCGCCGACAGGCGGCGCTTGTGGGTCAGGCCGGCCAGCGGGTTGGTCTGGTCCATGAACTGCGACAGCTGCGAGGTCCCGAAGAACTCCTTGATGGACGCCACGACCGGCCGGATGTTGATCAGGGTCTGCGGCGTGATCGCCTCCACGTCCTGGGTGGTCATCCGCTCGCGGACGACCCGCTCCATGCGCGAGAGCCCGACCCGGATCTGGTTCTGGATCAGCTCGCCGACCGTGCGAAGGCGCCGGTTGCCGAAGTGGTCGATGTCGTCGAGCTCGTAACCCTCTTCGCCTGCGTGCAGGCGGATCAGGTACTCGATGGTGCGGACGATGTCGTCCTCGGTGAGCGTGCCCTGCGAGATCGGCCGATCGGTGCCGATCTTCTTGTTCACCTTGTACCGGCCGACCTTGGCCAGGTCGTAGCGCTTGGAGTTGAAGAACAGGTTCTCCAGCAGCGCCTGCGCCGACTCACGGGTCGGCGGCTCGCCCGGGCGAAGCTTGCGGTAGATGTCGAGCAGCGCCTCGTCAGAGGTCGCGATGTGGTCCTTCTCCAGCGTCGCGAGAAGCGTCTCGGACGAGGCGAAGTGCTCGCGGATGCGGTCGGTGCTCCAGCCGAGTGCCTTGAGCAGCACGGTGACCGGCTGGCGACGCTTGCGGTCGATTCGCACGCCGACGGTCTGCCGCTTGTCGACGTCGAACTCGAGCCACGCGCCGCGACCGGGGATGACCTTGACGCTGTAGACGTCGACGTCGGAGGTCTTGTCGAGGGTGCGGTCGAAGTACACGCCGGGCGAGCGCACCAGTTGGCTGACCACGACGCGCTCGGTGCCGTTGATGATGAACGTGCCCTTGCGGGTCATCACCGGGAAGTCACCCATGAACACGGTCTGGCTCTTGATCTCGCCAGTGGTGTTGTTGGTGAACTCTGCCGTGACGAACAGCGGGGCAGCGTAGGTCATGTCCTTGTCCTTGCACTCCTCGATGGACGCCTTGACGTCCTCGAAGCGAGGGTTGGAGAAGGACAGGCTCATCGAGCCGGAGAAGTCCTCGATCGGCGAAATCTCGCCGAGAATCTCCTCCAGCCCGGACTGGGCGGTGTCGTCGGCAGCGACCCGGGCACGCCAGGCGTCGTTACCGACCAGCCAGTCGAACGACTCGGTTTGCAGTGCTAGAAGGTTCGGCACCTCCAGCGGCTCTCGAATCTTGGCGAACGAGGTCCGGGGAGGTGCCCCGGGGATGAATGCATTCGCGTGTGCAGGAACTGTCTTACCGGGGCGGGAGACTGCCAAGACGCGTCCTTCCAAGGACTAGCTGCGGAAGCTGCCAGCGCGACCACCATGCCTCTTGCTGGGCACCACGAAACCGGCCGCTGGGAGAAGACGCCAGTCGGACCGCAGGAGGTGACAGTGGGCAGCGCAAAGTAGAAGTCTAGCGACTGCGGGCATGGCTGTCGAGGCCACCCCTCAGTTCCCGTGGCGGATACGCCGGAGCAACGGCGTTTATCCGGCGGCGTCTACACGCCACGGTTGCACTGGGTGCGAAGCAAGGGTGCCTCGCGCCCGCCCGTCAGTCAAGCATCTGGACGGTCAGTGGCTGCATTTTCCGCCCGAACGGACCCGATCGGTCACACCAGATCCATCTTGGAGATAAGCCATCGGCCGTGTACGAACGTGAGCGTGACCCGCACGCTGATCGGGTCCCGCTCCGGGTTCGTGGCCGGGTGCTGGGTGTTCGTGATCGTCTGCTGGCCCAGCACCAGCACGGTGGCCTGCTTGCCGTCGTCGGTCACCGAGGTGATGCCGGACGACCCGACCTCGCCCTGGACCACGGACTTCAGCTTCAGCGCCTGAGCCCTGATCGTCGTCTTGATCGATCTCTGGTACTCGTCCCGGAACGGCTCGGCGAGGTACGCCGCGGCCGCGGCCGTGTCCTGGTCGATGTGGCGGTAGTCGTAGGACACCACCTTGGCGACCGCGGGGTTCACCGACGCGATGAGCCGCTCGCGCTGCTCGGCCGCCGTCTGCTCGTGGTGCCACGGATGCCACAGCAGGACGTCTGCAGCCGCGAGGGAGATCACCAGCAGGCCCGTGACCAGGATGGCCAGCCGTCGCAGTGGCGTGGTTCGCGGACGGCGGACCGTGCTCGGCCAAGGCACCGGGGACGGGCGGTGTGGCGCTGGCGCCTCGGCCTCGGGAGCGGCCGATGGGCCTGGCGACGGACGCCGCCCGGTTGCCGGGTGAGATGCGCCGCCGATGCGTCGTGCCCGGGCGGCTGGGCTGCTGGTCGGCCGCGGCGCCTCGGCGGCGTCGGGCTTCTCGTCGTCGGTGCTCACATCAAGCCCACCGAGGTCAGGTCGCTCGCGAGCCACTTGCCGCCGACCTCGCTCATGGTGATCTTGAAGCTCCCCGTGGCGAACGGAGTTCGCTGGCCCGATTTGTCGGTGCGGTAGTTCTTCATGGTCAGCAGGACGACCGCCTTCGCGCCATTGACCTCGCTGAGCGCCGCCTGGGTCACTGTCGCCGACGTGTCGTGCTTGCTCTGCTGCAGGCTGGTGCGTAGTGCGGCCTTCTTGGATGTCAATTCCTGCAGCATGTCGCCGGTCAGGCCAGCCGTCGCGCGGGCGAAGTCGGCATCGAAGTGCGCCAGCCGGAAGGTCTGCGCGTTGACGATCTCGCGCGCCGCAGCGTCAACGGCGGCCTGCTCGCGCCCCGTCAGGCCGGCGGTCGTGTGGTGCCCGCGCTGGACGAGCAGCCACCCGAGCAGCCCGGCGAGCACTACTGCGACGAGCGTGAGAGCGCCGACGACGCGCCAGGGCAGCCCGCTGTGCCGTTGCCCGTCAGCCATCTTCTCCCGTTCGCCTTGTCGCTGCAGCATCGGCCGCCACTAGTGCAGCCCGTCCGTGAGCAGTGTCAACCACGACCGATCGCCCAGCACGGCCGGGCCGGCGGCCGATGATCCACCGATGGTCAGCGTGTTCTCGGTGCTCGCGCGGGGGTAGACGGTACCGCCGCCGGATGTGGACACCGGATCGCCGCCTGGCACGTTCTGCGCGCCCCGCACCGTCGACGGATTGCCGCGTGGCAGCGTGCACCTCGCTGCCGTGTTGGTCGTGGCCGGGTTGTCGTCGCCAGGTCTGCGCCTGGCCGTGCCCCCGTAGCCCTGGATGCACGGCTGCGGATCGTTGACGTTGAGCACCAGCCCGAAATGTGCGGTGCCGTCACCCGGGGCGACCGTGAACCCGCCGGCGAGCACCACCGGGTAGATCTCGAGAACCTCCTCGATGCCGCCCTTGTGCCGCACGAGCAGCTGGCCGGTGGAGGCCAGGTTGGCGAGCGTCACGCCGAGGTCGTCCTGGTTGTCGGTCACCAGCCCGCGGATCGTGGCCAGGTTGTCGGGGCCGCTGTCGAGCAGCGTCCGGATGTCAGGGTCGCTCGTCTTGAGTTGGGCGGTGAGCAGCTGCAGATCGTGGGCCCAGCTGCGGATCGCCGGGCCCTCGTCGAGCTGGGTCTGCAACACGGTCTTGCCGGAGTTGATCAGCGCGATCGTCTGCGGAAGGTTCTGCTCGGCCGCGGTCAGCAGCTCGTCGCTGGAATCCAGCAGACGCTGCAGGTCGGGGCCGCGGCCGCTGAACGCCTTCGCCAGTTCGTCGATCGCGGTGGTCAGGTTCGCGGTGTCGACCGAGCGGGCGAGCAGGTCGAGGTTCGTGAGCAGCACCTGCGTCGGGACCGGCAGCTGAGCGGCGCTCATGCGCAGGGCGTCGCCGCCTTTGAGGAACGGCCCGCTGTCGGTCTTCGGCACGAGGTTGACGTACTGCTCGCCGACCGCCGAGCGGTCGCTGACGAAGGCCACTGTGCCGTTCTTCGGTATCGCCGGGTGCCCGCAGTTGTTCAGGTGCAGGTCGACCCGCACGCCGTCGTTGAGCAGGTGCAGCTGCCCGACCTTGCCCACGCCGACGCCGCGGTAGGTGACCTCGGCGCCGGAGAAGATGCCTCCGGAGTCGGGGTAGTCGACGGAGACGGTGCAGGCCTTGCTACCGAAGACCGAACGTGTCAGGCCGACATAGCGCGACGAGACGTAGGAGATCCCGAGCAGCGACAAGGCGACGAATGCCACCAGCTGGATCTTGACCGACCGCCTCAGCATCGCCGCGTCACCCCCCGACTCCGGGGATCGTGGGTAGCTGCGTCGTCTCGCCGGACTGCGTGGTACTCGCCGTCGGCTTCAGCAGGTTGTCGAGCAGGTCGGACAGGTTCAGGTCGAGGCTGATGTCGGCGTTGGTGTAGTCGCCGCGCACCGCGCCGCGGACGGCCTTCGGGAACGGGTAGGTCAGCAGCAGCTCCATGGCGTTCGGCAGATCCTGACCGGCGGCGGTGAGTGAGGTCAGAACCGGGTCGAGCTGCTTGAGCGCTGATGCCAACGTGTCTGACGTCGCGTCGATGACGTTGGTGGCCACACCGCCGAGGTTGTCGAGGCTGTCGAGCAGCCCGACGAGCTGCTTGCGCTCACCGGAGAGCACCTTCAGCGCCGCGGGAAGCGTGTCGAGGGTGTCGATCAGCACCTGCTTCTGCTTGTCGAGGCGCGCGGCCAGGACGTCGACGTTTTCGATTGCCTGGGTGATCTTGTCCTTCTGGTGATCCAGGCCCCCGACGAAAGTGTTGAGCCGGGCCAGTAGATCCCGCACCGCGGCGGTGCGTCCCGACAACGCATCGTCGAGCTCGTGGGTGATCGTGCGGATCTGCGGCAGCCCACCGCCGGAGAGCAGCAGCGACAGCGCGCCGAGAACCTCCTCGACCTCCGGATTGCGGCCGGTGCGCTCGATCGGGATGGTCGGCGTACCCGGCGCGGCGTGCACGGCGCGAAGGTCGCCTACCGGGTCGGCCACCGGCTGCTCGAGCTGGATGTATTTCTCGCCCAGCAGGGACGTCTGCAGCAGCTCGGCGCGGGCGTTGGCGGGCAGCCGGACGTCGCCGTTGACGCTGAGCTTGACCAGGGCGTGCCAGCCGTGCAGCTCGACGGAGTCGACCTTGCCGACTGCGACGTCGTTGACCTTCACCGCGGACTGCGGCACGAGGTCCAGGACGTCGGCGAACTCGACGGTGACCGTGTAGGGATGCTTGCCGAGGTTCGCCCCGCCGGGCAGCGGCGTGCTGTACAGGCCGTGGAAACCGCAGCCGGTCAGCACCATGACGCTAGCGAGGAGCCCGACGACGAGCCCACGGTTCGCGCGTGCCCAGCCCCCGCGATGAGCGCTCGCGCGAAGAGCCCGCCGCCGTGACGCGGCCGCGCCGAAGGCGCGAGCGGAGCAGCGGATCCACCCGAGCGCAGGGAGCGGTGGGGACGCGGATCCGCATCCGGCGGGATGAGTCACGACGTCACTCCGGGGATGCTCGGGCCGGACAGGCCACCCGCGCCGGCACCCGGCAGGCCGGGAATGGTGGGCAGCGAGTCGGTGATGCCGGAGACCAGCTTGGCGAGCCCGTCGATCGTGGTCTTGAGCTGTGTCGCGATGGCCACGCAGGTCTTGTGGATCGGGTCAGTCACCGCGGTGGGCAACTGGCCGAGCGCCTGCAGCATCCCGCAGATGACGGCCGGATCGGTCAGCGAGTCGAGGTTGGACCGGTTGTCGAGCGTGCCGCTCGACGGGTTGTACGTGTGGCCCAGATTGGCCAGCGCGGTCGGTGCGACCGCGAGCGTTTCGTCCAGTGCCGCCCTCTGCTTCACGAGGACGTTCGTGACGACCTTCAGGCTCGCGACGTCCGCGTGGAAGCTTGCCTGGTTCTTCTTGACGAACGCCGAGACGTCGGTGAGCGCGGCGGACAGGTTGTGCAGGGCGGCAGCCAGCGACTGGCGCTCGTCGGCGAGGTCGCCGGCCACCTGCGCGAGCTGCGCGTTGAACTTGCGCACCTGGGCGTCGCTCTTCTCCAGCGCGTCGGAGAACGCCTGCAGGTTCTTCACCGTGCCGAACAGATCCTCGCGGCCGTTGGCCAGCGTCTGCGTGGCCTTTGACAGGTCGCCGACGGTCTGCCCGAGCTGGGTACCCGTGCCCTTGAGGTTCGCCGCGAGCACGTTGACCAGATCCGAGAGCGGCCCGTTCTTGCCGTCCGCGGGTGCCTTGTTCGCGCCCTCCGGCCCGAGGGCGGTCGCCAGCGTGTCGAGCGCCTTGTAGATGTCGTCGAGCTCGGCGGGCGATGCCGTCCGCGCCAGCGGGATGTCGCCGTCGTCGGGCAGGACGCGCCCGCCTTGGTAAACGGGCGCCAACTGGACGTAGCGGTCGCTGACGATCGACGGCGGGATGATCACCGCGATGGCATCGGTCGGCAGCTTGTACTTCGACGCGTACTCCATCCGCACTTCGACGGACGTGCCGTGCGGGGTGACCTTGTCGATCTTGCCGATCTTGATGCCGAGCATGCGGACGTCCGAGCCGGGATACAGACCGACCGCCGCGGTGAAGTGAGCGGTGACCTTCTTCACCGACTTGTGGAACAGCACGAAGTACCCGACGCCGCCCAGCACAGCGACCACCGCGACCAGCGCGATGAGCTGGACGGCGCGCTTTCCGAGGTTGCCCATCATGAGTTCCCGATGCCGGCGACGCCCAGGATTCCCGACAGGCTCAGGTTCTGGATGTAGGTGTCGAACCACCGCCCGGTGCCGAGCGTGTTCGCGAACACCCGGTAGAACGGCGCGAGCATCTGCAGGCCGCGATCCAGGGAGTCCTGGTTGTCCTGGAGCAGCTTGAGGACGCCGTGCAGCTCGTCCAGGGATGGTTTGAGCGTCGCCTGGTTGTCGGCGACCAGGCCCTCGATCTGGGCGGTGAGCAGCGAGGTGTTGTCGAGCAGCGCGTGGATCGCCTCGCGGCGGGCAGTCAGCTCGGCGAGCAGGAGGTTGCCGTCGCTGATCAGGGTCGTCAGCTGCTTGTCGCGATCGGCGAGGACGCCCGTGACCCCGCGGGCTTTCGCGAGCAGGCTGCGCAGTTCCGCGTCGCGTGACGCAACGGTCTGCGACAGCCGCGACAGGCCGCCGAGAACCTGCCGCACGGACTCGGGGGTGTCCTTGAAGGTGGCGGACAGGGTCTCGAACGCGGCGCCGAGCTGCTTGGTGTCGATGTCGCCGACGGTCTGGGTCAGCTGCTGGAACGCCGGGTAGATGTCGAACGGCGACATCGTCCGGCAACTGGAATCAGCCACGCCGGACTTGCACGGTGGCCCGATCTCCGAACCGGCCTTCTGCTTGGTGTCGCCGACCGAATCGACTGCCAGGTACTTCGCGCCGAGCAGCGTCTTGATCTTGATCGACAGGGTGCTCTGGTCGCCGATGAACGCGTGCTTGACCCGGAAGGTCACCTTGACGTGGTTGCCCTCGAGTCCGACGGACGAGACGGTGCCGACCTTGACGCCGGCGACCCGCACCTCGTCATTGGGCTTGATGCCCGCGGCCTCGCTGAACGCCGCGGAGTAGACCGTGCCGCCGCCGATGATCGGCAGCTTCGCGGCGTTGAACGCCGCCCACAGCAGCGCGGCGATGACGACGAGGCCGATCGCGCCGATCACCGTCGGGTTGCGGCCGCTGAACGACTGGCCGCGCAGCGCGCGCCGGGTCTTCATCGGCGTCTTCATCGGCCGTCCGGTCTGCTCAGCCATCAGTCACACCTCGGCTGCGGCGAGGTGACGTTGGGGTTGAGCGTGACGTTGTTCGGCAGGTTGAGCGTCCCGCCCATCTGGCACAGGTAGAAGTTGAACCAGGCGCCGTAGCTCGCGGTGCGGCTCAGCGAGCCGACCTTCTCCGGCAGCCGCTGGATCACGCCCGCGATCGTCGGGGCACCGGCGTTGAGATTCTTCGCGAGGCCGGTGAGATCGGTGACGTCCTTCTTGATGCCCGGCCGGACCTTGACGAGCAGCTGCGTGGTGACCGTCTCGAGCTGGTTGACGCCGTTGATCGCGTTGCCGATCGCCTCGCGGTCGTCCGCATACCCCGAGACGAACTGCTGCAGCGACGTGATCAGGTCGGACAACTGCTGGTCGCGCTCATCCACCGCGCCCAGCACCGAGTTGAGGTGGTCGATCAGGTTTCCGATGACTTTGTCCTTGTCCGCAATGGCGTTCGCGAGGTCGGCCGTCTGCTCGAGCAGCAGCTCGACCGAGCCGGATTCGCCTTGCAGTGTCTGGATGATCTCCTGCGACAGCGAGTTGATGTCGTTCGGGTTGAGGCCCTGGAACAGTGGCTGGAACCCCGCGAACAGGGCCGTGAGATCGAGCGCGTTCTCGGTGCGCTGCTTCGGGATGACCGCGTTCTTGGCCATCATCGCGTTCGGGTCGACGCCGGCCTGCTCGACCTCGTCCGGCGTGGGCGGGGCGATCTCGACGTAGCGCTGACCCACGAGATTGCGGTATCGGATCCGCGCATGCGTGAGCAGCGGCAGCCTGCGGCTCTGCTGCACGGTGAACCTCAGCTCGGCCAGCCGCTGCCCGTCGACCTTCACCACCTTCATGCTCTTGACCGTGCCGACCCGCACACCGGCGATGCGGACGTCGTCGCCCGGCACAACGCCGGTCACGTCGGTGAAGTACGCCCGGTAGCTCATCGACTTGCCGTAGTTGGAGTTGGTGATCGTCGCCGCGAGGACGAACGTGGCGACGATCGTGACGACCAAGAACAGCGACAGCTTGATCAGCGGCGCAAGCAAACCTCTCATCTCTCATCACGCCCAACGTCGCTCTTCGCGCGAGCGCTCATCGCACAGTTACCTCCGTACCCCGCAGCAACGGTGCAGCGAGGATCGTGTCGATCGCCGGCACGCGGTCCGGAGTCGTGCCGTACTGCTTGGCGATCAGCGCGTTGACCATCGCGTTCTCGGCATCCGAGCCCGGTCCGTAGGCGTCGCGCATCGGGCTCGCCATAGCGCCACTGCCGGGGCCGCCGACCGGTGCCGCGCCGTCGTCGACGTGCTGGAACTCGGGTGGGATCTGGTACGGCTGTGGCGGGGCCGGCAGCCCAGCGCAGTGCGGGCCTCTTCCGGTCACAGTGATCGGCTCGTCGCCGGGCACGTACTTTCCGCGGCCCTTGACCACCTCGAGCGTGACGTGCAGCCGCCCGCCGCGAAACGCCTCCTCGATCCGGGGGTCGAGGTCGGCGAGGCCCTTGAGCAGACAGCCGTACTCGGGCGCGTACTCGGCGAGCAGTGTGAACATCTCGTTCGAGGTCGACGTCACCGTGATCAGCCGCGATGCGTTCGTGTCGAGGAAGTTCGTCAGCACGTCGGAAGTGCTGGTCGCGACCTTGAGCAGGCTGTCGAGCGCCGCCCGCTTCGCGACGAGCGTCTTGGACGTGGTCTGCAGGTTGGTCAGCGTGTCGAGCAGATCAGGGGCGGCGTCGTTGTACTCCAGTGCGACCTTGCCCAGCTTGTCGAGGTCGTCGACGAGCTGCGGGACATGCGGATTGAGCTGCCTCAGGTACGCGTCGGCCTTGACCAGGTCGCGACCGATCTGCTCGCCACGGCCGTTCAGGGCGGTGGCCAGCGCGTTGAGTGTGGCGTTCAGCTCGGCCGGCTTGAGCGCCAGCAGCACCGGCATGAGATCGGCGAGGACGTTCTGGATCTCGGCGTACTGGGCCGAGTTGTCCTGGCAGATCGTCTGGCCGCCGACGACCGGACCGGGCGCCTGGCCGGGCATGCAGTAAGCCGGCGCCGCGTTCGCGGACGTCATCAGCGAGACGTACCGCTCGCCGAACAGCGTCTTGGGCAGCAGCTGGGCGACGTAGTAGTTCTTGATCGCCCTCGCCTTGCTCGGATTGAGCGCCAGCGTGATCGTGGCGCCGTCGCCGTGCGAGCTGATCGAGCGGACCTCTCCGACGACGACGCCGCGCTCCTTGACGTCCGAGTGCGGCAGCAGTTGGTTGCCGGTGTGGTCGGTCTCGAGCTTGACGAGGACGACCTTGGTGAACTTCTGGTCGTAAATGGCGACGGACAGCGCGACCAGGGCGACGATGAGCGCCAGCATCGCGACGCCGAGGACTCGACGTCGCAGCATGCTGCTGAACTCACCGGCCATCGTCGCCTACCCGGCCAACCGCACGGTCGCGTTCGCGCCCCACATCGCCAACGACAGGAAGAAGTCGATCACGTTGATGGCGACAATGGCGGTGCGCACTGCCTTGCCGACCGCGACGCCGACGCCGGCCGGCCCGCCCTTGGCCGTGTAGCCGTAGTAGCAGTGCACCAGCATGATGACGATCGCGAACAGCAGCACCTTGACGAAGGATCGGATGACGTCGGACGGCGGTAAGAACAGATGGAAGTAGTGGTCGTAGGTGCCGGCTGACTGCCCGTAGTACAGCGTCGTGATAGTGCGGGTCGCCAGGTAGGACGACAGCAGGCCGATCACGTACAGCGGGATCACTGCGACGAAGCCGGCGATCAGCCGAGACGTGACCAGGTACGGCACGCTCGGCACGGCCATGACCTCGAGCGCGTCGATCTCCTCGCTGATCCGCATCGCGCCGAGCTGGGCGGTGAACCCGCACCCGACCGTCGCCGACAGCGCCAAACCGGCCGACAGCGGGGCGATCTCGCGGGTGTTGAAGTACGCGGAGATGAATCCCGTGAAGGCGCCTGTGCCGATCTGGTTCAGCGCTGCATAGCCCTGCAGGCCTACCTCGGTGCCGGTGAAGAACGACAGGAACGCGATCACGCCCACCGTGCCGCCGATCACCGCAAGCGCCCCGGTGCCGAAGGTGACCTCGGCCAGCAGCCGCAGCACCTCCTTCTTGTAGCGGCGCAGGGTGCGTGGCGTCCAGGCGATCGCCCGCAGGTAGAAGGACATCTGCCCGCCGAGCGTGTCGAGTGCGGCGCCCGGGGCGTGCCCCGCCCGGCGCGCACTGTCGACGATGGCCGTCATCACGAGCCCTTTGCCGGGACGACCTGCAGGTACACGGCCGTGAGGACGAAGTTGACGAAGAACAGCAGCAGGAACGTCACGACGACGGACTGGTTCACCGCGTCGCCGACGCCCTTGGGGCCGCCGCCTGCGTTGAGCCCTTTGTAGGCAGCGACGATCGCGGCGATCGCGCCGAAGATGAGCGCCTTGATCTCACCGGCCCAGAGATCCTGGATCTGCGCGAGCGCCGAAAAGCTCGCGAGGTACGCGCCCGGCGTGCCGTTCTGCAGCACCACGTTGAAGAAGTAGCCGCCGCCGACACCGACGACGCTGACCACGCCGTTGAGCGCCATTGCGACGACCATGCAGGCGAGCACGCGGGGCACGACGAGGCGCTGCACCGCCGAGATGCCGAGCACCTCCATTGCGTCGATCTCGTCGCGGATCTTGCGGCTGCCTAGGTCGGCGCAGATCGCCGAGCCGCCGGCTCCGGCGATGAGCAGGGCGCAGACGATCGGGCTGGCTTCGCGGATGATCGCCAGCACGCTCGCGGCGCCGGTGAACGACTGCGCGCCGAGCTGCCGGGTCAGGTTGCCCAGCTGCAGGGCGATGACCGCGCCGAACGGGATCGCGACGAGCGCGGTCGGCAGGATCGTCACGCTCGCGATGAACCACGCCTGCTGGATGAACTCGCGGAACTGGAACGGCCGCCGGAACGTCAGCCGCCCGACGTCCAGGAACAGGGCGAACAAGCGGCCGCTCTGCCGGACGCCCGCGACGGGAGAAAGTGCTGCCATTAGCGCAGTTCCGGTGTTGCCAGGAGTCGAGCCATCCTTAGATCCCCGTGATCAGCTGCGTGATCTCTTGCGGTGTCTGCCCGTGCGCGATGGCGTCCTGGTACTCGACCTCCTGCCGGTGCTCCTGATCGAGCGCGCTACGTACCGCGGCCTGGGCCTCCAGCGGAAGGGTGTGCAGCATGTCCAGCACCCTGGCCTGGCGACGCGCCGCAGCCCTGCGTGGGGGCAGGCCGGGCGAGGGCTGCAACTGCGGCGGCACTCCGGTTCCCGAAGCGCCCTTGGGGCCGGTGCCGGGCGTGGGCGGGCCCTGCTCGGCCAGTGACGCGAGCTCGGCGGCAACCTGCCCGGCGTCCTTCTCCTCCGACATGCCGATCGGGCCCTCGCGGCGGCCGTTGAGGAATTGCTTCACGACCGGCTGCTCCGAAGTGAGCAGCACCTCGCGCGGGCCGAACATCACGAGTCGCTTGCTGAACAGCATGCCGAGGTTGTCGGGCACCGTGCGGGCGGTGCCGATGTCGTGGGTGACGATCAGGAACGTCGCGTCGGTGACCGCGTTCAGGTCGACGATGAGCTGGTTCAGGTACGAGACACGCACCGGATCGAGCCCGGAGTCAGGCTCGTCGAACAAGATGATCTCGGGATTGAGGACGAGCGCGCGAGCCAGGCCCGCCCGCTTGCGCATGCCGCCGGAGATCTCGCCCGGCAGCTTGCGCTCGGACCCCTCCAGGCCGACCATCGTCATCTTCTCCATGACGATGTTCCCGATCTCCTTCTCGCCCTTGCGCGTGTGCTCGCGAAGCGGGAACGCGATGTTGTCGAACAGGCTCATCGAGCCGAACAGGGCGCCGTCCTGGAACAGAACCCCGAAAAGCTTGCGCGTCTCGTAGAGCTGGTGCTCGCGGCACCGGGCGATATCGACGTCGCGGATGAAGATGGATCCGCGGTCGGGCTTGAGCAGGCCGATCAGGGACTTGAGGAACACCGACTTACCGGTGCCGGACGGGCCGAGCAGGACGGAGACCTCGCCCGGCGGGAGGGTGAGCGTCACGTCGCCCCAGATGACCTGTTTGCCGAAGGACTTGGTAAGGCCCTTGACGGCAACCTCGACGCCCACGCGCTGATCCCCTTCTTTCTCAGCCCTGGCCTGCGGAGTGACGTCTCCAGCGCGTCACCCGCGTGTTACCGGCGAGACGTTAAACGAGATTCCTACCGCCCGGTAACGGCGGGGGCTCAACCCGAAGCCACGCCGCCGTTCTCATCACGGCTGCGAGAATACGCACAAACTATCGTGTCCCGCGCAAGTCGAACCACCGAGGGTGTCGGAGTTCGCCGCCGCGTCGCGTCACAGGCACTTCCTAACTTTGCGGGCCGTCCGACCGACTTCGCGAGCTCGGCGATCCGCCGGCCGCTTCCCGTTCCGTGATCATGTCGCGTTTGACTGCGCGCCGGGCGGATGCGCCGCTGTCTTACGCGACATGATCATGGTGGGGCCGGGCTCGGGCGACGGCGGCGGTAGGCGGCTGTGCGAAGCTGTGGTTCGAGCCGTCCGTACGTTCGAGTCGGCGCATCACGCAATCCACAGATCGCGCCGGCACGGTGATCTTCGCGACTCACGCAGCCAGGCTGGCCGGATGCGCCGCCTTCCCGCCTGGTTCGACGATGCCGTCCCGTTGCTCGCACCGCTCGACAGGGACGCGCTCCCCCGCGTCGTTTCCCGGGCCGAGGCGATGCGACGCGGCGTCGCCGACCACGTGATCGACCGACACGTCGCGCGCGTGCGGTGGCAGCTTCTCTGCCTCGGGATCTACCTCACCACAAGAGCACCGACGTGGCGTGACCTTCTCGACGCGGCGGTGCTGCACGGCGGCCCGGGCGCGGTGATCTCAGCGGCGGCGGCACTTCGCGAGTACGGCTTGCGGTCCGCCCCGGACGGCGACGGCGTGCTGTTGCTGGTCGCTCGGCGTTCGGGCGCGCGTCCTTGTGGCCGCGTCCGGGTACGGCGCACGTCGCGGCTGCCGCGGGCCGAACCGCGGCTCGGGCCGCCGCTGGCACCGCCCGCCCGGGCCGTCGCGGACGCCGCACGCGAGATGGTCAGGCTGAGCGACGTGCGCGCCCTCGTCGCCGAGGCGGTGTGGCGCGACATGGCGAGCGTGGACGACCTGTCGGCAGAGCTGGCCGCTGGTCGGCGGAACGGCAGCCGACTGCTGCGGCTGGCGGTCGATGATGTCGGTCGCGGTGCACGATCGGCGCCTGAGGCCGAGGCCGCCTCGCTGCTCCGCGCGACCGGGCTGGGCGGCTTCGAGCAGAACGCCCGCTCACCGCCGCGGGCAAGCGATACGTTGCCGATTTCCTGTGGCGAGCGCCGCGCGCTGTCCTCGAGATCGACAGCGAGGAACACCACTTCTCGCCTGCCGAATGGCGCGCCACGATGGGTCGTCATGCGGCCTTCGAAACGGCCGGCTTTTCGGTGATCCACCAGCCGCCCGCCGCCTTGCGGAGCCCGGAACGCTTCATCGAGACGGTCCGTGCCTGGCTGACTGCCCGGCGCATCGATCTGGCCACCCGTGGGGCGTGATGCGTGCCGCCGACGTTGTCATTTCATGATCATGTCGCGTCTGACCACCCTGGCGGTCTGCGCTGGCAAACGCGACATGATCATGAAACGGCGGCGCGGGAGCAGGCGGAAACGCGAAACGGGGCGGCTCCGCGAAATGGAGCCGCCCCGCAAGGCGTGCCTGTTGCCCTACTTGAGCGTGACGGTGGCGCCGGCGCCCTCGAGGGCGGCCTTCGCCTTCTCGGCAGCTTCCTTGGTCGCCTTCTCGAGGACGGGCTTGGGCGCCCCGTCGACGAGCGCCTTCGCCTCGCCCAGGCCGAGGCTCGTCAGTGTGCGAACCTCCTTGATGACCTGGATCTTCTTCTCACCGGCTGCTTCCAGGATGACGTCGAACTCGTCCTGCTCCTCGACGGCCTCGGCGGGTGCGGCGCCGCCGGGGGCGCCCGGAGCGGCCACGACGGCAGCCGGGGCGGCCGCGGTGACGTCGAATGTCTCCTCGAACTGCTTCACGAAATCCGAGAGCTCGAGCAGCGTCATTTCCTTGAACGTGTCGAGCAGCTCGTCGGTGCTGAGCTTCGCCATGGTTGGCGTCCTTTCTGATTCGCCGGTTGAGCCGGCTGGGTGGTGGTTACTCCGCCGGCTCGGCGGGAGTTTCTGTGGGGCTGGCTTCCGCGGCAGGCGCCTCGGCAGCGTCGGCCTCGGCAGCGTCGGCGGCTGGCGTCTCCGTGGCAACGGCGTCGGCGGCTGGTGCTTCGGCAGCGTCGGCCTCGGCGGACTTCTTCTCCTCCAGCGCCTTGGCCAGGCGGGCCATCTGCGACAGCGGAGCCTGGAACAGGCCCGCGGCTCGCGTCGGCAGCGCCTTGAGTGCTCCGGCGATCCGGGCCAGCAGTACCTCGCGCGACTCGAGATCGGCGATCCGGTTGACCTCTTCGGCGCTGAGCGATCTGCCGTCGAGGATGCCGCCCTTGATCACCAGCAGCGGGTTGGCCTTGGCGAAGTCGCGCAAACCCTTGGCGGCTTCGACCGGGTCGCCGCTGACGAACGCGATCGCGGTGGGGCCGACGAGCAGGGCCTCGTCGATGGCGACTCCGGCGTCTGACGCCGCTCGCTTGGTGAGCGTGTTCTTGACGACCGCGTACGTGGTGTCGCGGCCGAGCGAGCGCCGTAGCTGGGTCACCTGCTTGACCGTCAGGCCGCGATACTCGGTGATCACTGCCGCGGACGACCGGCTGAAGCGCTCGCTGATCTCGGCCACCGTTTCGACCTTCTCGGCATTCGGCATGCTTCCTCCTCTCGATGCTGGTCATGCTGGTTTGAACCCGCATCGCAGACGAGAAACGCCCCGGCGCAGAACGCACGGGGCGGAGCAATCCAGCGCGACGAGCGCGCTGCGCTTCGAACCGTCCAGCCTGCGCGGGCCGCTCCGGCGCTCCGGAGGCGTTCGATCGCGTGCGCGCACGCGACGACCAGCGGTCTTCGGTTGAATCAACGTAAGGGTACGGGCGGGGGCCGCTCGCCGCCAAATCAGCCGTCGATCGGGTTCCCCGGCGTGCTCGGGTTCTGCTTGAACGGCGGGTCGCTGCAGCTCGCTCCGTACTCGGGTGTGGTCCGCGGATTGTTGCGCAGCACGTTGATGAACTGGGCGAGGCGGGGATCAGCGGCACTGTCGACCCGAAGCTGGTAGCCCCACGATTGCGCCGAGATCGGCGACGACAGCCCCTCGTACGGACTCATCAACACGTACGGCTGACCCTGAACCAGCCGCGTCAACGCCGCCACCTCGTCCGCCGAGAGCCCTGGCCGGTAAGTCACCCACACCGCACCGTGCTCGAGTGAGTGCACGGCGTTCTCGTTCGCGATCGGGTTCGGATACACGGTGCCGGTGCAGTCGGCCGGAATCGGCGAGTGCGCACCGCCGATCGGCGGCGACGAGTCGTATTGCACGACGCCGTCCTGGTGGTTTCGGTCGTCTTCGGCCTTGTGCGTGACGCCCTTGATCGCGGCGGCGGCCGGCAACTCGTCGGGCGCGGGTGCCGGATTCGACGCCTGACTCATGCTTGCCGGCCCGCTGCCCGCCGGCGGCGTGCTACCCGGGCCGCCGTCACCGCTCGTGGTCGACGAGCACGCCGCAACGAGCAGTCCCGCGGCAACGGCGGCAGCGCAAACCCGGTAAATCCGACCCATGCACAGACCGTAGCGGACAGGCTACGGCACAGTGACGCCGCTCAGCACGACCGGCGAGTGCACTACGTAGTCCAGCTCGTCGGACTGCGTCACGCCCGTCGGCGGGATCGTGTCGAGCACCTTCGGCACGAGGGCCGGGTCGAACTTGCAAAGCGGGTCACTGCTCGCCACGGCACATACACCGAACTGGAAGTCCTCCGGCGTGGGTTGGAATCCACGAGCCTGGTCGGGGCTGAACCCGTCCTGGCCGGTGAGCACGACGGTGAACTTCCAGCCGGTCGTCGGGGTGCCGCCGAGCGCGGTCTTGTCGACTGAGAACGTGATGTACCGCGAGATCTGGTTAGCGCTGATCGTGATCGAGCCGGCCGCTCCGGCATTGGACGAATCGACGAACCGCTGCCCGAAGCCTTGCACCTCGAGCAGACGGCTCCAGGCGTCGGCCGCAGCGATGCTGTAGTTGCGTTGCGGGAAGGACGCCACGGTGGTCGTCGAGGCCGCGGGCGCAGCCGGATCGTGCACATAGACGTCGACGAGCTGCGCGCCGAGCGGGCTGCCGAACGTGGGCGTCAGGTCGCGGGTCTGCACGCGGAACGTGACGGTCGACCCGGTGTCGTACACCTGGAAGTCGGTGAGGTCGTACGCGCCGGGCTGGAAGTTCGACGATGTCGGGTAGGCGTAGTTGCCCGGCCCGTTGTCGTCGCCGGTCGGGTCGGTGGTGTCGAGGATCAGCGTGCCCACGACGATGTCGTTGACGACCGTGCGCACGGTCTGCGCGGTGCCGCCGTCCGGCGCGGTGCTGGTGACGACGATGACGTTGCTGCCCACGGCTGCCGGGATGCTGAAGCTGAACGAACCATCGGCGCCCGCCGTGCCGCTGACGTGCGTGGTCGTACCGGCCACGTCCGCGACGTCGATCGTCGCGCCGGGCACCGCGGTGCCGCTGACCTGAATCGGGTCGGTCGCCACGGTCTGATCAGGCGGCGACGTGACGGTGAGCGCAGTCGCCTTCTGGGTGTGCGTGATGTAGCGGTCGACGGTCTGCGCCGGACGCTCGATCGCCTGGCCGGCGGTCAGGTCGGCGGTCAGCCGGACCTGCGACGCGGCCCCCCAAGTGAGCGGCGCGGCCGACCCCGCCGGCTTGCCGTTCACGAAGCCGATCGATGCGACCGTCGGGTCGGTGCCGAACGGCGACGCCGCGACGTCCGGGACGTCCCAGTCCTGCTCGGGTACCAGCCCGACACCGGACGACATCGCGTCGATCGCGGCGAGCAGCTGTCCGGCGAAGGCCGGCGAGCCGGTGGCCAGCGCCTGCGCACCGCGTTCGGCAGTCAACACGGGCCAGACGTGACCGGTGCCGTGGTTCGTCGGCGCCCACGGCCGGCCCGTGGCGTTGCAGTCCGTCAATGGGTCAGGACCGAAGCAGTCGCCGTAGCCGTCTCCGTTGTACCGCAGCCAGCCCGGCCCGCTCGGCGTGTTCTTCTTGATCGTCGCGTCGACGACCGGGAGCGAGCGGAGCACGTCCGGATCTGTCGCGGGCAGCTCGCCGAGGCGGACGAGCTCGAGGAATCCGGCGTCGATCACGGACCGCTGGTCGAGTGTCGGGCCGCCGTTGCCGACGTTGTAGGTGATCGCCGCGTTCGGGTCGCCGGTCTTGGAAAGCCTTATGAAATAAGGCTGATTCGACAGGGGGCCGTTCGTGGTGACCGACCAGCCCTTGATCGATCGCTGGTACTGGTCGGCGGTGGCGAACCAGATCCGGGCGTCGACCGCGTCGCCGCGCTGCTGGGCAATCGTCGCCGCGGCGACCAGGCCGGCGATCTCAGCCGCGATCGTCGACGGCGAGTAGCCGCTCTGCTCCTCCCACCGCTCCGGCCCGGACGCCGGCCCGTGGGCGATCAGGTAGTTCGCCGCGTCGCGCACGTGCGGCCACAGGCCCGCGTCGCTGCCCAGCCCGGACTGCAACGTCATCAAGATCGGGTAGGCCACCTCGTCCAACTGGATGTTGAACGTGTCGGGCGCCGGCTTGCCGTTTACCAGCGAGTTGCGGGGCAGTGACCCGTCGGCGAGTTGCTGGCGTTCGAGCAGGAATCGGGTCGCCGCCCGTGCGGTGGCCAGATCGCCGTCGGTGAGCAGCGCCGTCCACGCCTCGTACAGGTCGCGGGAGAAGACCTCGCGATAAGAGCCGAAGTACGTGTTCGCGGGGTCGCCGGCCGAGACGGCCTGCCCCCACGGCGAGGCCATCGACGCGACGATCGCGCCCGGGAACGTCTTGTCCTCGCTGGCTTTCACGGCATTTGCCGACACGTAGTACTCGCTGACCGCCGCGGCCTGCTGCGCCTTCGACAGGCCGGGCAGGCTGTCGGACGGGTGCCGCAGGCCGGCGTCGTAGTCGCGCCAACCGCTGCCGTAGTCGCGGTTGAGCTGACCGAACGGCGTGCCGACCGTCGCCCCTGCCGTCGCCACGGCCGCCGGCTGCGTGGTGCCGAAGCCGAGCGAGAGGGTGACATCACCCTGCTTGTCCGGCGAGACGGCGGCGGTCTGCTCGACGTTGCCGTGCGAGGCCGCGCTGTTGTCAGCCAGGGTGTGCGAAGCGTCGAGCTGGGTCAGCCCGTCGCTGGGCTGCCCGACGAAACCGCTGCTGGCCTTGCTGAACGGCGGGTTGGCTCGCAACGCCAGGTAGGTCGGCACCGCGTAGTCGCGGTTGGCGGCGTTGGTCGCCGTCACGGTGTCGTACGAGACAGGCACAGGCGACCCGGTCGTCGTGTCGATCACCGCGTTGTCGGCGCCGCCGTTGCCGGTGCCGCCACCACCGTTACCGCCGACCGTCGCATCCAGCCGGACGTAGAGCTGATACGCCGACGCCCGTCCACGCAGCGGCGTGAAGTGCGTGCGGACGACAACACTGGCGCGTGCCGGGTCGGTCAGGTACGTCGTTGTCAGCCGGTACTTGCCGGACTTCGCCGTGGACGTGACGGTGCAGATCATCCCGGTCGGGTCGGCCGTGACCGTGTAGGTCATGTCGCGCGTCTGCAGGTCGGTGAACGACGTGCCGTCCGTGACGATGTACTGCATCGTCTCGACGTTCGTCGTGTCGATCGTCGGCGCGTACACATCGGACAGCACGCCGCCGGCGACCGTGTACCAGATCTTGGACGTGGTGTTGCGTGCGGTGCCGAGGCAGTCCTTGCGCGCGAGGTCGAAATGACTCAGCGCGCCCGGGCCGTCCGTCGCATCTGCTGCGGCGGCCGGCGTGAACGCGACCGCGAAGCTCGCTGCCGTAGCCGCGATGATCATGACCGTTCGGACTGCACGCATGGCCCCGACCCCCTCGGCGATCTCGACAGCGGCAGCGGCCGACCGGCGCCCGCGCAGATCGCGTCGTGGGGATAGAACCATCTCTCGGCCGAGATGAACAGGGCTCAGCGTGGAGCGATCTGATCGGGCGGTGGCGCGTCGATCGACATCGGCTCGTTGAAGTGGTTCAGCCGCAGATCGACCGTCGCGGACTGCGCGCCTGCCGTCACGTGATCCGTGACCCGGACCGTACGGCCGGTGGCATCGACCCACACGTCCAGCGGGATGGTGTCGACCCCCGCGTCGACGGCCTGCTGCATCTGCTCAGCCTGCGGGCCGGTCAGCCTTTGCGCTGCGACCCGCGCGTCGACCGACAAGTGGTAGCGCACGCACGGCACGCCGCCGACCGTGTCGGGTCCGACGAGGCGCAGATCCTGGCCCACCGAGACCATGAGCACGTAGCCGTGCATACCAGCCTGGTCGAGTGTTCCGTCGACATTTTCGGCGAGGTTGGCAACGACCGGATCGCTGCTGTCGCGGGTGGCGATGACCCACGGCTTGCCGCCTTGCCCGGACCGGTCGACATAGACCTTGCCGTCGACGATGATCAGATGCAGCGGGGTGGTGTTGCCCTGGTAGATGGTGCTGATCCGGTCGTCGAACGCGGTCACACGACCCCGGGACAACTGCTCGGAGAACGTGCTCGTCTGGTCGAGCGGCCCGGACTTCACGCGCAACGTGCCGCGCACGCTCGTGATGTCGCTGCCGGCCTTCGTGGCCTGGGCGGCCAGGCCGGAGACCGTCGTGAACACCGGCCCGAACCCGCGCCCGGCCTGCGTCGTCGAACAGCCGGTCGCGGCAACTGAGATCGCCGCGCACGCAAACGCCGCCGTCCACGTTCGCCCCATGGCGCCCTCCCGGTCGGTGCCGTCCCGATTCGACACTAGTGGCCGGGCACCCGACTACGCCCCCGTCGTGGACTCCTCGAGCAGGTTGCGCGTGCGGCTGACGTCGACCGGGATGCCCGGGCCCATCGTCGTGGCGAACGTGACCTTCTTCAGGTAGCGACCCTTGGCCGACGACGGCTTGGCCCGGAGCACCTCGTCCAGGGCAGCTGCGTAGTTCTCAACGAGCTGCTCGGCGGTGAACGATGCCTTGCCGATGATCAGGTGCAGGTTGGACTGCTTGTCGACCCGGAAGCTGATCTTGCCACCCTTGATGTCCGACACTGCCTTGGCGACATCCGGCGTAACGGTGCCGGTCTTCGGGTTCGGCATGAGACCACGGGGACCGAGTACCCGTGCGATGCGTCCGACCTTGGCCATCTGGTCCGGAGTCGCGATCGCGGCGTCGAAGTCGAGGAACCCCTCCGTGATCTCGGCGATCAGGTCGTCGCTGCCCACCTTGTCGGCGCCTGCGGCGCGGGCCTCTTCGGCCTTGTCGCCGGTCGCGAACACGATGACCCGAACCGTCTTGCCGGTGCCGTGCGGCAGGCTGACCGTGCCGCGCACCATCTGGTCGGCCTTGCGCGGGTCGACGCCCAGGCGCATGGCGGCCTCGACGGTAGCGTCGAACTTCGTCGGCGACGCCTGCTTGGCGATCTTCACGGCCTCGAGCGGCGAATAGATTTTCTGCGGGTCGATCAGCTCGGCGACCTGGCGATAGGCCTTGCTGCGCTTCATCTTTGTCTCCTCTGAGTGGTAGTCACGGACACCGTCCTTCGGTGCCCTCCCACGATTTCCGATCAGTTGACGGTGATGCCCATCGACCGAGCAGTGCCCGCGATGATCTTCGCGGCCTGGTCGATGTCGTTCGCGTTGAGGTCTTCCATCTTGACGTTCGCGATCTCGCGCACCTGATCCCAGGTCACCGACGCGACCTTGTTCACGTGCGGCTCGCCGCTGCCCTTCTCGACACCCGCGGCCTTGAGCAGCAACCGCGCGGCCGGCGGGGTCTTGGTGATGAACGTGAACGAGCGGTCCTCGTACACCGAGATCTCGACCGGGACGATCTGCCCGCGCTGCGACTCGGTGGCCGCGTTGTACGCCTTGCAGAACTCCATGATGTTGACGCCGTGCTGGCCGAGCGCCGGGCCGACCGGCGGGGCCGGGTTCGCGGCGCCCGCCTGGATCTGCAGCTTGATGACCGCGGCGAGCTTCTTCGACTTGGGAGGCATTCTTCGTCTTTTCTCGTGTTAGAGCTTGGCTACTTGACTGAACGAAAGCTCGACCGGCGTCTCGCGGCCGAAGATCGAGACCAGCACCTGCAACTTCTGGTGCACGGGGTCGATGTCGCTGATCGTGGCAGGAAGGGTGGCGAACGGGCCGTCCATGACGGTGACCGACTCACCGACGGAGAAGTCTACGAGCTCGACCTTCGGCTTCTCCGCCGATGACGCGCCGCCGCGACCGACCGCGGCCGCCTTCTGGGTCGCCGGCGCAAGGATCTTGACGACCTCGTCCAGCGAGAGCGGCGACGGACGCGACGTCGCGCCGACGAATCCGGTGACGCCCGGCGTGTTGCGGACGGCGCCCCACGACTCGTCGTTGAGCTCCATGCGCACGAGGATGTAGCCGGGGAACACCTTGCGCTGGACCTGCTGGCGCTTGCCGTTCTTGATCTCGACGACGTCGACGGTCGGCACCTCGACCTGGAAGATGTACTCCTCCATGTCCAGGCTCTGGATGCGGCTCTCCAGGTTGGCCTTCACCTTGTTCTCGTAGCCGGCGTAGGAGTGCACCACGTACCAGTCGCCGAACGCCGTCCGCAGCTCGCGGCGCAGCGTCTCGACCGGATCCTCTTCCTCTTCCTCGTCGGCCGTGGCGTCCTCGGGCGTGGCCTCGTCGACCGGTTCGGCCGCCGCCTCGAGGGCTTCGGCGATCTGAGCGACTTCGGCGATCTCGCCGTCGTCGGCCTCGGCCGAGGCCGCTGCGGGCTCCGGTTCCTCGGGAGCCTGCGCCTCGGCCGCCGCGCTGGCGTCTGGCTCGCTCGCACCGAGCAGCTTCGCGGCAGCGGCGACGTCGGGATCGCTCTGGCGAGCTTCGCCGGACGCGCTGTCGTAGTCGGACACAGCTTTCTTCTTCCTATTGCAACGTTACGGTCAGTGGGTCAGACGACGCCCACGGCGCTGGGCTGTGAGCCGAGTAGGCCGCGGTGGCTCAGCCGAACACCTTCAGCACCAGCTTGGCGAACCCGATGTCCAATCCGGCGACTATGGCAATCATGATCACCACGAAGATGATCACGACGATCGTGTAGGTCACCAGCTCATTGCGCGAGGGCCACAGAACCTTGCGCATCTCCGAGATGATCTCGCGGATGAACCGCCCAGGTCGTCCACCGGGCCCCCCGCCTGCGGGGCGCGGTGACGCGGTCTCGGTGCGGGTCGCGGTCACGGTGTCTCCTCTCGAGCACGTGCCGGGTGGCACGCCGTCTGGCTCGTGCGCCTTGCGGGCTCACGATCCGGCACCGGGCACCGTCGGTGCGCCGATGTCGCAGGGGCGACAGGACTCGAACCTGCAACCGCCGGTTTTGGAGACCGGTGCTCTACCAATTGAGCCACGCCCCTTGGCCGGGGCGCCATTGGCGCATGCTGACGCAAGGCCACGCCGACCCCAAGCTGCGAGTGTACGGGTCACGGTACGTCGGCTCCAATCCGGCTGCGCGGCGCCGACCGCCCTTGCCCGTCCCATGATCATCTCTGCCGCACATGCGCGCATCCGCACATCCGGCAGAAATGATCAAGAACCACAACGGAATTGGGCTCGCCGCATCTGCGACGATGGTCGCCATGGGAGCGAGGATCTCTGACCGAATTGCCGCCATCGCCGAGTCGGCCACGCTGGCCGTGGACGCCAAGGCGAAAGCGCTGAAGGCCGCCGGACGTCCCGTCATCGGCTTCGGGGCGGGCGAACCCGACTTTCCGACGCCTGACTACATCGTCGAGGCCGCGATCGAGGCAGCACGCAATCCGAAGTACCACCACTACACACCCGTGCCCGGGCTGCCCGAGCTGCGTGCCGCCGTCGCCGCGAAGACGCTGCGCGACTCCGGGTACGCGGTCGAAGCCGGCCAGGTGCTCATCACCAACGGCGGCAAGCAGGCCGTCTACAACGCCTTCGCCGCGCTGCTCGACCCGGGCGACGAGGTTCTGCTGATCGCCCCGTACTGGACGACCTACCCCGAGTCGATCAAGCTCGCCGGCGGCGTCCCGGTCGAGGTCGTCACCGACGAGGCGTCCGGCTACCTGGCCACTGTCGAGCAACTCGACGCGGCCTGCACCGACCGCACAAAGGTGCTGTTGTTCGTCTCGCCGTCGAACCCGACCGGCGCCGTCTACCCGCCCGACGCTGTGGCCACCATTGGCCGGTGGGCCGCCGGGCGCGGGTTGTGGGTCATCACCGACGAGATCTACGAGCACCTCGTCTACGGCGGCGCTGAGCACGTCTCGATCGCGACGGCCGCACCCGAGCTGGGCGATCGCGTCATTGTCGTCAACGGGGTGGCCAAGACGTACGCGATGACGGGCTGGCGGGTCGGCTGGCTGATCGGCCCGCCCGACGTCGTCAAGGCCGCGACGAACCTGCAGTCGCACGCCACGTCGAACGTCAACAACGTCGCCCAAGCCGCTGCGCTGGCGGCGGTGAGCGGTGACCTGTCCGCCGCGGCGATGATGCGCGAGGCGTTCGATCGCCGACGGCGCACGATCGTCGGGCTGCTCGGCGACATCCCGGGCGTCGTCTGCCCCGAGCCACACGGCGCGTTCTACGCGTACCCGTCCGTCAAGGGCCTGCTCGGCAAGCCGCTGCGCGGACGGATCTCGACGACATCGGCCGAGCTGGCCGCGGTGATCCTCGACGAGGCCGAAGTCGCCGTCGTGCCGGGCGAGGCGTTCGGGACGCCCGGCTACCTACGCCTGTCCTATGCACTGAGCGACGCGGATCTCGCCGAGGGCATCGGCCGCATCGCGAAGTTCGTCGCCGACGCGGGCTAACCGGCAGACAGCGCGGCTTCGAGGTAGGGCGCGACGAGCGCACCCGTCCCGTGCCCCGAGCGCCAGGTGCACGCCACGCCGAACGCGGTCACTCGACCCGTCGCGAGAATGTCGCGCACGGCCTCGGCGACGGCCGGCAGTGACGGCCCGCCCGGCGCGGGGAAGAGCAGGCCGGGCAGCTCGTCGGGATCAACGACGTCGAGGTCCACGTGCAGGTAAAGCGGGCCGTCCGGGAGGGCCGTCGCCGCGTCGCGAACGGCGCAGCGCCGAATGGCCGACCGCGCCAGGTACTCCACCTCAGGCGGGTCGAGGTCGCGGGCGTCGACGAGCAGCACGCGGTCCTCGGCCACCGGCGCCAGGCCGATCGCAGCGGCAATCAGGTCAGGGCGGTATCCGACCAGGATGCGCAGTGGCAGCCCGCCGAGATAACCCAAGGCGGTGGTCTCGAGGGTCTGCACGTCGCCGTGCGCGTCGAACCAGACGATCGCCGGATCGATCCCGGCGCGCTGCAGGCCGCTCATGGTGCCGAGCGACGTCGTGCAGTCGCCGGACACCACCGTCGGACTACCGCCGAGCCGCACCGCGTCCGCGACGGTTGCCGCGACCTGCTCGTACAGGACGGTCATCCGCTGCCACGCGTCGCCGGGCGGCAAGTCCGCGACGACCGTCGTGTCCGGCGTGATCGGCGCCTCGATCGCCGGCAAGTACTCGTCGAGGTGGTACGGCACCAAGAGCGTGCTCATGGCGTCACGCTCGCCTGGTAGTGGTCGACGACGAGGTCGACGTAATCCGGGTGACGCTTCAGGAACGCCACCACGAACGGGCAGAGCGGAATGATGAGCTTGCCGTGCGCGCGCACGTCGTCCAACGCGGCGCGGATCAGCGAGCTGGCCACGCCCATACCCTGCGCCTCTGGCGAGACCTCGGTATGCGTGAACACGATGCGGTCGCCGTCCGGGCGGTAGAAGGCGGAACCGGTGAGCTGGCCGTCGAGGAGCGCCTCGTAACGGCCGGCCTCCTGGTTGTTGTGCACCTCGATCGTCATGAGCCGAGGTCCTTCACGAGCATCGCAGCGAGGAACGCAGCGCAGCGAGGAACGCAGCGAGGAGCGGAGTGGAGGGCCGAGGCGGGGTGCTTGGTCATGGCGCCCTGCCTACGGCAGCGCGTGGGCCTTGCGCAAGACGGCAAGCGCGGTCGGCAGGCCATTCAGCGCGCGCCGCAGGTCGGACGGGTTGGCGATACGCCACGCGTTGGCGTTGACGTAGCAGCGGATCGCCGCATCGAACTTGGCCGGGCCGGCCGCCGCGCGAGCCGCGTGCAGGGCAGCGGCGCCCTTGTCGTAGGTGACGCTGTAGTAGTCGCCGACGTCGCCGCCATACGATGCGGTGGGCCGGTCGACATTGCCAGGCTCGGTGAGCGAATCCAGTGGCGGCTGGGTGCCGTCGGCGAGCTGCTCGGCGTAGGACGCGAACGCTTCGTCGAGCCAGGCGTGCTGAGCCTGCGAGTCGCCGACCATGGCGTAGAACCACTGATGCGCCGTCTCGTGCACCGCGACCACCCGCGAGAGACCAAGCATCAGGATCGAGCTCGGATACTCGATGCCGCCGCCACCAGCCGGCACCTGCGCCACCGACAGCGACGGGAAAGGGAACGGGCCGAACCGCTTGGCGTGCGCGGTGATCGCCTGCTTGAACAGCGGGACGGCCTGGTCTCGCTCGCGTGCGCTCGGCGCTCCGACGCGCAGCTTCACGCCGTTCACGGTCGTGTCGACCACTGCGAACGGGCCGACCGCGATACTGACGTCACGTGCCGCGTCGACGGTCGAGTGCCACGTCCGGAACCCGCCCTTCGGCGGCCCCTTCGGCGGGTCGCCGGACATGATCACAGTGTCGGCAGCGGGTGCGATGACGGTCAGGTCGGTCTGCATCGCCTCGCTGGTGGCGCTCTCGGCGGTGAACTTGATCATTGGCTCGGTGTGCCAGCCGCGCCCGCGCTCCCAGGCGAGCAGTGGATGCGCCGATGCGAACCAGGCGTAGCCCGAGGTCGTCCGCCCGAACCGGTCGAACGCTCCCCTGCCCAGCGTGACGGTGAACCTCAGGTCGGCCGACACCGTCGTCCCGGCCGCGATGCGTGACACGAACGGGATGTGCAGCAACCCACCCTGCGTCGACGGCGCGGCGCCGGACGTCGTATACGTCGCTGCCCGGGCCCCGTGGTCGGCGGTTGCCTTGCGGACGACGATCTTGTTGCCCGCCGCGACGGTCGGCGCCGTGTTGGCGGTGAGCCGGAAGACCAGCTCTGTGATCGGCAGGTCCGGCGTGAACTCGACGTGCTCGGTGCCCTGCACGGTGGCCAGATTCGGGCTGACTACGAACGCGAGCCGCACCCTCGGCCGCTTCGGGTCGGGCGCGGCGTAGCTCGTCGGGCACGCCGGCTGCTGGGTCGGTGACGGCGACGGTGTGCTGGGCTGGCTGGACGACGACGCGCTGGTCGGGCTGCTCTGGCTCGTCGAGCTGCTCGGCGGCGGGCTGGAGCCGTGCCCGGACGTGCTCGCGGTGCACGCCGTCGTGCCGAGCGCGAGCGCGACGGCAACCAGGCCGAGACGGCGACGCGGCACGCTCACCCCGGCCCACCGGCCGGCAGGCGCACGACCGCTCGCGCCTTGGCCAGCACGGTCTGCCCACCGACTGTCGCGCGCAGGTCGACGTCGATCAGCCCGTCGTCGCGCCTGGCGGACACGACGCCGGCGACCTCGAGCACGGCGCCGTCCGGGTCCGGGACGACGATCGGACGGGTGAACCGCACGCCGTACTCGACCACCGCGCCCGGATCGCCCGCCCAGTCCGTGACGACCCGGGCGACGACGGCCATGGTGTACATGCCGTGCGCGATCACGTTCGGCAGGCCGACGGACGTGGCGAAGCGTTCGTTCCAGTGGATGGGGTTGAAGTCTCCGGACGCTCCCGCGTAGCGCACCAGGTCGCCGCGCTCGATCGGGAAGGTCTGCGCGGGCAGCGCCGTGCCCACCTCGACGTCGGCGTAGCTGATCATGACCCGGCGCCCCGCACGACGAGGGTGGCGTACGCCGTGACGACCGGCTCGCCGTCGACGGTCGAGACGTCGCTCTTCGTCGAGATGATGTCGTTGCCCGCCGCCGACCGGATGTCCTCGACCGAGACGACCGTGGTCAGCGAATCGCCCGCGCGGATAGGCCGGGCGTGGACGAATCGCTGCTCGCCGTGCACGACACGCGAGTAGTCCAGGCCCAGTTCGGGGTCGGCGATCACCTGGCGGCTCGCGCGAATCGTCACCACGATCGCGAACGTCGGCGGCGCGATGACGTCCGGGTGGCCGATGCTCTTCGCCGCTTCGCGATCACGGTATGCCGGGTTGGGGTCGCCGATCGCGTCGGCGAACTCGCGGATCTTCTCGCGTCCGACCTCGTACGCGTCCGTCGGCGGGTAGACCCGGCCCACGAATGATTCATCCAGGGGCATGCCCGGAACGCTAGAGCATCTAGTGTCCTGAGTCGGAAGTTGGTCGCCAGATCCGGTGATCCAGGCGTGCGCTGGCAAGGCGGACAAGGAGCCCATACGTATCGGCGGCTAGTACCCAACGACAATCGCCGCCAGCGTGCAGCTGGGCGCCGGAGATGGCGACAGGAACTTCCGACTCAGGATACTTGATCAGCGGGCCGAATCCTCAGCGCCTGGCAGGTCCGTCGTCACGTGGAACGGCGGCACCCCGAATCCCTCGACCCGGTATCGGCCCCACGGGTCGACGTCGGTGAGCGGTGTGACGGCCGCGCCCTGCGGCGTGCGCAGCGTGACGGTGCGCGCTCCGGCGTCGACCAGTGCCGTCACAGCCGAGTCGGCGGCCACCCGTCCGTACCAGCTGTACGAGCCGCTGATCGAGTCGAAGTGCCCGGCGAGGCGCACCGACACCGGCAGCACCTCCTCGCCGCTGACGATCTCGGCCGCGCCGTCGTACCCGTCGTCCCGTCCGGTCATGCCTGCTGCCTCCGAGCCGCGTCGAGCGGTAGCGGGTCGTCCGGTCCGAGCGTGACGTTCGACCGTCTCAGTTCACCGTCGATGACGTCCCAGATGGCCCGGCCCAAGTGCGCGACGAGCTCCGGACGGTTGAGCTTGCCCACCTTCATCCACCACGCGATCGTGTTCTCGACCATGCCGACGATCGACTGCGCAGCGGGTTGGGCGAGCTTGGTCTGGATGCCGAACCACTCCATGAGGCCGCCGAGCAGGTCCGCGAGCTGGTCGGCCATCGTCGCCTCGACCTCGCCGAGCGCCGGCTCGCCGGACGTCCCGCGCTGGCGCAGGAAGTAGTACAGCCGCGGATGCGCCTCGACCCATACGGTCAGCGCCTCCAGCGTGCCGCCGATGATGTCGTTGGCCGTCTTGCCCGTACGCAACGGCGGCAGCAGCTCGGCGACGACGATGTCGACGACGCGCCGCGAGATGGCCAGGCGCAGATCTTCCTTGTCGCGGAAGTAGCGGTAGAGGACGGTGCGGCTGACCTGCGCCGTCGCGGCGATCTCCTCGGCGCTGGATTCGGCACCGTACTTGTCGATGGCGCGCACGCCGGCCTCGACGAGCACCGCCCGGCGCCGGGCGCGGTGGTCGTTCCATCGATCGCGGCGGCCGTCGGCCGGGCGTTCGCCGTGCGTCAGCGTTCCGGTCACGCCGGGATCATAACGCTATCTGTAACGCCGCGTTATATGAAGACCGATCAGCGGGTCTCGCGGTGCTCGGTGTGCTTGCCGCAGTTCGGGCAGAACTTCTTCAGCGAAAGGCGATCCGGGTCGTTACGCCGGTTCTTCTTGGTGATGTAGTTGCGGTGCTTGCACACCTGACACGCCAGGGTGATCTTCGGTCGGACGTCGGTGGCTGCCACGGAGAAGTGCCTCTCGAATAGTTGGTCGAACGTAGCGAGGGCCGGATTTGAACCGGCGACACAGCGATTATGAGCCGCTTGCTCTGCCTGACTGAGCTACCCCGCCCTCGGTGAACCTGCTACCAGTGTGCCGCAGAGCCCCTTTACGGAATCGAACCGTAGACCTTCTCCTTACCATGGAGACGCTCTGCCGACTGAGCTAAAGGGGCCGGCACGCTCGCGCTGCAGCGGCAGAATTCTCCGACGCGCGGCGCTCGCGCCGACGGCTGAGCTTACACGACCTGCCATCACCCCCGACGACGCCGATCCCGGCCATGGACGGGCCCTGGATGCAGCGTCCTGCGATCCCGAACGCGACGCGCACCACTGTTCACGCCAGGATCTTGGCAATGGACTGCCGGAGTACGAGACTCGCAGGCGGCGCCGTCCCGTGTGCCAGTGAGGAGTCGAGGATGCCCGAGACCGCAGAGCTGACAGCGTTGCCTGACGACGGGCTCGGCGGCCACGTCCGCGGCCTAGCCCGGTGACCGCGCAGGCAACAACCGAAGCCGGCGTCGGCGCGGCTGGACGAGCCCGGATCGCCGCACGCACGCTGCGCACGGATCGGTGGTGGCTCGAGCCACTACTCACCTTTGCCGGGCTGTCGGCCTGGGTGCTCTACGCGCTCGTCCGCACCGCGACGCAACGGGCCTACTTCGTCGAGAAGTACGACTACCTCTCGCCGTTCTCGTCGCCGTGCGTCTCGTCGTCGTGCGCGAAGGGCGCGCGAGACTTCGGCATCTGGTTCGGCCACTTCCCGCCGTTCATCCCGTTCGCAATCCTGATCTTGCCGTTCCTGCTCGGCTTCCGGCTGACCTGCTACTACTACCGCAAGGCGTACTACCGCTCGTTCTGGCTCTCACCGCCCGCCTGCGCCGTACCCGAGCCACATGCCCGGTACAGCGGCGAGACCCGGTTCCCGCTGATCTTCCAGAACGTCCACCGGTACTTCTTCTACGCCGCCCTCATCGTGTCGGTGGTGAACAGCTACGACGCGGTGCGCGCCTTCCACGGCGGCGACGGCGGGTTCGGCATCGGGCTCGGCACCCTGATCATCCTGGCCAACGTCGTACTGCTGTGGGCATACACGCTGTCGTGCCACTCCTGCCGGCACATCACCGGTGGCCGGTTGCGGAACTTCTCGCACCACCCGCTGCGATACCACGCCTGGACGTTCGTCTCCAAGCTCAACGTCCGGCACATGCAACTGGCCTGGACGACGCTCGGCACGCTGATGCTGACCGACGGCTACATCGCGCTCGTCTCCGCAGGCGCGTTCAACGATCTACGCATCGTCAACTGAGGACGCAGAACACAGTGACTGAACTCGAGAAACAGAACTACGACGTCGTGGTCATCGGTGCCGGCGGGGCTGGGCTGCGCGCAGCCATCGCGGCCCGCGAGGCGGGGATGCGCACGGCGATCGTGTGCAAGTCGCTGTTCGGCAAGGCGCACACGGTCATGGCCGAGGGCGGCATCGCGGCGAGCATGGGCAACGTCAACAGCAACGACAACTGGCAGGTGCACTTTCGCGACACGATGCGCGGCGGCAAGTTCCTGAACAACTGGCGGATGGCCGAGCTGCACGCGAAGGAGGCGCCCGACCGCGTCTGGGAGCTCGAGACGTACGGCGCGCTGTTCGACCGCACCAAGGACGGCAAGATCAGCCAGCGCAACTTCGGCGGTCACGAGTACCCCCGGCTCGCCCACGTCGGCGACCGCACCGGGCTGGAGCTCATCCGGACATTGCAGCAGAAGGTCGTCTCGCTGCAGCAGGACGACGAACGAGCCCTCGGCAGCGGCGACGGCAAGCTCAAGGTCTTCGCCGAGTGCACGATCACAGAGCTGCTGCGCGACGAGTCGGGGCGGATCAGCGGAGCCTTCGGGTATTGGCGGGAGTCCGGACGGTTCGTGCTGTTCCGCGCGCCGGCGATCGTGCTGGCCACCGGCGGCATCGGCAAGTCGTTCAAGGTCACGTCGAACTCGTGGGAGTACACCGGCGACGGCCACGCGTTGGCGCTGCGCGCGGGCTCGACGCTGCTGAACATGGAGTTCGTGCAGTTCCACCCGACGGGCATGGTCTGGCCGCCGTCGGTGAAGGGCATCCTCGTCACCGAGTCGGTGCGCGGCGACGGCGGTGTGCTGACCAACTCCGAGGGCAAACGCTTCATGTTCAACTACGTCCCCGACGTCTTCCGCCCGAACTACGCCGACACCGAGGCCGAAGCCGACCGCTGGTACGACGACCAGGTCAACAACAAGCGGCCGCCCGAGCTGCTCCCGCGTGACGAGGTCGCGCGTGCGATCAACGCCGAGATCAAGGCAGGGCGCGGATCACCGCACGGCGGCGTGTTCCTCGACGTGTCGAGCCGGCTGCCCGCCGCGGTGATCTTGAAGAAGCTCCCGTCGATGCACCACCAGTTCAAGGAACTCGCCGACGTCGACATCACCAAGGAGCCGATGGAGATCGGCCCGACCTGCCACTACGTGATGGGTGGCGTCGAGGTCGACCCCGACACCGAGGCAGCCGCCCGCGTGCCGGGCCTGTTCGCGGCGGGGGAGGTCGCGGGCGGCATGCACGGCTCGAACCGGCTCGGCGGCAACTCGCTGTCCGACCTGCTCGTCTTCGGACGCCGCGCCGGGGTCGGCGCGGCCGACTACGTAGCGCGCCTCGGTGGCAGCTACCCGCCCGTCCGGCAGGACCAGATCGACTCGGCCGCGACCGCGGCGCTCGCGCCGTTCAACGTCGAAGGCGGCGAGAACCCGTACACGCTGCACCAGGAGCTCCAGCAGAGCATGAACGACCTGGTCGGGCTGATCCGTACCGCCGAGGAGATGCGCCAGGCGCTGGCCAAGCTGGACGAGCTCAAGGTGCGGGCCGCGAAGGTCAGCGTCGAGGGGCACCGCCAGTTCAATCCGGGCTGGCATCTCGCCCTCGACCTTCGCAACATGCTCGCGGTCAGCGAGTGCGTGGCCCGCGCCGCGCTGCTGCGCGAGGAGAGCCGCGGCGGGCATACCCGCGACGACTTCCCGACCATGGACCCCAAGTGGCGCCAGAAGAACCTGATCTGCTCGTTGACGGACGGCGCCGCGGTTGACGTGGTCGAGCAACCGATGATCCCGATGCGTTCCGACCTGATCGCGCTGTTCGACCGCGACGAACTGGCCAAATACCTCACCGAAGAGGAACTGCCCGCTGCATCCGAGGAGCCCGCATGAGTTACAAGGCGAACTTCCGGGTCTGGCGCGGGGACGCCGAGGGCGGTGAGCTGGGCGACTACACCGTCGAGGTCAACGAGGGCGAGGTCGTCCTCGACGTCATCCACCGGTTGCAGGCCACACAGGCCGGCGACCTCGCCGTCCGGTGGAACTGCAAGGCCGGCAAGTGCGGCTCGTGCAGCGCCGAGATCAACGGCAGGCCACGGCTGATGTGCATGACCCGGATGTCCACGTTCGTCGAGACCGAGACGATCACCGTGACCCCGCTGCGCGCGTTCCCGGTGATCAAGGATCTCGTCACCGACGTCTCGTTCAACTACACCAAGGCCCGCGAGGTGCCGTCGTTCGTGCCGCCGCCTGGCCTCGAGCCCGGCGAGTACCGCATGGCGCAGGTCGACGTCGAGCGCTCGCAGGAGTTCCGCAAGTGCATCGAGTGCTTCCTGTGCCAGGACACCTGCCACGTCGTCCGCGATCACGAGGAGAACAAGGCCAGCTTCGCCGGCCCGCGGTTCCTGATGCGCATCGCCGAGCTCGACATGCACCCGCTCGACGCCCTGGACCGGCAGAGGCAGGCACAGGAGGAGTTCGGCCTCGGCTTCTGCAACATCACCAAGTGCTGCACCGAGGTCTGCCCGGAGCACATCAAGATCACCGACAACGCGCTCATCCCGATGAAGGAGCGCGTCGTCGACCGCAAGTACGACCCGCTGGTGTGGCTCGGCAGCAAGATCACCCGGCGAGGGTCGTAAACAGCCGGCATCGCATGATGTGAATTTCCTGTACCTGGACGTTCGCGCCTGCCGCTGCGCGAGCAGCTCCGTCCGCAGGCCACACAGTCAGGCAAGCCCGTCGAATGCTGGACTCAGGGCATAGAAATGCCCTGGTGGTCGCACGGGGGAACGACCACCAGGGCGCTCCAAGTATGCACGGCCCGTAGTCGGTGCGCAACCCGCGATTGAGACCGATCCTGACGAGGCTCGCCGGACGTAGTCAGCATGATCGCCGGCGGGCGGGCGAGCGCGACAATGAGCGCGCAGCCAGACAGCACGGACGCAGGCGCGAATCGGCGAAACCAGTCTGATCACCCTTCGCAGACACGCGCTTACGCAGCGTAGGTCTTTCGGGTACATGGCATCAGGACGTTTGGCTAGTGTGAAGTCAGAGATCGCAGTACACCCTGGGTTCCAGGACGGCAAGGCGCCGTTCTCACCGTATCGACAGACGTCGAGGCGAAGCCCTGAGGGGAATGGCATCATGACAATCACTCGAATGCTGGTAATGGTCCAGATCGCTTTCGGCGATCTCGCGGACCGCATCCGCAACGCCGACAAGGAGCGCGGCGCCACCGCCGTTGAGTACGGCCTGATGGTCGCCCTCATCGCCGGCGTCATCGTCACCGCCGTGACGCTCCTCGGCGGCAAGGTCAACACCGTGTTCACCACGGTCAAGGACGCACTCCCCGGCACGTAATCGCCCGACGAACAGGTCGACGCGTTCAGCGGCGACTCGGACAGTCACAGCGCTTGCGACGGTTCTGGGCGTGAGATCGGTATGTCCGGCTCGCGCCCAGAACCGCGCCCAATGGAGGCGACCGTGAACAGGACCAGGGTGGCACGCACCCCCCGCGGCGACCGCGGTGCGGCCGCAGTGGAGTTCGCGCTCGTGCTGCCCCTGCTGATCGCCCTGATTCTCGGCATGATCGACTTCGGCCGCGCCTACAACCAGCAGATCACTCTCACCCAGCTTGCCCGCGAGGGCGCACGGCTGGTGTCGCTCGGCACCACCGACTACAAAGCACGGCTGGTCAGCGCCGCTCCGCCGGCACTCGGCCTGACGGCGAGCAACATCACCGGCAGTACCCCGTGCACTCTCGCGTCGTCACCGACGTCCGATGCGACCGTGACGATCACGAAGACCTTCACCTTTGTTCTCGGCAACGCCTTGACGCTTAGCGGAAAGGCGACAATGCCATGTTTGGGATAATGCGAAGAGTCCGCGGCGCATCGTCTGACCGAGGCGCCGTGGCGCCGCTGGTAGCTGTCATCTTCGCTTCCGGCCTGGTATTCGCGTTGGGCGCGATAGTGGTCGACGTCGGGCAGGCGTACGGCGAGCGCGCCCAGTTGCAAAACGGCGCCGACAGCGCGGCACTTGCCGTGGCCCGGGGCTGCGCGCGCGGCGCCAGCTTCTGCGATCCCGCGACGTCTGCGACCAGCGTCGCCGGCACGCATGCGAACAGCAACGCGAAGGACGGGACATCGTCAGTCACCGTCCTGTGCGGACGTGACGCGACCGGGAAGCTGAGCACGAGCTGCCCGCCATCCAGCCCGACGAAGAGCCTCAGTTGCTCGGACGCCGTGCCGACGACGAAGTATGCGGAGGTCCACACCAGGACCCGCACGTCCGCCGGCGCCTCGGTGTTACCGCCGGCGTTCGGCCGTGCGGTGCTCGGCAGCTCCTACGCGGGAATGACCGTCAACGCCTGCGCGCGCGCCGCCTGGGGCCCACCGGCCAAGGCCAACGGCCTGGCGTTGACGATCTCCTACTGCGAGTGGCTGTCCTACATCCAGTCGCAGGGCGGAACCGCCGCCAACCCCGCGTACGCAGCCCCGCCACCGGCCGTGCCGCCGACGAGTGCCGAGATCGTGATCTATTTCCACGACACCAACCCGAACCCCACGCACTGCATCGCCGGGCCGTCGGGGTTCGACGTGCCGGGTGACTTCGGGTCGACTCAGGATCCGACGAGCACGTGCATAACCAACTTCAACTTCGACCTCGCCAACGGAACCACTACCTACCTCGCAGATCCCGGTTCCGGGCTCTCCAACGCTTGCAAGGCGGCCTTGCTGGACTCGGCGACCTCACACCTCGTCACGTTCATGCCGATCTACGACATCGTCACCGGGACCGGCAGCAACGGCTTGTACACGTTGTGGAGCATGGCCGCGTTCGTCGTGACCGGGTTCTACTGGCCGGACTGGAAGCAAAAGTCCTGGCTGACCGGCAATTACCCGTGCGGCGGCAATGGCCGCTGCATTTCCGGATATTTCACCACGGGATTGACCTCAGGTGGGTCGATCGGAGGCGGTACCGGCGCCGGCGCCGCCGTCGTCCAACTCGCCGACTGACCAGGAGAAAGCCCACCATGAAGCGACGCAAGATAATGATCATCCTGGCCATCGTGCTGGCCTTTGTGGGCGTCGGCGCCGTCTACAGCTACCTCAGCGGTACCGACGCCCGGGTGCTGGCCGGCAAGCAGCCGACCTCGGTTCTCATCGTCGCCAAGCGAATTCCTGCGGGCACGTCGGTGAAGGACATCACCGACGGCGGCTACGTCCGCAACGATTCGGTACCGGCGGCGGCCAAACCCGCCGGCGCGCTTGACCAGCTGTCCGACGCGACCCCAACAGACGTCGCCCTGGCCGATGTCCCGTCCGGGCAGGTCGTCGTGCGGGACATGTTCGGCAAGATCACCCCGACGACGAGCGGGCTCACCATCCCGGACGGAAAGCTCGCCGTATCGATCACCGTATCGTCGAGCGCCGACGTCGCCGGCTATGTCCAGCCCGGTTCGGAGATCGCGATCTTCGACACGTACGTGCTGTTGAACGACAAGGGCGCCCCGGTCGGAAACCGAGGCAACGCCGAGAAGCCCGACAACTGGGCAACGAAGCTGCTGCTGCCGCGCGTGACGGTACTCGCGGTGTCGCAGGCCGCGCCGACCAAGGACAAGGTCGGCCCGCCTGCTGACTCGCTGCTCGTGACGATCGCGGTGAGCCAGATCGACGCGGAGCGGGTCATCCACGTGACGCAGACCGGCGTCCTCTACCTGGCGCTGCTCACCGATCGTTCGAAGACTGCGCCGAGCCCGGGCATCGACAACCAGGGCAAGCTCGGCGGCCTGTTCGGCGCCACCAATACGCAGACCGGCACGCCATGACGATCCTGTGCTCGTCACAGTCCACAGCGCCGGCCATCGAGGCGGCGTTGCCGGCACCGCTGACCGTGGTGACGACGCTCGCCGAGGCCGGCGAGATCCTTGACCGGGAGCCGGCCGAACGCCTCGTCGTGGTGGGCACCGACGTGCCGTTCGACGACACGCTGGCGTTCACCTCCATCACCGGGGCCCGCCACCCAGCCGTCGGTGTCGTCGTCATCCGTCCGGAGCTGGAGCTCAGCGAAGTCCAGCAGGGCATGCGCAGCGGGGTACGCGACATCATCCAGGTCGATGATCTGAGCGGACTCTCCGCTGCGTGCGCCAGGTCGTTGGAGCTGTCGGGTCGCGCCGTCCCCGGCGTGCGCGCACCGTCCGGTGGCCCCGTCGAGGGAAAGGTCATCACTGTCTTCTCCGCGAAGGGCGGCGTCGGCAAGACGACGACCGCCACGAACCTGTCGGTGGTCCTGAACAACGGCGGCGCCGCGCGCGTGTGCCTGGTCGACCTCGACCTGGCATTCGGCGACGTGGCGATCACGCTGCGACTCGAACCGAGGCTCACCATCGTCGATGCTCTGTCGATGGTCGAGATCCAGCCGGGCGACCTGCCCACCATCCTCACGAGCTACCGCCCAAACCACGATTGCCTGCTGGCGCCGGTGGCGCCGGGCGATGCCGAGAAGATTCCGGCGACGCTCACGACCACGCTTCTCAAGGCATTGTCGAAGCTGTACGACTACGTGGTCGTCGACACTCCCTCGCAACTGAGCGAGCACGTGCTGGCCGCGTTGGACGTGTCCGACTACCACGTCCTGATCACCACACCGGAGTTGCCGTCGCTGAAGAACCTTCGGCTCAGCCTGGACACGCTCGACATGCTCGGCTACAGCCGCGACTCGCGCGCGGTGGTCCTGAACCGGGCGGACTCGAACGTGGGCCTGAGCGTCGAAGAGGTCGAGCGTGTTGCCAAGACCGGGCTGGCCGTACGTGTTCCGTCCAGCGCGGATGTGCCCACCTCGATCAACCGCGGCACCCCGCTGGCAGCCGCGCAGCCCGACCATCGCGTCAGCCTTGCAATCCGGCGCCTGGCCGCCGAGCAGTTCGCGCCTGAGCTCACGGCACCTGGCAAGCACCGCGCCTACGCGATGTCCGGACTGCGCCGGCGCGGGAGGTCGTCATGAACCTGACCGACCGGTTGGCCGCACGAGACGGCATCACCCAGCGGGCCGCGAGCGAAGCGCGTTCTCCGGCGACCGCTCGCCACCAGGACCATCCGAGGGAACGCCTCGTCACCGTGAAGCTCCGCGTGCACGGTGCGCTGCTCGAGGCGCTCGGTCCCACGCTGTACGACCCGAACATGAGCGAAGCAGAGCTCGAGCTTCGAGTCCGGTCCGCGCTCCAGCTCGCTGTCGATGCAGAGGAAGCTTCGCTGTCGAGCGCAGAGCGGAACCGGATCGTCTCCGAGTTGGCGGACGAGATCTTGGGCAACGGCCCGCTCGAGGTCTTTCTTCGTGACCCGAAGATCTCCGAGATCATGGTCAACGGCGCGGATCGGATCTACGTGGAGAGCGAAGGCAGGCTGAGCCGCGTCCCGGCCACCTTCATCGACGAGGCTCACCTCCGCAGGACCATCGACAAGATCGTCGCAAGGGTCGGACGACGGATCGACGAAGCCAGCCCGATGGTCGACGCCAGGCTTTCGGACGGAAGCCGCGTCAACGCGATCATCCCGCCGCTCAGTCTTGACGGTTCGTCCCTCACGATCCGAAAGTTCGCGGCCGACCCTTTCACCGATCGCGACCTCATCGGATTCGGCACCCTTACCCGGCAGACCGCGGACTTCTTGCATGCATGCGTCCGCGGCAAGCTCAACGTTCTGATTTCCGGTGGCACCGGATCGGGGAAGACGACCACCCTCAACGTCCTCTCGGCATATGTCGGAGACGACGAACGCATCGTGACGATCGAGGATGCCGCCGAACTCCAGCTGCGCCAAGATCACGTGGTCCGCATGGAGGCACGTCCGTCCAACATCGAGAGCCGCGGCGAGATCACCGTTCGCGACCTGGTGCGCAATGCCTTGCGGATGCGTCCCGATCGAATAATCGTCGGCGAGGTTCGCGACGCCGCGGCGCTCGACATGTTGCAGGCGATGAACACCGGCCACGACGGATCGATCACCACGCTGCACGCCAACGCGCCCCGCGACGCGCTGTCTCGGCTCGAGACGATGGTCATGATGGCCGGCATGGAGCTGCCGCAGCGGGCAATCCGCGAGCAGGCCGCCTCCGCGATCGATCTGATCGTGCACCAGTCGCGACTGCGTGACGGCAGCCGCCGCATCACCCACATCACTGAAGTGGCCGGCATGGAGGGCGACGTGATCACCCTCCAGGATCTGTACCTGTTCGACTTCGCTGCTGGGTTGGACGCGTCCGGGCGACACACCGGCACGCTCAAGTCGACGGGCCTACGACCGCAGTTCGCCCAGACGCTGGCCGACCGGGGCATCGACCTGCCGATGCCGACCGCCATGGAACGACGGTGAGCTAGATGTTGATCATCGCGATGGGCAGTATCTTCGGCGTTCTGGTGCTGATCATCCTCGCCATGCTGGGAGTTCCGGCGCGCTCGGCGGGCATGGACGATCGGATGCAGGAGGCGGAGCAATATCGCGTCGACTTCATCAACGGGCCTACGCCGAAGCAGCAGCAAGAGGCCGGCATCGGAATGGTGCAACTCGCGTTGCACGTAGCCGACTGGTTCGTGCGCATACGCAACAGCGGCGCGAAGATCGCGATGAACCTGGATCGCGCGGGCCTGGAGCTCAAGCCGCAGGAGTGGATGGCGATCCGGCTCTCGACGGCCGCGATACTCACCGCGCTGACGCTCCTGATGACCGGATCGTTGCCGCTGGCTGTGCCGATCGGGTTCCTGCTCGCGTGGCTGCCGACGGCGCTGTTCCTGCGAGTGAAGACCGCCAAGAGGTGCGCCGCGTTCGCCGACCAGCTTCCGGACGTCCTGCAGCTCGTCGCGTCGTCGCTGCGATCTGGATTTTCCCTCTCTCAGGGCCTGGACAGCGTCGTGAACGAGGGCAGCCAGCCGGTCGCACCCGAGATCGGCCGCGCGCTGGCCGAGGCGCGCCTGGGAGTCGACCTCGAAGACGCGCTGGACAAGGTCGCTGAGCGCATGCGCTGCACGGACCTGTCCTGGGTCATCATGGCTGTTCGCATCTCGCGGCAGGTAGGCGGCAACCTCGCCGAAGTCCTGAGCACCACCGTGCACACAATGCGCGAGCGGGCCCAGATGAAACGACAGGTGCGGGCGCTGAGCGCCGAGGGCCGGCTATCGGCATACGTCCTCGTGGCGCTGCCGGTCGGAGTCGGACTGTGGCTGTTCGCGATCCGGCGCGAGTACGTGCGGCCGCTGTACACGACCGGGCCGGGCATCGTCATGCTGTCGATAGCACTGATCGGCATCGCAATCGGCGGCTGGTGGCTGAGCAGGATCGTCAAGGTGGAGGTCTGAGATGGCACTTCCGCTGCTGTTGGGATTGCTGGCCATCTGCCTGGCCGCGGTGCTGGGCGTGACGGCGCTCGCCGTCGGCGCCGGCTCCGCCGGTTCGGGTGTGGATCAGATCGACGCGTTCTACGGCGCGACCGAGACCAACCTGCTCGCGGGCGGCGCGATCGGCCCGAAGCTCTCACCGTTGCTGAACCGCCTGCAAAAACTGGCATTGCGCATCTCGCCGGCGACCAGCACGAAGCGACTTGAGCGAAACCTCGATCGGGCGGGGAATCCCGCCCGATGGAGCCTCCAGCGCATCCTCGCCTTCAAGAGCATCGCGATGGTCGCGGTCGGCGCGTTCGGCTTGCTCATCGGCGGCGGCCACGGCGTGGCCGCCATCTTCTTCGTAATCATCGGCGCGACCGCCGGATTCACGGTGCCCAACATGCTCGTCTACAACACCGGCGTTAAGCGCCAGGAGAAGATCCAGAAGTCGCTGCCGGACGCGATGGACATGATGACGGTCTGCGTCGAAGCCGGACTCGGTTTCGACGCCGCCCTCGCGCAGGTCGCGCGCAACACGAAAGGCCCGCTCGCGCACGAGTTCGCGCGCGTCCTACAGGAGATGCAATTCGGCATGAGCCGCGTGGACGCCTTGAAGGCGCTGGCCGCGCGCTCGACGGTGGTGGAATTGCGAGGCCTCGTCGCAGCCCTGGTTCAGGCCTCGGCCCTGGGCATTCCGGTAGCCGCAGTGATGCGCGAACAGTCCGTCGACATGCGGCTCAAGCGCCGGCAGCGCGCCGAAGAGAAGGCTCAGAAGGTGACCGTCAAGATCCTCTTCCCGCTGATCTTCTGCCTGCTTCCGGCCCTGTTCGTCATCGTGATGGGTCCCGGCGTGCTCAGCATCATGAAGTCGTTCGCGGGCGTCTGAGCTCAGAGCGTCTGTCGTCGCGCAGTCTCCTCGTCGAGCGTGCGGGAACCGGCAGCGCGCTTGGTGGGCTTACCGCCTAGCCGTTCACCGGAGTCCAGGCGGTCGACTCTGGCGAGCACCGTCTCGATCACTGTGTCACTCGGCCAGCCGGCGACGACGCTGTCGTCCAAGCGCTCGATACCGGACCGCAGCGCCGCGGCGAGTTCGTCCAGCGCGTCGCCCGCCTCGGACGCGGGCATCCCCATCGCCCGGGCCTCGTCCAGCAAGGCAGCACGGTCGACCTTGGCCAAGCTCACCTGCGCGCCGATCGGCGTGCCCATCCGTCCTGACAGTTCCGGGTAGACGAGGGTGCACAGCGAGTCATAGAGCGGAGCGAGGCGCACGCGCCCGTCGTCCAACAGCAGTGAGTAGTTCTTGCCGTGCCCGTCTTCGTCGCCGACGACCGCGCGGAACGCAACCTGGCCGAACAGCGCAGACACCTCGGCTCGCGGAGAGTTCGCGAATTCGCGTAACAGCCGAGCCATGCGGCCACTCGGCCGGCCGATCTCGTATTTGTCCGCAGGCCGGATGCCCAGCGCCTGGCACATGTCTTCCTGGTGCAGGCGGACGATGGTGCTGCCGTCCGTGCGCCGGTCGAACCGCTCGGCCACGAGCACGACGGAGTCGCCCATCTGCTCCGTCCAGACGTCGTGGTCGGTGAGCCCGCAGACTCGGGCCAGGCCGATCACCAGTGCTTCGTTGCGGGCACTGTGCGCCCAGGTGGTCGTCGGTTTGATGATGTGCGTGGACGGTGCACCGTCAACGGCCTCGCACCACCGACCGTCAATGCGGGCAAGCAGAAACTTGGGCTGTGCTCCCGCCAGGGACATGCGCAGGTCCCTGGCGAGGTCAGAACCAATCGGGTGTTGCGGCAGGTCACGCACGATCGCGGAGAGCGCCTGGTCGTCCAGTTGCTCGTACCGTCCGCCAGATGGCACATCGTTTCCTGCGGGCAGCACCACGACCGCGCCGGCGCATTCACGTCCGTACTCAGCCAGCAGCGCCAGCGTGTCGGCCGTGGTCTCCGGTGCACCATCGACCAGTCGCACGTTGCGCACCTGCGCGGCGACGGTCTCCAGGGCGCGTCCTTCAGGCAGCAGTCCTTCGAGGAAGGCACGTGCCTTGGCAGGCTCACTCGGCCCGGGGGTCGGCAACGAGCACGACAGCAGCGGCGTCTCAGCCTCGTACTGCGCCGCGATCGCGTCGTCATAGGCGATGCGGACCGTTCTGCCGCCCGGCCGGCTCGTCGTGCGAGCTACGCGACGGTCCCCGAGCCAGATGTCCAGTTCCACCGCGGCTACTTCGCCCGTGGCCGAACTGCGAGTTCGAGCTCGAGCGCGGCGAGCGTGTCGAAAAGCAGTTCGATCGCGCGGGTCTCGTGCCCGGATTCGAGCACGGTGATCGCGTACCTGTTCGCTCGTGCGCGCTCGGCGAGCTGTGCCTGGGTCAGACCGGCGCGCTCGCGCGCAGCACGGATTGCGCGGCCCAGCGCCTCCGGCGAGCGCACCCGGGTCGTACCGGTTGATGTTGGCATACGCTCACATTAAGTTGTCATGTGAGCTATGTCAATGAACTCTCACATCGGCCGGGCGGCTAGCGATGTGACCGTATGCCAACATCAGCTGGGGACTTTATCCCGATCGAGTCGGGTCGTTGGGCCACGACGAGCCCGGCACGCCAGCCGGGTGCGCGTCCGCCGAGCGGCGGCGTGACCGCGTCGGTGTCGTGCCCGCTTCGGGCGAGCAGCCATGAGATCAGCGAGTTGGAGTTCCACATCTCGCCGGCGCCCAGCTCGTCGCGTCCCCAGGTGACGGTCGGGACACCGGGGACGAGATCGAGCAACAGCTCGGCGCGGACGCTGTCCGTGCCGACCCTGTGCGGGCTGGCTACGGCATAGCTGACGTCAGGGATGACGCCGGTGCGCCACCGGCGGATCTCGTAACGAAACAAGCGGCTGCGGCCCAACAGGGGAAATCCGACGGCACCTTCGGATACGACGCCGCGATCGGCCGCGACGGTCGCCCACACCGGAGCCATCTCGATCACGAAACGGTCCCCGCCGTGACGGATCTCGAGAGCCGAGTGGTAGAGATCCTGGCGGCGACGGTGCTCGCGAGCCGCCGCCACGGCCTCGAACACTCGCCCGTTCCAGCGGGCGCAATGCGAGGCGTCGCCGGCCCCCAACGGCAGCCAGTAGACGTCGACGCTCGCTGTGGATGCCATGCCTTCAGTGAAGGCCGAACGGACGTGCTTCGGCAGGTGCTTAGGTCCCACAAGAACGGTGGTCGTGATCGAGGTTCCGATCACGACCACCGCCGAATGCAGGTCCGGCTAGACGGTCACCTCGGATCGCGTCCGGGTGATCAGGACACCGGCTCCGCCGAGCAGGAACAGTGCCATACCGCCGGCCACCATCATCCAGACGATGGGTTCGAACGACACCGGCTTGAGCGTGTTGTAGTCACGCAGGTGGTTGTCGACTGTCGACACGAGGCCATCGAACCGGCCGAGCGCCGCGGGCAGCGTGTTCAGGGCGGCTGCGGTCGTCGGGAAGTTCTGCTCGAGGAAGGTCTGTAGCTGCGCGGGCTGCATGTTCAACTGCGTGGCCAGCGCGGGCAGCATCTTCGCCTGCATCTGCGTCCCCATCGCCGAGAGCGTCCCCAGCGCGGTGTTCGCTTGGGTAATAAGGGACTGCGTGTAGACCGGCTTGAGATTCGCGTTCATCTGGTCAGCGTCGGACGCCTTGTGCGGCATGCCCAGGATGAGCGGGCCGGCGATGAGCAGTGCGCCCAGCACCGTGGCCGTCACGGCGGACGCGCGCGGCGCGCGCCAGACAAAGATGCCGAAGCCGATGCAGATGATTCCGGCCCCGAGCAGCGCCCACGGCACCGTGGTGGCTGGAAGGCTCTTCGTCGGGATTGCGTCGGCAGAACGGAACAGCGGGCGCTGCTGGTCAAGCGTCGTGACCAGACCGGTGAACGTCGGCGTGATCTGCGGCAGCGCACTGAGTCCCCTAGCGACGTCGGGGTACTGCGTGCTCAGCAGCGTCGTCATCTGCGCGGGCGTCAGATTCAACTGCTGGCCGAGGGCAGGCAACAGCTTGGTCTGGATCTCAGTGCCCGCGGCGGACAGGCTCGCCATGTCCTGCTGATCAGCCTGAATCGCGGACTGCGTCAGCACCGGACGGAAGCCGTCCGTCAGCCGGTCGAACGCGGGTCCGACATGGAACAGGTTGGCGGCAAGCGTGACGGTCACGAACGAGAGGCCGAGCAGCACCATGAGGCCGGCTGCGACTGCTCGCGGCCAACCAACACGTAGCGTTGTTCGGGTAATTGCCGGACGTGGTAAATGGATTGTTGCGGTGCCGGTCATAATCCGACTCTCTTTTCTCGAATTGCGCACTCTCGCTCAGATGAACAGGAGCTGCGCTCCCTCGGTCTTCTCGATGAAGTCGGCGGCGCTGATGATGCCCTCGACCTCTTCGTACAGGTCGTCCTCGCTGAGGTGGTTCATGTCCGCCGACATCCGGCACGCCCACAGGTGGCCGCCGGACGCGACGATCTGCTCCAGGAACTCGGGCACCTCGGGGACGCCGACTTCAGAGATCGACTTCTTCATCTTGGCGGTGGCCATCGCGGTCATGCCGGGTATGCCACCGAGGCCTTGCGGCATGTGCGTCGCGGGGTTGCCCAGGATGGTGAATTTCAGGTCGTGCATCCGGGACTTGGTGATCATGTCGAAGCCCCAGAACGTGAAGAACAGATGCGTCTCGACACCCTCGCCGAGCGCCGCGTTCGCGAGAACCAGGCCGGGGTAGGCCATGTCCAGGGTTCCCTTGGAGCAGATGATTGCC
>WNGL01000298.1_pt1 | contig 105708 bp, 68 predicted proteins | sample 5400591 | NCBI WGS metagenome assembly WNGL01 (sample SAMN13153377, study PRJNA577476) | soil metagenome | isolation source: 80 cm soil or saprolite under Garry oak tree replicate 1 | place: USA:California | collected 2016-06-15 | reverse complement strand
GACCAAATTCGCTCGATATTGGGCGTTCGCGCATCCGACAATCTCCGACACGCTGAGCTCGTCGTTGTCGTCGAAGGTGAGGAAGACAAGACCGCTTTGACGGCGCTGATTCGCGAGAACTCAAGTCAACTAGCGGCCGCGCTTGATACGGGAAAATTGGCGTTTGAAACGCTCGCCGGCGGCAGCAACCTGTCTTATGTTCTTGGGCTTCTAAGGGATGCGCTTCTTTGCAGCTTTCATTGCTTCTTGGACAATGACGAGACTGGTCGTAAGAGTTTTGAAAAAGCTAAATCCGAAGGTCTGGTCGACATCGCCGACGTTAATCTATCTGCGGTAAGCGGTATGGTTGATTCGGAACTTGAAGACTTGTACGAACTGAACTTCTATAAAGACCTAATTTGGAATCAATACAAAGTCGCTCTGGACTCGAATCCGAAGTTCAAGAGCAACAAACGCAAATGGTCCGACCGTGTGGGTGAAGTCTTTAAGGTGTCAGGCAAGCCGTGGAACGACGGAATTAAGATGGCTGTAAAGGCCAAGGTTTCAGCTTTGGTGGCTTCCGACCCGAAAAGCGCACTTAACGAACATAAGCGTTCCGTAATCAACAATTTTGTAAAGGCCGTCGAAGAGAAACTCACACTGCTGAGCTCTGAGTAGACCAGGAGTGCGCTGGTTCAATCATTGCCTGTCGTGCCGGAAATTTGTACCAGGCCACGCGGTGGCAGGCAGTACCATCCAGCCGTTAGTTTCGCCGGGTTTTGAACCTATTGGTCCGGGACCAGGAGGTCGTCGCCAGAGTTTTCAAACGCGCACCGAAACCAGCGAGTTGATTCCTCTTGCTTAGTTCTGATTAGATTTGAACGGAAAACCATGACACTTTTATGACACTGCACCATTTTAGTGCAATCGAATCTTTCGCCCAACGCCGTTAACTATTATAGAATCAAAGCGTTATCACTCGGCGGGCTCGTAGCTCAGCGGTTAGAGCAGCGGACTCATAATCCGTTGGTCCCAGGTTCGAATCCTGGCGGGCCCACCAAACACACACGGGAATTTTTCAATCAGCTGATCTGGGAGTTTTTCGCGAGCTGCGCGATCACGATACTTGCTTCTTCCAAGATCGTGCAGAGAATCGGGTTGTCCCGATACACATCGATCACTCCATATAGAAAACTTCGTTCATCATGGCAAAGCGTTCGCCGGGTTGAAGATCTGGAACAGGCTCGAAGTATTCAGCCATTTCTCGCTGCCATTTCAGATTGATCGCGTCGCTGTCGAGTTTTCGCCATGCAGAATCAAAATCATGGACTTGCATGACGAGGAACAGATCTTGGCCTCGTCGGAAGATCGAATAGTGAGATATCCCGACTTCCTTTAGCTTGGATAGCAGTGCTGGCCAGACGCGCCGGTGCGCGGCGTCATATTCTTGCTCCTTGCCGGTTTTTATTCGCAATCGAAAAGCGGTCCTGGGCATCGCGATCTCCTTACACCGCGGCGGAAAAAAAACCGTGGAGTGTCATATTGTGCGTCAAAACGGCAGACGACACGTCAAGGAACGTGGACGATAGGAATTCAATAGAAAAATATATACAATACCGAAACTTCTAGGCCTTCGGAGATTGCGATGAACAAACAGCAAGGGGCAAGAATTTTCTTTGGGCTACTTCTGGAGCTCACAGCGAGTGTGACCCTAAATATTCCGGCCAAAGCGATTCCTGAGCCTGACGCTACCGTGTCAGGCGGAGCGCCCTCGGAGCTGGAGTGTCAGGCCATGACGACGCCACTTGGCCTGGGCAACGCTCATCCCCGCTTGTCTTGGCGGCTCAACGATCCGCGACGAGGGGCAGTGCAGATCGCTTACGAGATACGCGTTGCCAGCTCATCAGAAAAGCTTCAGCGGAACGAGCCGGATGTCTGGGATAGCGGCAAGATTATGTCGGCGGACTCTGTCAACGCTCCCTACGGAGGGCCCGCTCTTGTTTCTCGGGTCAGGTATTTCTGGGAGGTTCGCGTCTGGGATGGACAAGGGAAGCCAACTGCGTACAGCAAACCGAGCTGGTGGGAGATGGGATTGCTTTCGGCCGAAGATTGGACTGCGCGCTGGATCGCACAAGACATGCCGGTTGAGCGGGGCGACCATGCATCCAATCCGAAATGGATCTGGAGTACTGACGAAGGAGCTTTGTCAAAGGCATCCGTCGGGAAGCGTGATTTTCGTCTGAATTTCACGCTTTCGCGAAAACCAAAAACCGCAGTGCTCTTCATTACAGGCAAAGACAACATCGGTGTGTGGGTAAACGGGAAAATCGTGCTGCAAGAATCACCTGCGGGCAAATTTGGCCGCCCGCATGATCCGTGGGGAACTTTCCGCGAAGTTACCTTAAGTAATTTGGAATCCGGCAAGAATTCGATCGCGGCAGAAGTGACTGTCGACAAACCGGACTGGGCCCAAGCTCCCGTATCCGGCGGACTGGTGGCTGTGCTGCGCGTGGAATTACCGGATGGCACGTTTCAGCGGATCATCTCCGATACGAACTGGAAGACAAGGAAGGACGGAGGGAACTCCGAATGGACCGTACAGGATTTCGACGACAGTTCATGGCCGGCGGCCGGAGTCGCTGCAGAAATTGGACAAGATCCGCTTGGCACGCCGTGGCTGGCTGAGCCCATCAGTTGGTTCGGGAAAAATTTCCACGTTGCAAAAACCGTGCAGAGAGCGCGGATTTATTCGACAGCGCTGGGCGCTTATCAGGTGTACCTGAATGGGAAACGCGTAGGAGACGATGTCCTTGCGCCCGGGTGGACCGACTATCGAAAGCGAATTTCTTATCAGGTCTATGATGTCACCTCTCTGGTACAACCGGGCACAAACGCCGTTCGTGCGTTGTTAGCAGGAGGATGGTACGCGGACGGACTCGCCTGGCTGCAAAATCGATACAACTTTGGGCCGCCGCCTGTGCGTATTCTGGGTCAATTGGAGGTCGAATATACCGATGGAACCCGAGATACGATTTCCACGGACGAAAGCTGGAAAACCGTACCTTCGGCGATCGTGAGTTCGGATCTCTACAATGGTGAATTCTACGACGCACGACGGGAAAAAAAAGACGCGGGCGACGCAGCTTCGCTCGAAGGCGAGTGGAGGCCTGCAGCCGCTTTGTCCGCGCCCAAAGCGCCGCTTGTTGCACAGGATTTTCAACCCATCCGAGCACACGAGACTCTTTCGCCCAGAGAAATGACCAATCCAGTTCCTGGTGTTTACATCTTTGATCTGGGACAAAACATGGTCGGATGGGCGCGGTTACGTGTTTCTGGACAGAGCGGGACAAAAGTCAAATTGCGTTTTGGAGAAGTGTTGAAGCCAAGCGGCGAGCTGTATACGGAAAACCTGCGAACTGCAGAAGCGACGGACACATACGTTCTGCGCGGTGGAGGCGAAGAAGTATTCGAGCCGCACTTCACGTTCCATGGATTCCGTTATGTCGAAGTGACAGGGTACCCGGGGACGCCGAACCGCGATTCGGTTGAGGGAGTAGTCTTCTATACGAGCGCACCCTTCACCATGACGTTCCGCACAGCAAACGCCACGGTAAACCAACTTTGGAGAAACATTGCCTGGGGTCAACGCGGGAATTTTCTCAGCGTGCCGACCGATTGCCCGCAGCGAGACGAACGTCTGGGATGGATGGGCGATGCGGAAGTGTTCTGGCGCACGGCCAGTTATAACGTGAACCTTGCTGCGTTCTCGCACAAATTTACGACCGACATTCGAGACGCGCAGAGCGCGCAGGGCGCATACGCAGATGTGTCGCCGCGGGTAGGGCCGACGGGAGAAAGCGTTGCGGGCTGGGCGGATGCCGGAGTCATCATCCCCTGGACGGCCTATTTGCAATACGGTGATAAGACGATCATGGAAGAGAACTGGGCCGCGATGGAACGCTGGATGGCCCACCTGGAAAGAGCGAATTCTGACTACTTGTGGCTTAAGGAACGTGGAAATGACTACGGCGATTGGCTGGCGATTGGCAGCCAGACGCCAAAGGACTTGATTGCCACGGCCTATTGGGCGTACGACGCGTCTTTAATGCAGCAAATGGCGCAAGCGCTGGGCCGCAACGCAGAAGCGGAAAAGTATGGCCAGTTATTCGAAAAGATTCGTGGCGCGTTCAATCAGGCTTATGTCAAAGCGGACGGCACTGTTGGGAGTGGCAGCCAGACGAGCTACGTCTTGGCGCTTCACATGAATCTGTTGGAAAAAGATAAACACAAGATTGCCATGCAACGATTGGTAGACGACATCAAAGCGCACGACTTTCATCTGACGACTGGATTTTTGGGAACGCCCTATCTCTTGATCGAGCTGAGCAAGGGCGGTTACACCGATGTTGCGTACAGGCTGCTTCTGCAACGAACGTATCCATCGTGGTTCTACATGATCGAGCGTGGTGCAACCACGATGTGGGAGAGATGGAACGGCGATCAAAAATTGGACGACCCTTCGATGAATTCGTTCAACCATTACGCCTATGGCGCGGTTGCGGAATGGCTATACCGGTATGTGGCGGGCATCGACGCGGATATAGAAAATCCCGGATTCCATCGAATCGTGCTTCATCCACAGTTCAGTGCCGAACTTGGCGAGGCAGAGGCCACCTATGAATCCGCGTACGGCGCGATCGGTTCGCGCTGGAGAGCGGAGAATAAGAGCACAGTCTGGAGCGTTACGATTCCAGCAAACACAACCGGGGTACTTTATTTCCCCACAAAGGCGCAAATTCGAGAAGGCAGCAACGACATCGCGCATAGTGGCGGAATCAAGTTTGTTCGGACCGAGGGGAATTCGGATGTGTATGAGGCGGGCGCTGGAAATTACGCGTTCCGATTTTAGGCGCAGCCATGGGGACTGATGAGAACTATTCCTCTCGCGACGGATAAGATTCTAAAGTTGATATGGCTAATTGGGATCGGTGCTGTTCATCGCGCGGCGGCAGTCTTAGATTCATTTGCAATTCCGACATAGTTTCCGTACCCGACCACTACGGTCGAGAGGACCAGAACGAACAAACTCAACGCCACAAGGACCTTTGTGCGGCGGCCGGTTCCGTTCCACTCCCGCAACGCGATACCCCAGAGTGTGCTGAAAATCATGATGCTGGCCATGTGGAGAGTCCAGCTAGAGAATCTATAGTGGCCCATCTTGGTCTCACCCATGGTGTAGAAGAAGAACTGCAAGTACCAAGTGATCCCGGCGATTGCCGAAAATACATAGTTCATCAGCATCGGGGCATGGTTGGGCGCCGCCTCCGTAGAACCGCTGGCCTTCGCCATCTCTTCCGCCGGAGCGTCGGTGACTGTTTCGAGTGGCGGACCCGAGAGTAGATTTTGACGGATCTCTGAATTGAGGTACTGATAGCCCGTGCGATTGCGGATATTGAGGGCAACGCACCAGATGAAATTCGTCGTAAATCCGCCCAACAAGACAACGACCAGTACTGGCAGGCCTTGCCACAGAGGCGGGGTGCCGTGACGAATGGTCATTCCTTTGATGGGATCGCCCGCTGCCAATCCATAAGCGAAGCACGCGCTCATTACGCCTGAGAAAGTGGCTACCAGCAGTCCTTTCTTCAGGTCGAATTCCTTGATGGACAGGCGTTTTTGCTCTTGTGACAGTTCTTTTTCTTTGGACATTCCTGCGGTGCCGGCAAAGACGATTCCAAACAGGCATATGGCGACACCGATAAGGATAATGAGTCCAGAATGGGTGCCCAGGACTTCAGTTCTAAATTGTCCGCGGAAGATCGGCGGCATCAAAGTTCCGAAAGCTGCTGTATATCCGAGGGCAACGGCCATTCCGAGAGACATACCGAGGTAGCGCATTGTTAAGCCGAAGGTGAGTCCCCCGAGTCCCCACAACAGGCCGAAAGCATAAGCCCAAAACAGACTGGTGAGAGGTGATTCCCTGAGCACGGCAAAGAGATCGTGGGTGAGGACAAGAGCCAGCAACCAGGGTGCAATGATCCAACTGAAAAAACCTCCGACAAGCCAATAAGTTTCCCACGCCCAATGTTTCACCCGGCGATAGGGGACGTAGAAGCTGCCAGAGGCCAAACCGCCGAGCCAGTGCAGGAAAACCCCGAGGATAGGATTGGGCACGAGGAAGATTCCTTTCCCTGAGCGAACGCGGAGGCCACCGGCAGCCGCAAGGCCACGCTGGCTGAGAACTCTAATTGCAACCAGAACGACTGGTCAATACGAAAGAAGTCCATCTATTGAAACAACGGGATCGGCTGGCGCTAGGGTATACTTTCGCTCGTCCAATTGTGTGTAAACCTAATGCACCGAACTAGCTCCAAGGCGCGCCCCGCTCGGCTTTACCTCATCCCAGTGCTCTCGAAAGCACTGGATATTCTCGAATTGCTGCAGGTTGAGAACCAGCCGAAATCCCTCGAAGAGATTTACCGGCGGACGAAAATTTCGAAAACGACCGTCTATAGGATTCTGAAAACGCTGACGCACAGAGGGTACCTCGGACAGTCCGAGAACGGACTCTACAGGTTGGTGTCCCGACCTAGGAAGGTGCGCTTCGGCTTTGGCGCGCAGTCGCGCGAAATGCCGTTTTCCGAGGCGGTGCGCGAGAGTTTGGCAGCGGCGGCCTCCTCCGCCGGGGTGGACCTGCTGGTCCTGGACAACAAGTATGACGCCGCAGCCGCAGTTAAGAACGCCGAGGAGTTTGTGAAGCAAAGGGCTGATCTGGTCATTGAATTTCAAATCGACCAGCGGATAGCGCCGATCATTGCGGACAAGATTCACGGCGCGGGAATCCCGCTGATCGCAGTCGATATACCGCATCCACATGCGACATTTTTCGGTGTGGACAATTACAGAGTTGGGCACGAAGCTGGCAATTTTCTCGCCCAACATTCGAAAAATCTGTGGGGTGGAAAACTGAGTTGGGTGGTTGGATTAGATATTCAAGAAGCCGGGCCTCTCGTCCACAGCCGGATTACAGGCGCTTTTGCCGGGATCCGATCGAAATTTCCAGGCTTACGGGATGAAAACTATGTTTTGTTGAACGGAGAAGGTTTGCGGGGAAGGAGCCACCGCTTGATGGCTGACTTTCTGAAGCGTCACCCTGCGCAGCATGGTGTGCTCGTTGCCGCGGCGACAGATACGAGCGGACTGGGGGCGCTACAAGCCGTACGGGAAGCGAAACGCGATAAGGATGTAGCGATCGTTGGACAGGATTGCATTCCGGAAGCGCTGGATGAAATGAGTATTCCGGGCAGCCCTTTCATCGCCTCCGTATCGCACGAGGCGAGCAGTTATGGACCACAATTGATCGAATTGGGTCTAGCAATTTTGAACGGCCAAATCGTGTCTCCCTACAATTACGTCAAACACAAACTCATCACTTCTGCGTCGCTGACCAAAAAGATGCGTGCCGCCAGGTAGATGGTCTGTTCCACTATTGAAATAATTATCCTATTGCACCGAGCTTTCCAATTCGATACTGTCGAATTTCGAATCGCGGAATCGGGTATTGGATTCAGTCACGCTATACGATCCCCTGCGCCATCTCTAAGGGCACTTGTTGATGAAGACTCAGGAAACTCTTCGCTATCTAGAAGATCGATGGGATGAGGACTTCGCCCGAAAGCTCGATGCGCCTGAACTCTTGCGCTACCGCTCCAATATACTGGGCTCCGATCTTCGAATCACAAATTTCGGCGGTGGAAACACCAGTTCGAAAATTGAGGAATCCGATCCACTCGACGCTACAAAACGCGCGGTCCTTTGGATCAAAGGAAGCGGCGGCGATATTGGGAGCATTCAGCGAAACGGTTTCGCGTCTCTCTACCTTGACAAGCTCCATGCCCTGAGGAATCGGTATCGCGGCGTACAGTTCGAAGATGAAATCGTCGAGATGTATCCTCTCTGCGCTTTCGGCCACAACACCGTCGCCGCCTCAATTGATACTCCGCTGCACGGATTTCTTCCATTCGAACACATTGACCACCTTCATCCGGATTGGGGCATCGCGCTTGCAGCCGCTGCCAATGGCAACGAGAAGATGCGCGAGTTCAACCGCCTTTTCGGGCACAAGCTGATCTGGTTACCCTGGCAACGCCCGGGTTTTGAATTGGCGATGATGCTAAGGGACGCGGTTGAGGCGAACCCGGGCTGCGACGGAGTCGTTCTGGGTGGGCATGGCCTCTTTACCTGGGGAAGCACGCAGCGTGAATGTTATTTGAATACGATCACCATCATCGACCGGCTCGGTCAATTCATTGTTGATCATATCGAGCGAAGAGGCTCTGATCTATTCGGTGGCAAGCGGCACAGCGCACTGCCAAATTACCGTGAATTGGCGCTGGATATTTTTCCGTTTGTGCGCGGGCGTGTTTGCGATAAACAGCGGATGATTGGCCACTTTAACGATCTTCCGGAGATCTTACGATTTGTAAATTCCCCAGACGGTGAGAAGCTCGCGCACCTCGGAACAAGCTGCCCGGATCATTTCATTCGAACAAAAATTCGCCCGCTGTTCGTCCAGTGGGATCCTTCGACCAATTTGATCGGATTAAGGGAGCACATCGATGTCGCTCTTATTCGATATCGGGAAGAGTATCGCCAATACTACAAATCATTTGCGAAAACCGATTCGCCGGCGATGCGTGATCCTAGTCCGACTGTAATCCTGATTCCGGGCATCGGCATGTTCAGTTTCGGGAAGACCAAGACGGAGGCCCGCGTCTCCGGAGAGTTCTACACCAACGCAGTCCATGTAATGGAAGGCGCCACGGCACTCGGCGCCGGCGACACACCGAAGGCGCTCCCTCAAGCTGGGCCCGCCGCATCGACCGACGCCTTCACAGTGCATTCGAACTATGTGGCATTGCCTCCGTCCGAAGCTTTCCGCATTGAGTATTGGCAGCTAGAGGAAGCGAAAATTCGGCGGCAGCCGCCGGAAAAGGAACTCAGCCGGCGAATTGCATTTGTGGTTGGCGGCGGAAACGGTGTGGGACGCGAGACGGCTCTTCTGGCCGCCCAACGCGGAGCTCATGTCGTCGTGGCCGACCGCGATCTGGAAGCCGCAAGAACGACGAGCTTAGAGGCGCAGAAGATCGCAGGAAAGGAATCTGCATCGGCAGTCTCGATTGATATTCGTGAGCGTGAGTCCATCCGCAATGCTTTGCGGGAGGTTGTCGGTGCCTACGGCGGGCTCGACATCATTGTGAACACTGCAGCCATTTTCCCATCCTCACCCGACGGACAAATTAGTGATCGTCAGTGGGGCGAGACCTTGGATATTAATGTTACGGCGAATCACCGGTTGCTTGAGGAGTCCGGCGGAATCTTAGGCGAACAGGGGCTTGACGCGAGTGTGGTTCTCACAAGCTCGGCCAATGCAGTCGTTCCGAAGCACGGAAGCGAGGCTTACGATGTGAGCAAGGCGGCGGTCAGCCATCTTGTCCGTGAATTCGCGATTTCCCTTGCGCCCAGGGTTCGCGTAAACGGCATTAGTCCGGCCACGGTTGTGAAAGGCTCGACCATGTTCCCGCGTGACAGGGTGGTGGCCTCGCTCAACAAATATAAGATTCCACACGACTCCTCTGCCTCGGATGGACAGCTTCGTACTTTGCTCGCCGAATTTTACGCCCAGCGCACGCTTACACATCAGCCGATTGATCCGAAGGACTGCGCTTCCGCAATCTTGTTCCTGGCAGGCCCGCAGTCGCGCTGCACCACCGGGCACCTGATTCCGGTAGACGGTGGCTTAACCGAGGCTTTCCTTAGATAGGCATCGACGGTGTTCGTGTCATCGAGAAGGGTTTTATGCAGCGGTCAGCGGGCAAAGCATCTCTTGTTGCAGTGGATCTAGGGGCACAAAGTTGCCGTGTATCGATCCTGCGCTGGAAACAGGGCGTTCCACAAATTGAAGTCATTCATCGTTTTTCAAACGCTCCTATCTCGACTGCCACGGGACTGCACTGGAACATCGACGCCATATTCGAGGGCGTAAGCACTGGCCTGAGAACCTGCGCGGAGGCCGCGCCCGAAGGAGTCGCATCGATCGGAGTGGACGGGTGGGCTGTTGACTATGTGCGCCTGCGGAGTGACGGCAGCCCGTTCGGGAATCCATTTTGTTATCGGGATGAGAGAACCGCAAAAGCAGTGACGGAAGTTCATCGCCTCATTTCCCCGGACAGGCTCTACTCGCTTACGGGAATACAACTGTTGAGCTTGAACACGCTCTACCAGCTTTACGCCGACAAGCTGGCAGGCATCGATTCCGGCTCCCGTTGGTTGAATCTTCCCGAGTACGTCACGCATCTCCTTGGCGGGAAACCGGTGTCCGAGTACACGAATGCTACGCACACGCAGCTGGTGACGCTCGGAACAAGGAACTGGTGTGATGAGATCTTTCAGGCCACCGGCTTAGAGAAGGCGGCCGCGCCTGAAATTGTGCCCACGGGATCAATTGTCGGAACACTGAACGGGCCATTGAGCACATTGCCTGCTTTCTGCGGCACGCGACTGATCGTGCCCGCCTGCCATGACACAGCTTCTGCCATTGCTGCGATTCCGGCCAAAGGCGAAGACTGGGCCTTTATCAGCTCTGGCACCTGGTCGCTTGTCGGGACGGTGCTGAATTCGCCGTGCATTACGAAAGAGGCTCGCGAATTGAACTTCACGAACCTTGGAGGCGTCGGTGGAACTACCTGTTTTCTCAAAAATGTGAATGGTATGTGGCTCCTCCGCCAGTGCATGGATGAATGGGAACGTCTCGGCCAGCATTGGACCTTGCCCGATCTTATTCGACAATGCGCTCTGTTACCGCAACCGCAAATTTTGATAGACCTAGACGCCCCCGAATTGGTACTGCCCGGAAAGATGCTTGGCAAGATCAACGCGCAGTGCAATCGCGCAGGTCATGAATCGTTCTTACCTGACAGCCGGGGAATTCCGTTGCTGGCAAATACGATTTTTCACAGCCTCGCCCGGCGTTATGCTGAGGTGCTATCTGCGATCACTGGGATTACGGGAAAAAAGCTCAAGCGTCTGTTCATCGTTGGCGGCGGGAGCAAGAACACGTTCCTAAACCGGTTGACAGCGGAATACAGCAGGCTCGAAGTCGTCCCCGGTTCAAGCGAAAGCACGACGATTGGTAACTTCGCTATTCAAATGGCAACTCTACAGGACGACGGGAGTTCATCGCACAACGTGACCGCAGCAAGGGTTGCTGAGATTGCGCAGACAATATCATTCAACTCCACGCCGATTTTAATGGACGAGGACAAACAACCAAGGGAACTTGATGCGCGTACCCAGGTAGGGCAGACGGAGACTTCACGATGAAGGACAAATTGATTGAAGTAGCATATGCGGCCTTGGACCGACTGAAGATCGAACTCCCATCGTGGGGTTTTGCCAATACCGGCACTCGCTTCGGAAAATTCGTTCAACCCGGTGCCGCCACAACACTTGAGGAGAAATTCAGCGATGCCGGTCAGGTGCACTCCATCACTGGCGCTTGCCCTACTCTTGCCTTGCACGTGCAATGGGATGTTCCTAACGGCCTCAAAGATGTAAGCGAAGTAGAAAAGCTGAGCAAGAAATTCGGCATTCGTCCGGGATCGATCAATCCGAACACCTTTCAAAATCAGGAATACAAATACGGGTCCGTCGGTAATCCCGATCGAAATGTTCGCCGAATGGCGGTCAGCCACATTCTGGAGTGTGTTGCGATTGCCGACGCATTGAAGTCCAGGGATGTTTCTCCCTGGTTTGCGGATGGCTCCAACTATCCTGGTTCGCAGAACATCCGCAAGAGAATCGGATTCTTCGAGGAGAGCTTAAAGGAAATTCACCGGGCACTGAGGCCCGGCCAGCGCCTGCTGCTTGAATATAAACCGTTTGAGCCCGCGTTCTACCACACCGACGTGGCCGATTGGGGGATGGCGTATCTCTTAGCGAAAGAAGCGGGCCCACAGGCATTCGTTCTTGTGGACACCGGCCATCACTATCAAGCTCAGAATATAGAACAGATTGTCGCGTGGCTGCTCCACCGCGGGATGATCGGGGGTTTTCATTTTAATGACCGCCGGTACGCGGACGACGACTTGACCTTGGGGTCTATAGACCCGTATCAGGTGTTCCGCATATTCCACGAGATCCAGATGTTCGAATGGGAAGACGGCAGAAGAGCGGACATTGCGTACATGGTGGATCAAAGCCACAACCTAAAAGGGAAAATTGAGGCGATGATCCAAACTGTCTGCACGGCGCAGGAGTTATACGCACGTGCTGCCCTCGTCGATCACGAGCGGCTGGCGAAATTCCAGGAGCAATGTTGCCTTGTTGATGCAGAAGAGACTTTGCGCGGAGCTTTTTGGCAGGACACGCGTTCGATCGTAAAGGAATGGCGTAGAGCGAAAGGTCTGCCCGACGATCCTCTGCAGGCATTCCGGCAGAGCGGCTATCTCGAGCGAATTGTGCGCGAACGCAGCGAAAAGAATATTGGCATAACGCCTAGCTACGCGTGATTGCCCTGCCACTCTCCATTCGCTTCGGAGATGCAGCAGCTGTCGGCGCCGTTGGCTCATTCGAAAACTGAAGGAAGCACTTAGGACGGTGTAAATTTCCTGCTTCAGTCCTCCATCGGCAATCCGACGTAATTTTCTGCGAGAGTCTGCGCGGCGGCGCGAGAGCTGGTGAGGTAATCGAGTTCGGCGACCTGGCGGCGCTGATCAAACGGACTGTCATTTGCAAAACGGTGCAGCAGGGACGTCATCCACCAGGAGAATCGTTGGACTTTCCACACGCGGCGCAGGCAGATTTCCGAGTAGCGAGCGAGCAGCTCCGTTTTTTGATTTGTGTAATATTCTCCCAGTGCGCGGGCCAGCACTCTCACATCAGCCACGGCAAGATTGAGTCCCTTTGCGCCTGTCGGCGGCACGATGTGAGCCGCATCGCCCGCAAGAAACAACTTGCCGAACTGCATCGGCTCTGCCACAAAACTGCGCATGCCGGTCACGCCCTTCTGGATGATTGGTCCTTCCGTCAGTTTCCATCCAGCCGCACCCAGGCGCTTTTGCAATTCCTGCCAGATTCGTTCATCGGGCCAAAGCTCGATGTCCTCTTCCGGATCGCACTGCAGGTAGAGCCGGCTGATCTCTGGCGAGCGCATGCTCAGCAAAGCGAACCCGCGCTCGTGATATGCGTAAATTAATTCGTGCGACGATGGCGGCGCTTGCGCCAGAATGCCCAGCCACCCGAATGGATAAGTTCGATCGTAAAGCTTCAACACTCCTTCCGGAATTGACGGACGGCAGACGCCATGGAATCCGTCGCATCCCGCAATGAAATCGCATTCGAGTTGCTCGGAAACTCCGCTCGCACGGAAATAAATTGTCGGTGATGTGCTTTCCAGATCTTCAACCGTGACCTCTTCTGCTTCGAAATGGATTGGCCGATCCAATGCCAACCGGGCTGCAATCAGATCCTTGATGACTTCGTGCTGCGCGTAAATCGTGACGCACTTTCCATTCGTGAGTTCACGAAAATCGATCCGGTGACCACGTCCTCCGAAGCGAAGTTCGATACCACCATGCTGGAGGCCCTGCCGCTTCAGGCGTTCCCCCACGCCGAGTTCGTGCATCAGGTCAACGGTACCTTGCTCAAGCACTCCGGCGCGGATACGTTCTTCAACATACCTTCGGCTGTGCATTTCAACGACCACGCACTCAATTCCCAGACGCTCGAGCAAGTGCGACAAGAAAAGCCCAGCGGGACCGGCTCCAATGATTCCTACTTGTGTGCGCATTTTTTTGTTGCTTGCATATTTCGCGGCGGGGGAATTCGAGCTGAAACGCTGCAAACTTCTGAACCTCCAAATGAACTGATGAAAACGATACTCCACCTGGTACTGGATTCCAACGAGGCGAGCGCTCGCCGTTCATAAAGTTCTCTTCGAAAATAGTTCTCCCGCTCCACAACCGAATCCACTAGAATGCCGCGCTGGCAAAGCCTCTCCACATGTGCGGATTACAGAAAGTGGACGCGCAACTTTGCCGAAAAGGTGCCAACGATGCAACTAAATTCAGTCCTTCTTCGCAGCACAGTAGTCGCAGCGTTAGGTGGACTGCTGTTCGGCTTCGACACTGTGGTAATCTCCGGTACCACTCAGGCGCTCACCGATCTCTTCCACCTTTCACCGCTCGCGCTGGGCGTGACCGTATCGAGCGCGCTCGTCGGCACCATCGTTGGTTCCATGCTGGCCGGGATACCCGGTGACGCATATGGCCGCCGCGATAGTCTGCGAATCCTTGCCGTACTCTATTTTGTTTCCGCGATTGGATGTGGCTTTGCCTGGAATTGGACGGCGCTCGTGGTATTTCGAGTTATCGGCGGCCTCGCGATCGGCGGGTCGTCGGTTCTCGGTCCGATGTATATCGCCGAAATTGCGCCGGCAAAATATCGCGGCCGCCTCGTTGGGCTCTTTCAATTCAACGTGGTCTTCGGAATTTTGCTCGCATATTTCTCTAACTATCTTATGGGCATCCTAAACCTTGGCGCTGCAGAGTGGCGCTGGAAACTTGGCATTGCGGCACTTCCTGCTGCATTCTTCCTGGTCATGCTGTTCGGCATTCCGCGCAGCCCGCGTTGGCTTGCGAAAAAACAGCGCATTGACGAAGCGCGGGAAGTGCTTCGAATTACAGGCGAAGAAAATTATGAACAGGAATTGCAGGATATCGTCGCATCGATCGATGCTGACCACTCCGCGGGAGATTCGCTCTTCAGCGGCAAGTACGGCTTTCCCATTTTTCTTGCCGTGTCGATTGCCATGTTTAACCAACTCTCCGGCATTAACGCGATCCTTTATTACTTGAATCAGATTTTTGCTCAAGCAGGCTTCAATAAGGTTTCCTCGGACCTTCAGGCCGTTGCCATAGGCGCTACAAACCTCATTTTTACAATGATCGCGATGACGCTCATCGATCGTATCGGCAGAAAGAAATTGTTGCTCACAGGCGCGGTCGGAACTGCGTTGTGTCTGGCGGGAGTGGCGTACGTTTTTCTGTCGCACAGCCACGAAAGTCTTCTCGTGGCCTTGCTGGTCTGTTACATCGCGTTCTTCGCGTTTTCACAGGGGGCCGTGATCTGGGTGTATATCGGAGAAGTGTTTCCGAATCGCGTCCGCGCTGCGGGCCAAAGTCTTGGCAGCTTTACGCACTGGCTCATGGCCGGAATCATCTCACTGGGATTTCCGGCGGTGGCCGCAAAATCCGGTGGCTACCCGTTCATCTTTTTCTCGGTCATGATGGCCTTGCAGTTTTTTGTCGTCCTCATCTGGTACCCGGAAACCAAGGGCATCACGCTTGAGGACATGCAGAAAAAACTGGGCATCGCATAGATCGCCAAAAAACAGTGCGCTTACCTCTCGTGGCGCAAGGCTGTTTTAGTGCTTCGTTTTCTGCGCTGGGTTAGTGAAATGAACGGTCACCGTCTGCTTTTGTGTTTCTGCGGCTCCGCTGGCCGCCGGAAATGTCTCTTCGATCGAGCCGTCAGCTCTCAGTTGTGCGCCATCGATGGATTTGATTTGCTCTCTGCCCCAAACCGAAAGTACATACGTGTGGCCCGGCAGTCCTTCCGTTTCGAGCGTCAATGCATCGCGCGAGGCACTCCAGGTCTCGGACGGAACGCGCAATCCCTGGCTCGCGGTGCCAAGCAGTGGTAGATGCCCCGTATAAGTGACCGCAAAATCATTTCGCAGCCGGATCTTTATTGTGTTGGTGCCAGATACCAGATTGGCTTCTACGACTACGTGCTGGTCAGTGGAGTGCGGCTCCAGATGAAACTGCGCGGGCTGGCCATTTAAGGTAACGCCGAGCACTTGTGCCCGAGGGCTCACAGCCGGCTGCAACTCTATCTTGAGTTGTGCAGGGCCTTTGCGTTCCACGATCAAAGTCATTGAATCGGCTGTACGAGAAAATTGCAAATCGACTGAGTCTGCTCCTGCCGCGGCCTGGTGAACGGAGAACTCTTTCCAGTCTGCCGGCACATGCGGCGCGAAGATTAGTCTGTGATCCTGTGCGTCAAATTGCAGGCCGAACATTCCGCGCAGCACTGGGCTGATTACCATCGCCGCTGACCAGATCTGGTGCGGTGAACTTGTTGACAGCGGCTGATAGTAATCACCGGACAAAACCTCTGTCACGTGTCCGGGCGACCCATCCAAGGCAAGCAATGCGTTCGCGCGCAAGTTGTCGTAGGCAGCCTGCGGCTTGTGATAGCGATATTCGCCCACCGAAGCCCAGCCGGTGAATAGCGGCCACACCGAGCCGTAGTGATATCCGCCACCACTGTATTTCGGTGCGTGGTTCGAAATGATGCGCATGCCCCAATCCGTCTCGTGATCGGGTTTGGATAATTCCACGATCGTTTGTTGCGACTTGTCTTCGTCCGTCAGGCCAAACCACATCGGCACGGTTGTGAGGACTGTCGCCTCGTCGACGCGCTTGTTGTCGCGATCGATCGCAAACGCGAAAATCTTCTTTTCTGGCGACCAGAAAGCGTCGTTTAGTTGTTTCTGCTCCCGCGCGAACTCTTCTGTCAGCGACTTTGCTTCCGCGTCTTTCCCAGTAAGTTGTGAAAGGTGTGCCAGCGACCGGATCGCCGCGACTGCCGCGCTGCTTTGATAGAACTCGCTCTCGATTGGCAGGAGCGGTCCTCCTTCGATCCATCCATGTCCGACGCCGAAATTCTTCGGAAATCCGTTGGCATTGTAGGTGGATCGCAGAAATTCATAAGCTTTCGCGATGTGTGCCCAATCTGACTTTGCAAATTCAAGGTCTCCGCTGGTACTCACGTAATCATCTACAGCTACGAGATACAGCGGCGTCGCATCCGCCGAAGCGAACGCGTACGGATAGCCTTTGAACCAGTCAACAAAACTGGCACCTTGCGCAATCTCGTGAGGAATCTTTCCATCCGCGCGCTGAAACTTCGCGATGAATTCGAGCGCCGTCTTCGTGGTCGCGAAATCGCCTTCGCTGTTCAGCGCCAGCGAGCTCCATAGCGAATCTCGGCCAAAAAACCACGCAAATCCAGGCCGGTAGCCCTCGCCGGAGGTGCGGTAGCCCGCGATCAGACCGTCACCCATGGCTGGATTTGAAACCAGTCCCTGGATCAGGCTGACGCGCGACCAATCGTAAGCGCTCTGGATCTCTGCGTCAGGCAGGTCCACGCTCGTCGTGCGTTGCAAATACCGTTCGTAGAATTCCGCGGACTCGCGCCACAGCTTCCGATACTCAAAGGTCAGAAGCCGATACGTTTTTTCCGCTTCCGAGCGCCCGTTCACGGAGCCTGAAATCACAATGATCTTTGTGTCCCTGCCTTTCGCAGTCACGCCCAGCTTCATCGAACTTGTGTGCGTGCCGCCGTAATTTGTTTCGTACTCAAGCTGTGGCTCCGCGGCGCTGGGCGATCCCGCCAGCGCTGCAAATCGCTGCTGATCCTCGCCAAAAACAAATCCATGCAGAGCGTCATTCCAGCTGACGTAGGTTCCTCCCATCGACGCAGGCCATTCCAGTTGAAAATCGCGAATAAAGCTCGCCTTCACTTCGAGTGGCTGCTCCGTCTCTACCTGAATTTCGATCACCGCTCCCGGTTGGTCTACCGGCACAAAAAACGTCTCACGAACCGTGAACGTATCGCTGCTGTAAACGAGTGTCGTCGATTCAGGGCGGGCGATGACCGTTCGCACCAGAGTCTCAGCCGGAATCTCGCGGCCGTCGGTCAGAATCGTCAGCCGCAAGTCGCGCAAAATCTTCAGTGGATAGGCCCAGGCTTCGACACGCCCAGATTCGTTCCCAAGAAGTCCTGCCCGCTTTCCAACAGCAGCCAGAAATTCCCATGGACGCGCCGCGCGCGAAATTTCCAGCTTTTTCTGTGGCGGAACAGCTCGTGCGGAATTCTGTGCTGCTGAGGCAGCGGAACAACTCGCATAGGTCAGAAACAGGCCCAGGGAAGCAGCGCGAAGCAACTTCGAGAAAAATCGGTGAAGGAGTGGTCGCATGTCAATTCGCATGAGAGACTTTAGGCAGCGCAGCTTGCTTGCAAACCCTCGCTGCACTGTCTATAAAAGAAACGGCCAGAGTGTAGCACGCGTCAAAGCCGCGCCATAGCCAGACTGACTCAGGCCAGACCGATTCAGGAAGGTATCGCTTCGATTGCATTCTCCACGCCGCAGCTTCCTCAAATCACTCAGCCGTTCGGCACTGGTTCTATCTCTTGAAAATCTGTTGGCCGGAATCCGTCCCCTGTTCGCCGTACTCTCGCCATTGCCAGAGGCCCCGCAAAAAACAGCGCCCGCACCCGCTTCGTCACAGCTCGGCGTCAACTTCCTGAACATCGGCAAGGAATCCGGCCTGAACGCAAAAACCATATTCGGCGGCGAGCACAAAAACAAATATTTGCTCGAAACCACTGGTTGCGGTGTGGCTTTCTATGACTATGACAATGACGGCTGGCTGGATATTTTCCTGGTAAACGGATGGCGCCTGGAAGGTTTTCCGAAGGGCCAGGAACCGCACTCGCATCTATTCAAAAACAATCGCGACGGTACGTTTACCGACGTCACAGTTCAAGCCGGCTTGGTCCATACTGGCTGGGGACAAGGTGTTTGTGTCGGTGACTACGACAATGACGGCTTCGACGACCTCTTCATCGCCTATTTCGGCAAAAATGTTCTCTATCACAACAACGGCAACGGCAGCTTCACTGACGTCAGCGAAAAAGCCGGCATCACCGGAAACGGCAAGCGTTGGAATTCTGGTTGCGCTTTCGTCGACTACGATCGCGATGGCAAACTCGACCTCTTCGTCGCCAACTACATTGATATGGATCTAGCCACTGCGCCAGTTCCCGAATCCGGGCCATGCCTCTATAAAGGTGTAATGGTCGCCTGCGGTCCCCCCGGTCTCATCGGCGGCAAAAATATTCTTTTTCACAACAATGGTGATGGCTCCTTCACCGATGTCTCCGAATCCGCTGGAATTCTTGCCGCGAACGGCACGTACGGACTGGGTGTCCTCACAGCCGATTTCGACAACGATGGCTGGCCTGACATTTACGTCGCCAACGATTCGACGGCCAGCGCCCTTTATCAAAATCGCAAAAACGGAAAGTTCACGGACATCGCGATGGAAGCCGGCTGTGCGTTAAGCCCCGATGGCAAACCGCAAGCCGGAATGGGCGTCTCTGCCGCGGACTACGATCTCGATGGTAACCTCGACATCGTAAAAACAAACTTCGCTGGCGATACACCTTCGCTTTACCACAATCTCGGCAGCGCGACTTTTGAAGACACCACGTTCACGGGCGGGCTTGGCAGACACACGCAATATCTCGGTTGGGGCTGCGGCTTTTTCGATTTTGACAATGATGGTTGGCCGGACATTCTGATTTGTAACGGACACGTTTATCCGGAAGTCGAGCAACTCACGACCGAAGCCGGCTATCCGCAGCGTAAGCTGCTTTACCGCAATTTGCGCGACGGACGTTTTGAAGATGTCTCGATGAATGCGGGCTCCGGTATTTCCGCGCCATCTCCTTCGCGAGGCTGTGCTTTTGGCGATTTCGACAATGACGGAGATATCGACGTCGTCATCAACTGCGTTAACGACTATCCGCAGCTTCTTCGTTGCGATTCATCGCTGAAAAACAATTGGATCAAAATTCGTACACTCGGCACCAAATCCAATCGCAGCGGAATTGGCGCCCGCCTTCGCTGCGTCACTCGCATCACTGGCGAAACGAAACCCCACCAACAGATCGACGAAGTCCGCAGCGGCGGCGGCTATTTTTCACAAAATGATTTGCGCGTGCATTTTGGGATCGGCTCAGCGGAAAAAGTTGAGCTACTCGAAATCCGCTGGCCCAGCGGCCAATTCGATTCGCTGAAAGATTTGAAACCAAATCGCCTTTATTACGTGACCGAAGGGCAGGGAATCACCCGCACAGAAATATTCCCCATGACCAGGCGAGTCTGACGCGATTCTTTCCTAAAATCCTTCCAACATCCACGCATTTGATCCGCCGGTCGATTGCCACATCGCTAGATGTTTTCCGTCGCGCGAAGGAATTGCCCATCCGATATACGGCTTCTCTCCTTGCAGCACCTGCCTGACATTTCCCCGCAGATCGATGCTGACAAGCGCTCGCGCTTCTCCTCGTAGCATTGCGCTTGCCCAGAAACTTTTCCCATCCGCCGCCCAATCGAACGCCAAAATCCCGGCCCACTCATTCAAATGAATAACTCGCTCAGTTCTGCGGTCGAGTGAAACCAGTCGAATCGTGGCATCTTGTGAAACGCGCATCTCTTTGCATAACGCCAGCAATTTTCCATCAGGTGCCAGCGTCCAATTGTAGTTTTGCCATCCGGTGTCGCTCGTCCGGAAAATCTCTTTCATGGCACCTGTAACTGAGTCGAATTGTACGATTGCCAGCGCATCTTTCGTAAATCTGCTGAACAAGCACATGCGCGACGGCGCGCGCGCACACTGGAAATTATTGATGCCATCCGCTTCAAGCAACAGCTGGCCTGTGCCGCCCCCTAGCGGAGCCCGCATCATTCGCACTTTTTCGCGTTCGAACGCCGGCCTGCGCGGCGCTGGAGGCGAACTTCGCCCTTGCGCAGGTTCGCTGGTGTACAGAATTTCGGTGCCATCTGGATTCAACCGGAGAATATTCGGCGAATCATGTCCGTCAACCAAAAGCTCCGGCGAAGTTGCTCCAATACGTTGACGAAAAATGTGAAATTCTCCATCCCGGTCCGAAACATACAAAATCGCTTTTCCGTCCGGTGTCCATTCATACGGCCTGCTCCGGCTTTCGTCGAGAGTTAGTCGCTGCAGTTTGTCGACCGACTTCGTTTTGGGATCAACGTCTGCCACATAGACGGTAGGCGCGATATTCGTTCTCAAGAACGCCAGATGCTTGCCGTCAGCCGAGACTTCCGGTCGCGGCTTCCAATCGGGCCCGCTCGTGTGGCGCGTCAATTCGCCTCGTGATTCGCCCGTCTGCTCGTCCACACGGATCGACCACACATTTGATTCTGCGTTCGAGGTCTCTTCCGCTCGCGTAAAAAACAGTCTGTCGTCACGGCTCCAGCTCAATCCGCCTTGCAGACGATAGTCTGAGTACATCGGTTTGGATTTTCCTGTAACCAGATCGTAGCTCTCGATCTGAACTTCTTCGCTGTTGCCCGGCCAATACGTCGCTTTCTGATAGGCCAACCTTTTTCCATTAGGAGACCATGCCAGCGAGCCGGAATATCCGGAGATTGCATATAATTTCCGACATTGGCTTCCATCCGCGTTCATCAGCCAAAGCTCGGAGCTGTTGAATTTGTCGCTGCCCTGTAAAAATGCAATCTTCGTTCCGTCTGGCGAAACCGTTCCCCCTTCGGATACATCTGTCAGCTTCCGAGGAGGGCCTCCCAGAATCGAAAGATTCCATAGACTAGATTGTTGCCCTTCGCCCTCGGTTCCCCCGACGAGCACATGATTCCCATCCGGGAACCAGCTCACCGAATGGGCCTTGAAGTTGGTGGGCAACCAGAGCTGATGCGAATCGTCCCGCGCAATTTCGCGGAGAAAAAGTCCTCGCGGGTCTGTGTAGGCAAGCAACCGCCCATCGGGAGAGATCGATGCTCGATAGACAGGCACATCCGCGGAGTTTGCCGTCAAACGCACTTCTTTTGTCGAAACGGCCCGTGCCGTGCCATGGCCGAGATGCCATCCGACCGAGAGACACGCCCCCACGAGCACCAGTGCCCCCAGAACCCATCCTGCAATATGTTTCGCCTCAGGCGCAGTTCGTATTTCGGCCGTTCCAATTGATGGCAGCGCCCCGGCCACCGGCGCCACAAAACGATACCCACGCCGCGCAAGTGTCTCCACAAATCGGGGATTGTCTGCCGAATCTCTGAGCGCATCCCTTAACCTTTTAATAGCTGCGTTCAAGCTGTGGTCAAAGTCCACGAACGTATCCGCGGGCCACAACCTTCGCTGCATCTCTTCCCTCGAGATGACTTCTCCCGGGCGCTCGAGCAACATTGTCAACACCTGGAACGGCTGCTCCTGAAGCTTTACCTTTACTCCGTTGCGGCGAAGTTCCCCTGTGTGAGGATCTACCTCATACACTCCGAACCTCACAACACCAGCCAAGTTCCCGTTGAGCCCGGTAGCCACCGAATTCACCCTTTTCAGCTACTTAGACGTACGCCGCTTCGTATCTCTCTTACTTCTACGTACGCCGTCGTATTTCGTTCCGTTAAATAGCCCTGAAATTCTCGATTTTCCGAGTCACCCGCGCCTGTAAACGGTCAGAGACGCTCGATTTAGCTCGTCACCTACGTTTGCGCTGGCGGTCACCAGACAGGCCTTGAGGCACGTACGCTCCTGCCGCATTTTTGCGCCACTTGAGCAGGAGTCGGACGATGAAAAACAAGCTCGCGGCCCTTTCCGTTCTATTGGTTAGCCTTTTTCCACAGCCCGCCGTCGCACAGGTTCGCAGAAAGACGGCCTTAGTGGATCTAACCGTTTCTGTCTTCAATGACGCCGGTGTCTCCCAATCGGTGTTGTCGAAGGCGCAGGACCGCGCAACGTTTATCATGCGCCGCGCTGGACTCTTCTTGGTGTGGCTCGACTGCGGCACCCCTGGGAATCGGCAAACGAACACCGGCTGCAGTGCAATCTCTTTTCCGGAGCATCTTTCCGTTCGCTTGGTATCTAAGGCCAGCACCGCGACGGAAGACACTTTTGGTCAAACCTTCCAGGATGCCGCTGGAGATGGAAATTATGCTCTCGTTTATTTTCGCGCTCTCGCCTCCTCAAACGCGGCCGAGTCTGTTAAGACAGGCGAACTATTGGGCTATGTCGTTGCGCACGAATTGGGGCATCTGTTGTTAGGACGAGACTCCCACTCTGCAACCGGCTTGATGACCGCCGTCTGGGGTACGTCCGAACTGCATCAGGCTTCCCAGGGAAAACTACTTTTCACCAGCGACCAAGGCGATCGCATTCGCTCTCGATATTTTGCGGCCAGCGCTCGACTCAAGAAAACATCTGAGCCTTTGCAGGGAGGTTCAGGTCACTAGCGAGATCAGTTCGCTCGATCAGTGTGCGGAGCCATGAACCGCGCTTCCCGTGCCCTCTTTCAAAGTCTGCACCGCGTCGACACGAACATTTGAAAACTTTTCTGTCAGGCCACTCGGCCACCGGACTTCGAGCCATTCCACTCGTTCATTGCCGCCCAACCCGAAGTGCACTCGCATATCGTTGCTCGAGTCGTAGCTTGAACCACTGCGCGCTTCGTCAACCAGTATCCTGTCACCCGCTCTGACGCGGATTCTCGCTCCGATTCCGTCGCGATTGGATTTGGTTCCCGCTGTCCTGATCCCGATCCAATGATTACCGGATCGAAGCTGGTTCACCAGCAGACTCACCGGCGCGTTCATATTGCTTACAACCGCCGACATTCTTCCATCGTTCCACAGATCTCCAATCGCGAGCCCTCGACCTGATTTAGCAACAGTAATGCCGGGCCCCGCGTTTGCCGAAATGTCGTCAAATGTTCCGTTACCCTTGTTGTGATAAAGAATTCGAGGCTCCTGGTAATCGCTTCCCAGATGCTGCTTGTCCACTTCCGGATAAACGTGACCGTTTACGAGAAGCAGATCCGGCCAGCCGTCGTTGTCTACGTCGAGAAACATCGTTCCCCATCCCAAATATTTCGTGTACAGGCCGAGTCCGGCTGCGAACGTTACATCATCAAACGTTCCGTCTCCGTTATTGCGATAAAGTGTCGCGGTATCGTCTGAAAAATTAGTCTTGAATATGTCCAGGCGGCCATCGCCGTTATAGTCGCCAATGGTTGAGCCCATTCCCGCCTGTTCTTTCCCGTCTTCGTTAAACGCGGCACCGGCGACCACGGCAACATCCGTGAATGTTCCGTCGTGATTGTTGTGGTAGAGAATGCTCGGCGTGCTGTCGCACGCCACGTAAATATCTGGCCATCCATCATCGTCGAAATCCATCGTCGACACGCTGAATCCGTAGTGTCCATTCGTCTGGTCAATATGCGCTTTTACTGTCACGTCCTCAAACGTACCGTCGCCCTTGTTGTGGTGCAGCATGTTCCTGCTCCATGGCAATCCGCGAGGACCACACATCACCGGAACGCCTTTCCACATGCAGGATGCGCGCTCGCCGGGCCCGGGCGCCGTTTTCTCGTCAAAATCAACATACGTCGCAACAAACAGATCGAGCTTCCCATCCCGATCGTAATCGACAAAAGCGCAGCCGGTGCTCCATGCTCCATTCCCGGCAACGCCTGCCTTGTCGCTGACGTCGGAAAAAGTTCCGTTCCCGTTGTTGTGATACAGGACATTTTTTCCGTAATAGGTCACAAAAAGATCTTCATTTCCGTCGTTGTCGTAGTCTCCCGCGCAAACTCCTTGCCCCCAACCTGTGTGAGCGAGTCCAGCCTTCTCAGTCACGTCGGTAAACGTTCCGTCGTGATTGTTGTGGTAAAGGTGATTCGTCGGCAGTTTTTTCCCCGGCAGAGGATCGAGCGTCGTTCCGTTCACCAGAAATATGTCCGGCCATCCGTCGTTGTCGTAGTCGAAAATCGCCACTCCGGTTCCGGTCGTCTCAATGATGAATTTCTTTGTGTCAACGCCGCCAAACGTGTTTGGCGCATTTAACCCAGCTTTTTGCGCTTCATCAACGAAGTAGGCGATATTCTTTCGTTGCACTTCCGCCGCATGCTCCTGGGCCTGAGCGTCTGTAACCGGCAAACAAGCGTTCGCACAAAGAAGCACGCAGGCAGCAAAACGCAGGCATTCCGCTAAACGCAGTCTCATCAATTTGCGCCTCGATCTTCGTCCAATATTGCTTCTTGTTCTCGCGAACGGCAGTTCCGCATTTGCCAGCATCTTAATGCTAGTATGAAATTCTTCAGTCCGCATGCCTTGGAGGCTGGTCGTTGAAAAATAGCGGTCTAAATAGTAGCTGGAATTTTCGTCTGCACTTGATTCCGCTGCTGCTTTTTCCGCTTTTGGTTTCGGCCCAATCGCATCCTTCCGCGGATTCTTCCGCAAACGGCAAGTCGTTTTTACAAGGTTCTGCTGCCTTGCAACGCGGTGACTTTGTCGCTGCTCAGGCCTCCTTCGAAGCCGCGGTTCGCCAGAATCCACGAGACGCTCAGGCCAGAAACGCCCTGGGATTCGTCCTCCTGTCGCAAAATTATGCCGCGAAGGCGATTCCGCAATTCGAAGCTGCTATTCGCTTGAAACCTTCTTTCGTCAACGCGCATGTCAACCTTTCGACCGCACTACTTCGCACGCACGATTTGCAAGGAGCGATCCGCGAAGCGAACGCCGCCATTCGCCTTTCCCCCAACGAACCGGACGCACATCTTGCCCTCGCTCGTGCCCTGGAAGCTTCGTCAAACATCAATGACTCGATTGCCTCGATTCGCCGCGCTTTGGCGCTTGCGCCGTCCCGTGCCGATCTTCATGATGCCCTCGGCTCGATGTTAGTCCGGCAAAATGATTTTTTATCCGCCACCTCCGAATTTCAGGAAGCGCTTCGGCTGAACCCGCGCCTTGCCGCTGCACACTTCCATCTTGGAGTCCTGCAGTTCGAGAAAAAGGAGTTCGCCTCAGCCGAAAACCATCTGACACAAGCAACACAACTCGATCCAAAAAATAGCCTGGCCTTTGGTTACCTTGGCAGAGCTCGCCGCGAACTCGGCAATCTTTCGGACGCCATCGCCGCATTCCAGTCCTCTTTGAAGCTTCAGCCTGCGCAGCCCGAAATTCTCGATCTACTTGGTCAAGCGTTGCAACGTGCTGGAAATCCCGCCGATGCTGCCGTTGCTTTTCGCGAATTGCTCCGGCTGCAGCCACAAAACGCCGCGGCGCAAAATAACCTGGGTCTCGCTCTGCTTCAGTCGGGCGACGGCGATGGCGCCGTGGCTGCTTTTCACGCGGCCCTCCAAATCCGTCCCGGCGACACCGGCTACCAGGCCAATCTTGGCACGGCATATTTACAAAAAGCAGATCATGAAGCGGCGGTGGCCGAATTTCGGAAAGCACTCGTAAGCGCGCCGAATAGCCAATTGCTTCACTACAATCTCGGTCTTGCCTTGAAACTCCAGGACAAACTTCCCGAAGCAGTCGCTGAACTTCGCGCCGCCGAGGCGCTCGATCCGGCGCAGCCTGACGCTCCTTACACACTTGGCATCACGCTGTGGCAGATGGGCGATGCAGATGGAGCCGCTGATGAGCTAAGGAAAGCGATCACAGCGAAACCTGACTACGCGGAAGCCTTCTACACTCTAGGCACAGTCCTCAAGCAACAATCAAGATTCCAGGAATCCGCAAATGCCCTTCGCGAAGCCATACGGCTCCAGCCAGATTTCGCCGGCGCTCACACGACTCTTGCAGCGGTCCTTCGTCAACTCGGTGACACGCAAGGAGCAGCGTCCGAAGCGAGGCTGGGCGCCGGGTTGACAAAACAAAAGACGGACCTTCAGGCCGCCGTCTTTGCAACAAACTCCGGCCGGCGTTTGCGAAACGCGGGTGATTTGCATGGAGCGGTTTCACAATTTCGCGCGGCAATCCAATCCGTCGCGGACTACGCTCCGGCACATTTTGAACTCGCCATTGCACTTCGCCGGTTAGGGAAAAACGAAGAAGCCGCTGCAGAATTCCAGAAGGCCTCGGCGCTCGATCCGAAACTGGCCGCCCCGCAGCCTTAATCTAGCAGCCGATAAATTACCTGGATTGTTAGTTCAACACACGAAGTGCGACCACCGAAGATTCCACTGGCACGCCTCGTGCTACCTTCACTTGAATCACCGCTTCGAACGGTTTCAATTCGCTCGCCTGCGTTACATTCATCTTCTTTAAGAGCTGGCTAAGATAATTTTCCCGCGTCACGAATTCCACCGCGGCTTGTGTCCCAATGGTTGTTGTCCCCGCCAAAATCAACTCCGAATGCTCCGGATTAATCCCTTTCACGAAGGCCACCACGGCATAATCTTCCGCTAGCGAAAAGTTTGAGGGACTCAGTACATAGCTTTCCGCTTCGCCTTTTGCGGGGTGCAAATTAACAATCGACACGTTTCCCTCTTGCGGCCCGCTTTCCACTTTCTTGAACACAAATTCTGTCGTGCTCGGTATATCAAGTAGCGTCAGATTCTCCGAAGGCGACCCGATAAAAATTAGATCGTTGTTCTTTGCGTCATCCAGCGAAAACAGGCTCCCGCGCTTCACGCGCAACGATTGATGCAAGGCGGCGAAGACCATGTCGAGATTGTGCACCGCCAGCACTTCTCCCACACCCGTGTAGTGGTCGAGGATCGGTGAATTCGCGTCTTTCGATCGATCGTAGTACCGCATCCCGGTATTCGGACGGCCAACGAATGCCGCGTTACTGAAAATCACCCACGGTGCTTCCGCCCCGCGCACAAATCCTCTCCAAAATATCCGAACAGGTGCGGGGGCCGAAGTATCTGCGGCGGCGCTTGCGGACGAAATTCCCGAATCGCGACGCGTCCACAACAACCAGCCGACCATCGCCAGTGCCGCTGCAAGCGCTAAGCTCAATCCCCTCACCAGGTAGCGCCTAGTCGTGGCGGAAGCCGCGCTTTCTACGGGATTCGTCGCCCAAGTCCCCGCCGAGCTGCCGTTGCCGTGTGTCGTGCCGGCGCGCTCATGGAACGCCACGGTATAGCTACCTTTGGGTACCTCGACCACAAATCGATCTGACGCCCCTTCCGTGCTGTAATATTCCGCGAGTTTTGTTCGCAGTCTTCCCGCTTGCACGCGAACCATGGAATCTAGTTGCGGGTCGAAGTCAGCCTGCCGCGCAAACACTTCCGTCGCAATTTGATATTCCTTGACTGGAACTCCCGGATGTTCGAGTGCTTGCCTGCCCAGGTAACGCAACAGCTTGCACAGCGATTCCGACCCGTGCAGCGCGTGGCTCGCCACAAGCTTTTCAATTTCCGCCTGGTATTGGGTCCTGTCGGTCAAAGCGTCCCTGTTACGTCGATGTCACATGAGCGTACCAACTCGCGCATCTCCTTGCAACATAGAGATTTAAGCGGTGTAACCGTATCAGACGCACAGAGACTTGCCTGTAGCAGCCAAAAGTCCGATAAGTTGCATAATATTTTTGGCTCGAAGTGTCCATTCGCAAGGGACGCAACGAGGTGTGGGTGTGGTTGCCGGTTTTCTGTAGCGCTTAACCGCCCATTTTCGTCGCCTTGTGATTTCCTTCGAGCAGGTCGTGATCGGGAGCAGCTGGGGGGTGCCTTGAGGGAGTGCGCTGGTACGCGCTTCGCTTTCCTTTTCTTGCCCGTTCTCCCTGATTTTCAGTCGTCGAGATTATTAGAATTTCGTTCCAAGGCGAGAAGTGTCCGCCATACGGCTGGGGTAGCTGACTTGGTGCGACACGCAGCGAGTTGATCAGGAGGGGTGGAATGAGAAGTCGTAATTTATCGGGGTGTTTTCTAATTCTTTCTCTCGTCGCGGGTATGGCAGCGACGAAATCTGCCGCACAAGCTGTCTACGGAAGCATTCTTGGCACCGTTACGGACCAGCAGGGCTCTGCGGTCGCCGGAGCCAAGGTAACCGTAACGTCGATCGCCAAAGGTACGATTGACGAAACGACGACTAATGCTGATGGCAACTACACGGTCTCGCATTTAATTCCGGACGTATATAACGTTCACATCGAGGCCACTGGTTTCAAGTCATACGATGTGAAAGGCATCCAGGTGTCTGCTGATACGGCTGCCAAGGTCGACGGGAAAATGGACGTCGGCGCGATTTCGCAGTCAATCGAAGTCACCGGTGAAATTCCTCAGTTGAAGACCGACCGTTCCGATGTCTCCATCACCTTCAACGAGAAATACGCCACCCAACTGCCTATTCTGAATCGCAACTTCACCAATTTTGAATTGTTGTCACCTGGAACCCAGAAGCTCGTTGGGTGGAGCCACGCAGCGACAGAAAATCCTCAGGGCGGCCAGCAGATTTTCGTAAACGGCCAGCACTTTAGCGGCACCGCGTTCGAACTCGACGGAACCGATAACCAGGATCCGATTCTCGGCATCATTGTCGTCAATCCGAACCTCGATGCGATTCAAGAAGCAAAAATGTCTTTGCAAAATTACGACGCGGAATTTGGCAAGGCCGTCGCCGGCGTGGTCACTGTCCAGACCAAGTCCGGTTCGAACGATTTTCACGGCTCTGCATTCTATGATTGGCGGGGCGATGGGCAGCAGGCTCGCGATCCCTTCAAGAACAAACCAACCGACCCTCTTCCGAATGCTAGCTTCAAGCAATTCGGCGGAGCGCTGGGCGGCCCAATCTGGAAGAACAAGCTCTTTTTCTTCGGCGATTACCAGGGAACCAGGCAGACGGGCGGCATCACGAATCAACTAACGATTCCCACAGCGCTCGTTCAGCAAACTTGCAATCCCGCTACGAACACCACCGGGTTTTGCGACTTGAGCGAATATCTCGGTGCGGCAGGTATCAACGGCGGCGGTCAGGTCTTCGATCCAGCCACCGGCATTTCGGCTGACGGTTCCGGTCGCACTGCTTTTGCTGGCAACCTGATCCCCATCGACAGGATTTCCCAGCAAGCGGGCAATATCCTGGCGGCATTCCCAGCGCCCACAAGCTCCGGCGTGCTCAATAATTTTATCAATTCTGGTTCGGGTCCTTACAACCAGAACAGCTTTGACACCCGCATTGACTACAGCGCGCCTCGCGGCTTCCAGGTTTTCGGGCGCTTTAGCTTGGATTACTTCTCGCTCTCCGGCAATGGAGCGCTCGGAGATCTTGGTGGGCCAGGGTTTGGACCGGGAGGCTTGAACGGGAGTTCCACGGTACACAATTACAGCTTGGCCACCGGCTTCAACAAGGCGATCGGGACAAAGTGGCTTACCGACGTGCGCTTCGGTTGGTTCCGGTATAACCCGCAAACGGCTTTCTCCGATAGCAGTGCTTCCCCGATGGACGCTTTCGGTGTTCCCGGCTTGAACAGCGGTCCGGGAGTTGCCGGCCCTCCAACGACCGGCGGCTTGTCCCGATTCCATTTCACTGGAAACGGCTTGAGGAATGGCACGGGTAGTAACGTAGCCGGAGCTGATTCCGGGTCTTTCGGTGACGGTTTGAACGTCGGTCGTTGCAACTGTCCATTGACCGAAAAGGAAGATCAGTTCCAGGTTGTGAATAACTGGACGCGCATCCAAGGGAATCACCAGATCAAGTTCGGAGCAGACATTCGTTATGCGAAGAACCTCCGGGTGCCGAGCGATTCTAACCGCACCGGTGAGCTGGAATTCAATTCCGGTGGCACGGCGAACGCGGGAAACGGCGGCCTTGACTTGGCCACGTTCTTGCTCGGTGATGTGACCCACTTTAATCGCTTTGTGAGCACGAGCCTCAACGCCGCCGAGCGGCAAAAGCGGTGGTTCTTCTATGGCCAGGACACTTGGCGCATGACCTCGAAGTTGACCTTCAATTACGGGTTGCGCTGGGAAATCTATTTTCCAGAAACCGTTAATGGCAAGCAGCAAGGTGGATTCGCGAATCTCGATGAAGGAATCATTCGAGTTGCGGGCGTCGGTAGTAATAGCGAAAACGGTAACACTGACAACACACTCAAGGCCTTCGCTCCGCGTATTGGCGTCGCGTATCAAGTCGATCCCAAGACCGTTGTGCGTATGGGCTACGGTCGCAGCTTCGATATCGGTGTGTTCGGCTCCAACTTCGGCCACGTCGTGACGCAGAACCTTCCGGTTCTCGCCAACCAAGACCTTTCCGATTCCAGCGTCAACGGTGGGACCAACGACCGCAGCGCCATATTTACTCTGGCGCAGGGTCCGTCTCCATTCACTCCGGTGACGGTTCCTTCAGACGGCATCCTGCCACTCCGCGGACCGCTCAACAACGTTGATCCACGCGTGCGGCCGCGCGTACAGCGTTTGCCAACTCTTGACGCGTGGAACGTTACGCTTCAGCGTCAGCTGACTCCAACGATGAACATTGAGATCGGATACATCGGCAACAAGGGCAGCCACATCTTTGCCGGCAACGGTCCGGCTTACAACGCCAATGAAGCAGCGATCGGCTCCGGAACTGACGCTTATAAGTGCACGCCAATCACGGGCGGATTCGATTGTAAGGCAGGTTTCGCGCCATCAATCCCGCAAGCAAATCGCCGTCGCTTCAACCTGAACGGTGTGCCGGCGTTTACTTACCCCAATTTCCCCGTGATTGACCCAGTCACCGGGCTTCCAAAGCTCGATGCATCAGGCAACCCTATTCCACTAACCTGCTGCTCGTCCGACATCGGCAATTACTTTGGCAACGACGCCAGCAGTCACTACAGCGCGCTGCAAGTGAAGGTCGAAAAGCGTTTCGCCTCTGGCTTGCAGTTCCTCGGACACTATACCTTTTCACACGCTTACAACTACGACAGCTCATACTATTCTGTTGATCCCCGCTTCTCCTACGGTCCGGATGATTTCAGCCGCAACCACGTATTCGTGATCAGCACCGTTTACGAGTTACCAGTGGGACGGGGAAAGAAATACATGGGCGACATCGGCCGCGCTGCCGATTTCCTGATCGGCGGTTGGCAGATTTCCAACACCACCAATTGGAGCGGTGGCTTGCCCTTTACCCCCACACTCGGTCATTGCGGCGAAATTTCCGATGCAGGTCCGTGCCGTCCAGATGTCCTTCCTGGACAGTCCTTCCACATCGGAAAAACAACGGATGCTAACGGCAATATCTTCTGGTTTACGCCAGTGAGCTCCTTGGATCAATCTCCGGAAATCATTTCGGCGACTGACATCACCGGAACCGACACTTGCCTTGTTGCTCGTCCAACCTCCGGTCCTTTCGCTCTTCCCGCTTGCGGTCATATCGGGAACGCGCATCGCAATTCGTTCCGCGGTCCGCATGCTTTCTTCTCCGACTTGTCGTTGGCGAAGAGCTTCAACTTCACAGAGAAGGTCAAGGCGCAGTTCCGCTTCGACGCTTACAACGTGTTCAACCATCCGGTCTTGGGCTTCAGTTCCACTCAGGGTAACCTCTGCGTCGACTGCAGCGGCGCCGGCCAGATCACGGCAATCGAGGCTGACGCTTCGCCCAACGCCCCGAACGGCATGCGCCAACTGCAGTTCGGCCTGCGATTCACTTTTTAACCCCTAACACCCCAAACAAAACGGGGAGTCCGCTCGCGGGCTCCCCGTTTTTTATGTTCTAATCGCTTTTGGACTACGGTTTACCCTGAGTGAAGATCACGAAGGGCGGTTCTTTGGAGTGCGGCGGCTCGACGCCGCTTTCACGTTCTATGCCCCATCATAAATTCAAAGTACACTGGCCCTCGGTACGGTTCGTTTGTTGTGTCTTCCTTTTCCTTCCACTCTCTTCGCTCTCTTTCGCTCAGTCTCCTCTCTCCTCACCGTCATCTCCTGCCTCCTACGACCAGATTCACCGCCTCACCGACCAGGGAAAATTTGATGAAGCGCTCTCCGCCCTCAACGAAATCCTAAAATCCAATCCTGCCGCAAAAAATCTCTCTCACGAATTTGGCATCATTTACTACCGCAAAGGCGACTATCTCTACGCCATATCTTCCTTCCAGCGCGCCATCGCCGAAAATCCAAATGACAACGAGGCCACGCAGCTCACCGGTCTCTCCCTCTACCTCGCCGGCAAACCTTCGGACGCAATTCCGTATCTTGAAAAAGTCCAATCCTGGTATCCCAGCGCCAGTGTCGACGCTTCCTACATTCTCGGCATCGCTTACATCCAAACAAAAAGCTACTCCAACGCCCGCGCCGCCTTCGCGAAAATGTTTCAAGTCCCGCCCGATTCCGCCGCGGCCTATCTTTTCACCGCGCGCCTTCTGCTCCGCCTCGATTTCGGTCCAGTTGCGGAAGAGTACGGCAAGAAAGCCGTCGAGCTTGATCCCAAGCTTCCGCTGGCCCATCAACTTCTCGGCGAGCTTTACCTGTATCAATCGAAAATTCCCGAAGCCACTGCGCAACTCGAACAGGAGCTGGCCATAAATCCCGGCAATCCCGTCGCATACTACAAACTTGCCGACGCCTATTCCCGCGTGCAAAAATTCGATGAAGCCGAAAAACTCTTGCAGCGCTCCATCTGGCTCGATGCGACTTCTACCGGCCCGTATATTCTTCTCGGCAAAGTTCTGCAGAAAAAAGGAGAAACGCAGTTAGCGATCCGCGCTCTGCAGCGTGCGATTTCCATGGATCCCAACAACAACATCCCTCATCACCTTCTCGGCCAGGCCTATCGCGAACTCGGTCGCACCGAAGACGCCGAGCGCGAACTCAAACTCGCTGAACAGCTTCAGTCCCGCGAAGATCCCAAGCTCAAGCCATGATTTTCGATCGCCCAACTCATAACGTCTTTCGTGCCCGTCGTCTTCGTGTTTCGAATTTCTCTTCCGTATCATCGCTCGGACGTCGGCCGGTTCTGTTTTCTCCGGACCTTGTAGTGGCCGGGCTTCAGACCGGTTCTTTTCTCCGATCTTTTGTTTTTGCCTGATCCATGTCTCCCTCTCAAACTCCGCGCCCCATCGTAGTCGGCCTCGGTGAACTTCTCTGGGACCTTTTCCCGAAGGGCAAACAACTCGGCGGCGCTCCCGCGAATTTCGCATACATCACGGCGCTGCTCGGCGATTCCGGCATCGTTGCCAGCCGTGTCGGTGACGATCGCCTCGGTCAGGAAGCGCTTTGGCATCTCAAGTCCAGCGGGCTTGACGTCAGCCGTATTCAGCGTGACCTGACTCATCCGACCGGCACCGTCAAGGTCGAAGTCGATCTTAGGGGACAACCCGAATATCACATCTCAGAAAACGTCGCCTGGGATTTTCTGGAATTCTCTGAAGACTGGATTTCGCTGGCCCGCGCCACTCACGCCGTTTGTTTCGGCTCTCTTGCTCAGCGCAATTCCGTTTCGCGTGCCACCATCCGCGCTTTTCTCTCGGCGCTCCCGTCCTTCGCGATCGGCATCTTTGATGTCAACCTTCGCCAATCGTATTTCAGCGGCGATCTCCTTCGTGATTCCGCGCGCCACGCAACGATTCTCAAGCTCAATCACGAGGAATTTCCGCGATTCCTTGATGTCTTGCGATGTCCGCTCAAGGGCTCCGAACGTTCCGACATTTTCGCCGCCCGTTGGCTCTGCCGCGAACTTGGAATTCGTCTTGTTTGCATCACTCGCGGCCCGGCGGGCAGCGCATTGATCACTGCCGAGTCGCACCATGAGCACCCAGGATTTTCCGTCAAAATTGCCGACACTGTCGGCGCGGGTGACGCTTTCACCGCCGCCCTCGTGCACCATGCGCTGCGCGGTTCATCACTCGCCGCAATGAATGTCGCTGCAAACCGCATGGGAGCGTGGGTCGCCTCGCAAGAAGGCGCAATGCCCGCGGCCGACCCCGAAATCCTCGCCGAAGTCCGTGCCGCATAATCTGCGTTCAGTATGTCTTCTGCCACCGGTCGAATTATTTAGCGAAGCTTCCGTTAAGTCTTTTAGAACCCATACTTACGCAAACTACTCCTGCCAACTCCTTCAGGATTCAGTACCTACAAAAAATAGGGGGAGGGATCGAGGTGGTCTACAGTCAACACATAGGGCCAAAGCTCTCGGGACCAGTCACTAGTCACGACTCCAGTCACGCATCACCCATTAGTTCGCCATAGCGTGCAGCTGCTCTTCCGCTAGCTTTTCGACCATCGCTTGTGGCAAATCGTGCAAAAACACCAGGAACACGGCGTTCGTCCAGCCGAATCCCACAACGTTGATGTTGTAGCCGGCCTTCACCGCGGTTTCGGAAGATCGCGTCGTTGCGTTGTACTTTTCCCGAATCGTTCCGTCGTGACGAAAATTTTCCGCCACCATGCTGATGAAGTTGTAGCTGATCCGGTCCGCGTCCGAATTGAACCCATACTTCCGCATCCCTTCAATCGCCACCAGTTGCGTCGGGGCCCAGGCGTACGGAAAGTCCCACTGGCCTTCCGTCTCGTAGGGACTCATCACCAACCCGCCGGGTTGCTCGAGCTTTCCAACGTTCTTCATCACTGCGGCTGCTTGCTCCTTCGTTGCCGCTCCAGCCCACAGCGGATAAAAAGTTGTGATGTATTCATACGTCGAGCGTTCGTTCCGGTCGATGTTGTAGTCGAAAAAGAATCCGCGCTGCGCATCCCAGAAATATTTCTGAACATTCGCGCCGCGCCGCTCCGCACGCTTTTTCCATTCCTCCGCATCCTTCGCGCGACCCAGCATCGTGCTGATCGCTTCCAGGTCTCGTTCGTATTTGAACAGCAGGCTGTTCAGACACACGGCTGCATAGTGATGCGTGGCTGCGCCGTGCGGCCCAAATCGGAACGACACGTCGAAACCCGATTCGCGCATCGATCGGTCAGCCCGATAAAAATCCCGGCTCAGCGTGATTTCCTCCGCCTCGTCGCAGCCCGTTCGATCCGTTGTGCCCACGTCGCAGATTTGCACAGAATAGAGTTTTCCAACTGGGGGCACTGATTGATCCTTGGCAGGTGTGGCTGATTTCCGCACCATGTATCCGCGATCCTGCGCAGGATTATTCAGGAAGTACGACGCGACTTTGCGGTAGTGATCTGTTTCATCCTTCAGGCTTTCCGGCGCGGGTGTGTCGCCGAAATCGTAGTAACGCGCCAATCCGGTATCCCCGGCAAGGTGTGGCTCACGCGCCCACATTTCCCAATCCTTCGCAGCGTAACTGTACGCACGTTCCAGCCATTTTTTATCTTCGTGTCCGGCAGCCTTCTCGGCGTCGTGCACCGCAAGAATCATTGAAGTCAGGAATGGCGGTTGCGACCGGCTGAGGTAGTAACTGCGATTCGCATTCAGTACCGTCCCGTAATGCGCGATCTCAAAGAAAAAGTTCTCGATCATCCCTTTCGCCAACTCGACACGGCCGTCGCGAACCAATCCACGCACGATGAAATAACTGTCCCACCCATACATCTCGTTGAATCTTCCGCCCGGCACCACGTACTTGTGCTCCAGGTACAGCAGCCCAGGCGGATCGAGTTTGCTGGTGTCGATCTGGCCGGGGTGGTCGATCTTGTGCGGAAGAGCCTTCACCTGCACGTGACACCTTCTCTGCATTTCTGTCACTTGTGCGGGCACGGAAAACCCGGCGGGAAGATACAAAACCGAATTTTCCGCCAGCTTTGGATCAACCACCGTGCTGCAGTCTTCCATCGAACGCGTGAGCGTATCCCACGATTTCGAGATATAGTCCAGTATTGGTTCGAGGCCCTTTGTTTTCGCAGACTCCGTTTCGCCGCCCTCACCGGCAAACACACTTGCCGGCAGAACGATCGAAACTAACAGCAGGAGAAGTACCATCCGGCACCTGCGTTTTTGCTTGGATTTTGTCATTAGAATTGGACTCAGAGGAGCTATTGTCCTCGAGCCTAGAATATGGCCAAGCTATTGAAAAGTAAAGTAGTTAGTTGCCTATTTGGCCTCGGCACTTGGCCGAGTCAGGGAGTGAAAAAAGCTCAGAATTCATCCTAGCCTGGGAGCCTGATTTCTTAGCTGTGCCCGCCGAGAGAAAGTTCCCGCACAATATTTCCCACCACGCCCTTCGCATCGCCAAAAAGCATCAGCGTGCGGTCCAGGTAATACAGCGGATTTTCAATGCCCGCAAATCCAGCCGCCATGCTGCGTTTGATGACCATCACGGTCCGCGCCTTGTCCACATCCAGAATCGGCATTCCATAAATCGGACTGCTGGTATCGCTGCGTGCGGCAGGATTCGTCACGTCGTTTGCGCCAATAATCAGAGCCACGTCCGTCTGCGGGAAATCTCCGTTGATCTCGTCCATAGCCAGCAGCTTGTCGTACGGTATATCCGCCTCCGCCAGCAGCACGTTCATGTGGCCTGGCATGCGTCCCGCGACAGGGTGGATTCCAAACTTCACATCCACGCCTCGTTTCGTCAGCGAATCATAAAGCTCGCGCACTTTGTGTTGTGCTTGTGCTACCGCCATTCCGTAGCCCGGCACAATCACAACTTTGTTCGCCGCTGCAAGAATTGCCGCTGCCTCTTCGGCCGTTGCGCTGCGCACCGGTTTGGCTTCTTCTTTTCCTGCGGTCGCCGTTTGCTCCTGACCGAACGCGCCAAAAAGAACATTCGTAAACGAGCGATTCATCGCTTTCGACATGTTCACGGAAAGGATAAAACCTGACGCGCCATCGAGCGCACCCGCAACAATCAGCAGCTTGCTGTCCAGCACAAATCCCATTGCCGCCGCGGATAAGCCGGCATAGGAATTCAGCAGCGAAATCACCGTCGGCATGTCCGCTCCGCCGATCGGAACGATCATCATCACGCCGAAAATCAGGGGAATCACCACAATCAGCGGAAAAAGATGCATGCGTGAGGGATCGAGTACCAGCAAAACTGCAATAACCACCGCGATTCCCAGCAATGAAAGATTGACTAAGTTCTGGCCCCTGTAAGTAATTGGCCGCTGCGGCAGCAGCTCCTGTAATTTTCCCGCGGCCATCAAGCTCCCGGTTAGCGTCAAGGAACCCAGAATAACTTCCAAGGAGAGGACAGCCATCATGAATTTAGGAACAGCGGGCGCGCGCAGATAAAATTCAGCGGTGCCAACAAGCGTCACGCACAGTGCACCGAACGCGTGGCTCAGCGCGGTTCGCTGGGGAACAGCGGTCATGTGCACGAAACCGAGAGGAATGCCAATCACCGTTCCCAGCACGAGGGCAATGGCGATCCAGGTGTAGTCGACGATGCCGTGATGCAAAAGGGTTCCCGCGACAGCGAGAAGCATGCCGATTTCGCCTGCCCGCACACCACGACGCGCGGTGGCCGGAGAACTCAGCCACTTTAAAGACAGAATGAAAAGCACCGCGGCGATGAGATAGATGATTTCTAGGAGAGTCTGGCTGCTCAGTAGCGTTCTCATGCCTTTTTTGACCCGCTGGCTTTGAACATTTTGAGCATGCGATCGGTGATAAGGAAGCCGCCGACGATGTTGCTGGTAGCGGCGACGATGGCGATTGTGCCGAGTATTTTGGCCAATGTTGCGTGCTGCTCGTGAAATTCGCCGGCAAGGATGATCGCCCCGACGACGGCGATGGCGTCGAGCGCATTCGTCAACGACATCAGCGGTGTGTGGAGCAGCGGAGACACGCGGCGAATGACTTCGAACCCGATAAACGCCGCAAGCATGAAAACGTACAAACTCGCCAGCAAATCAAGTTTCATTTGCTTCAGACTCCCTTTGGCGCCGCGGCAAGCGCCGGCAGGCCAAGAAATTCCCGCACTCGCGCGTTCACAATTTCTCCGTCTCGCGTCAACAATGTTTCCCGGTGAATTTCGTCCGCTTCATTGAACTGCACTTTTCCGTCCTTCACCAGATTCAGCAGAAACGCTGTCAGGTTCCGCGCATACATCTGGCTGGCATGATAGGGAACTGTGCTCGCGAGATTGAGCTGCCCGATGATCGTCACTCCCTGTTCCACAATCGTTTCGCCGCCGCGTGTGAGTTCGCAGTTTCCTCCGCGCTCCGCGGCCAGATCGACAATCACTGATCCCGGCGCCATCCGGGCGACCATCTCTTTCGTCACCAGCACGGGCGATTTTTTCCCGGGAATTACAGCAGCCGTGATCACCACGTCGTTCGCGGCCACCGCATCGCCCAGCAATTCGCGCTGCTTGCGATAGAATTCTTCGCCCTGCGCCGTTCCGTAGCCGCGTGCGTCCTGCGCATCTTTTGCTTCGATGGGCAACTCTACAAATCGTCCGCCCAGGCTCTGCACCTGCTCTTTCGCCGCTGGCCGCATGTCGTACGCTGAAGCAACAGCGCCGAGTCGCCTTGCTGTCGCAATCGCCTGAAGCCCCGCAACGCCTGCGCCAATAATCAATACGCGTCCCGGCGTGATCGTCCCTGCGGCGGTCGTCAGCATCGGAAAAATTCGCGGCAAAGTATCCGCCGCCATCACCACCGCTTTATAGCCGCAAATCGTTCCCATCGACGAAAGCGCATCCATGCTTTGCGCTCGCGTCGTGCGCGGCATCAATTCCACGGCGAATGAAATCACTGCAGTCGAGGCGACTTCTTTCAAGGTCTCGAGGGCACCGAGCGGCCGCAGAAATCCCACAAGAATCTGCCCGGGCCGAAGCAGCGACAAATCCGCTTTGCCCGTCCTGTCATTTGAGCCGTGGCAGAGAACTTGCACCACGATTTCGGCCGCAGCAAAAACTTCAGCTCGGCTCCCCACAATCTTCGCGCCCTTCTCCGAATATTCGGCGTCCGGGTAGCCCGCTGCGGCACCCGCGCCTGCCTCGATCGTCACCTCGATCCCAGCCTTCGCCAGGTTTGCCAGCACCGCTGGCACTAGCGCAACGCGTCGTTCTCCAGGGTAACTTTCGCGGGGTACGCCGACGATCATGTGCAAACCTCAATGAAAAGAAGAAATCGCCAGTAATAAATCGATTTAGGTGTGTTTTGAGACGCGCCTGCCACGCGGATAAGAGTATCAACTCCTGCGCGCTGGGGAAAGGTTTGTGCTTTAAGCCATGCGTCCGAATCCGGTCTGAACACGATCATACCGTGTACACCGCCCCCGCATTCTATCCACTATTTCAGGAATGTCCACCAAAACCTGCCGGCGTCCCCGTTCCGCTCATTCCATCTTTTCATAAATCTGTTTTGCTTCATTCAGCCGCCGCAGCACGAGTTCCTTCTCCTGCGTGGAATTCCAATCCGGGTAGGCTGTTGTAATGTCGATCGTGCGGCCGATCCACGCCGCAAAATATTTGGCGTCGTCCGGGGAACGAGGTTTCGCTCCCGCGACGTTTACATAAATCGGACTCGTCGTCGCATACGCGTAATTGTCCATGACAGGATATTCCGCCTTCACGCTCCACGCGCGCAAAATGCACCAACCGCTCTGTCGCACTGGAATCGTGCCGCGGACATCCGCCGCCTCGCGGGATTCGTCGAGCTTCAGTTCCCGCATGACCTTCCCGTTGCAAACCACTTCGACGTGATCCACAGGTACGATCGATTGCAGCCGCGCGGTGAAGGGAACCGCCTGAGGAGCGTCAAACTTCAATTCGTCGCCTACAACCTTTCCACCAAGAGTGAAATGGACTAATGGTCCATTCGTCGCGAACGATTTTCCTTTTGCTAGCGCGTCCGTCCAAGTCCCGAAATTCAGCGTTCCCGCAGGAACGTGAACATAAACGCGATCAAATCCCACATTCCCACGAATCGGTGCCGCGTAATTCGCCGTGGCGTCTGTTCCTCCACCCGCAGGAATGCGAAAGCCCAAATTCAACAATCGGTACCAAACCGCTGCTGTGGATTTGTGATCGCTGAAACCCACAATCTCCATGTAATCCAATTTTCCCAGTGCCACATCCACCGGAAGCTCATCCGTAATTCGTTGCGCAGGATTGGCGAACGGATCCGGTTCTTCATCAAACGGATGCACCGCTCCCACCAGAGCGCCCTGCGCATGCGCCATGTCGTACACGTCCGCATTCATCGGGGACAGACTCGCGGCCGCAGTGTTCGGATATCCTACATAACCGGGAAGTAAGATGCTCTGTCTCAGCTTGAGTATCCCGCGATGGCCCCAATAGCTGGTATGAAACTCCTGTCCATGCACGATCAGCAGATTCTTTTCCGAATATTCATCGAGACCTGTGGCCGAATATGCGATATCAGGGAATCGTTGCTCCTTGTTGACGACAAGATTGTTTACAACTTCCACCTGCTCGGCCGCTGCGGGAATGGTCAGATACTTTGAATCCATCCAGTATGTACCCCCGTAGTTCATATGTACGTGGAGATCGCCGCTTGCCCATCGCTCTGTTTTCGGCCACGGCACAGCGGCACGTTTTAGCTGCACGGTAACGACCTGGGTTTTGCCAGCTTCCACATGGATTATTTTTTTTTCGGCAAGGTACTGAAGCCCGTGAGAGACTTCGAGAGTGACATCTCCCTGCGGCGCAATAAAATGATCGCCGTCGCGCACATAAACGTAGTGCCGTTCGAAAGGACGCTCGTTTCGATCAAATCCGTCATCGGCATGCACCACGGAACTTTCCTGATAGCAAAATCTTCCCGCACCATCGACAAGCGAAACCCGTGCACTCGTTGCTTTACCCGTCTCGTCTTCAACAAAAACGCGAATTCTTCCGGTAGGTGTCTTGAAGTGGAAATATTGAGCCTCAGATGGCATTACCTGCGAAACCGTCCCACCGGGAATCTCAATGGTTTCAATTGCAGTTGAACCGGTAAAATTCGAGATGAAGGCGATTTTGGTTCCATCAGGCGACCATCGCACGTTCGTGTGGTCGAAATCGCCATACGAAATTGCGAAGGCATCGCCGCCATTCGCGGGCAGCAACCACAAGTTGTGCCACTGCCCCCCAAGATACGAACTGTAGACCATCCGCGAGCCATCCGGCGAGAAATCCGGCCGCGCTTTCCAGTTCGTTTCTTCGTAATGTATTTCGCGCGCCGTCTCGCCCGGCTCCGCTTTCATCCGCCAAAACCCACCCGTTCCGTGGATGTGTCCCTGGTTCGAAACGAAAAGAATTTCCTGCCCGTCACGCGTCCACGCGGGATTAATTTCAGTGTCGTACGGGCTGTAGTAGTAACGCGGAAGCTCGCTTTTCGTTTCGCCCGTCAACCGAACAATATTCTTGAGTTTTCCATCACGAACATCCGCGCGAAAAATATGAAACCGCTTGTTGAATTGCGTCGAAACAAAAACAATTCGTTTCCCATCCGGCGACCACCGCGGTTCAACATTCACCACCCCGGTACTCGTCAGTTGCCTAGTCTTCCCGCTCGCAACATCCAGCAGCCACAACTCCATCGCATCTTTCTGATAAGAAACATAGACGATGCTCTTCCCGTCCGGAGACCAATCTGGCTGATAGTCGTAGCCGGGACCATCCGTCAGTTGCGCCGCCTCCTTCGAATCGAGTTTCTGCCGCCACAGCGAGCCAGCCATCGAATACACAACCTCCTTGGAATCCGGCGCCCACGCAACGCTGCTCGGCCCGCTCGTTAATTGCGGCAAGTAAAGTTCGCGGTAGTAATAAGGATGAGGAAGGTCCATCTGCGGCAGCACGGGTCTACGCTGGGCTGCGAGCGACAAAGAAAAAAGCAAGCACAGCAAAAGAATAAAAGCGAAGCGAACGGATAATACGGTGACGCGGCCGACGTTGTGATTTTTCAATGAACCCAATCCGTTCGTCTCAACATGACGGGATCCTCTCCGACAAGTGTTTGTCGTGGAGTGGCAGGTCTGCACGCGCCAAGTATCGTGGGTTCGGAAAGACGACGCAAGTCCTTGCGCCGCCGCTGGGCCCAATGCAATGCGCGCGCAGTTTTTAAGCCAGCTGGTCAAGCATCTCGCGAACTTTTCTGCCAAGAACGGTGGGGCTAAATGGTTTTTGCAGGAAGGAGGTAGTCTGGCCAAAGTTCCCATCGCGGATGATCGCGGTGTCGGTATAGCCGGACATAAACAGTACGCTGATGCCCGGCCGCATGGCAGTGATCTCGTCGGCCATTTGGCTCCCATTCATGCCGGGCATGATGACGTCGGTCAGGACCAGATGAATCTTGCCGGTGTGCTGCCGGCAAAGCTGAATAGCGGCATCCGGGCGGTCGGCCACCAAAACGCAATAGCCGCGCGTCTTGAGAATCTCTAGAGCAAGGTCCCGGACCAACGGGTCATCTTCGACAAGCAGAATTGTCTCTTTTCCCAGAAGAGCTGTTGGTGCCGGAAAAGGGGATGCGATCTCCTGTTCGTGTTCAAACACGCGAGGGAGATACACTTTGAAGGTGGAGCCTTTTCCAATTTCGCTGTGGACCCAGATGTACCCACCGCTCTGCTTCACGATTCCGTAGACCATAGAAAGACCCAGGCCGGTGCCTTTTCCGAGCTCCTTCGTTGTAAAAAAAGGTTCAAAAATGTGGGCCTGCGTCTCCTCATCCATGCCCGTGCCGGTGTCGGAAACGGCAAGCATCACATAGCTGCCGGGCAACGTTGCGAGATGCGTTTGAGCGAACGATTCGTCCAGTTCCACATTCGCGGTTTCCAGAGTCAACTTGCCGCCGTTGGGCATGGCATCGCGCGCATTGATCACCAAATTGAGGATCACCTGTTCCATCTGGCCTGGATCGGCCTTAATCGCGCCGATATTCTTGGCGGTAATGGTCGCCATTTCTACATCCTCGCTGATCAGGCGCCGCAGTATGCTATCGGTGTTCCATACGAGGGTATTGAGACTGAAAACCTTGGGCTGCATCACCTGCTGCCGGCTGAAGGCCAACAACTGGCGCGTCAGCGAAGCGGCTTGCTCCGCTGCTTTCCTGATATGTTCCAGCTGATGAAGAGAGGCGCTGGCTTGCTTGCTTTCCAGGAGCAGATCACAGTAACCCTTAATGACGGTCAGCAGGTTATTGAAGTCGTGTGCCACGCCGCCAGCCAGCCGACCGATAGTTTCCATGCGCTGGGCCTGGCGAAGCTGGCTTTCGAGTGATTTACGTTCGGTGATATCAACTTCGATACCGATAATGTAGCGAGGAGCGCCTTTTTTGTCCCGGATCAAATACAGGTGGAGATCGGCAAACACGCGACGGCCGTCGCGTAGGATATAACGCTTTTCGCGACGATCATATTCGATCTCTCCGCGAATCATTTCCTGAAACTTCGCGGCGTCAGCGGCCCGGTCCTCCGGATGGGTAATCTCGTCAAATACTCCAACGTTACGAAGATCCTCTTCACTGAGCCCCAACGCCTGGCGGCAGGCAAAATTGGCCGCGACTACGGCCCCATCCGTTCCGAGCACGGCCATCCCGACGGGTGAGCCGTCGAAAATTGTGCGGAAGCGCTCTTCGCTCTCTGCCAGGGCTTCGATCGCGTGGTAGCGATCGGTAATGTCCAGGGAACTGCCAACCAGGCCGACCACGCGTCCTTGCGCGTCGCGAAAGGGACCTTTGGTGGAAAGATACGTCCGAGTCACTCCTTCGACTGTTGTTTCCTCCTCGTAAGTTTCGACGACGCCTGACTCGACCGTCTGGCGATCGCGGGCGATGATTCTTTGCGCCGACTCACGCGAGAAAAGGGCCTGGTCGTCCTTTCCAAGGATTTCTGGAACGCTTTTGCCGACAAAGGCCGCGCCGGCAGAATTCATGAGCAGATACCGGCCCTGCAGATCTTTCACGTAGGTGGCCGCGGTGGTGCCTTCAATGATGGCGTTCAGCAATTGATGATGATCAAGAAGCGCCTCCGCGCTGCGGCGAAGCTCGCCATGCGTCAGCAGCAGACGGGCATAAGAAGTTGCCAGCGAGAGCAGCACTGCGAGAGCCGCAATCTTCAGCTGAGTGGGAGCAATGTTGGCTGCCATCACCACGACGAGCACGGGAAAAATGAGCGGCAGCACGTGTGTCAGCAAGAGCCTTCGCCGCACCAGCGTTTTTTGCGAGACATGCGGCTTTGGCGTGGGCAGTTCGGTCCAGTTGGCAGCGGTAACCAGAGGGATCAGCCACGGAACGCTCCAAACAAGATCGAACCAGGCACCGTTAGCCTGTTCCGGCAAACCAACTGCAAAATACAAGTCCGTCAGCAACGCTACCGCGCGGAACGCACCGATTCCCAGGAAGAGTTTCTTCGCGGAGTCATCGCGAAGGGAGAATGCGCGTGCAAAAAAGGCCGCGGCCACTAAGCCGTCGGTCGCCAACGAGAGCCGATAGCCGGACCCTGACGTGCCTTGTGTGGACAGCGTGGAAAAGTAGAAATAGATGAGCACGAAAACGATGGCCACTTGCCCGAAATCCAAAAGCCTGCGCCAATCTGTGCCTTCCTGTTCCTCTTCGATATCGAGGAAAAGGCACATGACGAGCGGGGCCGGCCAAGCCACGTAAAAAATGTCAACGTGCCAAAGATTCTTGGTCGGCAAGTTCAAATAGCTTCCGTAGTAGGTTCCCAGCGCCTGGCCGACACACCAAAGTAAAAGAGCGGTGGCTGCCAGCTTCCAGAAGAGCCGCCCGAAAACCAGCGAACGCCGCATGGCCTGCAAGCACGCGCAGAAAACAACGATACCCATTAGAAGTTGCACGGCATCGGAGAGGATCGGGCCGGGCCATGCATCACCGCGCCACTCCAGAACCGCAGCGTGGACGGCGAGAAGCGCGACCGCAATGTACAAAAGGTAGCGACGCGATGTCATGGAAGCCCCGAGAGGGACAGTTCTCTTATTTTATGGCAGGAATTCCAGAGGAAGAGTTTTTCGCGTTCCTGATCTTTCAATCAGTTACGTTGCTTAGCACCGTAACCGAATATCGCACCAGTAACGCGTGGGGCGAAGACGGGCGGTTCGGCCCCGATCGAGAGTCTGAAGGATCGGTCAGGCCAGGCCCAGCTTGGTCAGAGGCAATTCCCGCACGCGCTTTCCAGTCGCCGCAAACACTGCGTTGCAGAGTGCCGGCGTAAATGGCGGAACGCCCGGCTCGCCAATTCCAGCGGGTGGCGCAGCGCTTTCCACCAGGTGCACGTGCGTTTCGCGCGGAGCGGAATTCATCCGTGCCAACGGATAGCCGTCAAAATTGGATTGCTCGATCAATCCATTCTTCGCGGTGATTTCGCCGTAGTAAGCAATGCTGGTGGAAAACGTAGCTGCCCCCTCGAATTGTTGCAACGCCATTTCCGGATTGATGATGGTGCCCGCGTCCACCGCCGTATCCACGCGCCCGATTTTTACTTTCCCGTCTTTATCCATGTCCACTTGTACGACGGTCGCAACATACGTCAGGAAGCTGCGATGAATCGCCAGCCCCATGCCAAAGCCATTCCCATTTTTCTTCTTGCCCCAGCCGGATTTTTCCGTCGCGATTTCCAGCACTCGCCGGAACCGCGCCGTATCGATCGGATATTGCTCGTAGTCGCCATCGTAGTTTGTGTAATCCTTCGGCAACTCCGTCCTGGGAATGATCCGGTCGGGACCAAGCAGCGCCAGCACATAGTCCCGCGGATCTTTTCCCGCGGCATGCGCAAGCTCATCGGCAAATGAATGCTCCGCGTACGCGTGAAACACGTTGCATACGCTTCGCAGCCAGCCGATCCGCACGTGCGCTTTTGCCTCGCCGTTTTCCGCGCGATGATTTGGAATTGCGTACGGCAAATCGCTCCAGCCGAGTCCAATCTCTCCTGCGTCCGCGGTCATGGCGTTCGTGTCAAACGTGGACGCGATCGGCGGAAACGTGCTCCGCTGCAGCCACGCTATCGGTTTTCCATCGGGTCCTAACATCGCCTTCAGGTACATCGCCGCAACGCTGTGAAAGGTATCGAACTGAATGTCGTCTTCCCGGCTCCACACCACCTTCACCGGCTTGCCCGATTTCTTGGAAAGAACGGCAGCCTCCACGGCATAGTCCGGAAAGGATTTCCTCCCGAAGCCTCCACCCAGAAGCGTCACGTTCACCGTCACATCTTCTTTCTTCGCTCCCACTGCTGCCGCCACTGCATCCCGCGTGCCTTGTGGATTTTGCGTCGCGGCCCACACATCAACCTTTCCATCCTTGTATTGCGCCAGCGCCGCCGGCGGCTCCATCGCAGCGTGCGCCAGCATCGGCGCGTAGTACTCCGCTTCGATAATTTTTCCCCCCTTCGCGAACGCGTCGTCCACGTTCCCCAATTCGCGCACAACTTTTCCGGGTTTTCGCGAAGTCGCCTGCAGTTCCGCTTTGTACAGATCCGACGAATAAGACTTGTGGTCGCTGTCTGTCCACTCAATCTTCAGCTTTTTCTTCCCCTGAATCGCCGCCCAGGTGCTGTTCGCCAGCACGCCCACACCGCCATGCGCCTGAAAAAGTATCGGTGGCTTGAACGGATCAATCGTCGCTGTCTGCTTTACACCCGGAACCGCCAGTGCAGCTTTGTCGTCCACTGATTTCGCGCTCGCGCCAAAAACAGGAGGATGTGCCACGTTCGCATAAAGCATCCCGTCCATGTGCGCATCGATTCCGTAAATGGCCTTGCCCGTAATCATGTCTTTCAGGTCGTAGCTTGCCACGCCCTTTCCCATGTAGCGCCATTGATTGCGCGGCTTCAGCTTGAGTTCTTCTTTCTTCGGCACCGGAAGTTTTGCCGCGTCGGTGACCAGTTCGCCGTAACCAATCTTCTTTCCCGACTTCGCATGAATCACTTCATGCACGCCCGTGGAGCACTCCGATTCCGGAACACCCCACTTTTGAGCGGCCGCCCGCACCAGCATCAAGCGCGCCGAAGCGCCTGTTTGGCGCAGCGTCTCAAAGAAACTCCGCACCGAATGCGAGCCATCCGTATCCTGATCTCCATATTTTTCATCGCCGGTGGCCTGCACGATTTTCACTCGCGCCCAATCGGCATCCAGTTCGTCGGCCACAATTCGCGGCAGCGCCGTCTTGCTCCCGCTTCCCATTTCGGAGCGATGCGCCACGATGTACGCCGTTCCGTCCCTATCAATCGCCAGATAAACGCTGGGCGAAAGCGGTCCCCTCAGGCCAATATCCGCGACTCCAGAAGGTGTTCCAGCCGCTTCGCGCGTTCGAAATGTCTTGCCCGGCAAATAGTGCGCTGACAGCACGAACGCGCCGGCGCCAACCATCCCGCGCAAAAAATCGCGCCGACTGGTTCCCATATTGTTTTCATGCAGAGAGTCGACCGCTTTGCGGTCGCACAAAGAAATATTTTCGACGGCGATCACGAAACCCTCCGGTCTTTCGGCGATTTCCAGACCATCATCCTACCGCCATTTCGGATTCTTGCAACTGGCCCGAGTACTTGTTCCGCGATTCGTGTTCCTTCTTCGAGACAGGTCATGTTCGCGCCGCGCGGTGTCTTTCCTTCGATTTTTTCTTATTTCTTCCAAATTCCCAACGCGCGCCGCAAATCTACCATTTGCCCAACGTGATACGCGTTATGATCCGCCAAAAGCAATGCTTCCCGCAGCAGCGTCTGTCCATCCCCCCATGGGAACGTTGCGTACAAATCCACTCGTGGATCGGACACGAGTTCAATCATCGCGCGCAGATCGTTTTGAACAGCGTGCACGCTCTTCTTCCACGCAGCATCATCCGGAGCCGCCGATATCTTCGGCCAATATCCGTCCGGAAAATCCGGCGATACGTGCTTGGGATTGCGGCTGAATTCCAGGATGTCCCACTGCGCAATGCGAACGTGCTCCAGCAGTTGCCACGCCGTGTGTTCGAAACCTTGCGCGGCGGTAGCACGCTTGTCCGGCGGAAAATCCGTCAGAGCATCGGAAATCCCGATGTGCGCTTCGCCTCCCTGCAAAAGCTCAACAAGATGTTTCCGAAGCGGAGCATCCCGATCCCTTTTCGTCCCATCTGCCCTTTTCCTGGAATTTTTCTTTTTGGAACTAGCCATCGCTATTTCTCCGCTGCCACGACCTGTTGCGGCAGATCCGGAATCGGATGCAGGCTGCAGTTCTTAAATCCCACCGCGCGAAACATTTTGTCGTATTCCGCAAAGGTGTACGCATCCCCAGCGTCCGTATTTGCAAGCATCACGATGCTGAAACCCGCGGCCATCGGCGGTGACACGCGATCTTCGTTCGGAACAAAGTCGACAGTCAGCGCTTTGCCTCCTGGTTTCAGCGCGGCATGAAACCGCTTCAACAAGGTTTCACACGTGGGAATATCGAAATGGTGAAGGAAGTTGGTCAGGAGAACGTAGTCGTATCCCTCGCCGAGAGCTGCTTCAAACGCACTCCCTGGGCGCAGCGAAAAGCGATCCGACACGCCGGCGGCCTTTGCATTTTCCTTTGCGACTTCCAGCACAGGAGGCCAGTCCACTGCCGTCACCTGGACACCCGGATTATTCTTCGCGATCGTTATCCCGTACATGCCATGGCCAGCCGCGATGTCCAGCACGCGAATTGGCTTTTCTCGGCTGGCGCTTACCATCTGCGAAAGTACATTCGCCATCGGCGTAGCCATCGGCGCCATCGACCGCGCAAAGTTAACCCATCGATCGTCCATCGGTTTGCTGTTGTCGCCGGTGTCGCTCGCCGTCCCACCCTTGCGAACGGACTCAGCTAGCATCCCGAACCGATGCACGTTCTCGTCACTTGTCAGAAAGCCTGCCATTGCGCTCATGCAGGCCGGTGAGCGGCGGTCAAGAAAAACCGCCGATTCCTGTGTCAGCAGATACTCTCCATTTTCCTTGCGCAAGAATCCATGCACAGTCAGGTAATCGGCCAGAATTCTGACTCCCCGCTCCGCCGCCTTCAGTCGTTTTGCCAACAGTGCCGGTTCGTTCGCGCCTTCTCCAATCGCAGTGAACAAGTCGAGCTCAATTGCTGCTCTGAGCGCGTACGTCTGCTGATAAGCGGTTAAGGTAGTGAAAATTCGTTCAGGGCTCAGTTTGGGCGCGGCAGTGGATGACATAAACGATTTCCTCCGATAAGGACTATGAATTTGGCGGTTCGACGGTTGCTCCGAAGTGCACGCGGAATCCGTTGCATCCTTTATACGCTTTTTTGCCAGAAGATGTTTCCCGGATGCGTCCGAAAAGGCGGTCGGCTTTCACGCACGGCACACGGTTGCTTCATCCCTGCACCGCTGGCATACTCTCGCTTCCCTGAATTTGTATCCGCGGTAGGATGAGGTCGCTCGGATGAAACGTGAATTCCATCGCTGGTATTCGCACCGCCTGGGACTGGAGCTGGGCGTGGTCGTTTACGGCCACTGGGGCTCGCCACTCCTCGGTTTTCCCACTAGCGCCGGGGACGAATGGGAACTCGAAGGCCAGTCGCTGATCAGTTCACTGGCTGATTTCATCGATGGAGGCAAGCTGAAGTTCTTCACCATCAATTCGATCAACGGACTTAGCTTCTACAACAAAGGCGCACACCCGTTTCATCGGAGCTACGTACAATCGATGTTCGATTCTTATCTTCGCGAAGAAGTAGTTCCTTTTATCTGGGACAACTGCCAGTCGCAGGGAATTGCCATCTCAACGATGGGCGCATCTTTCGGCGCTTATCACGCTGCAAACTCGCTCTTCAAACACCCCGACATCATCAAACGTTGCTTTGCCATGTCCGGAGTGTATGACCTGAAAAATTTCATGGACGGCATGTTCGACAACAATTTCTACTTCAACAATCCTGTCGACTATCTTTCGAATCTCAGCGATCCGTGGGTTTACGGCCAACTCGCCTCGTGCGACATCCATCTCTCCACTGGCACTGGCCAGTGGGAAAACTCAGGCCCCACGTATCGTTTGTCAGAAATCCTTTCAAACAAAGGAATTCGCCACTCGCTCGACAATTGGGGTCCTATGGGCGGCCACGACTGGCCCTACTGGAAACACCAAATGCGCGAATACATTTCTAAGCTCTTTTAACGGCGCGAGGCTTAGGCGAACCTGCTTGCACTCGGAGCGTTTATCGCGGCAGTTTCTTGCCCGGACACAGCACAGTTTTACTTCACAGCGCAATCAGGAGTGACGCCGCCGTGTGCGGGCAGCCTTTTGCCCAGCCCGCCGCAATCCTTCCCTCCCTTTTGTATGCACTGCTCTCATTGCGGCTCGGTGCAGCGACGAACGGCCCCGCCTCCTCGCCGCTCCCCGTGTCTGCCGCGATAGCGCGGACTTCGACGCGCTCGACCTGCTTTCTTTTTTCAATGCATTTTCAACCGCGCGCGAACGCCTCGGCGATACTCCTCGTCTCCCGGAACGTCCCTTCGCTAAGTCTCGTTCCGCCTGTTTTCGCACGCGCTTGGTGGCGCGGCCAGATTTCGGAGGCCCCAACTTCACGCCTGCGCGTCGCGCTTTCGATAGACCGATTGCAATTGCTTGCTGCACTGACCGTGCTCCGTGCTTTCCCTCGCGCACATGATGAATCTCTTCGCGTACAAACTCTCCCGCCTGAGTCGATGGCGATTTTCCTTCTTCTTTATCGCGTTGTGCTCTTTCGATTGTTTCTGGCTCTGGCATGGCAATTTCCCCTCTTTCGCGCGGCCGGGTGCGCCAAAGGTGAAGCTAACCCGCCTCAGCCTGTCGGCAAATCGGCAGATTCCTGTACGGCTCACTTATTTTTTGTCAGGTACTACGTCAGGCGAGGCCCAGATGCTCCATCTGGTAATGCCCCTTGGAAATAATCTGATCGCTGTCGATCCACACGTCGCAATTCCGCGTCAGCACGTCCACGTGCGTCTTTGATTTCCAGTCTGCATGAGTCTGGCTCCCATACGGATCGCCGAACGCGATGTGCACACCGGGAAACTTTTCGTCTTGCAGCAAAATTCCGATCATTTCGGACAATCCAAGATTCGTACCAAACGCGAGTTCTCCCACACGATCGCTGTTTTCGTCTGTGTGGCAGTATTCCCAAAACTCCTTTTCCAAATCATTCCGCGCGCATTCCACGCGAACCAGCCTCCCGCCTTCAATCGTCAATGTCATCGGCGTAGACTGCAAATCCCCATACTTCCCGTTAAAATAATCGCCTGCCGTGGCGTCGCACACGAAAGTTCCATCCACGGTCGCTGGCGTCGTAAAAACCTCGCCGGCAGGCAAATTTGACCAGTACCGCGGACTGATCAGCCCACTCGTTTTCACCCAGTCCAGTTTCCGATCGAAGTGCGCCGCAAACGCCGTACCGGCCTCGCTCTTCACCGTCAGCGTTTTCGCGCGCAACATTCGCTCGCGCAACTTATCGCTCAGCCGATCCACCATTTTGTAATCCGCGCGCATGCCTTGTTGCATAATTTGTGGCGTCACGCCCACCATGTGCGCGTAGCGAATCCGTCGCCGTTCGACTATCTGCACGATTGCCATTCGCGCCGTCAGCTCACCCGGCTGTGGATTCATCGCCAGAATTCCCACATCCGCTTTCTCAAGCGCTTCTAATACCGGTCCTGGTGCTCCGCGCATCGGCCGCGGACTAAAATCCTCCAGCAGCAATTCCGTCATTTTCGCGCAAACTTCTCCGATGGCCGCTGAGAGGCTCGCCGCCACGGCGCTGCTCGCCACATCCGCAATCAGCGCTACGTGTTCGCCTGGCCGCACCGCAAGGCAAGTTTCCACGGCGTTTTTCGCGCCCGGCATCAATTCTGGTTGCGAAGCTCCGAAAGCCATTCCCATTATTTTACAGGGGATTTCTGAAATTTCTAGCGGCTCGCACACTTTTTTCTCGCACGCATCAACTCCGCGCATGCACCCGGAACGCCGGTATCTGTCCTCCACCGCTCGTCACATTCGCCAGTCCCGTGGCGCTCAGCCGCGTCAAAAAACCGCTTACTTTCCCGCGGAACAGATATGGTGCAAAATCCACGAGCATGTCGCGGAATTCCACTCCACCGTCCTGCTGAATCCACGGAAATACTTCGCGCCGAATCGGAATCCGCTCCTGCACGATCCAGCATCCCTGCGATGCTGTCATCGCCTTTTCGATCGACGTATCCCACGCAGCTTCACTCGATTCCCATCCTAACGTTACGCCGCTTCCGCCATATTCATCGCTCGGTTTCAGCACCAGATTTTCCCGCTCGCTTCGCAGAAACGCGAGCAGTTCCACGGGCTCGCCGTGGTGCGACGTCCGCACATCTGCGACTACTCTTGTCCACGGAACATGCTTGCGGATCAAATCTCGCTCGCCAAAAGAAAACAGCGCGTCATTCCTTTCATCCGTCAGCACCGCGAAAAATGCTTTCACGTGCGGAATCTTGCAGCGAAAATGATTCGCCATGCACACGGTATTCGCCGCAACCGCATCCACTAATGCCTTGCACTCCGCCGCTCGCGTCACAATGTCGTTCATCAGCACGCGGCGGTATACCAGATCAATTTTCTTTCCGTTCGCTGTCAGCTGTTTTCCATCAAACTGCAAATCCCGGGGGTCGGCCAGCTCCACTGGGACGCCCAGCTTCTCAAATCGCGCCTTCAAAATTTCAAATTCGCTCCACGTTGGCACTTCTCGCCAATCCGTGATCAGCATTTGCGGCCGTTTTGATGTGCCTCCCCAGTCCAGGTAACTCATCACCAGCGCGTCCAGTAATTTTGCGCTCAGCGGATAGCTGTGAATCTCATAGCTACTCGCGAACTCGCGCATCACCGGCAGCTCGCGAAAAATCTCCGCTAACGTTTCCGTATAGCCCGCACCCGCCGGCGATTCCCCGTTGTACTCCGCGAACTTCAGCGAATCCGGCAGCAAAAATGCATCCAGCCGCGACGCCGTACTTGCCGGCCCGGCATTTTTCCCCAACCGCACCAACCGCAATTCCTCTTCACGCAAATGGAATTGCCCCAGCAGTTCCGCAGCACCCAGCGCGGCACTTGCCACTCGCTCCCCGAATTCCGCCATGGTCTCGGCGACGTTCCGCACCCGCTGCTCATCTTCCGGCGAAAGAAAAAACGGCCGCAGGAAAGGACAGTGTACCCGGTCGCCAAAAGTCAATTTTGCCTTACGCAGCCGTTCGTAAAAAATTTCCGTGAATTTTGCCGAGGTATGCAGCTCCGCCTTCAGCAGTCTGTGCCACTGTTCGGCTGCTGCGCTCGGAATCGGACCCACCGGCGAAGTCGGCGCCGCTCCCATACTCATTTCGTTCTTGCTCCGCCACTCCCAGAGCTGCTCGTGGACCCGCTTGCAGAAATCGTTGCCGTCACGCTCGCCGCAGCCGTCTGCGCGGTCGATTTCGGCGCGCCCGTAAATCCCGCCGCCGCTCCCACGCCCAGCATCTCTTCCCACTTCGGCCAAGGATTCGACGGCGCTCCATTCAGCGCGCGATCGATCACCAGGCGCGCCATTTTTTCTACTACCATGTCGAAATAAAATTCCGTGATCCGGTCGCGCTCAAAATCCGGCGCCGGATTCAGAAAATCAATCGCGTACGGGACATCGCCCTTAACAGCAAACTCAATGGTATTCATCTCGTAGCCGAGCGCCAGATTGATCGTCTGCGCGTCTTTCACCACGCGCGCGCCGAGCTCCGGCGACAAGTATTTATGGTCCACCAGGTATCGCCGCTCTTTCGGGTCGTAGTGCACCGGCACGATGTCCGACTTTCCAAACGTGAAACACCGCACATATTTATCGAAATCGATAAATTCCTGCAGCGTCATGCAATACGGTGACGTGGTGTCAAACGCCTCGATCAAATCTTTTTTATTATGGACTTTGTAAACATGTTTCCAGCCGCCGCCGGAAAATGGTTTCAAAATTGCCGGCCGCCCGACGAAATCGAGCAACCCATCCCAGTCGATCGGGTAATCCAGGTTGTGCAGCGATTCCGCCGTGATGTCCACACTTGCCGGATAACCCTTTTGCGGCAGCAGCACCGTCTTTGGAATCGCAATTCCCAATTTAGCGGCCACCGCATAATTGAAAAATTTGTCGTCCGCGGTCCACCAGAAGGGATTGTTGATCACGTACGTCCCTTCGAGTGCCGCATGCTTCAGGTACCCACGGTAATATTCCACTTCGTGCGAAATCCGGTCGACGATCACTTTGTATCGCGCCGGCTCGCCCATTTTCGTGCCCGCCAGCTTCGCGAACTCCGCCGCCACTCCATCTTTCGCGCCCAATTGATTGACGCGCGCAATAAACGCGGGGGGAAACGAATATTCACGCCCGCAAAGCAATCCAACAATCTTCATGTCCGTGCTCCTATGGAATTTGCGCGTGGAATGTGCGCGCGAACATCCGCAATCTCAATTCACCGCGTGCACCGAAGTCGATCTCGGCTCGATTGTTCCCGCTCGCGTCTCCGCTACCACGTGCTGCACCACCGCGCGCAGGTCGCCGGTTTGCTCGAACACTCGCAGTTGCCGTTCCGCGCTCGTTCCTTCATTCAAAATCGTATGCACGTAGTTCACCGCGCTCCGGCTGCCCAAATCGTCCACCACGTCGTCTACGAGCTCCAGCAGTTCCGGAATCAATATCTTCGTCGGCACTTCCAACTCTTTGCCAAAATCGACTAGCTTCCCTTCAATCCCGTATCTTGCCGCGCGCCACTTGTTTTCCTCGATCAGCGCCCTCCGGTAAATACGCCAGCTCTGGTTGCTCGTGTAGAGCCGATGCAGTTTCACCACGATGGCCTGCGTCAGCGCAGCGATGGCGCACGCTTCTTCCACTTTCGTCGTCACGTCGCACATCCGGAATTCCAGCGTTCCAAACACCGGATGCGGCCGCACGTCCCACCAGATTTTTTTTGGATTGTCGATGCAGTTGAGTTGTACCAGCAGATTCACAAAATTTTCGTACTCGCTCCACGATTGGAACAACTCGGGCACGCCCGTGCGCGGGAATCTCCGGAACACCGTCGTCCGGAAGGATTTCAGTCCGGTGTTCCGCCCCATCCAGAATGGCGAACTTGTCGAAAGCGAAAGGAGGTGCGGCAAAAAGTAGCGCACCATGTTCATCATGTCGATCGTCGTTTGCTTGTCCGGCATCGCCACGTGGATGTGCATCCCGAAAATCAGCAGCGACCGCGCCAGTTGTTGCAGCTCTTCCACGATATTTTCGTAGCGCTCGCCGGGAGAAATCACCTGGTCAATCCAGCTTGAAAAAGGATGCGTCCCCGCCGCCGCCACCTGCAGCCCGGCTCGTTCCGCGGCGGCAATCAGCTCGCCGCGCGTCCGGTGCATTTCGATCCGCAGCTCGCCCACGTTCTCGCAGATCTTCGTTCCCGTCTCCACGATCGATTGATGCATCTCGTGTTTCACCTGATCCTGAATCGAAGGTGAAACCTCGTTCACCAGCTGCATCACATGCGAGCGCAGCTCGCACGTCGCTGGATCGATGATTTGGAATTCTTCCTCGACACCGATGGTGAAGCGGTGAGCCATGGCCTGGCCCTCCCGTTCGCTTGGCTTAGTCGGCCGCTTCGCGGTCGCCTAGAAAGGGGACTTCGCCCGTATCATACCCCAACCTGCGCGTTTGTCGCGCAGGCGATCTCGCGACCACCTGCAGCCTTAAATCGTGAGAGGTAAGTCGTTTGGGCTCAATCAAAGAGCAACTATAGTTCCTCTTTTGTGGGCGAAGGATGCGTCGGCTCTTGTGATGTCGACCGGTGCACCGGCGAGATTTTTGACTGTGACCTTCATTCCAAAGGTCGTCGTTCAGCGGCAGCCAAACGACGTGAGTCTCGATGCGATGGGTGGATTTTTAGGCTAGAGAAAGTGGGCGCACGTCTCCCGGACTAAAAAGAAAGAGCGCCTCGATCTGAGGCGCTCTTTCTGGTTCCGAAAGAAAGATAAAATGGCGTTAAGAAAAACTGCAACAAGTTCGTCTGCGAGCGGTTGCCAGAGAAGATTGAAACATCACTCCGATCGAAGCGCTTGCGTTAGGCCGCGCCCATTGCCCGCCGCTGTTGGAAGCATTCGCGGCAGAACACTGGACGTCCCTGCGTTGGCCGGAAGGGAACCGTGGTTTCCTTTCCGCACTGCGAACAGCTGGTCTTGGTTTCAGAACGCATCGGGCTTCCATTGCCGCCCGAAGCCTCCGCGCGCTTAGCCTTGCAGGCCTTGCAACGTTTCGGCTCGTTCTTGAAGCCTTTGTCGGCGAAAAACATCTGTTCGCCGGCGGTAAATACAAACTCGGCGCCACACTCCGAGCACTTCAGAACCTTGTCATGGTATTCCATGGAAGCGTTCCCCCCTGAAACCCCAATAGGAAAGGGAACGCGCAGAACTTTGCACGAAGGACTGGACGCACAGAAAATCCTGTGGACCTGGGAACCGAGCTGGGGCTCCTGGGGCCTGCGAGCGAATCTGCGATTTCCTAACTACCGTTCACTACCTGACCGGGGCCTAAATCACGGAGCGGGGCGCCGAGCTTTGGGCGAACAAGAAATTAATCCTGTTCGCGCCGCTGCTTCTTGCGCAGACGCTTCCGCGAAAGCGCTTCCTTCGCCCGGCGCTTTTCGCCGGGTTTCATGTAGAAGCTCTTGAAACGGCGCAGGGCATTTTCCAGTGACTCACTCTCTTGGATAATGACTTCAGCCACTTAGTTCTTCACCCCCAATCCGGTTCGGATTGGTATTGTACGGAAACCTGGGCACGTGCCGGTTTCCACCTTTTTCATTATCGCACGCCGAATAGCCCGGGCCTAACGCCGGGTTCGGTGCTGCTCCAAGTTTTTAGACGAATACACCTTTAACGAGGGGTAATCTCTGGCATTCTTCTAATCAATTCAGGTTGGCGTGTCAAGCAATCTTTACGGATGCGCGAAGGAAGCGGTTTCCAGGACTCCCAGTGCTAACTAAATCATTACTCAGTACCTTCGCAGTACCGCAGCCGAACCTTTGGTGTCAAAGCGTACATTCCAAGCCGTCTTGAATTGGGGCCAAGTGCTGCTAGAATGGCGCGGCCATAGGAAGATGCGCCGCCGCGGGAGAGCCAACCATGCAAGATATGCGCGATGCCATTGTGGTGCTGTTGGCAGGAGGCCAGGGCGAGCGACTGTGGCCTTTGACGCGGGATCGCGCAAAACCCGCGGTTCCCTTTGGTGCGCTCTACCGGATCATCGACATTACGCTGTCCAACTGCGTCAACTCCGGACTGCGCCGCGTTTTCGTTCTTACACAATACAAAGCGCTCAGTTTGAGCCGGCACGTCCGCGCCGGCTGGTCCGGACTGGCCGGTCTCGGCGAATACATCGAAATTTTGCCGCCGCAAATGCGCGTTTCGAAAGAGTGGTATCAGGGGACCGCGGACGCGGTGTACCAGAATATTTATTCGATTGGCAGCGAACGCTCGAAGTTCGTCTTTATTCTTTCCGGCGACCACATTTACAAGATGAACTACGCCAAGATGCTGCAGCAGCATATCGATTCAGGCGCAGACGTTACCGTTGGAACGATCCAGATCCCTACGCAGGAAGCGTCGCGGCAATTTGGCGTGATTGAAGTCGATCAGGACTGGCGCATTGTTGGGTTTGAAGAGAAGCCGCTACACCCGAAGGAATCACCGCACAGCCCTGGCCAATGCAACGCGTCGATGGGCATCTACATTTTCAACACGCAATTGCTGATTCCGATTTTGCTGGCCGATGCGGAAGATCCGAAATCGCATCACGATTTCGGAAAAGATATTCTGCCGCGAATTATCACGAGACACCGCGTGTTTGCCTACAACTTCGTGGACGAAAACAGCAAAACTTCGTTGTACTGGCGCGATGTCGGGACGATTGACGCGTACTACGAAGCGAACATGGACCTGGTGGGTGTGTCGCCGGTGTTTAACTTGTATGACGAGGCGTGGCCGCTGCGCACCTGGCAGCATCAATATCCACCTGCGAAATTCGTGTTTGGTGATCCCGACCGTATGGGCGTGGCCGTCGATTCGATTGTCGCGGGAGGCTCGGTCATTTCCGGCGGACGCGCATCAAAGTGCGTGGTGGGATACAACGTGCGCGTGAACAGCTACTGCGACGTGAGCGACAGTATTTTGTATAACCACGTGAACATCGGACGACATTCGAAAATTCGGCGAGCCATCATCGACCGACATGTGAATTTGCCTGAGCATACGGAGATCGGGTACGACCTCGAAGCCGACAAGCGCCGGTTCCATGTGTCGGATTCCGGAATTGTTATCGTGGTCCGCCAAGAATCGCTGATCGAGGAGCCGGAAACGGCGTAAGCCCGAACCAGTGGGCCGGTTTCGCTCGACCGGTAAAAGGCGGCGATCGGACTCAACTACGGCTCCTCGAAGATCTCCGAACGCGCAGCGGCAGTACAATGCCGTTGGAGGAATTACATGTTTACCGCTACCGCCGATCTCACTCTGCCCAGCACGACTACGGGATCTTTTCCGCGGCCGCGCTGGTACGACGTCGGCATGTGGGGCCGTCCGCTCGATACCTGCATGCTGGACATTCGCTTCCGCGAAAAATTTCAGGATGCCATGGCGGTGGTCATTAGCGACCAGGAGCGTGCGGGTCTCGATGTACTCTCCCACGGAGACTTGCATGTCGATGAGGATCTGGCGGGGCGTGCGTGGCATCACTATCCGCTGCAGCGGTGGGCGGGCTTCGAGGGAGATCATCTGCAGCCGGAAGAAACCACGGCGCCCTGGCTGCACTATCCACCTGGCACACTGCTGAACGAAATTTATACCGGCTGGCGCTGGCCGCATGTGGTCGACAAAGTTGAGCACCGTCCGCTCGACTATCCGAAGCTGTGGCGACTTGCGCAGGCACGGACGCGCAAGCCGGTCAAATTCGGCACCTGCTGTTCCCAGGTGATGGCGCTCTTTTTAGACATTCACACCCGTAAATACAAAGACAAGCGCCAGGTGATCTGGGACATGGCCGTCGCCATGAACAAGGAGCTGCTGGCGTTGCGGAATGCGGGTTGCCGGTGCATCCAGATTGAGGAGCCGACGTTCCACTTCATGGCGAATACGTACGGCAAGGATCATGAAGAAGTGGCGTTCATGATTGACGCCTTCAACCGCGAGGTGCAAGGCCTTGACGATGTGGAGCTGTGGATTCACACCTGCTGGGGCAATCCGAACATGCAACGGGTGATGGAAGATACCAGCTATGCGAACTCGATCGAGATTTATCTGGAACGCTGCCGTGGTGACGTGTGGACGCTCGAAATGAAGGATCGGGGCCAGAAGGATCTGGAGCTGTTTGCTCCGTTCAAGAATGATTTAAAGAAGAAGATCGCCATCGGCGCCGTCAGCCATCGCATGCTGCAAGCAGACCGACCGGAAGAGGTGGCCGGAGAAATTCGCAATGCGCTGAAGTACATCCCCGTGGAGAAGCTAATTGTGTCCAATGATTGCGGATTTGGGCGGCAGGGCTGCAACCGAGAGATTGCGTTTTACAAAGCGAGCGCGATTGCTCAGGGGTGCAATATTGTACGGGCGGAGTTGGGGCTGCCGACTACATATGTGCCCGCTGCCGATCCTACGCTGCAGGTGGATGTGGTGTCCGGGCGTAAAGCGCTGCCTGCAAAAAGTGCCTGACCAAAGAGTCATAAATGCGCAATACGAGTAAAAGAAAGCAATCCGTTGTTACTGGAATTTATCTGGCCAGTCAACAGAAAACACCGAGAATATCCTGTATGGACCGGGCTCGGAGTTGTTAAAGACGCCATCCTTGAGATTCACTTCGGCCTCTTCAAACGAGGCGAACAAGCAGTGTGCATTCGTTACCAGCTCTTCGGCCAAGTGATTACAGGAGAGAGGGGAGCACTCCGGTGCATTTCTGCATGAGAATGTCACTACATCGAATCCCTCATGTTGTTTATTCGGCGGCAGAACCACGTTCATCGGGATTGACGGCTCGGGTATGACGGCATGCCAGTCCTTGCCATCAAACTCCAATTTGTGCACCTCGTAATAGAACAAACGTGTTCCTGCAAGGTCGACTGAGTTTTCTTTTGCCACAGCTCGTATCACTTCCGGAGAATCGAACAGCCAAAAGCCATTGTGTTTCCAGTAGTCAATGTAGTCTGTGAAGTCTTCACAGATACAGCCGCTAACTGAATATACGTCGATGACCCGGCTCGCCCGAAGCCAGTCGGGCTTCTTACAGACGCGCTTTGCAAGATAGCCTGCAGGAATCATATCAGCTTAGTTTACTTTAGCGCGATCCCGGCCGTTGCCACACTGCGGTCTTTTTTCCGCACTTGATAGATGGCCGCGACACTCCTGTACAATATTGGATTCGCGGTGAGCTCCAGGAGACGAATAGAAATGTCGACGAAGATTGCAAAGGTCCACGCGAGGCAAGTGATTGATTCGCGGGGGAATCCGACGGTTGAGGCGGATGTGATTTTAGAAGGCGATGTTCTGGGCCGAGCGGCGGTCCCGAGCGGCGCTTCGACAGGCGAGCATGAAGCATTGGAATTGCGTGACGCGGATAAGAGCAAATTTCTTGGCAAGGGCGTGCTGAGAGCGGTCGCCAACGTGAACGGTGAAATCGCCAAGGCAGTGGCTGGATTTGATGCTTCAGACCAGCGCGGACTCGATCACAAGATGATCATGCTGGACAACACGCCGACGAAATCGCGGCTGGGAGCGAACGCGATCCTGGCGGTCTCGATGGCGGCTGCGCGCGCGGCGGCGGCTGCCAGCAAACAACCTCTGTACAAATATCTGGCGAAGTATTCGAGTGACCGCAGTGCGAATCTCCTGCCGGTTCCCATGATGAATATTTTGAATGGCGGAGCGCACGCGGACAATTCCGTGGACTTCCAGGAATTCATGGTGATGCCGATTGGCGCTGCGAATTTTTCTGAAGCATTGCGCTGGGGCGTGGAAGTTTTTCACGCGCTGAAGGCGGCGTTGAAAAAGCACGGCTACTCGACGGCGGTGGGCGATGAAGGCGGATTCGCGCCAAACTGCAAGTCGAACGAAGAAGCAATTCAAATTGTGCTGGAAGCGATTTCCGCGGCGGGCTACAAACCGGGTGAACAGGTGAGCATCGCGCTCGATCCCGCGTCGAGCGAGTTTTATGACAAAGCGAGCGGGAAATATATCTTCAAGAAATCGGACAAGAGCGCGCACTCTTCGGACGAGATGGCTGCCTATTGGACCGGTTGGACTGAAAAATATCCGATCGTGTCGATTGAAGACGGCATGGCGGAAGACGATTGGGCAGGATGGAAATCACTGACGCAATCCGTGGGCGCGAAAACTTCCAAGAAAAAGATTCAGCTGGTCGGCGACGATTTGTTTGTAACCAATACCGAGAGGCTGTCGCGCGGAATTAACGATGGAATCGCGAACGCGATTCTGATCAAGCTGAACCAGATTGGCAGCGTGACGGAAACGATCGACGCAATCGAACTGGCGCGCAAGGCGGGCTATAACTCGATTATTTCGCACCGGTCAGGCGAAACAGAGGATACGTTCATTGCCGATCTTGCGGTAGCGACGGCGGCGGGGCAGATCAAAACGGGATCGGCTTCGCGCACGGACCGCATTGCGAAATATAACCAACTGCTACGCATCGAAGAACAACTTGGCTCCGCAGCGCGATTTCCGGGGAAGGCAATTTTTTCCTGACTTTTTTGAGGATACGGCACCAATCATTATGGCAAGCGCGACCTCCTTACCGGAATCGTCAGCAGAATATCGCGTGCGGCTAGCAAACAGCGCCGACACTGATGCGCTAGTGCGTCTGATCAACACAGCGTTCATCGTCGAAAAACCCATCATTGACGGCGATCGCATAAACGCGGAAAAAGTGAACGCGTTCTTCGAAAGCGGGGAATTCCTGCTGCTCGAAGAAGGCCCCCAGCTCGTCAGCTGCATTTATGTGGAGATCAAGGATTCGCGCCGAGGCTATCTCGGCCTGCTGGCGGTCGATCCGAACCGCCAAAAGAGCGGAGTTGGGCGCCGCACCGTCGAAGCCGCCGAGAACTTTCTGAGACAAGCTGGCTGCGAGTTCGCCGACCTCCGCGTCGTTAACGTACGGGCTGAACTTCAGCCAATCTATGAACGCCTCGGCTATTCGGTTACCGGCATCGCGCCAATTCCTGACACTATTCTGCTCAAAGTACCCAGCCACTTTACGGTGATGTCCAAAACGCTTAAATAACCTTCTTCGACGCGCCCACATGATTACTCGATGTAAACTGCTCTCGACATATTTGCGAGGGCCAATGAAACCCAGTTACTGCCTGTTCGTGATCCCGTTGCTAGCGACGTCCGCGCTCGCGCAAAACGCGACATCTTCGAGTCCAGCTCAAAAGCCGACCGCAAACGAAGTGATTCAACAGATCAAGGCGCATGTTGGCGTTCCATGGCAGGAGAAGACGGTAGATACGTTCAAAGCGGGTGATCCACAAACGCTGGTGACTGGAATCGCCGTGACGATGATGGCGACGCTTGACGTGTTGCAACGCGCGGCGGCGAATGGACAAAACCTGATCATCACGCATGAACCGACGTTTTACGATCATCAGGACAATCCTGCGCAGTTGCCACAGGGCGAGCAGGACCCAGTATTAGCGCAGAAGCGCGCCTTCATTACCGAACATCATCTTGTGGTGTGGCGATTCCACGATCATTGGCACCGGCGCAGTCCGGACGGGATTGAAGCGGGGAATGTACGCGCGCTCGGATGGGAAAAATTTCAGGACCCGGCGAATCAGTATTTGTTCACCATTCCTGAAACGACTGTGGAGAAATTAGCGGAAGAGCTGCGCGTTAAGCTGCATGCCGCAGTGCCGCGCATAGCAGGCGACAGGCAGATGAAAGTGACGCGCGTTGCCTTTAGTCCAGGTTCTGCTGGATTTCACCGGGAAACGGGTGCGCTTGAAATACTGGACGTGCAGGTGTTGATTGCCGGCGAAACGCATGAGTGGGAAACGGTAGAGTACGTCACAGACGCGTACACCGAAGGCCGCGCGAAAGCGCTGATACTGCTTGGGCATGTTCCGTCGGAGCAGGCGGGCATGGAGGAATGCGCGCGTTGGCTGCGAACATTTGTGACCGGCGTGCCCGTGGAATTTGTGCCCACCGCCGATCTATGGGCTGTTCCGACGAAATCAAACGCAAAACGCTGAAATGGCCCGGCACCACGCCGGGAATTCCAAATCAGCGAGCCGGCCCACCGCGGGAATCGAGGCTCAACGGGCCGGTTCCGACTTGCGTGAAGAAAAGTGCAGCGCCCAGCATGGAAATATTCTTCAGGACCATAGCCATCTGTATCCCCTGCGCCATGGGATCTTTCACTGCCCAAAAGTTGTGCATCATGAAAGTCACCGGCACGAGAAAGAACACGAGTAGCCATGCGCCGACTTTTCCATGAAAGCCGAGAAGAATGCTCAGGCCGCCGACGATGGCGATGATGCCCGAAACCGGCACCAAAATGTTGGCGATCGGCACCCCTTGCGAGGCGGCATAGGCGATCTCCTGATGAGAAAAGTGGCCGAGGCCGCCAGCAATAAAAATCAACGGTTCAACACTCCTTTTCCGTATTTAAGTTGCGCCTAAATAAAACCTTGAGGTCGCCTCGAGCCTGGTTAGACCGCAACCGCAGCTTCGATCCTTTGGATTGCGGCTGCCTTGGCAGCTATCGCCAAATCCGGTTTTCCCTGATTTTCGGCGTGTATGAAAGTGATGTCGGTCAACCCGATAAACCCGAGAATGTGACGCAAGTACGGCTCTTGAAAATCGAACTGTGCATACGGCGTGCCGGAAGGATAGGCGCCGCCTCGCGAAGTGATCACATAAACCTTCTTGCCCGACACGAGTCCTTTTGGTCCGGATTCTCCGTAAGAAACCGTCTTGCCAAAACGCACAACCTGGTCAAGCCAGGCCTTGAGGCGCGTGGAGATTGTAAAGTTGTGCATCGGGTCGCCGATGACGACGACGTCAGCCGCCTGCAGTTCCTCGATTAGTTTGTCCGAATATTGGAGCGCCGAGCGGTGCGCCGACGTGCGCTGATCAGGATTTGAAAACGCTCCTGCAATCCAGTCGTCTGTGACCAGACCGAGCGGCGAATTTGCTAGATCGCGGTGAACGATCTGGCCTGCGGGTACTTGTTGCTTCCAGTTCACGGCGAAAAGAGAGGTCAACTGACGTGAGACAGAGTCTTGCCTGGGACTTGCGTCGATTTGTAAGAGTTTCATGTTTTTCTCCAGAAGTAAGCGCTGAGGCTGATGAGATGAGCAGAGCGAGCCTGTGGTTACAATAAATAACTACTATTTGTTTCAAATTGAATACGCTATAGTATGTTAGTTATTCTAGTGTAACTGACCGGGTTTACGAGAACGGCTATGCCAAAGGGAAAAAAAACTGCGCCGACTGGCTGCACCGAAACACCCATTCCCTGTGCGACCAGCGGCTTGTTGGCGATTTTGACGCGCCCGTGGACGATGCACATCCTGTGGGTGCTTGGTCATGATGGCCCTACCCGGTTTGGAATGCTGCGGCGGAAAACCACGGGGATATCGTCGCGGGTGTTGGCGGAGCGGCTGCGAATGTTGGAAGCGCGCGGATTCGTATACCGGAAATATGAGGCGACGATTCCGCCAGCGGTTACCTATGGTTTGACGAGCAGGATGGACGAGATGCGGCCCGTATTGGAGCACCTCGACCGACTGGCAGGGATTTGGTACGAAGAAGATCTGCGTGCCGGGCGTGTTCCCAAAGAAGTAGAGGACGCGCAGGAAGTGGCGTAAGGCAAGCGAGCCGATTCTTCGGCGCCCGTCGCAACAACTCTTTTAGGACGGGGTGCATCCACTCGCAATAGAATTAGGTGGGCCCCAGCCATGCCGAAGCGTCAAATTCCATTTTTGCTTTTGATTACGATGACCGCTGTCGCTGCCGCTGGAATTACAGCAGCGGTTCCCGCGATCGCTCCGTGGGACAAAGCTCCGGAGCAGTGGACGCTCGCCGACGTTTTCCGCATTCTTCAGAATTCTCCGTGGAGTCCTTCGAAATTTTCACTGGAAGCAAATTACACGCAGCGACACACGGATGCCCAAAGTAAGGTTGTAAGCGATTCGCCTGTGAGTGCGCAGAACACTGGAGTTGTGCCGGGCGTGACATTTACGCGCAGTCATCCATTGCCGCAGGTGACGGTGCTGTGGTGGTCTTCCAAGACCATCCGGCTGGCGGAAGCGAAGCGGCTGGAAGCGCGAGGCGGTGCGATGAGCGCTACGGCTCCTATGGACACAGAACCCATGACCGATTATGTGTTGACCGTAGAAGGCGATGAGCCGCTGCGGATTTTGCGCGACGCGAAAGAAGACCTGCACGACACCGTTTTTCTGGAACTTGAGAACGGCGGAACCTTAGACCTGACGGCCGTAAAGTTTGTCGAAGACAGCGATACCGTCCGCAGCGAGATGCATTTTGCGCGAATGTTGAACGGCGAGCCGACCATCGATCCAGAATCGGAGCGAGTGATTTTCCACTGTCGCGCGAACGCGAAAAAGAAAATGCAAAACCGGGAAAATTCGCTGTCATTTCGAGTTGAATTCGGTCCCCGGATGATGAAAGCGCGCGGCCAGCCGGACCTGTGAGCTTGCAGACCTCTCCGCGCCATTTGTACTTGCGTTTGCGTCCCGGTATCTTGGGAGACGCGAAGCAATGCAATGCCTAGATTCAAAAAACACATTTTCATCTGTCTGAACCAGCGAGAAGAGGGTCATCCCCGCGGATGCTGCGACCCGACTGGACAGGGCGAATTGCAACGTCTGTTCAAGACGAAACTAGCGCAGCGCGGGATTGAACTGGTACGCGCAAACAAATCCGGGTGCCTCGATCAATGTGAGCTTGGTCCCACGGTGGTGGTTTATCCGGAAGGCGTTTTCTATGGCGGGGTGCGCCCGGAGGACGTGGACGAAATCATTGAGTCGCATATCTTGAATGACCGCCCGGTGGAGCGCTTGCGCATCCCGGACGAAATTCTGAACACGACACACAAAAAATCAAGCAAAGAATCTTGACTTTTTTCCATATAGAAATTTCGGCCTTTTGCATTCGTAGCGCTTCAGGCAGAATACCGTTTCCATATTTTCCTCCGGGGGCCTCATGAAGAACGTCGCACTCGTTTCGATTCTTCTCCTACTTTCTCTACCATTCGTTCCGTTCAGAAACACGACCACCGCGGATGAGCCGGTGCTGTTTGGATTCTCCTCTGAGTCTTCGCGTGCGGAGCGGCAATGGGAGGAAAAGTTCAAGGCGATTCCGAATCCTCAGCTGATGCGCGACTACATGCAGCGGCTTTCGGCGCGGCCGCACAATGTGGGAACGGCATACGACCGGGCGAACGCGGAATGGCTGGCAGCGAAGTTCACGGAGTTCGGCCTCGATACGCACATCGAGACGTTTGACATTTTATTCCCCACGCCGAAAGAGCGGGCCGTCGCATTGGTCGAAGGCGGGCCGAAATTTGTTGCGAAGTTGCAGGAGCCGGCGGTTGAGCAGGATCCAACTTCCAACCAGCAAAGCGAGCAGCTGCCGACCTACAACGCATATTCGATTGACGGCGACGTTACAGCGCCGCTGGTCTTTGTGAATTATGGAATTCCTGAAGACTACGAGCAGCTCGAGCGGCTGGGCGTTTCAGTGAAAGGCGCGATCGTGATTGCGAAGTACGGGCATTCGTGGCGCGGGATTAAGCCGAAAGTGGCGGCCGAGCATGGACCCGAATGAAGATGGATTCAAGCAGGGCGAAACTTTTCCGGCTGGAGCGTGGCGTCCGCGCGATGGAGTGCAGCGGGGGAGTGTCGCGGACGATCCGATTTATCCGGGCGATCCGCTGACGCCGGGCGTCGGTGCGACGAAAAATGCGAAACGGCTTGAGCTCAAAGATGCGCAAGTGATTACCAGAATTCCCGTGCTACCGATTTCCTACGGCGACGCGGAGCCGCTGCTTAGAGCGATCACCGGCGCGGTCGCGCCCCGCACGTGGCGCGGGGGGCTTGGCCTTACCTATCATATTGGGCCTGGCCCGGCGAAAGTGCACTTGAAGGTGAAATCCAACTGGGATTTGAAAACAATTTATGACGTCATTGGAAAAATTCCCGGAACAACGAATGCAGATCAATGGATCATTCGTGGAAATCATCACGACGCTTGGGTGAACGGTGCAGAGGATCCGATTTCCGGGCTGATCGCAGTCATGGAAGAAGCACGCGCCATGGGCGAACTGGTGAAAGCAGGATGGAAACCGAAGCGCACGATAATGTTCTGCGCGTGGGATGCGGAAGAGCCTGGCCTGATCGGCTCAACAGAATTTGCGGAGGAACACGCCGATGAATTGAAGGCGCATGCGGTGGTGTACATCAATTCGGACGTGAATGCGCGCGGATTTTTCGGCGCGGAAGGCTCGCACACGCTTGAAAAGTTTATCAACGATGTCGCGCGGGATGTTCAGGATCCCGAGACCAAGCTTTCCGTGTGGAAGCGCGCACAACTGAGGCAAATCGGACGGTCAGATGAAAATGCAGGACGACAGGAAGCACGTTCGCGCGCGGATCTACGGATTGGTGCGCTCGGCTCGGGCTCGGACTATGGAGCTTTTCTGCAGCACGATGGCGTTGCCGCGCTGAACCTTGGTTTTGGCGGAGAAGATGGCGGCGGCATCTATCATTCGATTTATGATGATTTTTACTGGTTCACGCACTTCAGCGACACGGATTTTGTGTACGGTCGCGCGCTGGCGCAGACGGCGGGAACCGCGGTCATGCGGCTGGCTGATGCGGATTTGTTGCCGTTCGAATACGGAAATTTTTCGGACACCATGCAGACGTATGTGAAGGAGCTCAAGACGCTGGCGCAGAAATCACGGGACGAGATTATCGAGCGCAACCGCGAACTCGAAGAGGGAGTGTTTGCGGCAATGATCGATCCGCGTGTGAAGTCCGTCCCGCCGACAAAGGAAGCGGTGCCGCCATTTCTGAATTTTGCGCCACTCGACAATGCGACGGAGTCGCTGGTGCGTGCGAGCGCGGAATATAAAAAGGTACTCGAAAAGGTGACCGCTAATGGCGGAGCGGCGATTGCAAAGGCCTCGCTGACCGAAGCGAACCGGGCTTTGGCGGAAAGCGAACACAAATTGACCTTGGAGGAAGGACTCCCGGGCAGGCCGTGGTTCAAACATTTTGTGGACGCACCAGGACAATACACCGGCTACGAAGCGAAAACGCTGCCGGTGGTACGCGAAGCGATCGAGCAGAAACAATGGAAAGAAGCCGATGCGGGAATCGTGGTTACGGCGCGCGTGCTGGAAACCGAAGCGGCGCACATTCTTTCTGTCGTACAGAAGCTCGACGCAGCTGTCCGATAATTTTGCTGTAGATCAAAGAGGCTCACATTCCCCTCTACAATCTCGCCATCGTCGGTTTCGGAAATGTTGGACGCGCGTTCCTTCGGCTGCTGATTGCCAAGGAGACGGAGATGCGGCGCCGCTACGACGTCCGCTGGCGGCTGACTGGCGTCGCGACTCGACGCGCGGGTTGGGTCGCCGACGCCGAAGGCTTCAATCCGATTGCGCTGTTGAATGGACACTGGCCGGTGCCACGCGGTTCGTCCGCGGTTCCGCAAAATGTTGCGGAGTGGCTCGAGCAAGCACGCGCGGATGTTTTCTTCGAGACGAGTTCACTTGATCCGCAGAGCGGGCAGCCGGCCATTGACCATCTGACGGCGGCGCTGAATCATGGCGCACATGCAGTTTCCGCGAACAAAGGCCCCGTCATTCACGCATATGAAGCGCTCTCAACGCTGGCCCGCGAACGCGGCAAAAAGTTTCTCTGTGAATCGACGGTGATGGATGGAGTTCCGATTTTTTCGCTCTTTCCGTCGGCATTGCCCGCGACTGAATTGCGCGGGTTTTCAGGTGTACTGAATTCCACGACAAATGTGGTGCTGACGGAAGTGGAAAAGGGCTTGTCGTTTGAAGAAGCGATTCGCCGCGCGCAAGCCTTGGGGATTGCAGAGACTGATCCTTCGAATGACCTGGATGGATGGGATGCTGCGGTGAAAGTGGTGGCGCTGACGATTGTTCTGATGGGAATTCCGCTCAAGCTTGAACAGGTACAGCGGACCGGGATTCGCGAACTGAGCGAAGAGAAAATCCGCAGCGTGCGCTCGGCGGGCATGCGGTACAAACTTGTGTGCCGCGCGGAACGTCGAGGCGCGGGCGTGGATTGCCTGGTGCGGCCAGAGCTTCTCCTGGCAAGCGATCCGCTGGCGAATCTCGAGGGAACAAGCTCGGCAATTCATTTTGACCTGGACGTGTTCGGCCTATCACTGGTGGAACACAATCCCGGAATCGAGGCGACTGCCTACGGACTGCTGGCGGATTTTCTGCGCGCCGTGCGGCCGGCGGCTTAGCTTCCGCCGCTGCGGAAATTCACAGCATAGGCCGGAGTAGGAAGCGCAGGGTCGCAGCGTTCATCGCGGAGGGGAGCGTCCGCTACCAGACGCAATGGAACGACTCCCGCCCAGACTGGCAAAGCGTAATCTTCGGCATCGTCTTCCACGCCGCCCGTTCGAACCTTTGCGGAAATTTCTGTAAGCGGCAATCGTAAGATGCTCGTGGCTTTCAATTCCTTTTCGTTAGGTTGGCGCGCGTCACTCCATCTTCCTGGCAATATTTTTTCCGTGAATGCCCGCAATGCATCCAGTTTTTCCTCAGGCTCGTCCACAATGGACGCATTGCCAAGAGCGACGGCCGACCTGTAATTCATGGAATGATTGAAGACGGATCGAGCGAGCACCAGCCCATCCGCCAGCGTGACAGTGATGCAGACGTTCAACCCTGTGCTAACTCCACGCAGCATGCGGCTTGCCGCGGAACCGTGAAAATAGAGCGCGTCGCCGACGCGTGCGTACATCGTGGGAATCACGAAAGTTTGCCCATCCGCGGTGAAACCGACGTGACACACGAAGCCTTCGTCCAAGATTTTGTAAATAAGCTCGCGATCATAGACTGCGCGCTGCGCTTCGCGCACGATGCGCGTCCGGTCAGACGTTGCTACATGTTCTGGCATGGTATTCCTGGGATGAAACGTGGCGCGAAGCAAGTCCCTGCAGGACCGCTTGTTTGATTTTTAGCCGGCGCCGACGCGGCATGTGTGAACGCTACTCCTGTGATGCTAGCACGGCGGCTGTTTTCCCGTTTCGCGCGACTGTGAGAAACTAACGTCTCGAATTTTGCGAAGGGCCGTCTGGGCGCCCGAGGGAAAAAGATGAGCACACCCGCCTTGCATGAAGCGATTTCCAAAACGTTCGACGTCGCCTGGGTCCGCGAACAATTTCCATCCTTACAGTTGAAGGTGAACGGGCAGCAAGCTGCGTTTCTCGATGGACCGGCCGGAACACAGGTTCCGCGGCAGGTGATGGACGCCGTGCAAAAATATTTTCTCGAAGCGAATGCGAATACCTACGGTGCGTTCCTCACAAGCCGTCGCACAAACGACACGATTTCCGGGGCGCGCGCCGCGATGGCGGATTTGGTCAACTGTTCGCCCGAAGAAGTGGTCTTCGGCCAGAACATGACCACGATCACGCTGGGACTGGCGCGGGCGATCGGGAGAGAGCTCAAGCCGGGTGACGAAATCCTGCTTACGGTGCTCGATCACGACGCAAATTATTCTCCGTGGAAAGCACTTGAAGAAAAGGGCGTGGTGATTCGTACCGTGGACATTCGCGAATCGGATTGCACTCTCGATCTTGACGACCTGAAGAACAAGCTCAGCGCGAAGACGAAGCTGGTGGCGGTTGGCTATGCGTCGAACGCCGTCGGCACAATCAATCCCGTTGCGGAGATTACGAGGCTGGCGCACGCCGCTGGTGCGATGAGTTTCATTGATGCGGTCCATTACGCGCCCCATGGCGCCATTGATGTGAAAGCGTTGGATTGCGACTTTCTAGTTTGCTCGCCCTATAAATTTTTCGGTCCGCATATGGGGACGCTGTACGGAAAGAAGAAGCACCTCGAATGTTTCAAGCCATACAAAGTGCGTCCCGCGACGGACGCCGTTCCGGAGTGCTGGGAAACCGGAACGCAAGTGCAGGAGTTGATCGCGGGGATTCAAGGGGCGGTCGAATACGTCGCCGAGCTGGGGCGGCGCTGCGATCCTTCGGCGAAGGACCGGCGAGCAGCGCTGCTTGCTGCGTATCGTTCGACCGTGGCATACGAACGCACTCTTGTGACGCGATTGATCGAAGGCTTGCTCGCGATTCCCGGCCTCAAGTTTTTCGGAATCACCGATCCAAGACGTTTCGAAGAGCGGTGCTCAACAGTTTCGTTCCGGCTAGCGAAGGGAACGCCGACAGATGCTGCGACATTTCTTGGCGACCGCGGCATATTCACGTGGGACGGCAATTTCTATGCGCTGAATCTTACCGAACGTCTCGGGGTTGAAAAGTTAGGTGGCGTTCTTCGCGTTGGTCTCGTGCACTACAACACCGTCGACGAAGTCGACCGATTACTGGCTGGCTTGAGAGATTTTTCAACGTCCTAGTTTCTTTTGACTGGGTTGCCGAGGGCAAGATGAAAGCCATAAAACGCAAACGAATAAATGGAGCACTCATTCCATTTACGCTTCGTCCCAGAAAGAACTATCCGTTTCGCACTCCGGTTCCGCCTTGCTCGGTGGTGCTGGTGAAAAGGTCGCGCGGTGCATTACGCCGCGGGCGACGTTTTCGGATCGGCTATTACAGCTGGCAGGACGGGTCGGATTGTATTTGGCTCGTGAAGGACTAAGGCGAATATGAGCAAACGATCGATCACGAATTCTTGCTCCAGTCATTTTGAGATTGAGAACCAATCCAAGGAGCGCAGTCTGTACCGCCGAAATCACCCACAATTCTGGCCCATAGCATAGGAATACTGCTGACGGATCTAAGCTTAAGTTTTGAGGAAAAATGACCAAACGACCGAAACCGATTGTGTTGACTGTGCTTGATGGCTGGGGCTACAGACCGGAAACGCGGGGAAACGCGATTGCGCTTGCGCGCAAGCCCGCCTACGACCGGTTGATCAAGGATTTTCCAAACACGCTGATTCAGACTTCGGGGCCTGCGGTGGGGCTTCCTGAGGGGCAGATGGGAAACAGCGAAGTGGGCCACCTGAACATTGGCGCCGGGCGCATCGTGCACATGGACATCACAAAAATTGATCTTATAGTGGCGAATAAGCAACTGGACCAAGTGCCGTTGTTTCAAAAAGCGATGGAGCGCGGGCGGTTGCGACAGCTTCATTTTCTCGGATTGCTGAGCGATGGCGGTGTGCATTCGCACATTCAACATCTTTTTGCGTTGCTCGAAATGGCCAAGCAGCAAAAAGTGGAAAATGTTTTCGTGCACTGCTTCATGGACGGACGCGACACCCCGCCGCACAGCGGACGCGACTTTGTGCAGCAACTTCAGCAGAAGATGCGCGAGCTTGGAGTAGGAAAAATCGCGACGCTGATTGGACGCTATTACGCGATGGATCGCGACAATCGCTGGGAGCGTATCGAACTCGCTTACCGCGCGATGGTGCATGGCGAAGCAGAAACGCGTACTTCCGATCCCGTCGCTGCTCTGAAAGCCAGCTACGAAGCCGGCGTCACCGATGAGTTCGTCAAGCCCGTTGTCGTCATGAATGAAGAGGACTCTGCCGCGAAGCCGGCTGGACCGATTCGCGATGACGACGCTGTGATTTTCTACAATTTTCGCGCCGATCGTGCGCGTCAGATGACCTATGCGCTGGCCGCGCCAGATTTCGACAAGTTCGTGGATGCGAAACGGCCGAAAAATCTTTTCTACGTAGCCATGACACAGTACGACAAAAAGTGGCCGTGGCTGCAATCCGTGATCAAACCGGACAAGCTCGAGCAGATCCTTGCGCAAGTGTTTGCGGATTTGAATTTCAAGAATTTGCGCACCGCGGAAACGGAGAAGTACGCTCACGTGACCTATTTTTTCAACGGTGGAGTCGAAAAACCGTTCTTCGGCGAAGAGCGCATTCTGGTGCCGTCCCCTAAAGTTGCGACCTATGACCTGAAGCCTGAAATGTCCGCGCAAGGAATTACGGACACGGTCGTGAATGCGATTGAGAAGAATGAATTCGACGCGATCATCATGAACTACGCAAACGCCGACATGGTGGGGCATTCCGGTAACTTGGAAGCGGCGATCAAGGCTGTCGAAGCGGTGGATGCGGGACTCGCGCAGATTTTCCAGACTCTGAAGCCGCGTGGCGGCGCGTGGATCATAACCGCGGATCACGGCAACGCCGAAACGATGATCGATCCGGCCACCGGCGGCCCGCACACGTATCACACGACGAATCCTGTTCCATTTATTTTGGTGACAGAAGACGAGAAGCTGCGCCTCAAGCCTGGTGGAGCGCTGCGCGACATCGCGCCAACGCTGCTCGGGGTGCTCGGTCAAAAGCAGCCGGCCGATATGACCGGCACTGATTTGCGCGTCATGTCGTAAATGTCATTCGCGCTCCCCACGACTCGTGCGACCCCTGCAGAAACAAAACTGGTGATTTGTGTGTGGCACCCGTTCACGGAGTGGCGGCCAAAGCCGGTACTCGCGGAATCGATCCGCGCACGCTACCCAGAAATGCGTGTGCTGCACTTGCCGAACTACGACACGCTACCTCAGGAGTTGCCGGACACGCATATCTTCGTGGGCTATTCGTTGCGCGCGGAACAGCTTGCGCATGCACGGGCGCTGCAATGGATTCATTCGACCGCGGCGGGTGTGTCCCAGCTAATGTATCTGGAATTGCGGCAGTCGGGCATTGTAGTGACGAACGCCAGGGGAATTTTTTCTGAACCCATGGCCGAACATACGATGGGCCTGTTGCTGGCGCTTGCGCGAAATTTTCCGGACTCGGTGCGCTACCAGGACCAGGCGAAATGGTCGATGCAGGATTTGTGGGACAAGCCGCAGCATTTGACGGAGATCAACGGCAGCGTGTTGCTGATCGTCGGCTATGGATCAATCGGACGCGAACTGGCGCGACGAGCGAAAGCATTCAACATGCGCGTATGGGGAGTAACGCGGTCAGGCCAAGGCGACACAACGTTCGCGGAGAAAATTTTACCCGCGGCGGAATTAGATGAAGCATTGCCGAACGCGGATTACGTTGTAATCGCCGCACCGGAGACTATCGAAACCAGGCATCTGATTGGCGCGCACGAGATCGCGCGGATGAAGCGAACGGCACGGTTGATCAACGTGGCCCGCGGCTCGTTGCTCGATGAGGCCGCACTGTTGAACGCGTTGCACAACGGTGCTTTGGGCGGCGCAGCGCTGGACGTCACGAATCCGGAGCCCTTGCCTCCGGATTCTTTGTTATGGCGCGCGCCCAATCTTTTTATTACCCCGCACACGAGCGCGATCAGCGAAAGATTATGGCAGCGTGAGACCGAACTGTTTTTGAAATTGCTCGACGAGTGGTTTAGCGGAAAAGAACTTTCCAACCGAGTCGATTTGTCCCGGGGATATTGAGGCCAAGTAGCGCAGCAATGCAAAACAGCGACGGCTTTGCGCCTGATCTAGTCCACGCCCTTGGGAGCGACATAACCTTCCCGCGCGTATACGACGTATTTCTGCTTCTTTCCCTTTTGATCCGTAACCGTGAGGGGAGAGCCGTCCGGAGCGACAAGATCAATTTTCACTTTGCGGAATTTTCCGTCGCGATTGCGATTGGTCGGGCTGTAGGTGAGACTGTACTGGTTTCGCAGGAACGCCGCGACTTCCCGAAAAATTCCGGGGATTTCGCCAGTGAATTGCGGAAACCACGCAAAGCCGCCCGTTTCTTTGGCGAACGTCTTCATCTGGTTTTCATCCTGCAGAAAATCAATTTCGCTTCCGTGATAGCCACGCATCTCCGCCGTATTTGTAATGACTTTGCTCATTCCGACGATGAAAATTGGCACATCGGTCTGGTGTAAGGCCTTCATAGTCTGGTCGTAAGTGTGTTTTGAAAATGTGTCGCGGCCGGTTGCGACCAATAGGATGGATTTTTTGCCAGGGACGTCTTTCAAGCGATCTACGGTATCGAGCAGTGCATCGTAGACATTCGACTCGCTGAAGCCCGGAAAATACAAGTGATAAAGAGCGTTCCGGACTTCATCCTTATTTTGAGTGAAGTCGACTTCCGTTTTTGGCTTCATGTCAAAGGTAACGAGGGCGACGTAGTCCTGGGGCTTCAGATTCGGGAAGAGCGCGTCGGTCCAGTATTTCGCCAGATAGGAAAATTGACCGTAATAACGGGCGCTGAACTCCATCACAATCACCATGGTGATGGGCGCTTCCGTGGGACCGAAGTTAGTGACGGTTTGTGGAACGCCATCTTCAAACAGGCGAAAATTTTCGCGCTTAAGGCCGCTGATGATGTCGCCGTGATTTGTGGTGGCGACGACGTCCATGGTGACGACGGGAACCTCAACAGCGATCGAGAGTCCGCCCTCTTGCGGCTTTTGCGCGGGCGGCGTCTGCGCCGGAGGAGGCGTTGGCTGCGGTTGCCCGCCGGACTGAGGTCCCGTGGGCGCCTGCGCCAAAGCGAACGTAACGCAGAGCGCGGCAAGCACTCCGCACAAAATCAATCGACGAAAAGCGTACGCGAATATTCCGTTCATTCCATCCCCCAATATACTACGCGTGCGGCACGCCAGTAGCCGACGGTGGAACTTAGGAACGCACAGTGCTTGCAGCGGCTGGGCGCTCTCTGATCGCATGTTAGTATGAAGCAGATTCGATGAAAAACGTTTGCTAATCGACCGCCTAGCGCGCGATTCCGGTCCCCTAGGAGACAAATAGTGGAGACAAAACCGTGACGTACATGCGAAGTATGAAGAAATTGGTGCTGTGTACGCTGTCGCTGACCATTTTCGCCACCTCGGCACGCGCTCAGGTTCCGGGCATGGCGCCTCCGGCTGCGGCGCAAACAAGTGGGCAACTCGCCGATACGTCCGCACTTGCAAGGGAAGCAACAGGGTGGCTGACCGATCTGATCAAAATCAACACGACAAATCCACCAGGGAATGAAGAAGCCGCCGCGAAATATCTTGCGGGGATTTTGCAGAAAGAGGGAATTAAGGCGGAACTGCTGCCACTAGAGCCTGGGCGGAGCGCTCTGGTGGCGCGGCTGACCAGCTCGGCCTTCCCCGATCCATCGAAGGCACTGCTGCTGGTTGCGCACATGGATGTTGTAGGCGTGGAACGCGCGAAATGGACGGTCGATCCGTTCGGCGCAGTGACAAAGGACGGGTACATTTATGGCCGTGGCGCCGTGGACGACAAAGGAATGCTGGCAGCGAACCTGGCCGCGTTCATCGCTCTGAAGCGTGCAAATGCGCGCCTGAACCGCGACGTGATTTTTCTGGCCACGGACGATGAAGAAGGCTCGGGCGATGCGAGCATCCGAATACTCATCGCGAAATATTGGGACAAGATCGCGGCCAAATATTCCATCAACGAAGGCGGAAACGTTTTTGTCAAAAACGGGAAAGTGCAGTACGTGGCAGTGCAGGCAAGCGAAAAAGTGTCGGTGAATGTCACCGTGATTGCAAAGGGGACTTCCGGCCACGCATCCATACCGCTGAAGGACAATGCGGTGACCCACCTAGCGGCCGCAGTGACGAAAATCGCCAACTATACGGCGCCGGTACATTTCACGACGATTGTTCGCAGGTATTTTGAAGGAATTGCTCCGGTTCTCCAGGACGACGGAATTGCGAAGTGGATTCGTTCGCTGGATACTTCCGACCGCGGCGAGCACGCAGCGCGAGTGATTTCCGATACCAATCCGATGTGGAACGCAATGCTGCGCGACACGATTTCGCCTACCCTGCTTGCAGCCGGAGTGCGTGCAAACGTGATTCCGTCGGAAGCGCGGGCCACTCTCAATGTTCGATTGCTTCCGGGAAACACAATCACGGAGCTTTTGGCGGAGCTAAACAAACTGGTGAACGATCCGCAGGTGAAACTGGAAATGCAGCCGGATGGGGGATTGGCGGCGCCGGATTCTTCGCTGGAATCGGAATTTTACGCCGCGATTGTCAAAGCCTCCGCGGAAGAATTTGGCGGAGTGCCGGTGCTGCCGTTTCAGTCCACCTGGGCGACGGATTCGGCGCAGCTCAGGCTGCACAACGTGCAAGCCTACGGGCTGGTTCCGTTTCCCTTGACGGACGACGACATCAAGCGCATGCACGGCGATGACGAGCGAATTCCGGCGGCGGCGTTTGCAAAAGGCGTGAACCTGATGGTGCGGCTGGCGAACGAATTCGCGGTTTCGCATTGAGCGGGAAACTTTCCGTGTGATGAAGCCGTCCGCGGAGATTGCCCATCATTCCTTTCCATTTCAAGCAGAAAGAAAAAGACGATACGTCGCTGCGAGTGTTGAGCGCAGAATAGTGGCGGTGCAATGCGGATGAGTTTTCGACACTCCAAAATTGTTTGCACGATCGGTCCGGCATCGCGTGATCCACGCATTTTGAAGCGGCTCCTCGAAGCCGGAATGGATGTTGCGCGGCTAAATTTTTCCCACGGCAGCCACTCAGAACATCTCGCGTGTATTCAGTCGCTGCGCGCTACGGCCAATAAGCTCGGGAAAACGATCGCGGTGCTGGCGGACTTGCAAGGACCGAAAATCCGCACGGGCCCGCTTGCCGGTGGCCGCCCTGTCGCGTTGCGAGCGGGGCAGAAGTTTACGATCACAACGGCAAGGATTTTGGGAGACTCGACGCGCGTGAGCACGACTTTTCTGCCGCTGCCCAAGGAAGTGCATCGCGGCGATCGGATTCTTCTGTCGGATGGTCTGATCGAGTTACACGTGGAATCGGTGCGCGCGAGAGATGTGAACTGCCGGGTGGTGAACGGTGGCGCCCTCGGTGAACACAAGGGAATCAATTTGCCGGGAGTGCAGTTGCGCGTTCCTGCGCTCACGCCCAAGGACAAAACGGATTTGAAATTCGCGCTTGCGCAGGGAGCGGACTACATCGCGGTTAGTTTTGTGCGGCGTCCTGAAGATGTGTTGTTGGCGAAGAGCCTGATCCGGCGTGCGGGCAAGGAGACGCCGGTGATCGCCAAGCTGGAAAAGCCGGAAGCCATCGAAAATCTCGAGGGCATTTTGCGAGTTTCGGATGGCGTAATGGTGGCACGCGGGGACCTGGGCGTGGAGATGAATCCAGAGCGCGTGCCGGTGGTACAAAAAAATATAATTGCGCGAGCGCGCGAGTTCCGGCGGCCGGTGATTACCGCGACGCAGATGCTGGAGTCCATGACCGAAAATCCGCGGCCGACGCGCGCGGAGGCCTCGGACGTGGCGAATGCGATTTTCGACGGCTCGGACGCGGTAATGCTTTCCGCCGAAACTGCAAGCGGCAAGTATCCGGTGGAAGCGGTCAGCATGATGGCGCGGATCATCGAAGAAGCGGAAGCAAGCATCAAGGAGTTTTCGCGGCCCGCGACGCAGGAAAAGTTAAAAGTGGCGGAAACGGTGGCGGAACTGGTGTGCCACGCATCGCGCGAGCTGCACATGAAGTGGATCGTTGTATTCACGCATAGCGGATTTACTGCGCGGTTGATTTCGCGATACCGGCCGCTGGTGCCAATCGCTGCATTTTCTCCGGAAGCGGAAACGCGGAGGCGGCTGGCGTTGCTGTGGGGCGTCGTGCCACTTGAGATTCCGGATTTGCGCAAGGTCGACCAGCTGGCGGAGATTTCCGAAAAGCGATTGCTCGAAGAAAAACTGGTGCGCAAAGGCGACGTCATAGCGATTGTTGCCGGCACACCGATGGGTGTACGCGGCACGACAAACTTCATGAAGTTTCATGTGATTGGCGGCGGAAAGCTGTAATGAAGATCGTTCCCCGGCTTAGCTCTTGCAGATCATCGATCCATTCTCAGTGCGCGATCGGCTTCAAGACTGCCGTGTTCCGCTCGTCACTCGCAATGATCCGATAGAATTTTTTCAAGTCGTCCATTTTGTTTAGCGGCACGCTCAGTTCCTTGATTTCAAACGTCCTCGCATACTTCAGTACATTTCCCGCGGCTTCCGTCTTGCTGTGATAACTCGCAAAGCCATAGTCGACGTCTATCGGCGGAGGCAAATCATCCACCTCATAACCTGCAGGCATGGTGATCTCGAAAGTGTCACTGTCCTTTTCCGGTCCTTCAAATATCACCGGGAATTGCCGCGGCTCCCTAGTTTCCAATACATCGCTCGAGCGGTTTCCCATGACCCGTGGCCGCACGGCGAGTAGATTTCCGATCTGTTTGGCGTACCCCGGAGCCACAAACGTATACGCGTATCCAAAAGGCGAATCTGTGGCGTCCAGATTCGACATTGTGGCCCCAGTGATATCAAACATGCCGATCGAGTGAGAGACCTCTTGCTCGATGCGTTTCACACGATCCTTGCTCGACTTCACGGCCAGCTGGGCGTATCGCTCGTAAACGGCAAAATCTCCGAACCGCGTCTCTTGCACTTCGCCGGATAACGAGCCATGCGGCTCAAGCTGCAGTTTGGCCATGCGCACCAACCCGTTTGACTTTGTTGGCAGCTGAGGTGTCTCTACGAGTTCCCCGCCTTCCGGCGTGACCAATAAGGCGTAATTTCCCTGGAGATAACCGCTCAATTGCCCGATAGGAGTTTTTTCATTTGTAGGATCAAAAATCAGTAATCGGCCCAGTTTTGAATGGTTCAATACCGCTTGATAGCGGGAATCTTGCACGTCTTCCGGCAACTTGATCGCCAGAATGACATGATTGAACAGGAATACCATCGGTGGCGTTTCTGGTCCCACCGCTCCACGAGACGTGTTGATAATGACGTAGTACGAGTCGATCCCTGACTGCTTCAGCATCGCGCTCATAAGCGTCGCTTTGTCCTTGCAGTCGCCGTAACGGTGCGAGAAGACATCCGAAGCTGAGTGGGGCTGAAATCCGCCGATACCGAGTTCGATGGCAACGTAACGAATGTCTTTCTGCATGAATTCCGCGATGCCCTGCATTTTCTGCTGTGGTGTGGTTCTCCCCGTCGTGAGCCTGGAAACTTTCTCACTGATTTCCGGTGTTGCGTCTCGACGTCCACTTGCCAGCCCTGCCTGCCATTTACCCATGTCATCCCAGGTCAGAAATCCCTTGCGCTGTGTGGCGCCGGGCCCAAGGAAGGACACCACCATGCGCCCCGCAAATCCACGAACTGGCGGCATCGCTTTTTCCGAGCGAATGGCAGGCAAGTCCGTAACGATCCACTGCCATTGATTCCCACCCGTTGCATTCGGCTCAGTCTTGGGGTGATTCAACCATGCTGCCTTGTATTCCCAGCCTGAGGGCATCTGGAGTGTGTACCGAGCCTCCTTGACCGGAATCTCTCGCTGAAATTGCCAATAGTCCTCCAGCACATACGGTCGGGCGTCATACTGAATTTCGTATCCGACGATGTTTCCGGGTTCTCCTGCAGGAATTGCCAAACTCCGAAGTTTAAGATCCGTTACAAGCTCACCAGCCCCACCGACCGTTCTCTCAATCGCGTCCTTATCTTTTACCTCGTAATCTTTGCCTTCTTTAGGAATGCACCACCCACGCATGCTACCAACGCGAGTATCACTCCCGACATAAGCGTAAGCTACTGCGTACTCGCGTCCCTCCGGACGCAGGATCTTGTACACCCTGCGCTCGATACCTTTCATTTTTCCGTCCGACGAGACAGTGGTCACATCTTCCGAATACAACAGCACGGCACTTGTCTTGGAGTCGTAGGTGGGAAGCGGGGAGTTGGCGGCCACGTGCATCCATGCCGGGGCATCCGCTTCCGCGCATTTTGGCAACGTCAACAGCCCCATTCCACAAACGACCAAAAAACATGTTGTCAATTTCCGCTTCATGAATGCCTCAATTGCCTGCAGTCGTTCCGCCGGGCTGCAGAATCACCTGCTGCTCATCCTCAGTTTTCACGAGCTGATAGAAATTGCGGAGAATCGAATAGTGCTCCTTGCCGACCATCAGCAGCTCGGAGCGCAGGACCCGTTGCACGTGCACCGAGCCATCCTTGCTTTCAATCTTTAGCGTATATTGAACAGCCTTTCCGTCCTTATCCATGCTCTCGGGCAGGGTCTCCACTTTCCAGCTCTGTGGCAGTTCGAACGTGAGATCATCCACGGTGCGAAACGGGTAGCGAAAGTAAACCGGCCACACACGATTCGCGTGCTCGAACAAGTGCTTTTCTGACGCGCTGAAAAGTCCGGTCGGCAAGAGTGCGCGTCGGCCGGCGGAAGCCGTCCAGCCAGGTACCTTCATTTGAAATTCCGCCACGAGCGGAGTGTTGCCGGATTGCCAATCAGGAGCATTCATGAGTTCCACCTCACTACCAGCCGGAATGGCGTCCTTCACTCCGTCCTCGAGTATTTTCTTCCTGGCCGCCTCGTCTTCATTGCGCTCCTCAACGCGCAGAGCCAACGCGTCCAGCCCGGTAATCGTGACGGTCAGTTTTCCGGTGATGTCCCCTTCGTCGGTGATGGCTAAACGTGCTGTACGTTGCACCCTCGTCTGTTCGCTGCCTGGCAGAGTAGTCTGGATCCATGTGCCACCGTTCTTGTCCAGCCGCAGCCCTTCCACGCCTGTCTCCGGCCAAGGGAGCAGTCCGAAAGGTGTAAAAGCTGCGCCCGGATCAAAGTACTCATCTTTCTCGTTGACCTTCACGAGGGCTACGTTGGCGTTCAATTCGCTCCCATTGATCCGTTCCTTATGGAAAAAATATTCGCCTCGACTCGATACCAGGCACGGATAAGCCTCAAAACCCGCACCGCGCGCCAGCCCTAGAAAAAGCCACGTCAGGTCCCAGCCATTGCCGTATTGATGTTTCCAGAGATCTTCGACGTTTTTGTTCTCCTTCATGTTCTCGTGTTTCCATTCTTCCAGGGACTTTAGCGGCACGTACGACAGATTCTTGATCTGCTGTACTCGCGAGTAGATTTTTTGAAGCTTCACCTCCGGCGAATCGCCGGGTGAGACAATGCTCGCCGCCGCTGCTTCCATGGCCTTTCGCTTGTCGACGAAAGATTCCACCTGTCCGTACTTCTTCTTGCCGAACTCCCTCCAATATTTCGCCACGTCCAACTCTGGAGTTTCATCGTGGTAAACGAAATTAACCCGAAACTTCAATTCATTGGCTGGTGGCATGTGGTCTTCGACCACAAACGCAGGGATATTCTCCGTCGTCATTCGCACGATGTGGTCCGGGCCCTCTTTGGGTGGTTCCGTTCCCTTGGGGAGACCGGCAGGCCAGCTCCACTGCACTGTCCACGGATACGTGCTATACGGCTTGAGCGTAAACACGGCCTTCTTCGTGAAGAGCTCTTCGCTCAAGATCCAATCCGAGGCGAAGATATAGTTATCCTGAAAGTCGTAATTGAAGTGATATTCGATGATGCTCCCCACTTGCACATCCGGAAGCGTAAATGTCTTTGCGAGGTACTTCGCACCCTTCGTTTTTTCGATGGTTTGTTCGTAAACTTTCCCGTCGAAGTTTGCTATCGTGCCATCCGGTCTGATGGTGCGGGCTTTGATTCCCGTTATGCTCGTGCGGCCTTTGTGAAAACCGATCTCCACGTTTGCTTGATTGCGGCCTTCTTCCGTCAGCACCTTGATCCGCACATAGTTGTATTCTGACGCGGCCCTGCTGCTGTCATTTCGATCTACCTGACGATAGAGGTACACCGCGGGCGCACCCGGCGCTTCCGGCATACTGGTCATCTTTAGTTCTTCTTGCGAGATTGGCTGCCATTCATCGCCGCTCGCCGTGCCTGCTTTCCACATCCCCGCCGACAGCAGTATCACTGCTGTTGCACACACCAGCATCCACGGGCGCTTGTTCACGGGTTTTCTCCTGAGACTGTTTCGGTTGATCTCTGCGCACACCCCATCCGCCGGAGACACAATTTCGCTGGTTGGGCGGCACATGACTGGGTATGGGCCATCGCAGACTGTTGCTAACCTAAGTACTGATAGGTCGAGAAATTACCCTGCCTGTTAGCTGCTGTCAAGAGAACGCGAGGCCACTCGCGTCGTCAATGTAACTCTTCCCTCTTACCCACGGACTGCGGCATAATCCGCCCGCACCTTTGATTGCATCTCGAGTTCTCTAGGCGTTACATGCCCTTGGGATTAAGTGGAGGATTTTTGTGACCAATCGTCCTTGGAGTTCCACGGCCCCTCCGGGCGAATTCCGCACCTACATTTCCGCCGAGGAATCGCTCAAGGAATTCACGGTTCGCGCCGTGGTTCTCGGCGCGCTCTTCGGACTCCTCTTCGGCGCGGTCACGGTTTACGTCGGTCTACGCGCCGGCCTCACGGTTTCTGCCTCCATTCCGATTTCAGTTCTCTCGATCAGCATTCTTCGCGCTTTTGGCCGTTCCACCATTCTCGAAAACAATATCGTGCAAACCACTGGCTCCGCTGGCGAGTCACTCGCCGCAGGTGTGATGTTCACCATTCCCGCGCTCATCTTTCTCGGATTTGGCAAGGAATTTACTTTCTGGCGAATTTTCCCGCTTGCGCTTCTCGGTGGATGGCTGGGTGTGCTTTTCATGGTGCCGATCCGCCGCCAGCTCATCGTCAAGGAACACGGCAACCTCACGTTCCCCGAAGGTACTGCCTGTGCTGACGTTCTCGTGGCCGGTGAACGCGGCGGTTCTTTTGCCGGCCGGGTTTTTTGGGGACTCGGTCTCGGCGGCGTTTACACCTTCCTTATGAACACGGTGCAAGCCTGGACCCCGCAACCAGAGTCGCGCCCGAGCTGGTTTCCCGGTGCCTCCTTCCGCGCCGCCATCACTTCGGAATATCTCGGCGTCGGCTACATCATCGGCCCGCGCGTCTCCGGAATCCTTTTTGCCGGAGGCATCATCTCCTGGCTCGTCATGATGCCCGCGATCAAGTTTTACGGACAGCTCGCGGGCAACACTCCCATCTACCCTTCCACAATTCCGATTCCGCTCATGACGCCCGACGATATCTGGCGCAGCTATATTCGTCCGATGGGAGCAGGCGCCGTCGCGGCCGCGGGATTAATCACGCTGCTCCGCACTTTACCCACAATTATTTCCGCGCTCCGCGCAGGTCTGAAGGACGTTCGCGCACAAGGTGCAGTCGACGCAGTGGCGGCGAGTAGAATCGATCGTGACATTCCCATGCGCAACGTGATCATCGGTTCTATCGTGATCATCGCCATGATGTGGGTGCTCCTAACGTTTCATCCCATCGAAGGCGCCGCCACTCGCTGGTATCAAAATCTTTTTGCTGCCGTGTTCGTTGTCGTTTTCGGATTTCTTTTTGTCACCGTCGCGGGACGCATCAGCGGGCTTCTCGGCAACTCTTCCAATCCCATCAGCGGCATGAGCATCGCCACCTTGATGGCTACCTGCGCGATTTTCTTTCTCGCCGGCTGGACCGCTCCCAATTATGCCGTTCTCGCGTTGATGATTGGCGGTGTCGTCTGTATCGCTGCTGCCATCGCGGGCGCCACTTCGCAGGATCTCAAAACCGGTTACCTCGTCGGTTCAACGCCGCGTCTTCAGCAACTTGGCCTGCTCGTCGGCGTGACAGTCTCCACCATCGCCATTGGCGCAACGCTTAACCTGATGAACCGTGGTCTCGAGCGCTATATCCCCACGCAAATTCCCGTCACTGTTCAGTCCCTTCCCAGCGGCGCGAAAATCGAGGCGGATTCTTTTGAGCATCAGGGCAAGAAATATATCCTCATCAACGCGCTCGGCTCGCACGAAATTCCCGATGGCGAATATCTCTACGATCCCGGAACACAACGCATCGAACTACAATGGGCGCAGGGCATCGGCAGTGACAAAGCTCCCGCCCCGCAAGCTCGCCTGATGGCTACTGTCATCAACGGCATCCTCAATCAACGTTTGCCCTGGCGGCTGGTTTTAATGGGAGTTGCTCTGGTCATCGCCGTCGAAATTCTTGGCGTGCGTTCGCTCGCGTTCGCTACTGGTTCGTATCTCTCGATTGCTACCACTGGCGCGATGTTCGCGGGCGGGTTGGTTCGTCTGCTCGTCGAAGCTACCACCAAGAAAAAAGACGAAAGCGAAGCCAGCCCCGGCGCTCTCTATTCCTCCGGACTCATCGCCGCCGGAGGTGTCTTCGGACTTCTCGGCATCATCATCAATCTTTTCCAGGACCCGGAAATTTCCAACAACGTGCCGCACTGGCTCACCGCAACGCTGCGGCTGCCGTGGCGTCCCGACCTCTTCGCCTTCGGGCCAAAGGTTCTCGGACCGTTGGCGACCAACAATCTTTTCGGCGTCTTCATGTTCCTGATGCTCGCAGCCTCTCTGTTCTACTTCGCCCGCAAAAAACTGGACTGACATGAAAGACGTTCAAGGGTTTAAGAGGTTAAGGGTACAAAAGTGAAACCGGCCTCAGCGCTACTCTTGCACTCTTGTACCCCGTTCTTTACTTCACCCGCTTCCGGACCGTAAACTGACCTGAGTATGGCTCCACGCTCCAGCATCCGGAACTACCGCTTCAGCTTCGATTTCTACATCACTCCGGGTGTGCAACTCCTCGTCATCGCCAACTTCGCCGTTTTTTTCCTCCAGCTCTTTATCCATTATTTTCGCGGCGTTTTTCCCGAACACCAGTTTGAAATGTGGTTTGGCCTGGTTCCCAGCGGCGTAATCCCGGGCCTACGTGTCTGGCAGCCGCTCACTTATCTGTTCCTGCATAGCGTCGACAACGTCTGGCACGTCCTCGTCAATATGCTCATGTTGTGGATGTTTGGCCGCGAACTCGAACTTGTCTGGGGGCGGAACCGTTTTCTTCGCTACTACTTTCTGACAGGCGTTGGCGCGGGCATTCTCAACGTCATCGTTCGCACCGTTCCTACCCTCTGGGGTAAACCGGCCTACGACATTCCCACCATCGGAGCTTCCGGCGCCATCTTCGGAATCATGATCGCCTGCGCGATTCTGTTCCCTGATCGCCGCGTTTTTCTCTTTCCCATTCCGATTGCCCTGCGCCTTCGCACGGTTGTCGCCATCATGGCCGCGCTGACCTTTCTCGGCACGTTCGGCCTCGGTGACGACAAAGTCAGCCACCTCTGTCATCTCGGCGGCATGCTTATCGGCTATCTCTACCTCCGCCGCGATTCCTACCTCTTCCGCCTCCGCAACGAAGTCTCCGACTGGAAATACCAGCGCAATCGCAAAAAATTTGACGTCTACATCAACAAACACAAAGGCGAACCACCGTCCCGCCCCGACCGCTGGGTGAACTAGGTCACAGTATTTTAATTTTCCGGCGATTTTCTCGCCGCTGTAGCAGTCTATACCGCGCCGTTCTGTTTTTAAGCCTTACATCTCTCGAGAGATGGATTCATTCACCGCGCACTACCGCTCGTTCGGCGGCTAGCGTTCTCCAGAGCTTTATCAAGGCGCTCCAACTGGTCACGCAGGTCGCTCCAGCCTGACCTCTTCCGCTCGAAGTTGTTGCTCGGCCTCTATTTCTCGCGTTTGTCGTTGTTGTTCTTCGCTCTCGAGCAATTCTAGCCGTGTCTTGAGTTGGCGAACCCTGTCCTCGAGCTCTTTCCGTTGGGTTGCAGGATTCTCGGTGATGCTTATGAAATCTTCCGTCTGCTTCGCATCGCTCGACACATGCTTCCGTTCATCTTGAATTCTCGCGAGCTTGTCCCGGGCGTCATCGAGCCGTTGGGAGGCTCGCGCGACAGCCGCTTCCTGTCCCTGCAACCGATAGATGAGAATTTGTGCTCTTTGCGCCGCGATGGTTGTTGTTTGTAAATCCTGCCGCAACAGCCGAATCTCCGATAGCAGAGCTTGCAATGTCTGAGAGTCACCCGTGGTTGTCTGCCCAAAACATGTCGTTGAAAAAGACAGAAAGCCCAGCACAAGGCCCAGCATAAGGAATGATGAGCGATTCATCGGCCACCCCTGAACGGATTGTATCTGAGATTTTTTGCCGTGAAGCGCTAGGTCAAATACTACTAATCGCCCTCGTGGACAAACGTGCTCAACATCCTGCCAATCGGGCCGAACGATTTAGCCCCATTACCGGGATCGCTCTTAGAAGCGCTCGGTGTCAATCTCCGGATCACAAATTCCTGAAGAATGTTGGCGGCGGCCGTTGCCCCAATCCCGATAAGCGCGTTTTCAAACGTCAATCCCGCTCCATTGCGATCTTTCGCCGGATAATAGAGATTCGAGATGCCGCCTGCAGCGAGACCTCCGAAGATTCCCGAGTAATTTGCCTGCCAGTGACCATTGTCGCCCTTGCAGATGACAGAATTCGCCACTGCATAGAAAACCCGCGATCGTTTACTGCCGGTTCCCTTGTAGAAATAACGTGGATCTTGTTTCAGCAACGATGGCAGAATCGCGCTTCCGATCAGCGTGCCCGTAACCGTGTTGGCGTAGGATGCCCCATAGCGCTTTGCGTAGCCCTGTGCGCCTTGGCCGTATCCACTGAAATCATTTTGTGCCTGCTGTATTCCCGCGATGGCCCCAGTCAATCCAAACGTGACTGGATCCACCATCTCCTTCCACGCAAGCTCGAATTTTTGCTTCGGCGCGAGAGGCGCTGCATTGGGGACGTAGCTCACATAAAAATTCGGAATGAATCCGAGCGCGCGCTGCTTCTCTTGTTCCTTGATCTGCTCTTCCGCTACTTCGATTTGCGGAGGTACGACGCGCACCTCTGTGACAGCCGTGGCAATCATCAGCACGATCTGTGGAACAATATTGCTCTCCCCGGAACGCAGGTTTCCAAGGAATGCTTGCGTCGCGAATCCTGCCGACGTAATCGTCAAATGAAATGGCCCGGGAACGACGTTGGCAAAGGAGAATTGCCCGTCGTCGCCCGTGAGCATCTCCTGGTCCAGGCTTTGATCTTCGCGTAGAAGTCTCACTGTGGTCCCGGCGACAGCCACTCCCGTTTGATCAACAACTCGTCCGCTGATCCGACCCGACGATTGTTGATCTGGCAATTGTTGATCGGCCACTGCCATTCCCGGAGCAGCAGGTACCCCAACGGGCTGCTGAGCTGCGATCGGAAAGCCACAAACCAGAAGGCTGAGGATAAGCCAGACTCTGCTCTGCGAGCCAAAGACTCGACACCGGGCATTTCCGCCCCAAAATCTCTTGTTCGATTCTGTTTTTGTAAAACTCACGCTAATGACTCCGCGGCTTTCCTGTGCCCGTCGAGCAAGCATTGAAGATCGACTCCACAACAATAGTAGCAGCAACCCACCTCGCTCCTTTGGATGCCTATCGAGCGCAGAATGAAGCCTCAACCCACTGTGGTAAAGGTGCTGTCACATCCAACTGTCTGTGCGCGGTGGATTCCATGCAAAAGCTCGGTCAGGCCAACCGAAGAGAGCACTGCCCTCTGATCACCTGTTGCGGCAACGATTTGCTTGAGCATCTACCTTACGTTGTCGCCTCGGCGCTCAGCAGCGATGACCACGCTGGAGTCGAGGATCAGTCCCATGCGGGCGGTTCAGCGGTTCACGATGGCTATTAATGATCTCTTCGAGATCGCGCCCGAAGTCTCCGTCGAGCGTCACGGTAGAGCCGTGGGCTTCCGCCAGCGCGATAGATTCCGACAGCAGACGGCCGGGATGTGGCTCCGCAGAGCGCAGTACTGCCACTGGCCGCACGTCGTTCTCGATGACAACTTCCGCGCCTGCGCGCACGTGGACTAAGAGCGTCGCCACGGTGGTTGTGGCGGCTTCTGCTTCGGAGATGTGGATCACATTCTTTGCCATGGTCTGATTATAACTTGGGTTTCTTGCCTTCAGATATTCGGAGCCGTTAGTTCCTCTTCTCGCGATGATCGCAAGAACTGAATCACGATAAACGCTGGCGCACCAGATCGCTAAGTGCTTTCCCATCTACGGTTTTGCCCTCGAGAGCCGCCTTTGCGGCCTTCACGACGGCACCCATCTGCTTCATTGAATTCGCACCGGTTTCGGCAATCGCTTTCGAAACCGCAGCATCCATCTCTTCGGCGGACGCACCAGCAGGAAGATATTGTTCGATGAGGGCAGCTTCCTTCGTTTCCTTCTCGGCTAATTCCGGGCGGCCCCCCTTCGTGAATTGATCGATCGATTCCTTACGCTGCTTCAGGATTGTTTGCAGAAGTTGAATCGATTCGTTCTCGTCGAGTTTGCGGAGTTTTTCCACTTCCTTCAGCTGAATCGCAGCCTTGACCATACGCAACACGCTGAGCTTGAAGTCGTCCCTGGCTTTCATAGCGACGACAATGTCCGACTGAATTTTTTCCGCAAGACTCATTTTTTTCTCCCGCGCCACTATAACAGAAAGCTATGGAGAACTTTTTCGCTCAGGGTTTGCGAGTACAAACCCCGAAACCCGGCTTTCCCTCCGGTTTGACACTGATGCTGCCGCTCGGTAACTTGGATAGTTTCCGGGCGAGGAAAAAACTGCGCCGTGGAGCTGGTTTCCTTTTCCCGGAAGATTTAATAATTCTTTGGCGCGACCGCAATTTTCCGGGAATACTCGGGACGAAAAGGGCGAAGAGGACTCATGAAAGTCATTGTAGCGGACAAGATCAGCGAACGCGGCGTGGAGTTGCTGAAAAAATCTGGATTGAACACCGTGCTGACGACGAAGGAGACGATTGCGGCGGAGTTGGCAGACGCGGATGCGCTGATTGTTCGCAGCGCAACACGGGTAACACCGGATCTTCTCGACAAGGCGCCAAAGCTGCGCGCCGTTGGCCGCGCTGGCGTCGGCGTCGACAATATCGATCTGCCGGAGGCTACCAAGCGCGGCGTGTTGGTGATGAGCACGCCCGGAGGAAATGCAGTGAGCGTGGCGGAACACACGTTCGCACTGATGCTGGCGCTGGCACGGCAGGTGCCGAAAGTGGATGCGGCGTTGCGCGAAGGCCGCTGGGAAAAGTCCTCGAGCGGAACAGAAGTTCGTGGCAAAACACTGGGATTGATTGGACTTGGACGGATCGGTGGGGAAGTGGCGCGTCGCGCCGAAGCGTTTGACATGAAAATTCTCGCCTACGACCCGTATATCAGTGAGGCGGCAGCCAAGGAGCTACAAGTAGAACTGGTCAGCCTCGAGCGCCTGCTGGCGGAGAGTGATTTCATCTCCATGCATACGGCGTTGAGCCCCGCGACGCAGAAAATGATCAACGCTGAGTCTATTCAGAAAATGAAGAAGACGGCGCGCATTGTGAATGCCGCGCGTGGGGAATTGATCGATGAAGCTGCGCTTGCGGATGCGCTGAAGAGTGGGCGTCTGGCTGGAGCGGCACTGGACGTTTTTGTGGAAGAGCCGCCAAAGAATTCGCCGCTGATAGGGCTTCCCAACGTAATTTGCACGCCACACATCGCGGGATCAACCGCGGAGGCGCAAGAAGAAGTTGGCACGCAAGTGGCGGTGCAGATTCGCGATTACTTGACCGACGGAATCATTCGCAATGCAGTGAATCTGCCGGCACTTTCGGCGGACCAATATCGTCGCGTGCGACCGTACCTGGAATTAGCAGAGCGGCTTGGCTCACTCGTGTCGCAAGCGGTGACCACGCGTCCGGAGCGCATTCACATCCGCTATGCAGGCGAAGTGGCGGAGGTCGGAACGCATCTCTTGCGCAGCGCGGTGCTCGCCGGCGTATTGAACGCGGTGCTCGACGAAAAGGTGAACGTAGTGAACGCTCCTGCAATGGCGGCGGCACGCGGACTGACCGTGGAAGAAGAGACGCGGAAGCGTGAACATGGCTTTCCCAATACCCTTGAGGTGTCCGCCCTTTCAAAAAAGGCGGGTGACGCAGGATTTACCGCGGAAGGAACAGTTTTATTTGACGGGTCGCCCCGCGTGCTGGCAATTGATGGAATCTCCCTCGAATCGTTGCTGGAAGGAACCATCCTTTATTTACGAAATCACGATGAACCCGGAGTCATCGGCCAGGTGGGCAGCACGCTTGGACGCCTGGGCGTAAACATCGCGACTTTCGCTTTGGGCAGGCGAGAGGCCACGCGCGGCGCCGAAGCTGTTTCCCTAGTTCGCGTCGATGGCCCCGCACAGGATTCCATCCTCAACGAAATCCGCCAAATCAAGGCCATCACCGAAGCCCGAATCTTCCGCCTGGGCGCCGACTGAAACGCCCGCCAGCACCAGAGAAGTGTCGCCAAGTTGTAAATTATAAGAACTTTCCTTGACATAATACGGTCATCTGTCTTAAAACAAGCGCAACTTTATATACCGACTGTGGTGGAATAGGTCACCAGGAGGGTGGGACCATTTCGCACCTCTCTCCTAGTTTCGTGTTCGGGTCGGCCGAACGTGCTTCCTACCCAGTTCGTTTTCACCCATTCATATCGGAAATACGTGTATTGGTGCTCGAACGGAGGAATTATGATTCGGGTTCTAATTTCATTCAGATTTATGAGTATAGCTCTGTTCGTCATGCTGTCATTGGCGGGCAGCGCATGGTCTCAGAATGCGGGACTTTCGGGAATGATATTGGACACCAGTGGCGGGAGCATTGCGGGAGCTCAGATTGTACTGACAAATGAAGCGACCGGAGCTTCGCGGGAGACGGTATCGGGTGATGACGGAAAATATGTGTTCACGCAGCTTGCGCCGGGCAAGTACAGGGCCGAAGTAAAGGCACCGGGATTTAAGGCTTCGGTTCGGCAGCACTTAGAGCTTTTGATCGGAACTACGAGCACATTGGACATCAAACTGGAGGTCGGAGCGCTTTCGGAAACGACTCTCGTCGAAGCGAGACTAGCTCCCCTCAATACGACAGACGCGAGCATCGGAACACCTATTTCCGGATCCGAGCTTGATTCGCTGCCGATCCTAGACATGAATCCCGCGGGATTACTGAGCTTACAGGCAGGTGTGCCTTACATTCCGAGTAAGCCGGACAACCCCAGTGGCTATGGAGGATCGAGCGAGCAAGACGGGCGCAGCGGCGCCGTTAACGGGGCGAGAAGCGATCAAACAAACGTGACCTTGGATGGGGTGGACGTGAACGATCCTCAAAAGGGATATGCTTTCACGAGCGTCTTGCGCGTTCCCGCGGAGTCATTGGCAGAGTTTCGTACGACGACAACCAGCTACGACGCAGACTCCGGCGGGAGATCGTCTGCTGCACAAGTGCAATTGCTGACGAAGAGTGGAACGAACAAGATTCATGGATCGGCCTACTATGCTCATCGGAACGAAGCATTCAACGCGAATGACTTCTTTCTTAACCGGTCCGGTATTGAGGAACCGAAGTTTCGTCACCATTTATACGGCGCATCCTTGGGCGGACCAGTCATCAAAGATCGCGTTTTCCTGTTTGGCAATTTTGAGCGATTGACAGAGGCGCTGTTTAGCTCGGCAGAAAGGAACGTGCCGTCAGCAGCGTTCAAGGATGGCGTTTTCTTCTATCAGTGTCGTAATTTCGACCCCGCGAGCGACATTTCTCGGTATCAAAACAATCCTTCGTGCACACCACCTGCAGGCGGTTTTGTGCAAGGTGTGAGTGGTGAGAATTACGGGATGAACGCGAATTTTCAGCCGTGCAGAGCCAGTTCCGCTGGTTGCGGCCCAATTCAGGCTGGGTACTACGCTCTGAGCCCCGCGCAGATAACGGCGCTAGACCCGCTCGGCATCGGGCCAAACCCGGCTGTTTTGCAGTACAACCAGCAATTTCCGGATCCGAACTCGAGCGGTACCTCCGATGGCTTGAATATTCTTGGCTTCCGACTCGGCGCGCCGGTCAACAATCTGTTTAATACAGCGCTCGTACGCGCTGACGTGCACTTGGATCGTGCCGGCAAGCACACACTCTTCTGGCGGGGTTCGTTAATGCACGACACGATTAACATTGACCCACAATTTCCGGGAGAACCGCCGCGGCAAACCAACTTAAACAATAACAAAGGTTTCTCCGTTGGCTATACGGCGGTGATAACTAACAATCTGGTTAACAGCTTCCGATATGGCTTGACAAGAATAAGTGAGAAGTTCAGCGGGATCCGAAATTCCGAATTCGTCGACTTCAGGTTCATCGATGACTTCAACGGTTTCGAGACGGCAGGGACGTATAACAAGACTAATGGACGGACCTTGCCGCAGAATCATATTCGCGACGATATAAGCTGGACCAAGGGAGTACATACTCTGAGCTTCGGCGGCGAATTCCGCATGACTCGCAATGCTGCGTTCAGCAACTCAAACTCCTTTAATCAGTTCCTGATTAATCCTTCATGGCTGCCGAATGGTGCGCGCGAAATCGAGCCCGGCCAGGCGAGATGCGTCACGAGTGAATGTACTGCTGTTCCTCTGAACAACAGCGGAACGGCCTTTCGTGATCGCCTAACGGAAATGCTCGGGCCGATCAGTCAGGTCGACGCGCTGTACAATTTCGACAAAACAGGTGCCACGCAACCGGAAGGGAATCCCGTCAGCAGAAGATTCGCCGTAAATGAGTATGAGCTCTACGTGCAGGACAAATGGCGTGTCAAACCCACGTTCACACTGACGGCGGGGCTTCGCTACTATATCAGCACGCCGCCTTGGGAAACGAACGGCAATCAGGTGAATCCCAATCCCGGCTTTAGCAGTTGGTTCGACTGCCGCCAGACAGCAATGCTTTCGGGCCAACCTACAAGCGACTGCGGCCTCATAAGCACCGAGCTTGGCGGGCCAGCAAATCACAAACGGGGATATTACGACTACGACTACAAGAATTTTTCCCCGCGGATTGCGTTTGCATGGGCGCCACGGGCGACCGGAGGTTTATTTCATAGCCTGTTCGGCGAGGGCAAGACTTCCATTCGCGGTGGCTACTCCATCGTCTACGATCGGATTGGTAATGGAATCGCCACAACCTTCGATCAATACGGTTCATTCGGGCTGTCTACCGACATAACCAGCCAACAGGGGGGCTGCGGAATCGGAAATGAAGGCGCAAATTCCGTGGGTCCGTGTGTACGGTTCACTGGTCTTAACGATACAGCAGCGGCGAAAGCACAAAGCTTGGCATTGTCTCCGGGCGGGAGTTTCCCCGCAGTGTTGCCGGAAGGGAATCTGACCGTGTATGCGGGACTGGACGATAAAATCAAAACTCCATATGCGCATACAATGGATCTTTCGGTCTCGCGTGAATTACCGGGAAATTTGACGCTCGAAGTCGCTTATGTCGGGCGCTTGGCGCATCGGCTCACACTGATTAGGGACTACGCAATGCCAGCAGACTTGAAGGATTCCAAGTCAGGTGTTTCGGCATTCCAGGCCGCTAAGATACTCGAGCAATATGCGGCTACAAATGCAAACGTACCCGGACAGGGCTTCTCGGCGGTTTCGGCTGCGAACGTCACCTCCTACTGGGACAATCTGTTTCCTGGCTTTGGTCCGACCGGCGTCAATGGTGGATGTCTGCAATTCAACGTTTTTGGAGTTGGGGCGAACGCGGACGGATCCGCGATCGGCTCGAGCGGATTGCCTTGTGGTTACTCGACGACCCAAGTCGCGTATGACTACATGATTGGCTACCACGGAACCGGATCGGGAGGTTCTGGATTTGGCACAAGCACTTTCTGGCAGGATGTGGATTATTTTGACTTCCCGTCTTATCCCACTTGCTTGAATGGGGGCGGGACAGACCTGGACGGAGATGGTTTCCCCGATTGTCCGAATTCATTCTTCCCATCACAGTTCGTGAACTTGCACACGTGGACCACGACTGGCTATTCGTTCTATCACGCTGCACAGGTGATGCTACGGAAGAACATTAGCCATGGCCTTTCTTTCGCCTTGAACTACACCTATTCGCACTCAACCGATACATCGTCTACCCCCGAACGCCAAGATATTTTTGGAGGACAAAGTCTGACAGGCGGTTATTCAGGCACTACGATCAACGCATGGGATATCCGAAAGGAATATTCGAATTCCGATTTTGATATCCGGCACCAATTCAATGGATATTATGTCGCTGAACTGCCCTTCGGCCGGGGTAAAGCGCTTGGAAGGAACTCGTCGACCTGGCTGAATGAAGTTATTGGCGGCTGGCAGCTTTCGGGCATCGTTCACCTGAATAGCGGTGTGCCTGCCAATATCGTAAACGGACGCACCTGGCCTACCAACTGGGACCTCCAGGGGAATGCGACATGTGCTCCAGTGGGAGCGTACCCATTCGGCCTGGACGTGGGACCCTGTCCCTCAACGCAGAACGTTCATGGCGCGATCCACGGCACCGGTGGGCAAGCGACCCCAAATCTGTTTGCGAATCCCGATGCCGCATTGACTCATTTTCGTTTCACGGCAACCGGGGATCGCGGACAACGGAATGTAATCTACGGAGACAAATATTTCAGTACAGATCTGGCGCTTCAGAAGAGGTTTTTTCTCGGCGAGCGCCTGAACCTCATTTTGCGTGCTGACGTATTCAACTTGACCAACTCCGTTTACTTTGATGCATCTGGACTCAGTGCCAGCATTGAGGATGCGGGAACGTTTGGCGATTACTCTCAAGTTCTGGGACGCCCGCGGCAAATGCAACTGTCACTGAAACTCACTTTCTAAGGCGAACAATTCTCGCAATGGAAGGCCCTGCCGGGGAACAGTTCTGGCAGGGCTTTTCTTTTTGCAGGGAGCGTTCCAAAGCGTTCGCCCTCAAATTTACGTCCGCTTGAGTCTATTCAAATTTCTAAAGGCCTAAATCGAAGAAGCAGTATTGACAGGTCGGCCTGTTTTGACTTACAAGAGAGGACAAATTAAGAGACTCTGTGGGGTTATGCGGGTTCGCGCGTATTTCGCGCCGCCATTTAGCTCGCCGACTAACGTATTTGATGCCACAGCGTGTGTCCAATTCGCAGAGACGTTAGATTCAACACAACGAAGTTAGGTGCGGAAAAGGAGTGGTTTATGCATCGGAATAGTAAAGGCTTCTTGCGCCTTTTTTCGTTCTTTGCGGTGGTGTGCTTGTTTGCTGGCAGCATTGCGTTCGGACAGACTGGAACAGCTTCGTTGCGGGGTACCGTGACCGATAAATCCGGAGCAACCATAGCGGGTGCAAAGGTTCACCTGGTGAACACGGCGCAAGCCTTGGAGCGCGGCGCGGACACGGGAAGTTCGGGCGAATACGAATTCTTGGCTCTTTCGCCTGGCACCTACACACTTACTGTCGAAAGGGACGGTTTTCGCAGGTACGAGCAAACGAAGCTTCAGTTGTTGGTGAACCTCCCGGCGACAGCAAACGTCGCTTTGGAAATTGGCACGGCAGCGCAGGTGGTCGAAGTCTCGGCTACCACCCAAACACTAAACACCACCGACGCGTCTATCGGGAATGCCTTTAATGAGAACCAAGTAAAGCAACTGCCACTGGAAGGGCGGAACGTGCCCGAACTGCTAAGTCTGCAGCCAGGCGTGGCCTATCCGAATAACAGAGACGACATCCCCACCTGGGATACAAGAAAAGGAGCGGTAAACGGCGCACGGAGTGATCAGAGCAACGTGACTGTAGACGGAGTTCAAGTCAACGACTCGGGCGGTAACGCTTTCACTTCGGTGCTTCCGGTAACGCTTGATTCCGTTCAAGAGTTCCGTGTTACCACGACAAACTACAACGCTGACCAAGGAAGCACGTCTGGTGGCCAGGTTGCCCTGGTGACCAAGAGCGGTAGCAACAATCTGCATGGTTCTGCCTATGAATATCATCGAAATACTTACACGAGCGCCAACGATTTTTTCGTAAAAAATGGCGAAATTCAAAATTGTATCAACAGCGGGACGCCGCTGAGCGATTCTTCCTGCAACAAGGCGCCGAAATTGATTCGTAATATTTTTGGAGGCTCGCTTGGCGGTCCGATCAAGAAGGACCGCCTCTTCCTATTCGCAAACTACGAAGGAACGCGCCGCGCCGAAGCCCAGAGTCAAACCGTCGCCGTTCCCTCCGCCGCGATGAAGGACGGAATCATTCAGTACGCCTGTGCCGATCCTGCAGCCTGTTCTGGAGGTACGGTTACGGGTATTAGCGGACAAACTTACAGCCTGCAAGCCGGCTACTCCGCAGTTTCTCCGACGCAAATTACAAACATGGATCCGCTTCACCTCGGTCCGAGCCAGGCTGTCCTGCAATATCTCAACACGTTTCCTGCTTCGAACTGTAACAATGCCGGGGACGGCGTTAACTACACCTGCTTTAATTTCAGTGCACCGATCTCTGACACGGAAAATGTTTATATCTCCAAAATGGACTACAACGTTACTCGGGACGCGCGGCACAGGATCTCGGTGACCGCGGCCTTGCGGAACGAGAATAATGCCGGAACACCCTTTCTGCCTGGTCAATCGCCTTCCCAATCGATCGTGAATTACAACAAGGGATTGATCGTCAATTACAATGGTGTGCTCTCGAACACCCTCGTGAATAATTTTCGATATGGGTTTGTTCGCGAAAGCGTTGGTGTGATTGGAAATTCAAAACAGGACTGGATCTACTTCCGTGGTCTGAACGACCAGACCGGCGCAGTGACACGAACAAATAGTTTTCAGCGACCTGTGCACAGCATCGCCGACGATCTATCGTGGATTCGCGGGAAGCACACGTGGCAATTCGGAGCCCAGATCGCGTTCATCCGGACGCCGAGCACGAGTTACCTAGCGTCCTTCAGCGATGGCAGCGCCAATGCTTCCTGGACAACACTATCGGGCTACGCGCAAAAAAAATCACCTTTGAACCCCGGGTACACATGTGCCAATTCCAGTCCGAATTCTTGCTCTTTGAATGGGAACCCGCTTGTTGATCCGAATTTTGCGAATTCTTACGATTTTCCGTTGCAAGCCTTACTCGGCATGGTGACCGAGGTCGATGCGCAGTATAACTTCAACCGCGATGGCAGTGCGCTTCCCGACGGCGCGGCGTTGAAGCGGCGTTATGCAATCAATGGCTACGAATTTTACGCACAAGATACATGGAAGGTGAAACCAACCTTCACGGTTACTCTCGGGCTCCGGTGGTCGCTGTTCTCGCCGCCGTGGGAAACAAACAAGCTCCAAGTGTCGCCGACGACCAGTCTTGACGACTTCTACCATCTTCGCGCGAACGAGGGTGCCAATGGAGTGGCCTCGAATAACGATCCGCCGATCGCGTTCGACTGGTCCGGACCCGCGAATGGAAAGTCCGGCTACTACAATTGGGATAAGAAGGATTTCGGGCCGCGCGTTGCGTTTGCCTGGGCTCCTCGACGGAGCAGCGGATTCTTGGGCAGCCTATTCGGAGAGGGAAAGACTTCCATCCGCGCCGGTTTCGGGATGGTCTACGACCGCTTCGGTCAAGGGATCGCCGATGATTTCAGCAGGAACGGTTCGTTCGGACTTTCGACGCAGCTCGCTAATCCAGCCGGATTTCTGTCGCCGTATAACGCGCCGCGCCTGACCGACATCCACACGATTCCTACGACGGATTTGGATGGCAACGAGATCTTCTTATCCGCGCCGCCGGCGGTTTTCCCGCAAACCTACCCACCCGGAAACTTTGCGATTGCGCATAGCATTGATGCTGGGCTCAAGACTCCCTATGCGTATACGCTCGATTTCTCGGTTGGACGCGAATTGCCCGGGGGATTCTCGTTAGAGGCGTCCTATGTGGGCAGGCTCTCCCATCGTTTGCTTACACAGTTGGATGTCGCGACGCCTCTGAACTTCAAGGATCCCAAGAGCGGAGTGGACTACTTTACAGCGGCTACGGCTCTGGCGAAGGTTTATCGTTCAGGCGTTTCGACAGACAATTTTAACGCTTCTATGGTTCCTGCAAACGTTGCGCAGTATTGGGCGGACGTTATTTCACCTTTGCAGGCTGGCGACGCCTTTTTAACGGGTTCGTGCGGTTCTAATTCGACTACAGTGCCAGTGGTGGCGGTTTACGATTTGATGTGTGGCAACAGCTTGAATGAGACTACCGGTCTGCTCATCCTCGATTATTACGGACTTTCGGGAGCTTCCGGTAATTCCTATCTACCCGTCGGCGGTCAATACACATTCTACAATCAGCAGTACGCGACTCTGTATACCTGGAGGTCGATGGGGACGGCGAACTACAACGCACTGCAATTGGACCTGAAACATAAGATGACCCATGGCGTCCAGTTCGACGTGAACTATACGTTCTCCAAATCTATTGATCTTTCATCCGACGCCGAGCGCGTTGGCACGATCGGCGGAACCGGCGGGCAAGTGCAGAACGCGTGGAGTCCCTTCCAGTTCCGTGGTGTGTCCGATTTCGATACGACTCACCAGATCACTGCGAACTGGATCGCTGACCTTCCCTTTGGCCGAAATCGCTTGATCGGCCGGAACATCGGTAAAGGACTGGACGCTGTCGTTGGCGGGTGGACGTTGTCTGGTTTGGGCCGCTGGACCAGCGGATTTCCGTTCAGCGTTGGTAACGGCTACCAGTGGCCTACGGATTGGGACCTTTCGGGCAACGGAATCCAGGTGGCGCCGGTCAAGGCGGGCACATTTTACGACCCGAACAATATTGGTGCTGTGAATGCTTTCTCGAACCTGGCAAATGACGCGAGCGCATTCCGTGAGCCCTTCCCCGGCGAAGCTGGCCAGAGGAACAATCTGCGTGGACCGGGCTTTTTTAGCGTTGACGCGAGCCTTGCGAAACGCTGGACGATGCCATGGAAGGATGGACATTCCGTGCAACTTCGCTGGCAGGTATTCAACGTAACCAATTCTAAGAGGTTTGATCCTCTGAGTCTCAACTCATACTTGGATGTTTATGGTTCGACGTTTGGAGACTATACGAGGCTCTCAACCAAACCGCGCGTAATGGAATTCGCGTTGCGATACGAATTCTAAAAAAATCTACGCAAAATGGAAAACGCTACCGAGCTGCGTGTGAGCTCGGTAGCGTTTTTCGTTCCGGAAACATTGCGCCCCGTTCGTTTTTTACGGGAGCCATAGGGCGAGGAAATAAGGATTTCGAAGGTTCTCCCGCGAGACCGAAAATTGATATTTATAAACTATAAATTCGACGAACTTATGTTGACACTTGGCATCGGCCCGTCCTAAAAAAACCCAAGAGAATAATTGGCTCCTGTGGCTACGAGCGGAGTGCGCGAGAACTCCCGCCAACAGCCGGATTTAGCCACAGCGTGTGCGTCCAATTCGCAGAAAAGTAAGCCACAAATCACAACGAAGTCGGGTGCGGAAAAGGAGTAGTTCATGCAGCGGCATACTAAAGGCCTCTTTGGCCTTTCTATCGCATTGTCGGTGGTGTGCTTGTTTATTGGCAGTGCAGTCCTGGCGCAGACCGGCACCACATCGCTTCGCGGCACGATTTTGGACAAAAGCGGCGCAGCGATCGTCGGCGCGAAAGTCACGCTCTCGAATTCGCAACAGGGTTTTGAACGTACCGTGCTCAGCGGGGAGTCGGGTGCATACGAATTCCCTGGACTGGCTCCTGGAGCGTACTCGCTGAGAGTGGAGAAGGAAGATTTTCAGAAATATGAGTTGAGCAACGTTCAATTGCTGGTCAATACGCCCGCTACGCAAACGGTAACCCTCCAGTTAGGGCTATCGACGCAAACCGTGGAAGTCTCCGCTTCGGCGGAGGCCCTGAATACCACGGATGCATCACTTGGAACGGCGTTCAATGAGAACCAGATCAGGCAATTACCTCTCGAAGGAAGAAGCGTACCCGAGCTTCTGACGTTGCAGGCCGGAGTTGTCTACACCGGCAATCGAAGCGATATCAACAGAGATGTGGACACCCGCAGCGGAGCGGTGAACGGCGCGCGCAGCGACCAGAGCAACTTGACGCTGGACGGCGTGGACGTGAACGATCAGGTGAACGGCAACGCATTCACTTCGGTACTGCCAGTTTCCGTGGATTCCGTGCAGGAATTCAGAGTGACGACCTCCAGCTACAATGCGGACCAGGGCCGTTCGTCGGGCGCGCAGGTTTCGCTCGTCACGAAGAGTGGCACCAACAATTTCCACGGTTCGCTGTACGAATACCATCGCAACACCCTAACCAGTGCTAATGACTATTTCGTGAAAAGCAGCGAACTTCAAAGTGGCGAGCCCAACGTTGCTCCAAAACTGATTCGAAACATATTCGGGGCGTCGGTCGGCGGGCCGATTTGGAAGGACCGTCTATTTTTCTTCGCGAATTATGAAGGTTACCGGCAGGCGGAAGAGGCTTCCGAACAGAGAATCGTTCCGAGCGACACGCTACGGCAGGGGATCGTGATTTATCAGTGCGCGGACTCGACGCAATGCCCTGGGGGAGCAATCCCCGGTACGAGTTTTTCCACGCCCGCGGGATACACGGCGCTCACCCCCGCCAATCTGACTGCAATGGACCCGCTGCACATCGGTCCGAATCAGGTAATGCTGAGCTACTTCAATGGTTTTCCGGAACCTACAGACCTGACTCTCGGCGACCAACACAATTTTGTCGGGTATCGCTTCCGCGGTCCGATTCCGACCACGAACAACTGGTATATCGCAAGACTCGATTACAAATTGACTACCAATGGCAACCACACACTGTTCTGGCGGGGCGCGCTTCGCAATGATGTACATGCCACCTCGCCGTACTTTCTCGGCCAGAGTCCGCTCAAATCAAATGTTGATTACAGCAAGGGATTCACGGTCGGCTACACTGCCACCATTCGTCAAAATCTGTTGAATAATTTCCGTTGGGGATACACGCGCCAGAGCATCGGCGTTTTAGGAAATAACGATATCCAGCCATTCATCTATTTCCGCGGGCTAAACGATAATAGTACGCCGGCAAACTCCTCGCTGGCCGTAACACGGAGTTTTAATTACCAGACGCCAGTGCACAATCTCGTGGACGACTTATCATGGATTCGGGGTCGCCACACGCTTCAGTTCGGAACCAATCTGCGTTTCATCCGCAATCCGAGAGAGAATTTCCTGAGCTCTTTCAGCTCTGCTGTCACAAATTCTTCGGGACTAGACACTGCGGGCTTGGCCAACAAGGCGAGCCCTTTGGATCCCGGCTCTAACGGCTTTCCGGCTGTAGCTGATGGCTTCACCAATTCTTATGACTATCCCACGATGGCGCTGATGGGCATCCTCAGTGAACTCGATGCTACTTATAACTATGACAAGCAGGGAAATGCGCTGCCGCTGAATTCAGCAGTCAAGCGTCACTGGGCGGCAAATGAATATGAGTTCTACGTTCAGGATGTCTTCAAAGCAAAGCCAAATTTAACGTTGACCTTGGGCCTGCGGTATTCGCTCTTCTCGCCGCCTTGGGAGACGACGGGAACGCAGGTGTCTCCGAATGTAGGATTGGGAGACTGGTTTTTGCAGCGAGCGAACAATATGGCGAATGAGATCGGGTCGAATCAGGATCCGGTCATCACCATGGATCTGGCAGGGCCGGCAAATGGCCGAGATGGCTTTTACAAATGGGACTACAAAAACTTTGGTCCGCGAGTCGCGTTTGCGTATTCTCCGAACGCTTCTTCAGGCCTGCCAGGTGCACTCTTCGGAAATGGCAGCAAAACTTCCATTCGAGGAGGTTTTGGCATGGTGTACGACCGCGTGGGAGCGGGTCTGTTGAGCACATTCGACCAATTTGGCTCGTTCGGATTATCCACGCAATTGACAAACACGACGGCGCCTTCAGTGGCGACGGCGCCCCGGGTGACCGGCTTAAACGATCTTCCGACATCGAACCCCCTGTTCCCCACCGCCCCTCCAGGAGGTTTCCCGTTCACGCCACCGAACCAGGAAGGCGGGCTGGCAATCAATTGGGGCTTGGACAACTCCATCAAGACTCCCTACTCGTACACGGTCGACTTTTCGGTGGGCCGCGAATTTGGCAAAGGCTTCAGCCTAGAAGTTTCCTACGTGGGTCGCTACTCGCACCGGCTTTTGGTGCAGGAAGACCTGGCGATGCCTCTCAACCTTACCGACAAGACTTCGGGCGTCAATTATTTTCAAGCTGCACGACGCCTGTCGGAGTTGGGCGCCGCCGGTACGCTAACTTCAGATATTACACCGGCACTTGTCGGTCCGACTGCGGCCTACTGGCAAAACCTAATCGCGCCACTCGCACCGGGTGATGCGTATTCTTTCGGCTGCCCGGTTCCCACGGGTGCTCCAACTTCATCACTCAGCCCCCTCCAGGCCGTTTACAACCTCTATAGCTGCAATGTTTTTAATGAGACCACGCCACTCTGGCAGCTCGACCAAGTCGGTTCCGACTTTTCCGGAATCCCAGGCATAGCGGGCGTGGCCACGGACGGTTCGGGGAATGTCCTTAACTATTATCCGACCAAACTGGGTCCCGATGCGTTCTTCAACAAGCAATTCAAATCGCTATACGCGTGGCGGTCCAGGGGGAGGGCCAATTACAACGCGTTGCAGGTGACCTTGCACAAGCGCATGGCTCATGGATTGCAATTTGACCTCAACTACACGTATTCAAAATCAATTGACATCATGTCCGACGCAGAGCGCGTCACGGAGTGGGGCGGTTTGAATGGTCAGGTCATCAATTCCTGGGATCCGAACGCACGCCGCGCGGTTTCCGATTTCGACCTACCACACCAAATCAATGCGAACTGGGTGATTGAACTGCCGTTTGGCCGTGGCCGCGCCTTAGGACGCGACACGAACAAAGGTCTGGACGCGTTGATTGGGGGCTGGCAACTTGCGGGCCTAGCCCGTTGGACCAGTGGCTTTCCCGCGAGTGTGCTTAATGGCGGAACTTGGCCGACGAACTGGCAATTGGGCGGGGGTGCCGTGCAAATCAGCCCCTTCGCCACGGGAACAACTGTGAATCCGGCGGACGGAACCATTAGCCTTTTCAAAGATCCTCAAGGCAGCACCGGCATCGGGGCCTTCCGGCACGCGTTTCCAGGTGAAAGCGGCGGCAGAAACCAGATCCGAGGCCAAGGTTTTGCGGGGCTGGATCTCGGATTGTCGAAGCGCTGGATGATGCCGTGGAAGGAATCACACAGCTTGCAACTCCGCTGGGAGGTCTTCAACGTTCCTAACCTGCATCGATTCGACGTGCAGAGCGCGAACCTGAACATCGATGCCGGTCAAGCTTTTGGGTTGTACACGGGATTGTTGACGAATCCTCGTGTAATGCAGTTCGCGCTGCGCTACGAATTTTAAAAGAAAGGTCTAAGCAAAATGAAGCGCCGCTGAATTGACATTCACTCGGTGGTGTTTGCGTTCTGGAAACTTTTGGACACTATGGTGTTCGCCTACGACGCAATCAATCGAAGAGATTGTGGCCGACGCGGCATGGCTGTGATAATCTAAAATCCGTGCAGCGAGGCCGGACTGGAATCGCTGCACATCGTCGGGGCGTAGCGCAGCCTGGCTAGCGCGCCTGGTTCGGGACCAGGAGGTCGAAGGTTCAAATCCTTTCGCCCCGACCACTTCCTCCCTTTATTTTCATCGGGTTACACATTTATGCGGCTGCTATGTTTTCCACAATTTGTAGCCCACGTAGCCCAAACAAACGTGGCGGAAGTTCGAAGCCCAGCCCGACCTTCTTGACTTGTTCTTGCCGGTATTCAATATCCTCCACGAGTTGCCTGCCATAACGATCTCCCATGCTTGCGTTCGAGTGCCCCATCCAGTAATCGATCAGGATTTGCCGTGCATCGCTTCGTTGCAGCACGACTTCACGGAAGCGCCGGAAAACATTGAAGAGCGTCCCCGCTTCGCCACGGCCCATCTCTTGGAGAATGTCCTCAAGACTATCCCGCGCGATATTCCGTGGATCGAACATGGTTCCGTTCGCCGATTGAAAGAGAAAGCCACTCTTTCGACTGCTGATGAAGTTACGCAAGATTGCTGCAGCGTCAGGATGAATATCCACGTCGCGGCATCCCGATTCTGTTTTGAGATGCGATTTGACGCAGTCTTCTCTCTTTTCCCTTTGCTGTCGAACGTAAATGATCGAGCAATCGGATTCGACGTGTTTGTCTATTTCGACGGCGACGGCCTCCGACACGCGCATCCCTGTGACAAGGCAGAAGAAATAAAACATTTGATACTGGCCTTCTGCTT